>Ga0209415_10017796_pt1 | contig 11274 bp, 13 predicted proteins | sample PeaSoiSIISIP2007_FD_187696 | JGI IMG/M metagenome (GOLD analysis project Ga0209415, IMG submission 187696) | Peat soil microbial communities from Weissenstadt, Germany - SII-SIP-2007 (SPAdes) (version 2) | ecosystem: Environmental > Terrestrial > Soil > Wetlands > Peat | place: Germany...
GCGGGGAGTGGGGGGCCGAATTTTCATTCCTCCCGAATCGGGGAGGTGAGCAGCCAGATGGTCGGTGCCAAGATCGCGACAAGGGTCAGGCCCATCGCGGTGGCGCCGATCGCGACCATCGGTGGCCACGTCAGGTGAGGTATCCAAGTATCAGCCAGCGATTTCGAGACAACGATGGCTCAATCACGGCACGAGCAGCCCAATGATCGGGGGTAGTGGATTCGTCGGGCAAGGGAGCTCTGGGCGGCCCGTTTGGGCCCAGGGTAAGGTTTGGGGAGTGACGCGACGTCGAGGAAGGACCTGGATAGGCGTCTTTGCGCTTGGAGTCGTTCTGTCGCTTGCACCCGTGTCAGTTGCGTACGCAGGTCAGTACATGGCGACTACACACCACAAAGCAACGACACACAAGTCGAAGCACCCCAAGCCCAAGGCCAAGCCCAAGGCCAAAGCCCCCAAACCCACGGGAGCTGCAACAACGGGCGCCGCGACCTGCCCGACGCTCGCTCAAGCCAATACTGCGCTCGGAGTCTCCTACAGCAACCTGATCAACACCCCAACGGCAGGCGGCGGGGTCAGCTGTGAGTACACCGGTCCAGGCGGGGAGGCCGGTGTCGTGATATTTGCGCACCAAAGCACGACGGTCTTCGCCGGGATGGTCTCCAACGCGGACGACAAGGTGACAGGGATGCAGCCGGTCTCTGGCGTCGGCGACGGGGCCTTCGTCCTCACCGTCGCCGGCCGTTCCATCGTGAACGCCTATTCCAATGCGAGCCGGACCGTTGTGGCGGCCCAAGCCTCGGGCGCCCTGGCCCCGGTCGAAGCTCTCGCGCGAGTCGCCCTTGCCGACAACTGACTGACACGAAGACTCAAGCCTCCCTATTGCGAGACGGTCGGACCACCGAAGTAAGTTTGGTTGGGGAACTGGGGTGGTAGTTGGGTGTCCGCCCCAACCTTCGTCGGCTGAATGGCGAAGGCTGGCAGATTCTTGGCCCAAGTGCTCGCAACGCCATGTGGTGGATCACCTTGGGGATTTAGTGCGCTTGGTAGCCTGTGGATGTTCCAGGAGATGGACCGATGACACCACTGGCGGCATACATCCTAGAACGGGCGCAAAAAGCGCATAGCGAGCAATGCTCCGAGGAGCAGTTCCTCACCGACTTTGATTCGCGTCTCCTGGGGGCCACCAAGGTTCGACTCCCGAGCATCATGACGGCGATGAGCGAGATCCGCCAGTGCGGCCTGTGGCCGTGGCCCGTTCAGTCCGAGGTCCCGACCACAGCAGAGAACGACCCGGAGCGAGACGAGCTCTCCGACCAGCGCCACGCCGTCGTGGCGGCAATGCGCGAAATTCTGGCTGCCAGCGACGACCTCACCTATCTGCTGAAACGCCTGGGATCAGATCTGGCTGATGGCATCGAGCAAGTCGAACGAGGAATGAGCGCATTGGACGTGACCGCATCCATGTGTCTGGCTGATCGTCGAGAGATCGTGAACGCGGCGGCCTCCCGGCTTCGGGCAGCTCGTCATGGCTTCCAGCGGGCTATGTTCCTCCTGGCCATTGCCGAAGGCAGTTCCCTCGCTGAAATTGGGCGGACCTGGCGAGTCTCCCGCCAGCTGGTCTCTCGCATGACGAAGGAGAAGGGTTAGGGCGAAGCGAACCGCGAGGTGGGCCGTCAGTCCGATTCGGTAGGCGTCAGTAGGTCGTAGGCCGTGCTCTTGACGCAGATGACGCATCGCGGAAAGGTCCGTCCGTCGGCCATCAAGATCTGCTTGCCGCATTCCGCGCAGGCGTAGACCCCGGCGATGGTGTTCTCATCCCCCGTGTTCGGCATGGCGCCACCACTCTTGGTCCCCGTGTGGACCTGGGCCTGACACCAGGAACGCTACCCCCGTTGCGACTGATCGATGCCCCCTGGGTGTCCCGCGGCATGCCAGTGCTGAGTGACGAGGTGGTTTAGGTTTCGAGCGGCACGATAAATGGGACGGCCATGACGGACAGGCCCTTGCACGAACGGCGGCGACGGCTGCCTCGCCAGGAGGCTGACTGGCCGGGTCGGTACACCCTCGATGGAGAAACCTGGGGTATCTGCGAGGTCCTCGACATATCCATCCTCGGGACGGGAATCGAGATCGTCGCGCCGCCCGCAGGCGAACTCATCGGACGCCAAATCACCGTCGAGGTCGAAACGCCCGCCGGCGCCTCAATCACGCTCCGCATGACCGGCGAGATTCGCAATGTGGCGATCGGACCCAAGGGCGGGACTCGGGTCGGGACCCAATTCGCCGATCTCTCCGAGACCGAACAGGCGATCCTCCACGTCTTAGAGCACATGCGAGTCGTCTGGTAAGGGTCGGTGCCCACCGCCCCTGGTACCTCGCGACCACGCCGGGTCGACCCCGGGCAGAGACAGGCAAGTTGCACATGCATCGCACATCCGGCACCTGTCACTACCAGTCGGCCGAGGAGCTGACCGTCCAGTGACTTTCGCCAATCGTTTCGCCAAACCCTCCTAGGGGCGTTCTCTTCGACGTTCAAACCGGCTGCTGGTCAGCTCGGTCCTGGAGGAAGTCAGTGGATCGGTGACCCCCACACGATCGAAAAGAGATTCCACGCGGTGCCAATTCAGACGCGATTCGGATCACATTCTTGAAGGTTGGTTCCTCAACTGGCGAAACGTCCGTCGTGCCTGCCAGGACGTCCTCTTCCACGTTCACCCGAGGGAATCTCTCATGCCGCTATGGCTATGACCAGCTTGCCCCGGACGTGGCCGCCCTCCAACAGGCGGTGGGCCGCGGCCGCCTGCTCCAGCGGGAACACCTGCTGCACCGTCACCGACAACCGTCTCTCTGTCATGAGTTGGGAGAGCCGGGTCAGGCGCGCGGAGCTCGCTTCGCAGCGGATTGGCGTGACGGTGATTCCGTCGGGCACCTCGCTCGGCACACCGGCCACCGCCGCCACCTTCGCCCCCCTGGACAGGCAGCTGAGGTACGACCCGATGTTTGCGGCCCCGACGCTATCCAGCAAGTACGGGATCCCCCGGAGCCGCCGGCGGTGGTCCTCGTCCCGGTAGTCCAGCACCTCGGCGGCGCCGAGGCCCCTCACGAAGTCCAGGTTGGCGGGCCCACTGGTCGCGATCACCTCCAGGCCCAGAGCCACCGCAATCTGCACGCCCAAATGCCCGACCCCACCCGAGCCCGAGGTCACCAACACGCGCTCGCCCGCCCGGGCCCCCAGAGCCTCCAGGCCCTGGAAGGCGGTGAGGCCGGCCAGCGGTAGGCCGGCCGCTTCGTTCACCGGAACCCCGCGCGGACAGAGGGCCAGGGCCGAGGCGGCCACCACCAAGCGTTCGGTGTGGCCACCGGGACGCGCACCCCAACCGAAGAAGGCGAAGACCTCCTGGCCCGGTTCCAGCCAGTCGACGCCCGGACCTACCTCCAGCACCCGCCCGGCCGCCTCCCGGCCGCTCACGTAGGGGAGTTCGACCCCGCCCAGGCGTCCGCCTCCGGCTCGGATCTTGGCGTCGCTCGGATTGAGACCGGCAGCCTCAACTACCAGCAGCACCTCACCGGGACCCGGCGGATCCGGCTCGGGCCAGTCGTCCCGAACCTCGATGACCTCGGCTGGGCCGTGTCGGGGAACCACCGCAGCGCGCACAGCCCTAGCATGACGCGACTCTCCCGGCTGCGTCGCCCCAATGGCACTGGAGTCGTGAGCGGCTGTAACGAAGTGCAGCCACGATCGGATCGCAGAGGTTTGATTCCCTGGATCAGCTTTGGGCTCTGGCCTTGTTCAGGGTCACGGCGGCGCGAACGAGAGTCTTCAGCGCTGCCTCGTTTATCTTCTCGCCCTCGTGGAAGTCGATGGCTCGCCTGGTGTTCCCGTCCAGACTGGAGTTGAACAGGCCCGAAGGATCCTTCAGAACGGCCCCTTTGGCGAACGTCATCTTCACGATGTTCTTGTAAGTCTCGCCTGTGCAGATCATTCCGTCGTGGTACCACACCGGAACCCCCCTCCACTTCCACTCCTCGACGACTTCGGGATCGGCTTCCTTGACTAGGGTTCGGAGCCGGCCCAGCATCTGGCCCCGCCAGTCGCCTAGCTCCTTGATCCTGGCGTCTATGAGCTGAGAAGGAGAATTGGTCTTCTGCGACCCGCTCGTCGGCATGCCCGTGTCTCTTCCTTAGTCCCGAGGCTTGAATTGGGTCATCACCACTGCGCCGATTCTACCTGGAGCCGCGTCATCGCTCCCGGGCGGAGGAGCCAAGGCGTTGCAACTGGCCTTTGCCTCGCGAGACTGTCCGGTGATGGACGGTTCCCGTCAGCGCATGTTCGATCGCTCTCGTCCTCGACACTACGGCGTCTTGGTGGACGGAGTGCGGGTCGACCCGATGTCCGACCGCCAGGGCATCTCGGCCGAAGGGCCGATCAGCCTCGGGTGGCCAGTCCGTCGAGCGTTTCGAGCGACTTCTCCATCGCCTTCTTCGTTCCCCCGACTGCGATGTACCGAAGGACGAGCCGCAACTTCTCCTCCGAGATGTCCCAGGTCTCGGTGACCTTCGTGCCACCGTCCACGGGCTCGAGTTCGTAGCGCCAGATCCGGCCCACGAAGCGGGCGCCTCGTCCGCTGGCGGGTTTGGGGGACCACGCGATGCGCCGGTTGTCCTCGAACTCGGTGACGGTGTTGAGCATCGAGTACCCGATGCCACGCTTCATCGACATCTGGAAGGTGGCCCCGAGCGACAGACGGCTCGGTGCCCCGTCCGTGGTCCCCTTGACGCTTCCCGAGCCGTCGAATTCGGGGTGGCGCGAGGGATCGGCGAGGATGTCGAAGATTCGCTCCGGGGGCGCGGCGATGACTCGCTCGACGGAGATGCTGTCTCGGGGGTCTGGCATGTACGCATCGTATGCCCTGGTCGCGCGTGTTGTGCCGGCCCACCGAACCGACGGAACGTCCTTGGCTCTTGGGGAAGGGTGCTCGGCCGGCGGCCCGCACCACGAGGCGCCGAAGATCGACCCGCCGGAGTGGCGAGTATCCAGGCTGTCAGATCATCCCGCTGGGTCCCTTTCGGTCTCCCGACTCGTCCCAGACGACTGGTCGTCGAGCGCCCGCAAGCGGGGCAGCACCTGGCCGACGAGCTCGTCGACCTGTTGCAGGTACCCGCTGCCATGGTCGGCGGGCGTCAGCACAAGCTCGTTGCAGCCGGCCCGCCGGTAGGCGTCGAGGTCGGTGACGATGTCGTCGGGAGTCCCGGCGATGAAGAGACGGTCCGGCAGCGGGCTGGCAAGAGAGGTGAGCCGGGTCCAAGCGGCGGCCGCGGCCGCTCGCCCGCCGCCGTCGTGGGTCACGTGGACCGGCAGGAGCATCCCCAGCGTGAAGGGGTCGTTCGCCCTGGCGCTCTGCCGGCGAAGCGTGTCCAGCCGCGCCAGCCGGCGAGCGAAGCTGTCGACCCCGAGCAGGTACCCCATCCACCCGTCCCCGTGATCGGCCGCTCGGCGCAGCGCAGCGTCGGCGGAGCCTCCCAGGAAGATCGGTACGTCCCTGATGCGGGCCCGGATCTGTACGAGCGACTCGGTTGTCCTGGCACCCCGTTCCGCGAGTGGAACGCCCACGGCGTCGAACTCGGCCGGATACTCGCCCCCGACGCCGACCCCCAGTCGTAGCCGACCGGGCGCGAACTCGGCGAGGGTGGCGAGCTCGTTCGCGATGATCAGCGGATGACGCAGCGCCAGCAGGAGCACGCAGGGACCGAAGGCGATGCGCGTTGTGGCAGCCGCCACGGTGGCCAAGGTCACCACCGCTTCGAGCATGGGCCTCGGATGCAGCACGTGGTCGCCCACGTACACCGCGTCGAACCCGCCGTCCTCGGCACGACGGGCGGCCTCGCGCACCCGAAGGGGGTCGAGCCGGCCCGAGTCCAGGTCGGCCACTGTGGCCAGCATGAGGCTCACCTCGAGCGGGCCCCGCTGACGCGACGGCGAAATGATTGGCCAAGTCACTTCCGAGCGGGCCATTCTGGGGAGGGCGTAGGGTTGCCACAGACAATCAAAGGAAGTCCCATGTCAAAGTACCTTCTCGAAGTCAACTACACCCTTGAGGGGATGAAGGCGGTCAAGTCCGGTGGCGGCTCGCCCCGCATCGCGGCTGCGACGGAGCTGATCACGAGCGTCGGTGGCAAGGTTGAGTCGTTCTATTTTGCCTTCGGCCACACGGATGTCTACGTAGTCGCCGACTTCCCTGACAACGAGTCTGCCGCTGCGGCGGCGTTGGCAGTAGGCGCGGGAGGCGGGGCAAAGGTGAGAACCGTGCCGCTTCTCACCGCAGCCGAGATCGACGCGGCCGCCGCCAAGAAGACGACCTACCGGCCGCCTGGGAGCTGACCCGCCCGCTCCCGACCGGCGATCCATGCCGCGAGCGGGGAGGGGGGCAGCCAGCCAGGGCGCGAGAAGGCGGAGCGGCCGTCGGCCGGAACTGGCCGAACTGCGCCAAACGAACGGGCGACGAGTTCATCGGAGTCCCGGCTCGAGCGGTCCGATCGGCGTGGTTGTGGTGGCGTCGCCGGTCATCGGAAGCGCGGTATGACGGACTCGGCCCCCCAGGCGAGCTGGTCGAGGTGCTCAGACAGCGAGGTGGCGGCTGCGCCCGGATAGGGGATGGTCGTCTCGGTAACACCCATGTCGCGCAGACGACCGATGGCGTCGATCACTTCCTGCTCGCTCGAGAACCGGTCGTGGGGCTGGTCGGCCGTGAGCGTGTGGTCCTCTTCTCGGATCCGGACGGGGGCGGCCGGGAACCAGATCTCGACCGCGCCGTGGTCGCCGTAGCCGGGCATCGCTCGCAACTCGTCGAGCTTGGCCGGGAGCTCGTCGGGGCGGATGAGCCACGGCATCCAGCCGGTGCCGAAGTGGGCCACGCGTCGCATCGCCGCTGGTGAGTTTCCGCCGAACCACAACGGCGGGTGGGGCTGCTGCACCGGCTTGGGGTCGAAGTGCACACCCTCGAACTGCACGAACTCGCCGTGGTAGGTCGGGACATCCTGCGTCCAGAGTACGGTCATCGCCTCGAGGTACTCGTCAGTGATGCGGCCTCGCCGGTGGAAGGGCACGCCGAGCGCCTCAAACTCATGCTCGGCATGCCCGACGCCGAAGGTCAGCGTCAGCCGGCCGCCTGACAGCACGTCGAGCGTGCTCACCGCCTTCGCCAGCACGACCGGGTCGTGGTACGGCAGCACGATGACGCACGAGTTCACGCGGATGCCCGTCGTCGCGCCGGCGACGAACGCCATCGTCGTAAGCGCGTGCGGCCAGTGCGACCCCATGGTCCCCACGAGATTGTCGGGGATCACGATGTGCTCGGGGATGTTGATCGCGTGGTAGCCGAGCTCGTCGGCGGTGTGGGCGATGGTCTGGAAGTCCGCGGGCTGCATCTCCATCGCCCACGCCGGGGAGAAGCCGGGCGGATAGCGGTCGAGGCCGGGCATGCCAACCGAGAATCGCATCGATCCCGCTTATGGGAGCTGCACAGGCAGCGAGTGGACAGCGACGCCGATGTTGTTGATGGGTCCGGCGCTGATCCCGCATCTCATTGAAAGGGTGCGCCGGGAGCGCTCAGGCGTCTGCTTGACCGCTCCCGAACGTCGGCAGACAACTGAGTTTGACCTTTCCGCGTCAACTGACCGGCGTGGCCCATATCGCCCAGCCGACGCGACGGTGAGCGCATCAGCTAGGCGTCCGCTCATTGGTCTCCAAAGAGCGACGCGACATAGGCCCCCATGTCGATGCTGCCCGTCATGATGGCCCCCGTCGTGCCCCCGTCGGTGTTCAGGTTTTCGCCGGTGATGAACGATGCCGCCTTGGAGTTGAGGAAGATCAGCGGGTACGCCTGTTCCTCCGGAGTCGACCGGCGCCCGAGTGGAATCGGGTAGTTGTCCATGAAGTCCTTGCCGGCCAGCGCCTCGAACGATGGCATCATCGGCGTCTGCGTCGGACCCGGACTGATGACGTTGATGCGGATCTCCTGCTTGGCGAGCTCGAACGACCGCCACAGCGTCCAGATGATGATTGCTTCCTTCGACGGGCTGTATCCGCCGGCGATGTCATCGGGATGCGCCTCGCACCAGGCGCGGCCCGCGGCGAAGCCATCCGAGGTGACGAGGGGCATCCACTTCTTTACGTTGGCCATCCATCCGCTCCCGGCAGTCGACGAGATACTGGCGATGGCACCGCCCTGAGGCATGTGGTCGATGACCTCCTCGGCGAGGTGCCGCATCCCGACGAAGTTGACGAGCATGGTGTCTACGTCGGAGAACGGCGGCCCCGGGAGCCCGGCGCAGTTGAACAGCGCGTCGATCCGTCCGCCAATCTTTTCGACGGCGGCACTCGTGGTCTCTGGGTCGCGCAGGTCCACGACCTGGTGGCTGGCCACCTCCACCGGTGGCTCCTTCAGGTCAAGAACGTGCACCTCGGCACCGAGGTTCACGAGTTCATGGACCGCCGCCGCTCCCATGCCGGCACCGCCGCCCCCGCTTACCACGACCCGCATCCCCTCGTAGCTCCACATTGACGACATTTGGTGCCCCTCCTCCACGAACTAGGCGCAATACCACTCGGCAACCGAGCGTTGCCGCACAATCGGAGACTATTCCGCAGGGGTCAGGCCAGGGTTGTCGGATCACATGCCGTCCAGTTGGCCGAGGTTCGACTTCAACTTCGCACTTGGCTGGGGAGCCCCGGGTGGTCGCTCCGAGCCTGCTCCCAGCGGCTTCAACGTCTACTGCCCTGTTGTTTTCCACTAGAACTTGGTGGTCGCCGCAGTTCTTCCGGTCGAGCTGACCTGCCTGATGGCCTGACTCGCGCTCTGGCATTGCCGCACCGCTCGCGTCCGCCGGCCAAGCCGACGCGACGATCCGAGATTGGAAGAGCAGGGAGGGTGCAGGCGGCGTTCCCGGGCGCCCCGACCCTGTCGCATGGAAGGAGAGCTAGATGGCGGTGCAGCTGAACCACAAGATCGTATGGTGTCGTGACCAGACGCGGTCGGCAGGCTTCCTCACCCAGATGCTCGGGCTACCTGCTCCCACCAGGTTCGGTCCATTCCTGGTGGTGACTCTCGACAACGGGGTGTCGCTCGACTTCCAGGACTACGACGGCGACATTCCCAAGGAGCACTACGCGTTCCTCATCAGCGAGGACGAGTTTGACGAGATCTACGGGCGGATCGTCGAGCGGGGCCTCGATCACTGGGCCAATCCGATGCGGACGGAACCCGGCACATTCAACCGCAACGACGGGGGCCGGGGGGTCTACTTCGAAGATCCCGACGGGCAGTTCCTCGAGGTCCTTACGCGCCCCTACGGCAGCGGCGGATGGAGCGGGTACGGCCCGGATTCACAGAGCGCGAGCTAAGCCCGGGTAGGACTGCTTCCCGCTCGGGGTGTGCCCGAGCGGCGCCGAAAGAACGGGCGGCTCAGCCTGCCTCGCTTACAGCGACGCGGCGTTCACCACGAGTTCGGACCACTGATCGGCGGGTATCCGATCGGTGTTGATCACCAGGTCGTAGTGCGTCGGCAACTCGTCGGCCACGCCGTAGAACCGTTTGAGGTAGTCCGATCGGCCTGCGTCGTTGGACCCGATCGACTTTGTCGCCTGCTTCTCATCAAGACCGTTCGCCTCGACGAGTCGACGAGCTCGGGTCTCGGGAGAGGCGGTGACCAGCACGCGAAGGACGTCGTCGCGATTGGCGAGCGCGTACGACGCCGCATGCGACACAATTACGACGTTTCCTTCCTCGGCCGTCTCGTTGATCGACTGACGGATCAGCGCACGCAGCGAATTCTTGTCGGCCTGGAGTTCGGGTGGGTAGAACATCATGGCGGCCCCGTCGGGGGCTCCCATGGCTGCGCCGACCGCCAGCTCACGGAGGATCCGGGCGAGGAGCGACTTGCGCCGCTCGACATCGGCCAGGTCATCGACGTTCACATCCTGCTTCTCGGCCGCCCGAGTGACGATTTCCTCGTCGATCAGACGGAAGCCCAGCTTGTCCGCCACGAGACGACCCAGGTCGGTCCCGCCGGCGCCAGTCGCATGGGAAACACAGATCACCGTTCGGGTCATTTGCAGAACAGTACACATTGTCGGCTTCCGGCTCGACCGGCTTTCGGCCCCTGCCAAGGGGGGTCGCCGTAGGACCAGGGCCCCATGACCTGCGTTCTCAGCCGGGTGGCCGTCTCCCCAGCGGCAGCGAACTCGCGGATGCCCTGCGCAGTCCCAAGTCGCTCAACGGCCTCCGTAGAAGCTCACGAACGTATTGAGCGCGACAGTGCAGAGCGCGTGTTCGCTGGCGGGCAACGTGCAGGTGTCGAGCCAGCTTCCGTCGGGGGCGTCCGAGTAGTAGGTCATCACCCCGTTGGCCGGGAACGGCCCACCCGAGGGGTTCCCGTCCCCCGCAACGTCGGTCGGGTCCTCAAAGCCGATGACCCCCGAGCTGATCTGATAGGTCGATTCCTCGTCGGGCCGAGTCTGCGGGCAGCTCATGCCGTAGTCCTTGAGGTAGGCGTTCGCGGCTGCGGGGAAGAGCGGACACGCCTGGATCTCCTGACAACCCTGGCAGGCGGAGGTCTCTGATCCCACAATGGCTTGCTGAGACTGGGGAGAGAACGCCAGACCGGAGGGGGCTTGCTCGCTCGAAGGAAAGACCTTGACGCCACCAGAACCGTCGGCTCCATAGGAAGCCGAACATTGCCAGCCCTTGGGGCCCACGAGCTTCATGGTCCCGCGCTGATCGCTGTAGACGGTCAGCTGATCGGCCAGGTCAGAGGGAACGCGCACCGAGATCGAGGCTGGCAACGCGCCGGTAGCTGGGAGGGTCACGCCGTAGGTCGTGGGACAGCTCACGAGGGCCAAGGTCACGCTCACTGGGCCAGGCGGTGTGAAACCGAACTGACAGAGCGTCTTGGCACCGCTCCAGGAGTGCCAAGCACCGAGCCTGCCACCAGGCCGTGCCGGCCCGCGAACCTCGAGGTGTTGGTAGGCGAGCGCGCCGCCGGTCGTGCAGTGCCCGAGGTCCGAGGCGCGTAGCTCGGTGCGGCCCGGCGTTCCGTCCGCCACGATGCTCTTTGGGCCGACGTACCAACCCGTTCCGAATCCGACTGCGGTGGGCCCTCCCCAAGAGTCCCAGTGGATCGCCTGGACAATGCCAGTGGGATCGCCACCGTTGGAGATCTCGCTCGGTCGATACGCCCCCCAGCCGATGCCGCTCCGGCCGGCGAACACCTTCGACC
>Ga0209415_10017797_pt1 | contig 11274 bp, 7 predicted proteins | sample PeaSoiSIISIP2007_FD_187696 | JGI IMG/M metagenome (GOLD analysis project Ga0209415, IMG submission 187696) | Peat soil microbial communities from Weissenstadt, Germany - SII-SIP-2007 (SPAdes) (version 2) | ecosystem: Environmental > Terrestrial > Soil > Wetlands > Peat | place: Germany...
GCGGCTCGCGCCGCTCGAGGACGCTCTTGGGTAATCCGTCGGCGCTGAAGGCGTGGTGGTCGATGGCGCGGCCGTCGGTGGAGCTGGCCTGCACCGGTACGAGGCGATCGGCGTCGTCGAGCAGGTAGGCGACGCCCACCTGCGCGTCCGCCAGCCTGACGAGCGACTGCATCCCGATCTCGGCGAGGGCCTTGACGTCGAGCGTCTTGAGCTCGCGGACGAACTCGGCGTACGCCCGCGCCCGCTGGTCGCGCCCGGCGAGGTTCTCGTTGGCGCGGGTGAGCTCGGCGACGGCGCGCTCGCGGTCTCCGAGCGTGGTGCGCAGCCTGGAGTCCTTGTCGAGTAGCAGCGTGTTCATCTTCGCGAGGCTCATGGCCACGGCGCCGAGCTCGTCGCGTCGCGCCGGCGGAACGGGGATCGCTTCGAGTCGGCCGGTGGCGGCGAGCGCCTCTTCGAGCTGCCGGGTCGTGCCGGCGATGTCGAGGGCGATCCACGCGCCGCTGCCCAGAGCGATGACAATCGCCAGCAGCAGCACCGTGATCGTCAGGCGCCGGGACGCGTCGGCCAGGGCGAAGGCCTCGTCCTCGCGCGTGTCGGCGTCGTCGAGGGCGCGCTTGCGCAGCGCATTGAGGATGGTGCGCATCTCGTCGGTGAGCTCCTTGCCCTCGTCGGCCATCTGGTCGTCGGGCGTCACGCCCCGCTTGCGCGCGAGGATCTGCGGCTCGCTGATGTTCTGGATCCACTTGTCGACGAGGCGGTGGAACGCCGCGACCTGATCGTCCTCCATGCCGCTCTCGGCGACGCCCTGTGCTTCGATGAGGGCGCTGGTCAGCTCCTTGCGGGCCTCGTCGTAGGGCGCCAGGAACGATTCGTTCTTGGTCAGGAGGAAGCCGCGCTTGCCGGTTTCCAGGTCGCTCATCAGGCGCAGCAACTCCTCGGCCCGGTACGCGAGCTTGAGGTCGTGCTGCACGAGCCGCTCGAACTTGTGGTCCACCTCTTCGTGGGCGGCGTTGGCGCGGTAGAGCCCCACGCCGAGCACCCCGACGACGAGCAAGGAGCTCAGCAGGATCCGCCAGAAGAGGGCGCTCGCGAGAATGCGCATGAGGGGCGGGCTTGCGAATCAAGGCTAGCACGCCTCTTCAGGCTTCTCGCCCCATCCAGGCCCCCACGCACGACAGGACCCATGCGATGGGCGACAGGGCGAGCGCGAAGACCACGGTGAACGGCGCCGCGAAGCCCAGGGCCGCGAGCGTCACCACGAGGGCCAGCACGCACGCGAGCGCGGGCTCGAGGAGGGTGCGCACGCCCGCGGCCCGGGCGACCAGCCAGCCGCTCGTGGGGAAGGACGCGAGCAGGCCCACGCCGAGGAGCAACACCGGCGCCGCGTTGGTCAGGTCGTGCTCGTCGACGAGCGACAGGTCGACGTGCATCGCGTGGGCTGCGATCACCCCCGCCGCGAGGCCGACGATCATCGCGCCGATCGTGACGAGGGCGCCGAAGAGCACCCATCGCACCTTGACCGGATCGTCTGCGCGCGTGAGAGCCGAGCGGACCGCCGACAGGCTCGGCGGCTGGGTCATGAGCGACAGACGCGACAGGCGGCTGCCGCTCGGCCCGGAAGGTACGCGTGAGGGGCGATCGCCGCGGGCGCGCAGGTCGCGGCCGAGGAACCACGCGACGAAGCCCATCAGTGCGAGCAAGGGCGCTACCCCGAGCAACGCGCCCGGGCCGCGGCCGTAGACGAAGTGCTCGTAGAGGCCGTGCGCCACGATGGCGCCGACGAAGGCCGCCGGGAAGACGGGGACGCGCGTCTTGACCCGCTTGGCGCGCCCGAGCGCGTAGCCCCAGAGGCACGCGAAGAACAGGTGCGCCGGCAGCGACAGCAGCGTGCGGGCGATCCAGATGCCGCCCGTCGGGTGCGCGTGGAGCACGAAGCCGTTCTCGACGGCGGCGAAGCCGAGGGAGGACGCCGAGGCGTACACGATGCCGTCGTAGGGCTCGTCGAAGTGCTTCGACAGGAACGCCGGCCACGCGGCGGCGACCTTGCCGGCCTCCTGGGTGGGGGCGACCACGAAGAAGAGGAAGACCAGCGCGCCGCTCTCGCCGGCGGCCGATGCACGCACATCGAGCCCCGTCAGCGCCGCGGCGCGCGTCGTGATGAGCAGCGCAACCAGGGAGGCCACGGCGCCCAGCACGAACGTCGTGACCACGAGCCACGGGGGCTCGCGTCGCTCGTCGCCCCGGTGCACGAGCACCGCGAGGAGAAGGGCCGGCAGCATGGCCGGAAGCAGCCACCGGGCTATCGACCACACTTCTAGAAGTGGATGCCCAGGTGCGCCGTCGGCGCGATCTGCAGCCCCGCGCTCGATCCGGAGTTGTTGTAGAGCTGCTGGACGCTCGCCGGCTCCTTCGCGACCACGGCCTGCCCACCGGGCGGCAGCGTCAGCGGCGGGCGCGAGATGAAGAGGAACTGGGCGTCGACGTCGGCGCCGATCGAGATCCAGTGGTTGAAGTAGAGGTCGATGCCCACCATGGGGCCGACGTTGAAGCCGTGGATGGCCACGTTCTGGGTGTCGCCCCCCGCGACCTGCGCGCTGCTCGAGTTGAGCTGGCCGACGAAGTTGTAGCCGCCGCGCACGCCGAAGTACGGATCGATGTGCCACACGCGCAGGTGGAATGCAGCCTCGCCGCCGATCTCCCAGAGGTTGCCGATGTTGTCGAGGACGAGGTCGCGCGCGCGGATGCCGACCGTGAAGAACAGCAGGCGCGCGCCGATGCCGGCGCCCACCACCGGGCCGCTCGACGATGTCTTCTGCAAGCCGAGGGAGGACTTTCCGCTCATCGAGGCCAGGTCGGCGTACGCGTAGCCCGCGTCGGCGTTGAGCCACACCCACTCGAGCCCGAGGCCGCTGTCCTCGTCCTCCTCGGTGTTGGCTGAGTTCAACCCTGGCTCGCCGGGAGCTCCCGGTTGCCCGGGCTGTCCCGGCGCGCCCGGGTAACCGGGGTAGCCGGGCGGCGGCGCCGGTTGACCCGGTGCGCCCGGAGTCATCGGCGGGGGCGGCTCGAGCCCCTGCGCACCCGCGGACGTTGCGGCGAGCAACACGAGAGGCAGCACCACCAGGGCGGGGGCGGGAACCAGCGAAGCGATCGTGCGGGTCATGCCTGCGCCGATCATAGCTCAAGTCTACCCGGCGCCGGCTTCTGCAGCGGGCGGGGGCGCCGGCGCCTCGGGCACGGGCGGCGGCGCCGGAGGCGGGGTCTCGACCGGCGCCGGGATCTCCACCTGCGCGCACGACTGGTCGAGCAGCTCCACGATGTCGAGCTGCTTCACCTTGTCCTCGAGGTTCTTGCTCTTGATGCCGTCGGTCAGCATCGTCATGCAGAACGGGCAGGCGCTGGCGATCGTCTGCGCTCCCGTGTCTACCAGCTGCAGGGTGCGCTTGACGTTCACCCGGTCGTGGTTCTGCTCCTCCATGAACATCTGCGCGCCGCCGGCGCCGCAGCAGAGGCCGCGCTGCTTGGTCCAGTACTCGGGCTCGACCAGTTCGACGCCCGGGATGCGCCGGAGGATCTCGCGGGGCGGGTCGTACACGCCGTTGTACCGGCCCAGGTAGCAGCTGTCGTGATAGACGACCCGCCCCTTGACCGGGTTGCGCGGCACGAGCTTTCCCTCGGCGACGAGGCCGAGCAGGAAGTCGCTGTGGTGCACGACCTCGACCTTCAGCCCGAAGTCCGGGTACTCGTTCTTGAGCGTGTTGAAGCAGTGCGGGCAGGTGGTGACCACGGTCTTGACCCCGCCCTGCTCCTTGTAGCCGTTGACGGTCGCGGCGTTGCCCTCGGCCAGCGTGGCGAACAGCATCTCGTTGCCGGCGCGGCGCGCGGGGTCGCCGGTGCAGTTCTCCTCGGTGCCCAGGATGGCGAAGTCGACGCCGGCCTGCTTGAGCAGGCGTGCCGTGGCGCGGGCGATCTTCTTGGCGCGGTCGTCGTAGCTCGCCGAGCACCCGACCCAGAAGAGGACCTGCGCGGTGGGCTTCTCGCTCATCGTGGGCACGCCGAGGCCGTCGCTCCACGCCGCGCGGTCCATGCGCGAGATGTTCCAGGGGTTGCCGTTGGTCTCGATGGCCTGGAACGGCCTGTTCAGCTCCTGCGGGAACTCGCTTCGTACCATCACGAGGTTTCGCCGCATGTCGACGATCTTGTCGACGTAAGAAATCAGGACCGGGCACTGCTCCTCGCACGCGCGGCACGTGGTGCACGCCCAGAGCACGTCGGGGTGGATCACGTCCGAGATCAGGTTGATCGGTGCGAGCGCGCCGGCGGTGGTGGGCTCTGCCGGCGCGGGCTGCGCCGCCTCGCCCTCCGGCTTCTTGTCGTCCTTGGCGTGCTTGCCGTGCGTCTCGTGGTGCACGACCTCGTTCTCGCGCGAGTAGAGGTGGTCGCGCAGGGCGAGGGTGAAGTGCTTGGGGCTGAGAATCTTGCCGGTGTTGTGCGCCGGGCAGTTGTCCGAGCAGCGCCCGCACTCGGTGCACGTGTAGAAGTCTAGCAGCGCCTTCCACGAGAAGTGCTCGATGCGCGCGACCCCGAGCGGCACGCTGAGGGGATCGGCGGCCTCGGCCGCGGCGCCGAACCGCTCGGCGAGCTTCTCGGCGTTCTCGGCCATGGGCTCGAGCCGGCCCGCCGGGTGCAGGCTGCGCGTGAAGACGTTGGGGATCGCCGTGATGACGTGGAAGTGCTTCGAATGCGGCAGCAGGTTCAGGAACAGCAGCACCAGCGCCGAGTGCGTCCAGAACCCCACATGGGATACGACGATCAGCGCCGGCGCGGACAGCCGGTTCAGCACCAGCGCGAAGAGCGACCCGGCGGGGCTCGGCCAGAAGGACCAGTCGCCGCCGAAGTGCTCGGCTCCGAGCGGCGCCGTGATGGTGGCGATGGCCGCGCACTGGGCCGCCGCGCCGTTGTGGGCGGCGGCGTCGCAGAACGCGACCTTCTTGGCGGCGAGCACCAGCGACGCGCCGTCGTAGGTCATGTCGGCGATCATCATGGTGAAGATGATCGCGATGATGAGCAGGCCCTCGAGCGACAGCGACATGCGCTTTGGCTTGGCGAAGAGCCGGTAGTAGAAGAAGACGAGCGTTCCCAGGACGACGCCGGAGGCCACGGCGTCCTTGATGAACTCGTAGAGGTCGCCCAGGGGCTGACCCGGGCCGAGCACCCACATGTTGAAGGGCGCGTAGAACCCGCGTCCCCAAAGCACCAGGGTCCGGAAGAGCAGCACCACGAAGCCCGTGAAGATGAGCTTGTGGGCGATCCCCGCCGGATTGTAATAGTCCATCTTCTCCTGGCGAAACGCGTACCTCCACGTTCCGCGCAGGCGCGCGCCCAGGTGATCGAGGCGGCTGGCGGGCCCGCCGATCTGCAAAAGGTGCCAGCGGCGGCTCGCGGACCAGGCGAACATCGCGAAGGCCGCGAACAAGAGGGTGAGCATCGCCGTGGGGCTCATCGCCTGCTCCTTCTATAGGGGCATGGCAGATCGCGTCAAACGGCGCCTATCGGACTGAAGAAACCTGTACCCTCCCTCGTCGAACCCCCACACAAGGAGCCATCCATGGGCGGAGCTTTGAGGGCATTCGCAGCAGTAGCAACGGTAGCGGGCGCAGTTCTCGTGGCACCGGTGGCTGACGCCGCAGGGCCCTACGCTCTCGACGCGCACGTCGACGGCATCGCCGGCGGCGGCAACTACACGCCCGTCAGGTTCAACTGGACCGAGCCGGGCGAGATCACCTTCACACACACGACCGACACGAGCTCGGTGGCCCTGCTCACCGCAGCCCAGTCGCGCCAGGACGTCGGCACCGCGGTCGTCCACGAGACTCTGCAGGGCACCCAGGTGGTGACCCTCCAGATGAGCGGCGTGCACGTCGAGGCGGTCCACGAAGAGGGCAACGTCAACGACCCGAACGGGCCGTCCGAGACCGTGGTGCTCCGCTTCCGCAAGCTGACCTACACGTTCCAGCCCGTGCTGCCGAACGGCCAGAAGGCCGGCCCGCCCGTCACGTACAACTGGCAGCGCTGAGCCGGTCCGTCGTCAAAACTTCTCGTCGCGGAAGGTCATCCCCAGTCGGGTGCTCTCGCGTCGGATGATCCTGCCCAGGCCGGGCGGCCCGCAGAAGAACACATCGACCTTCTCGGGCGCGTGCTCCTGCGCGATCGCGCGCAGGACCGCGCCCCAGTCGGGACGTCCCATGTTGGTCTTCGTCTTGAGGCCCGTGAAGACGTCCTTGTCGCCCGCCTTGTGGGCGACCTCGCGCGCGAGCTCCAGCGCCACCGAGGTCGCGCCGGCCCGCCCCCCGGTCATCCAGATGTTCACGTCGAGCACCCCGGCGCCGTCGGTGCGCTCGAGCTCCGCGAGCAGCGCGGCGAACCACTCGAACGAGTACCGGTCGCGATTGAGCCAGAAGAAGTGCGCCTTCTGCAGGGTCGTCGGTCGCGCGCCCTGGCCGTTGGCCCGCAAGACGATGCTTTCGAGGATGCTGGCGAAAGGCGTCACCCCGATGCCCGCGCCCACGAGCACCGCGTAGCGCGAGTCGAAGACGTGACCCGTGGGCGATCCGTAGGGCCCGTCGATGTGCGCCACAATCTCCTCGGCGGTGGCCCGCTTGCGCTGCAGCTCGGCGCGCTGACGCAGAGCCGCAGTCCAGTTGCCCAGCGAGCGGGCGTGGACGGTGAACACGGCGCTCTCGGGGGCGCTCGTGATCGTGAACGGGTGCCACTCGTGGCGGGCGATCGAGGGGATCTTCAGGAACAGGTAGTCGCCCGGGCGATGGGTGAACCCCGGGGGCTTGCGAATCTCGAGTCGCGTGACGCCCGATCGCAGCGGCTGCGCGGCGACGATTGCGGTGGCCTTGCCCCGGCGGGCGAGGCGCACCCCCAGCTCGACGACCAGCCCCACGAGGCCGAGCGCCGCCGCGCCGAGGATGCCCGGCGCGTGGGCCACCGCGAGCACGAACCACGCGATGTAGAGCAGGTGCGTGAAGTAGAAGAGCTCGAAGTGCTTCGACCGCCGGACGACTTGCCAGGCGCCGACCCACATCACCGTGAACACCAGCAAGAGAGCGGTGCCCGTCAGCGCCCGCTCGCTGGACAGCTGGGCGATGAGCGGCTTGGTGGAGCGCTCGTACCCGATGAGGATCGCGGCCCCGTGCGCGGCGCAGAGCGCGAACAGGATGTGCCCGGCGATGCGGTGGAAGGTGACCGCCTCGTCCACGGGCACGACGTGCCCGAGCCACGTGCGCCGCACCCAGGTGAGAAGCCGCCGGAGCACGGGCAAGAGGATGATCGCGCCGTCGAGCTCGATCGGCGTCGTGGTCGCGCGTGAGATCTGGGAGACGAGATCGAACGGGTGACCCGCCTTTGGCTTCTGGAGCATGCCCATCGCGAGCAGCGCCACGTTGGCGAGCGCGAAGAGCGCCACGAAGACCACCGGGGCCCACCCGGCCTCGGGCCGTAGCGGCCGGCGGCCGGCGCGCGAGTCGTCCAGCCGCGCCAGGATGTCCTCGTTCGGCGCGACCCACCGCGCCTCGTCGCGGGTCATCTGCTCGAGCAGGGCCGGGTGGTGACTGAGCGCCGCCTCGAACTCCTCGAAGGAGAGCAGCCCGTCGCCATCCGAGTCGGCGGCGGCGATCACCGCCGCGACCAGTCGCGCGATGCGCGCGTCGTGCGTGACCACGTCGTCCTCGGCCAGCGCCAGCGCGATCATCCGGGAGAGCTCGTCGCGATCGAGCCGACCGTCGCCGTTGTCGTCGTGCAGGCGGAACGCGAACAGGAGCCGGTCGCGCGGTGACCCGAGCACCAGCTTGCGCACGCCGTCGAGGAACTCCTCGCGCCGGATCAGGCCGTCGCGATCCGAGTCGAAGACGGACATGACCCGCTTGGCCAGGTATCCCGAGCGCAGCCCGAGCGCGCGCTGCAGCTCCTTGACGTCGATGACGGCGTCGTCGCCAGCGAGATGCGAGAACGACCGCTCGAGGGTCTGGAGCAGCGCGGAGCTCGCGGCGGAGGTGGGCTGCATTGCGCGATCGCCAGGGCTACATCATGTGGCGGCGGCCGGCGAGGGCGGCGACAGCCAGCGTGTGACTCTCGGCGCCCAGGCCCTCGCGCCCTCGAGCGCGAGCAGCAGCAGGAACACGTCGTACGGGACCCGGTAGCGCGCCTCTCCGAAGAAGAAGCCCGCCGTCACCAGCGCCGTCAGGACGTGGGCGGCGATCACGACGAGGACCGCGGTGGGCTTGCGGAAGCAGGAGACCAGGCCGAGCAGGGCCAGGGGGCAGACGATCGCCAGGAGCACGTCCTTGCTCGCGTCGATGGTCATGCTTCGCCAGCGCCGTCCATTCAGCTGGGTGTTCTCCGGCCAGAGGTCGTTGTTCACGAAGAGCAGCGAGATGTTGCTCAGGAACCGGCTGACGCGCTCGCCGGCCGTCATGCGCGCCACCTCCAGCCGGCGAGCGCGGTCGAGGATCTCGGGGTCGCCCAGATAGCCGTCGAAGTGGAGCTCGCGGTGCTCGCCGGACTGGCCCTTCGACGGGGGCCCGAAGAAGTACTCCCCCTCGACGCCGTGCTCGCGCAGCGACATGCGCGCTCTCACCACGCCGTAGTCGGTGTCCGCGAACAAGCGGGCCATGGCTTCGTCGTCGCAGATGAGGCCCCAGCGGCCGGAGAGCGCGTGGTAGCGAGAGGCTCCGAACACGACTGCCGAGACGACGATCACCGCGGTCACGAACAGGGTGGAGGGCGGGGGCCGCGCCCACGAGCGACGAAGCACGGTCCCGAGCAGCCACAGGGCGCCCAGCCCTGCGATGGTGAGCGCGATCTGCGACCGAACGAGGTACGCCAGCGCCGTGGTGACGCCGAGCGCGACGGCGCCGCGCCGCCCCTCGATCACCCGGACCGCCAGCCAGGTGCTGGCCGCCAGCAGGCCGGCGTCGGGCTGCTCGGACGAGAAGAACCCGGTGAACGAGAGCAGCGGGTCCCACACAGCCACGACCACGCCGAGCGCGACTGCCACCGACAGGCGCGGCACGATCCGCAGCGCAAGCAGCGTCGCGCAAGGGGCGACCAGGGCTCCCCACAGGCAGTGAAGCAGCAGGAACGGTGCGTGATGCACGAAGCCCACCAGGCGCATCTGCGCGGCGAGGATGAGGTGAGTTCCGGGCGAATAGAAGGTCTCGAAGATGCGCGGGGCGTCGCCGGTGCCGTAGGCGGCGTGCAGGGCCCGGTTCACGTACCCGCCCATGTCCGAGAAGATCGTGTCGTACGGCGAGTCGACGCAGCTCACCCACGCGATGCGGACCGCGAGGGCGAGCGCGAAGACGCCGCCAGCCGCCCACGCCGGGCGCGAGGGGCGGCGGAGCAGGCGAGAGAGAGCCGCGAGGAACTGTTCACCCGTGCCCACGAGGGGCGCATGGTCGCACGCTCGGCGCGCGAGCCTCCACAGCTTCGGCGTGGTCAGCGCACGAGACGGTAGATCTCGCTCGTGCCAGGGACCCCGAAGTAGACGTCGCTGGTCGTGATAGCGAGACCCTCGGGCTTGGCGAGGCTGCCCTTGACGAGCTTCGGGGACGTGCAGTTCGCGGGGTCGCAGGTTCGGAGCTCGCCGTTGCTCGACGTCGATCCCCAGTTGGTCCAGTAGATGACGCCGGTGTCGCCCACCACTCGGATCGGGAGGTCCTGCCCCCCGATCACAGGGCTGGCGCCGCCCCCGCTCGTGTACTGCCAGACTTCGCCGGGGGTCGCGTCGTCCACCCAGTAGACGGTGCTCCCGACGACGGAGAGCGCCCAGGGGGAGCTCTGTCCCGGGGAGACGTTGGTGTCCGCCCAGTTGCCCTCGGGACTCTTCTCCACGGTGCCCGCGCCCTCCTCGGCCCAGAACACGAAGCCTCCTTCGAGCGCAATCCCGGCTGGGAGGCTGCCGGTGGTGGGGATGGTGTACGAGGCCTGGGAGCCTCCGCCGTGCGGGTACCGGACGATCGCGTTGGCCGTGATGTCCGTCCAGAAGACGTACGACGAATCCGCGGCGATTCCCTGCGGCGCGCCGAGGCCGGTGATCGCCGCGGGGCAGGCGGTGCTTCCCAGCTGGTGCGAGCCGACCGAGCCGTTGCTGCCGTTGTTGTTGTTGGTCCAGAAAAGGCAGCTGGTCCCGTCGTAAGCCAGCCTGGTCGGAACGAACTGGTTGGGCACGAGGGAGGTCGGGGTGCACGTCGCGCCTGCGGTGCTGCAGGTCCACACCGTGGTCACTTCGTCGACCCAGTAGAGGTTCGTCCCGACCACCACCATGTCGTGCGCGACAGCGCTCGATGCGAACACGTACGGCGTGCATTCGCCTCCGGCGCACGTGCCCCCAAGGCAGTCGCGCGTGCAGCTGCCGCAGTGGTTCGTGGTGTTGCTCAGGTCGAAGCACGTTCCGCCGCAGTTCATCGTCCCGGTCTCGCAGCCCTGCCCGGAGTCCATCGTGGTCGACGTGTCCGGGGTCGACGTGTCCGCAGGTGCATCCATCCCCGTCGTCGAGTCCATGCCCGAGGTCGAGTCCATCCCCGACGAATCCATCATCGAGGTGTCGCTCTCCATCGCGTCGGGCAGGGCGCCGTCCTCCTCGCGCGCGTCGCCGCCGCTGGAGCTGGAGCTCTCCATCGCGGGGCCGTCGCCGGGAGCCGAGGACTCGGTCGTCCCGTCGCCCGACGCTTCCTGCTGCGTGACGTCGCCGGAGCCGTCGGCCACTTCCGGCTCGAGATCCTTCAGGCCCAGGATGTTCCCGCACGCCGCGAGCCCGATCGCCGCCGCCCCTGCCACGAGGAGGAATGCGCTGCGCTTCACCACGCCCCCACGAGCCCGAACGAGGCTCCGCCACGCGTCGGCGCGGCCCGCAGCCCCACGGTCGGGACGGAGTCGCCGGCCTTGGGCGCAGTGAAGTAGAGCACCAGCCCGCCCGCGACAGCGGCGCCGCCGACGATGAAGAACACCGTCGAGGCCGTGGCGTCGGTGTGGGCGTCCTGGCCCAGCTGCAGCCCCGTCGGATCGCAGTGCACGCCATCGGGGCAGTGGTTGTGGGTCGCGTCGTTCTCCTTGCCCATCGCCACCAGGCCGAACCCCGAGCCGATGCCGAGGCTCACGATGCCGACGCCGCCGACGACCAGGCCGATCATCCGCTGCGTCGATCCGTCGCTCGGGGTCTCGGGTCCGGGGCCCGTCGTCGACTCGGGCGCGAGCTCGGTCACGGTGACC
>Ga0209415_10017800_pt1 | contig 11273 bp, 9 predicted proteins | sample PeaSoiSIISIP2007_FD_187696 | JGI IMG/M metagenome (GOLD analysis project Ga0209415, IMG submission 187696) | Peat soil microbial communities from Weissenstadt, Germany - SII-SIP-2007 (SPAdes) (version 2) | ecosystem: Environmental > Terrestrial > Soil > Wetlands > Peat | place: Germany...
GGGCATGTTATTCACAATGTAAATCATTGAAAATACGTAGTGCTGAAATCGGTAAGACCAATTTTTTCACATGTTCCAGGTACCCTTTTCCCCTCATTTCCAGCGACTTGTACTCGGCGAACATCAACGGGCCGGTCTACGACCAGTTAACAACCCTTTCCAAGTTTCTGGTCCTGGGAATGAGTCTGCACGACGTTATCGCGCGCGCCACCGTCAATGCTGCGCGGGTTTTCAACTTTGGCGCCGAAATCGGAACTCTCAAGCCAGGCGCCGAGGCCGATGTGAGCGTGCTGGAGTTGAAAGACGGAGAGTTCCCCTTCATCGACTCTGACGGCAAGACCCGCACAGGCCGCCAAAAGCTTGAGGCCGTCACGACCGTGAAGGGTGGAAAGGTGTTCGAGCCCACGGCCTGAAGGCCGCTGTCTGGCGCAGAGTGAAGCTCTGCGGTTTCAGGGTTTGGAACTGCGCCAAACCGCAGGGCTTCGCCCTGCGCAAGCCGGCGTGCCTGAGTCTTGGGGTGCGGTCCACAGCCTCTGCGTCCCTTTTTCTGTACGTTTTCCTAATCCTCACCAGGCAAACGGCCGAAATCTAATAAAAGCAGCTCACATGGACGGTAGCAAAAGGCCGTTAGTTGCTGTATCCTTTGGTGGAGACGACAATGCTCGAGACGCCGGAAGTGCAGGAAAAGGGCAGGCCAGTTCCTCCTAGTACCGTAGGGCGCGCCAAGGTGGTGACTCTGGACGGTGAGCCACCGTCCAAGCTCTGGCGGGACGAGCTCGTGACAGTCCAGTTCGGCGACAGTCTCGAGTTTTACTCGTCTTGGGATCGGCCGACGGTGATAATTTCCGACGGCGGCTACGGTGTGTTGGGGTTTGAGGGAGACACCTCGGACCACCTAGGGCTGCCCAGTTGGTATGAGTCGCACGTGAAGGCGTGGGCTAGCTATGCTCAGCCCAGCACAACGCTTTGGTTTTGGAACTCTGAGATCGGGTGGGCGGTGGTGCATCCGATCTTGGAGAAGTACGGCTGGCGTTATGTGAACTGCAATATCTGGAATAAGGGAAAGGGGCACATAGCGGGGAACGTGAACACCGCGAAAATCAGACGCTTTCCCGTCGTAACTGAAGTATGCGTTCAGTATGAGTTTGAAGCCCGAGTAGGTGGTAAAAGCCTCGGTGAATGGTTGCGGAGCGAGTGGAAGCGGTCGCGATTGGCGTTCCGGATCGCGAACGAAGCGTGCGGGGTCGCGGATGTGGCTACGCGGAAGTACTTTGATCTAGGGCACCTTTGGTATTTCCCCCCGCCCGAGATGTTTCTTCGCCTCCAGAGATATGCGAATGAGCATGGCGATCCAGCCGGACGTCCGTACTTCTCTCTAGATGGAAAGCACCCCGCAACGGCAGAGGAATGGGCGACAATGCGTGGCAAGTTTCACTGCCCCCACGGCTTTACGAATGTTTGGAGTCGAAATGCTCTCCACGGGCGGGAGCGCGAGATCGTTGGGGCCACCGATGGCAGGGCCATCCATCTTAATCAGAAGCCCCTTGACCTAGTAGAGCTTGTCATCTCTGCCGCCAGTGACCCGGGCGATGTCGTCTGGGAGCCTTTCGGGGGGTTATTTACCGCGTGCATCGCGGCACGAAGCCTCGGACGCCGCGCGTTTGGCGCAGAGATTGATCCGACATACTACCACTTCGGGGTGCATCGGCTCACGCGAGTAGCTTCCCAGGGTGTTCTCCCACTATCTGAAGATGCTTCTCCAACGCAGCTTTGACGATCGCCTCTTTTTGGACCAAGAAACGGCGTGCACTTACCGACTGCTGCATGTTCTCCCCTAGAGGTGGCTTCTTCTTTTTCACTGACGCAAAAAGCCTGGCCCAGCCGGCAACTGTCATTCCGTTCACGCTGGTTGCGCATACACGAGTCTTAAACTCTTCGACTCCGAGGTGCGCAATTCGGTCCATTTTGGCGTAGTTCGTGTCAAGCCGGTATTTGAAAGAGGACATAAGTGTATTGAGCTGTTTTTGGTACTCCCGCGTAGGCTTGTACTGTTTGCCAGCGGCTCCCCAGCCGTCGACAACTCTTCTAGCCCTCTCAAGATGCGCTGAAGGATTCTGGAGTATGTACCCATTTGTATTTGTCTGCTGAAGATTTCGAGTCCGCTCTCTGGTATCTTCAGGTTCGATGACGAGATATTCTGGTGGGTTGTGGTAATGGTCATCCCTGGCCTTCGCGACCGAGAGTCCGTCAACTACTACGACGTCGACAATGTACGGACTACCGTAGAGAAGGTGCTCAGGCAGCCACGCCAGCATGCAGACGCTCGTAACGGTCCGACCGTCGGTGAAGTGATTCTGACTCTCTCGAAATCTTGCCGTAATCTCGGTCGCAAGCGGGAACCATGCCTTTATCTCCATGCCAGGGGTTGGTCTCACCTCGCCTTCGAAGACGGCGTCCGGGAAGTCAGGGTCTTGACGTGTCCATCGGCCGATTCCCTTGAATTCTGCTTTGCCGTTAAGAAACTCCACCGTATTGAACTCGATCAGATTGCCGAGGAGCGGGCTCAGTTTCGAAATGACCTTTGCGAGATTCAGGGCCGCGTCGGGCGAAACGGGCTTGGCAAGCGCCAAGACGTCAAATCTGTGCCCTGACAGCGATCTCAGATGTGTCCCCGCAATTTTGACAACCTGCTTGGCATCCATCAGCGGCTTTCCATTTCGCGCACTAACTGACTCAGCGCCACGTCGAGCGCTGCAGCGATCTTGCTCATGTTGATTAGGCTGACATTACGAACACCGCGCTCAACGTCCCCGACGTAGGTGCGGTGGATGCCGGCAAGTTCCGCAAGACGCTCTTGCGACAGGCCCTTCGCCACGCGGAGCTTCCGAACCGCGCGACCGAACGCCAGCTTGGTATCGTCTTGTCGCTCTCGTGTCACTTCGCAGGATCGTAGGTGATTCGATGCTTATGCGTCTACAGACTATAAGTGGACAAGCTCTCGCGTGCGGGGGGGTTGCGGCAGGGACGCTCGTTGATGGCCGGCCCCCGCACAGGTCCGTACGGGGAAAAAGGAGGGAAACGGTGTCGGGGCTCCTTTTCGCTGGATGATGACCTGCTTTGTAAGCGGACCTAGAAGCGGACTTTCATTAGGTCTATAATTCCCTTGAAATATTTCTAAGTCTATGTTATTAAATATATTGTATCACTCTAGAGGCGGACATGAAATCGGACGCAGGAGCGGTCGCTGATCGGGAAGAAATGGTTTCACTGATGGAGCCGATGCGCATCGGGGAAACGTCGCGCCATCGGCCTGGTCTGACCGATCTGGCCTTGGAACTGGCGCAGAAATCGGCGGGATTTCGGAGGAGCCTGCCCGCAAGCATGCTCGGGTCGCTTGCCAGCCTGGTGCGGGCCATGAACTGCTACTACAGCAATCTCATCGAAGGGCACGACACGCACCCCATCGATATCGAACGCGCTCTGAAGAACGATTATAGCGAGGATACCCGAAACCGTGATCTGCAGATGGAGGCGAAGGCGCATATCACGGTGCAGAGCTGGATCGATGAGGGGGGCCTGCGGGGACGCACGGTAAGCCGTGAGGGAATCTGTGAGGTCCACGCACGGTTCTGCGAGTTGTTACCGGAGGATTTGCTATGGGTGGAGGATCCTGAGACGAAAGAGCGTGTCCGGGTCGTCCCCGGCGAGTTGCGCAGACGGGATGTAAACGTCGGCGGGCATGTCCCGGTCAGTCCCGGCGCTCTTCCCCGGTTTCTTGGGCGCTATGAAGAGGTTTACGGGCATTTGAGTAAGACGGAATCAATTCTGTCTGCCGCGCCGGCACATCACCGGCTGGTGTGGATTCACCCGTTCCTCGACGGCAACGGGCGTGTGGCGCGCCTGATATCACACGCGATGCTGCTGGAGACGCTGGATACCGGAGCCGTGTGGTCAGTTGCAAGAGGGCTGGCGCGCAACGTGGAGTCATACAAGGGACATCTTGCGGCGTGCGACGTGACCCGGCGCAACGATCTTGACGGGCGAGGGCACTTAAGCGAGGAAGCGCTCGCGGCTTTCGCTGAATTCTTTTTGGGAGTGTGCATCGATCAGGTGAGCTTCATGGAGAATCTGATGGAGCCGGAGCGCTTGCGGACACGCATCCTGCTGTGGGCGGAAGAAGAAATCAGGCTCAACAATCTGCCGCCAAGGGCGGGGAAGGTGCTGGAAGCGGTCTTGTACCGGGGAGAGTTGCCTCGTGGCGATGTAGCTGGGATTGTCGGGACGCAGGAGCGACATGCTCGCCGCGTTGTTTCGGCACTCGTGGAGCGGGGCGTACTGGTTTCTGATAGCTCGCGGGCCCCGCTGCGGCTGGTGTTCCCGGCCGCGTTGGCTTCCCGATGGATGCCGGGGTTGTTCCCTGAAAGAACCGATTCTCCCCGCAATTCTCTTTAATGCTGTTTCCCTCTCCCAAACGCCGGGGTCCGCGCCGGACTCCGAAACTCGCGGTTCGGGTGCCAAACTCTCCCAGTACGTGGAATTCCCTTGGCAAGCTACCCCTGAGAGTCTAGGCTGGAATCTGGCGGCCGACAGGCTCAGTTGACCGCAGCGCCCGACTCGCCCAACCTTCGGCCCAGAGACGGCTTGGCGTGGCACCCCGCTTGAGGCGGGCGGTTGCGGGCCAAGCGGATCCCAAACCCGTCACGGGGGTCAAAATGAAGAAATTCGACGAACGAACCGGGAATGTCTATGAAAACAAAGAGTCGAGGAGTTGAGAAGTCGAGGAGTTCAGGAGTCGAAGCCAAATCAAGACCGATTGGGCCGGGCACCGACGGTTTGTCACTCCTCGACTCTCAACTCTCGACTGCTCGACTCGAATTCGACGGAACAAAGCGAGAATGTCTATGAAAACAAAGAGTCGAGGAGTTGAGAAGTCAGAGAGTTCAGGAGTCGAGGCCAAATCGAGACGGATTGGGCCGGACATCGACGGTTTGTCACTCCGCGACTCTCAACTCTCGACTGCTCGACTCAAATTCGTCGGAACAAAGCGAGAATGTCTATGAAAACAAAGGACAAGGTTAGGAAGTCGTGTGATGGCGCAGACGTTGCTTTGGAACGTCTGAGATGCGCCGAAGGCGCAGTTCAGGCAAATTGCACCGCTCGCCCCGACCTGTCCCTTCGGGACATCGCAGACCCCACACCTCGGGGTCTGCGGCAGCCTGACTTGCATGGGTGCGAGGTGAGTATTGACGGAACAAAGCGAGTATGTCTATGAAAACAAAGGATGACACGTAGGGGGAACGGCCGGTTTGTGGGTTCGGGAGGATCCCTCGCACGACAATCTGTCCGGTCGATCTCAGCTCAGACATTATGTCATTGCCTCCCCAGGCTTCCCTGCCGTCCGCTTTGAAATGGCCTGTCATTCCGAGCGGAGCGAGGAATCTCGCCCTGGCCCTTGTTCAGTGAACCACTCGACGCAGAGCGAGATTCCTCGCTCCGCTCGGAATGACATTTCATCGGTTCCGGGTGCCGCGAGCGGCATGGGCGACAGCCTTCCGCCTACTGCCTGCTTCCGACCTGCCCACCTGCCTACTGCCCACTAAGCGTGCGGTTCAGCTCCACCGGAGGCGCTATCTCTGTAGTATAATGGCGCATTAACTTCTGCGCGCTGAGATTTTATGCAGCGATTGCCCGGCCACGTGCCCTTCGGCATTGGACGGGTCGCAGAACAACAAGACCAGGCAATGAAGTTTTCTCGTCGACAAATCCTCGGTTCTTCCACGGTCGTGCTGGGCTCAAAGCTGCTCGACGCTCTTACAACTCCTCTCTGGCGCTGGACCGGCACACCGGCGCTCGAGGCCGCCACGGTTCCCCATCCCCAGGAAACTTCGCCCGTCACTTTCGTCGACGTGGCGGAACAGGCAGGGTTGACCGTGCCCAACGTCTGGGGCGGAGTTTTGAGTAAGAAGTACATCGTCGAAGCCAAGGGGAGCGGCGTAGCCTTCTTCGATTACGACAACGATGGCTGGTTGGATATTTACCTCACCAATGGAGTGCGGTTCGAGGAGGAGCCCTACCCACCCGGAAAAGGGCCAATCCAACATCTGTTTAAGAACAATCGCGATGGAACCTTCACCGACGTTACGGACAAAGCCGGGATCGGCGTCACCGGCTGGGGCACCGGGGTATGCGTCGGCGATTACGACAATGACGGATGGGACGATCTGTTTTGCTGCTATTGGGGTCACAACATTCTGTGGCACAACAACGGGAACGGGACTTTTACGGATGTGACCAAGAAAGCGGGGCTCTGGGAAGACCGCGTACGCTGGGGTTCCGGATGTACCTGGGTCGATTACGATCGCGACGGATTCCTGGATCTCTTCGTCTGCAATTACATTGAGCTGGATATCACCAAGGTGCCGGTTCCGGGCGCCACCGGCTATTGCCAGTGGAAGGGTATCCCGGTGATGTGCGGGCCGCGCGGACTGCCCGGCGGGATGAACCTCCTTTACCACAACAACAAGGATGGGACCTTCACCGACGTTTCGGAAAAGTCAGGCATTCTGAAACCCGGACAGCGGTATTCCATCACCGCCGTCGCGTATGATTTTGACAACGATGGTTGGCCTGACGTCTATGTGGCCGTTGATTCTGAACCCAGCATCCTTTTCCACAACAATCACGACGGCACGTTCACGGATATCTCGGTCATGGCCGGTTGCGCCTATAACGAGGACGGACAGGAACAGGCCGGGATGGGCGTAGGCGTCGGAGACTACGACTGCGACGGCTGGCTGGACATCTTCAAGACAAACTTCACCGATGACACCCCGGATCTCTACCACAACAATGGCGACGGCACGTTTACCGACGTCACCTTCGTCGCCGGCCTGGGTGTGAACACTCAGTACGTCTGCTGGGGCGCGGGCTTCATGGACTACGACAACGACGGGTGGACGGATATCTTTCACGTCACCGGCCATGTTTATCCCGAGATCGAGAAGTACCATCTCGATGCTACTTTCAAGTCACCACGCCTGCTCTATAAGAATCTCGGCAATGGCAAGTTCAAAGATGTCTCCAAGCAGGCGGGACCCGGTGTCACGGAGCAATTCTCCAGCCGTGGTTGCGCTTTTGGGGACTACGACAACGACGGGGACATGGACGTCCTGGTCCTCAATATGAATGATCGTTTTTCCCTCCTGCGTAATGACGGCGGAAACAAGAATAACTGGATCAAACTCAAACTCATCGGAACGCAGTGCAACCGCACCGCAGTTGGCGCGCGCGCCCGCGTCCGAACGGGCAAACACGCCCAGATCGACGAAGTCCACGGCGGCACTTCCGTGATGTCTCAGAGCGATCTGCGATTGCATTTCGGCGTCGGCGACGCCAAAGTGATCGATGAAATAGAGATTAAATGGCCGACGACCCAGAAGACCGAGAAATTCACCAAGGTGGAACCAAATCAGATTCTCACCATTAAGGAAGGCTCGGGAATTATCAAAGCCGAAAAGCTGGACAAACAGGAAAAGCCGTGGAAGCTCGTGAGCATGAAATGACGTGGGATGCGCAACCTAAAGCGCGAGGGATGACAGCATGAAACGATATGGCGAGCATCGTTTCCCGGGAAAACTCTTCGTGGTTGAAGGGATCGACGGTTCGGGCAAGTCCACCCAGTTGATGCTCTTGGACCAGTGGCTGCATGGAGAAGGCTACGGGGTTATTTTCAGCGAATGGAATTCCTCCCCGCTCGTCCGCGACACCACGCGGCGGGGGAAGAAAAAACAGATGCTCACCCCCGCCACCTTCAGCTTGCTTCACGCTACGGATTTTGCGGACCGGATGGAGCACAACATTCTCCCCTTGCTGAAAGCGGGGGCAGTGGTGCTTTGCGACCGATACATTTACACCGCCTTCGCCCGAGACGTGGTGCGCGGGATGGATCGCAAGTGGGTTCGGGAGCTTTACAGCTTCGCCGTCAAGCCCACGGCCGCATTTTATTTTCGCGTCCCCCTCGAGGTTGCCATGAAGCGCATCCTGGTGGGGCGGAGCGGCGTAAAGTTCTACGAGGCCGGCATGGACCTGGGGTTGCATGAAGACCCGGAGCAGAGCTTTCACATTTTTCAAGGCAAGATTCTGGAAGAGTACGAGAGCATGATCACGGAATTCGACCTCACGACGGTCGACGCCACACTTCCCATTGAAGAACAACAGGCCCAGATGCGCCAGATTGTTAAGGCTAAGCTGGCGCAGGCCAAGCGACTCAGGGTAGCCCCATGAGAGAAACCTATTCAGTACCATTGCCCAAGATGGGCCTGGCGGAGCTCACCGGCCGCTTAATTGTGATTGAGGGCACCGACGGCGTCGGCCGCTCCACGCAAATCAAGCTACTGAGGCCGTGGCTGGAGCAGCAGGGACACGCCGTGCTGGACACCGGCATCAAGCGGTCACAGTTGGCGGCGAGAGGAATCCAACAAGCCAAAGAGGGGCATACTCTGGGACGCATTACCTTGAGCCTCTTTTACGCCACGGATTTCGCCGACCGCCTCGAAAACGAGATTATTCCCGCCCTGCGCGCAGGATTTGTGGTCCTCACGGACCGATACATTTACTCGTTGATGGCTCGAGCGATTGTGCGTGGCCTCGACCCTGGCTGGATTCATAGTGTACACAGCTTTGCGCTAAAGCCCGACGCTACATTCTATTTACGTATCGGCGTCGACGACCTGATTCCGCGCGTAGTCTTTTCCACCGGATTTGACTATTGGGAATCCGGCATGGATCTCTATCCGAGTGAGGACATGTACGAGAGTTTCCGCAGGTACCAGACGGCCCTGCTGGCGCAATTTGATGCCATGGCAAAGGAATACGACTTCACAGTGATTGACGCTTCTTCGGAGATCCGGACGGTTTTTGAGCGGCTACGCACCGGCATTTTGCGCGTTCTCAAAGGTGAACCTCGGGAGCCGCTCTTTGAGGTGCCTGCCTCGGAGCCGCCCCTCGCAGACTCCAGCCCAAGCGAGGCAACGGGTGCTGGAAAAGCGAAACGCCCCGCAGCAGAAAAGCCGACAGGCAACCTGGAAGAGCCCGCTTGAAGACTCTCTTTCAAATACTTCAAACCTTGGCCAACGCGGGTGCGGCCAGGAGACCCTCCATCCAACTTTTGATCTCCTGATGGCTGGGAGGATTCAAAGTCATCTGAAAGTATTTATCCCGAAATCCTCGCTTGCTGGCGCGATTGCGCAAAATCAGTTTGCCGGTGACTAAAGCCAGCGGCAAATGATCTCGCAAGAACTGCGGCCTGGCCATCATCTCGATGATCATCTCTTCCAGCACTTCCATATCGTGCCAATCGCCGAGATGCTGTTGGATTCTTCGCAGCCAGGCGAGGAACTGGGAACTGCCCGATATTCCGAACTGGTTCACCACCTCAAGCAGGTAACGGAGTCGTTTGGCGCCGATGCGCGCGGCATGGATGGAGGTCGCGCTGGGTTCGCTGTGCGAGCTGGCAACCTGCTTCTCAAATTCGCTCCAGACCCCGACCAGCACCCGGGCCAGCCGTTTCGGGAAGGGCTCAAGAACGGCTCCGCCGGGAAGTGCCAAAGGCTGCGCAATTTGCCCCTGGTCAGCTTTGGCACCAAGTCGGTCCAGGATCGATTTAGTGCGCATGTAAAAGACAGCTAAGTTCAATCTGCTTAGCTTCCGAGTGGCCTTGGTGAAGCTCTCGGTCCTGCGCTCCTGGAGATGCCGTTGGACGGCCGTCCAGGCTTCCCGGTGTGAGCTGCGCCGCCGGGCCAGCCGCCGCTCCACGAGCTCGAGCAGCACGTCGCAGTTCCGGACGTCTCCCAGCGCACGCCGGCATCGCCGGATCTTGCGTCGCAATCGGCGCGCCTCGCGGGGCAGTGGAGTGGGGAAAATCAAGTCCAGTACTTGCTGTAGGCGCCGGCTGGCCACACGCATGTCATGAATGGCGTTCGGATCATCGCCTTTCAACACCTTCGCCTCCAAGGATATGAAGCGGTTGAGGTGCCGCAGCGCCAGCTTCCTGACTTTGTTCCATTCATTTGCCGGAGGAGTTGTCCCGCCGCTTATGGCCATCCCGTGGGCGGGGTGGGAATGATTGTGGGAAATGTGGGCCTGGTTCTCGTTCATAGGAATGTGCTAAAAGGGGTTGAAGGCCGAGGGATTCTGGCCCCTCGTCCTGCTCTTTAAGCCACCCCCCTTGTGCTGAATTAAAGCCAAGCCTGTTGGCTTCTACCTCATAGTCTAAACTCAGTGCAGCCAACTTACAAGGAGTGGGGTGGCCATACAAACCTCTTGCCACCACGGCGCGCTGCATGTTAATTGAATAGATTGCGAGCGTTGAAGTCTGCTGCAACCAGGATGAGCCGACCTAGAATTCAATTCGTGAACCAACCTGCCGCCTCGAGAGAGCCGCGCAGGACCGCCGGGCTGGCCGTCATTGGGCTGGGCACGGTGGGGACAGGCACGGTCAAGGTGTTGGTCGAGCATCAGAGTGAAATCCAGCGGCGGCTGGGCTGCAAGCTGGAACTGAAGACCATCTGTTCGCTCGGCATTCGCAAGAAGGATGTGGCCTGGCTCGGCGGGCAAGTAAAGACCACGGTGGACTGGCATGACGTGGTGCGCGATCCTGAGATTGACATTGTGGTGGAAATGGTTGGGGTTCTCCCCGCGGCCCGTGCCATCGCCTTTGCAGCCGTCGACGCCGGCAAGCACCTGGTGACCGCAAACAAACAACTCGTCGCGGAACACGGCGTGGAACTTGCCGAACACGCCCACGCCGCGGGTGTCAGCCTGGGCATCGAAGCGTGCGTGGCGGGAGGCACCCCCATCCTGTATGCCATCCGCGAGGGATTGGCAGGCGAGCACTTCGTGGGCGTGTATGGCATTCTGAACGGCACCACGAATTACATCCTTACGGAAATGGAGCGCCGCGGCTGCAGCTTCGCCGAAGCGCTGGCCGAAGCTCAGCAAAAAGGCTATGCCGAGCCCGACCCTACCTTCGATGTCGAAGGGTATGACGCGCGCTACAAGATCGCTATCCTCGCCATGCTCTGCTTCGGTCAGGCCGTGGGCGTGGGAGAGATTCCGGCGGAGGGGATTACCGCCATCGAGCAGGTGGATTTTGCCTACGCGCGGCGCTTGCGCCGCACTATTCGGCTGATCGCCTCAGCGCGCCGCCGCTCCCGAGACCGCCTGGAGATTTTCGTGCGGCCCATGATGATCCCCGCCAGCAGCCAACTGGCCAA
>Ga0209415_10017801_pt1 | contig 11273 bp, 10 predicted proteins | sample PeaSoiSIISIP2007_FD_187696 | JGI IMG/M metagenome (GOLD analysis project Ga0209415, IMG submission 187696) | Peat soil microbial communities from Weissenstadt, Germany - SII-SIP-2007 (SPAdes) (version 2) | ecosystem: Environmental > Terrestrial > Soil > Wetlands > Peat | place: Germany...
ACGTCGGCCCCAGCGGGAAGTTCGGTCTGCTCATATATTTGCGCCGGCAAGACCACTGCGGGCGCGAGCGGCTCTCCATTGGGCCCCGCTCCCATCACTGGGGGACTGACCACCGGCGTGACAGCGATAGGCTGGGACCCTCCTACGAGATTCGGCAGGTAGGCCGTCGCAGGCGCTGGACTAGTCACGATCACTGGGCCGGTTTGCTGCCACTCGAACAGGCGCCACACATTGTAGGGGCCGGGCGAGTGCACCTGGCCAAGGTTGACCGGGTCTTGCCCGACCATCACTGCGGACGCAATCACGGCGCCATGCATGCCACGCAGATCGTAAACGCCGCGCGGCAGCGTGGCCGAAAACGCGCCGTTGACGTCGGTTCGCATGGCATAGATGTTCCCGCTGAGGCGGTTCTGGAAATGCAGGTCATGGCCGGCTGGCGATCCCGCCTCGGACGCGGCCAGCACTCCCGTGACCATCGTGGACATCTGTAGGGCGGCGGACTCCGGCGAAGCCATCACCGGCACCGCGCGCTTGGCGAGGTCGGACGGCTCGCCGGTATGCTCCGCCGCATTCGCCGTTGCGGCGCCGAGCGCGAGCGCTACCACCAGAGCTACGAACGCGGTCATGATCTCGATGTTGACGAGCGGCATCGCAGACCCAACCGCCGCCGCTTTCCTGGCAATCTTGGCCGCAATCGTTTTCGGCCCGCGCATCTTCGATTCCATCATCGTTGTCGTCCTCAAACCTTGCCCAGGCATTGTCCTTAGTCCGCAGTCCGCCTGAAATTTGCCTGTCATCTGCGACATTTGTGCGTCGTTTGTTGAAATATAGGTCCAGAGCCTATGCTGAATCAAAGCCGGGCGCAGGAAAAGCGCCTCGGGAGGGGTAATCCGCACGATGAAAAAGTTAACTTTTTATCACAACCCTGGATGAGGGAACTCACGCGGCGCGCTGGAGTTGCTGCGCGCGCAAGGTGTCGAGTTCGACACCGTCGAGTATCTTAAAAATCCGCTCGACCGCATGACGCTCGAGCGCATCGTCGCGATGCTGGAGGGGCCGCCTGCCGAACTGGTGCGCAAGGATCGCCGTTTCGAGGAACTGGGGTTGAAGGCCGCGAACTATGTCTTGGTCGAGGCCGTGGTCGCGCTGTTGCTGAAGCATCCGGAACTGATGCAGCGTCCAGTGATCGTCAAGGGCGGCAAGGCGGTGATTGCGCGTCCGCCTGAGCGGCTGCTTCCGCTGCTTGCCGTGAAATGATCGGTCGCGAAGTTAATCGGTTAGGACGGCTTGCCGGCCGCCGCCGTGTACCGCGCCTGAGCGCCGGGAGCGACCTTGGTCACCCGGCCGCTGCGGATGCATCGGGTGCAAACCAGGATTCGCTTGACCCCGCCGCCAGCCGCCGAGCGCACTTCTTGCAGATTGGGCTGCCATCGGCGCTTGGTCTTGTTGTTGGCGTGGCTTACGTTGTTGCCGACTGAGGGGCGTTTTCCGCAAAAGGCACAGGTTCGCATCTGTTGTTCCGCTTTTATTAGCGCTTGATCAGCGTTGATTCGTGCTTGATTAGCGATCGATTAAACTGACTGGTTGGACTTGAGTCGAACGTTCACCATATCCGCTTGGGCGGCCGGATAAAAGAGGCCGCCCCTTAGAGGGAGAACGAGCATCATCCCTGAGCGGGCATCAGCATTCCCCAAGGAGGGCATCCCACGATGGCAGTACTGTTGGACGGCAAGGTTGCGCTGATTACCGGCGCGGGCTCGGGTATCGGGCGCGCCACGTCGCTTATTTTCGCGCGTGAGGGCGCGAAGCTGGTGCTCTCGGATATTGTGGCGGAGGGCGGCGAAGAAACGCTCCGGATGGTCAAGCAGGCGGGTGCCGAGGCGATTTTCGTGCGCGCCGACGTCTCCAAACTGACCGAGGTCGAGGCATTGGTCGCCAAGGTCATCTCGACCTGGGGCCGGATCGACTGCGCATTCAACAACGCCGGAATCGACGGCAAGATGGCCAAGCTGGCCGAGTGCACCGAGGAAACCTGGAACCGCACTATCGCGATCAACCTGAGCGGGGTTTTCTTCTGTATGAAGGCCGAAATTCCGCACATGCTGCGCCAGGGCGGCGGCGTGATCGTCAACACGGCCTCGGTCGCCGGGCTTACGGGCTCGCCGGGACTCCCGGCCTACGTCGCCAGCAAGCACGGCGTGGTCGGGCTGACGCGCGCGGCGGCGATCGAATACGGCCGCGAAAAAATCCGGGTCAATTGCGTGTGCCCGGGGCCGATCCGCACGCCGATGCTCGGCCGCCTGCTGACCGGCCGTCCTGAGATGGAACAGCGCTTCGCCTCCGCCGAACCGCTCAAGCGCCTGGGCGAGCCGGCCGAGATTGGGGAGGCGGTCGCCTGGCTGTGCTCGGATGCGGCCTCTTACGTTACCGGCCACGCGATGCCGGTCGACGGGGGATACATGGCGAAATGAACGGCGGCGCCGCGCTTGAGTCGGCCGCTCAAACATTCCATTCTTTTGCCATCGTTTCGTAGTTCTGTTTGTAGTCTTTGTGGAGGGTGGGGCCTGGGATGGCGGAGCGGCTGATCCATATTCTCCCCGAGCAGGTTGCCAGCCAGATTGCGGCGGGCGAGGTCGTGGAGCGGCCAGCGTCGGGGCTAAAAGAGCTGGTCGAGAATTCGCTCGACGCCGGCGCCAAGGCGATAAGTGTCGAGATCGAGCGCGGCGGCGCAGGGCTTATCGCGGTCGGCGACGACGGCTCCGGGATGGGCCGCGAGGATGCGATCCTTTCGCTGCGCCGCCATGCAACCTCCAAGATTCGTGACGCCGCCGACCTTTCGGCGATTCGCACGATGGGCTTTCGCGGCGAGGCGCTGGCCTCGATCGCCAGTGTTGCGCGGATGCGAATGGTCACGCGGCGGGCTGCCGATCTCGCCGGAGTGGAAATCGTCGCCGCCGGCGGCGAAGTTTCGCTCACGCGCGAATGCGCCGCTGCGCCCGGCACCCGAATCGAGGTGCGCGAGCTTTTTTTCAACACCCCGGCACGGCTCAAGTTTCTCAAGACGGTCGCCACCGAGCAGGGCGCGGCGGCCGAGGTTATCGCGCGTCTCGCGATCGCTCATTGGCGCGTCGCCTTCAAACTCGCTGCCGAGGGCCGCATCGTCTACGACCTTTCGCGTGCGGCGTCGGCGCTCGAACGGATGCGCCAGCTTTATGGAGCGAAGGTCGCGTTTAGGATGCTGCACTTCGATTCCCAGCGCGCCGGCGCGCGCGTTTTCGGACTGGCCAGCATGAGTCAGGATTCCTATCCGACCCCGCGCATGGTTTTCACTTTTGTCAACCGGCGAGCGGTGCGCGACCGCGCGCTCCAGCGCGCGGTCACCCAGGCCTACGACACGCTTATCCCGCGCGGGCGCTATCCCGCAGTCGCCGTGTTCGTCGAGATGCGCCCGGAGGATGTCGACGTAAACGTTCATCCGATGAAGACCGAGGTGCGCTTTCGCAACTCGGGCGCGGTCTTCGAGGCGGTCTATCATGCGTTGCGCGAGCGGCTCGCCGATCAGACGACAGACGCCGCGATGGCCGGCGCGCCGTCCGCCGTGCCGCAGCATCCCGAGCCCAGCGGCGCGCTGATCGTACAATCGCAAACACCCTTGGGCGCCGCGGCGACACTGCGCCTGGTGCCCGACGCGCCGGCTGCGGCGCGCGCCGAGCAACGCGCGCTGGGTTTAGGATGGGGCTCGAGCACGGCGGCCGAGGTCGCCGCGCTCTACGACGCGCCGGCCGGCGACTCCGCGGCGCCGGCAATCCCGACAATAAATGGTGGCGGCGCGCAGGTCGTACCGCTTGGCCATCCCGGCGCGAGCCGGATTCCAGAGCGACATATACCGATGTACTCGCGCCTGCGCGTCATCGGCCAACTCTTCGCCGGCTACATCGCGCTCGAGGGCGACGACGGCCTCATCCTGGTCGACCAGCATGCGGCGCACGAGCGCGTCACCTTCGAGAAGCTGCGCGCCGAGCTGCGCGCGGGCGGCATCCGGGTGCAGGCGATGCTCACTCCCGTGCCGATCGAGCTCAACCCGGCCCGCGCCCCGCAAGTCCATCAGGCGCTGAGCGAGTTCCGCGCGATGGGTTTCGACCTCGAGCCATTCGGACCGTCCACGCTGCTGCTTAAGGGCGCGCCCGCGGTCTTCGGCGCCGACGGCGGCGCGCGGCTGCTGGTCGAGATGATCGACGCGATGGGCGAGGACGGTTTCCGGCCGGGGGGCGCCACGGCGTTCGAGGAGTTGCTCAAGCAGCTCGCCTGCCACGGCTCGGTGCGGGTGGGCCGCGTGCTCAGAGAGCCGGAAATCTCGGCGCTGCTCGAAGAACTCGACCGCACCGAGTTCAAGACCAATTGCCCGCACGGCCGCCCGGTTCATATCCAATGGGGCCGCGGGGTTATCGAGCGGATGTTCCGCCGATAGCTTAAGCGGGGATTTTTTAAAGTGGAGCTTTGCCAAACTGACACGATGCCTTACATTCCCTCTCATTGGCAGAATGTCGATCAATGGCAGGATGTCGATCAATACAAAAATCGCTTCGCGTAGATCCTTCACGTCGGCCGCCTTCGTTCAGGATGACAGCAAAAAAGGCTCCCTTTATGTCATCCTGAGCACAGCGAAGGATCTACGCGAAGCGATGGATATTCTTTCCTGCATTTATCAACACCCTCATTGTCCAGGAGAGCTTTGCGCAACCCGGCGCGCGGCGCCTTTCCTAACCTCTCCTTGTCCAAGGAGAGGTCGCCGCGAGCATCGCGAGCGGCGGGAGAGGTCAGTCTGAATTCCGCCGTGCCACAGCGACTTCGAGAGGGTGACGAAAATCGACCGTTGGACCTCTCCCCAGCCCTCTCCTTGGACAAGGAGAGGGGACCAGAAGGGGTGCCAAGCGACGACGAGCACGCGGCCTCGTCGACGAAACTCGCTGCGGATGCGATTCGCGTCGGCTTCATCGTGGGGCCTACCGGCGTCGGCAAATCAGCCGCCGCGATGGCGCTCGCCGAGCGCCTGGGCGCGGAAATCGTCAACGCCGACTCGCGCCAGGTCTACCGTGGGATGAATATCGGCACAGCCAAGCCGGGCGCCGAGGATCGCCGCCGCGTGCCGCATCATCTGCTGGACATCCGCGCGATCGACGAACCGCTCGACGTGGCGGAGTTCCTGAAGCTCGCGCGCGCGGCGATTGCGGAGATCGCGGCGCGCGGCCGCAACGTGATGGTGGTCGGTGGCAGCGGCTTTTATCTACGCGTGCTGCGCGGCGGAATCTTTGCCGGGCCGGCCGCCGCGCCCCAGATACGTCGCGCGCTCGAGGCGCTCGCCGCCGAGCACGGCGTGGAATATCTGCACGAGCGCCTGGCCGAGATCGACGCGCCCTCCGCCGAGCGTATCGGCCATCGCGACCTTTATCGCATCGTGCGTGCGCTCGAGGTCTTCCGGCTAACGGGCCAGCCGATAAGCGCCCATCAGCAAAGCCATCGCTTCGCCGCGCGCGAGTACGAGACGCTGACGGTCGGCCTCGCGATGGAGCGCAAGCGCCTTTACGAATCGATCAACCGGCGCTTCGACGAAATGGTCGAATGCGGCCTCGTAGGCGAGGTGCGCTCGCTGCTCGAGGCCGGATGCGACCCGGGGGAGGCGCCGCTTCGGACCGTTGGCTATCGGCAAATCGCCGCCGCCGTACGTGGCGAGATGACGCTCGGCGAGGCAATCGAGCTTGCCAAGCGCGATACACGCCGGCTCGCCAAACGCCAGCTCACCTGGTTTCGCAGCGATCCCGAGGTCGTGTGGGTTGACGCGGAGCACGGGCTTCAGGAAGCTTTCAGTTTGCTGGGTGCATTTTTCGCCCGCCCGCGAACGGCTAGCTGTTGAACGCGATTCAGCCGGAAAGAAAGAGGGCCGTTCACGAACGGCCCCTACAAAGACTACAAGGCCGACAAAAGGGCAGTCACGGAGCTTTTTTAAATGGGTCGTTTGAGTGTAGGGGCCGCTTGCGAGCGGCCCCTGTTCAAAAATCGATAATGGCGACGTCGACACATACCCATGCGCGCGCCGCGGATTCTCGCACGAGCACTATCGCCGACGATGCCAAGGACTCGGCTTCAAAAGACTCGGCCGGCGCGGCAGCGCCACCGACGGGCGTTCTCAGCGCCATCGAACGCGTCCGTCTGGCGCGCAATCCATCACGGCCGCAGACCCTGGACTACGTCGAGCACCTCCTGCGCGACTTTTTCGAGATTCACGGCGATCGCCGCTTCTCCGACGACGGCGCGATCGTCGCGGGCCTGGGCTACTTCGGACGCCGCGCGGTCGCGATCGTCGGCCATCAGCGCGGCCGTTCGACCCAGGAGCGAATCCGGCGCAATTTCGGCAAGCCGCATCCCGAGGGCTATCGCAAGGCGGCGCGGATGTATGACCTGGCGAGCCGCATGGGACTGCCGCTCATCACGTTTATCGATACGCAGGGCGCGGAGCCGGGGCTCGGCGCGGAGGAGCGCGGACAGGCCGAGGCGATCGCCGCCAACCTGGAGCTGATGATGCGCCTGGAGGTGCCGGTTGTCGCCTGCGTGATCGGCGAGGGCGGCTCGGGCGGCGCGCTCGCGCTGGGGGTGGCCAACGTCGTGCTGATGCAGGAGAACGCCTGCTACTCGGTGATCACGCCCGAAGGATGCGCGGCGATCCTGTGGCGCGAGGGCGGTCCGGAGCGGGTGGCCGACGCGGCCGCGGCACTTAAGCTCTCGGCGCCCGACCTGCTGCGGCTCGGAGTGGCCGACGAGGTCGTGCCGGAGCCGCCCGGCGGGGCGCATCAAGACCCGGCGCGCGCCGCGCGTGAGCTGGGCCGCGCGATCGAGCGGCAGCTCGTGCGTCTTTCAAGGCTTTCCCCGATTCGCCTGCGCCGCGAGCGCGAGAAGAAGTTCGCCGGGATGGGCGCGGCATACATTTCGGGAACCGCGCGTTGAAAATCAGGGCCGGTTGAGCTAGCCATCTCTTCCGATATAACGTCGCCCGACATCGCGTCGCCTGACACAGACCAGTGTCAGATATGAAAATGTCCGATATGGCATCCAACGCAGCCGCATCGCGAAAACCCAAACACGCCGCCGGCGTACCGGCCACTGGCGCGGCCCCTTCAGCCAGCCCGGCAAGTACGACGAATCTCGCTGGTCTCGATCGCCTGCGCGCACAGATCGACGCGATCAACGTCAAGCTCGTGCGCCTGCTCAACCAGCGCGCGAAAGTCGCACAAGGTATCGGCCATCTCAAGCAGGCCGGCGGCGCCGCGATCTACCAGCCCGCGCGCGAGCGCGCGGTGCTCGACCGGGTTACGGCGCTCAATAGCGGTCCGCTTGCCGGCGAGCATCTGCGGCGCATCTTCGTCGAGATAATCTCGGCCTGCACCGCGCTCGAGCATCCACAGCGCGTCGCGTTTCTGGGCCCCGCGCACACCTATTCGCACGAGGCCGCGCGGATGCGCTTCGGTTCGAGCGCCGAGTTCGCCGCCCAAGCCTCGATCGCGGCGGTGTTCGCCGCGCTGGACACCGGACGCGCCGACTTCGGCGTGGTCCCGGTGGAGAATTCGAGCGAGGGCTCGGTGACGCTGACGCTCGATTTGCTGATCGACACGCCGCTGGTGATCATCGGCGAGGTGCTGCTGCCGATTCGCCACGCCCTGATGTCGCGCGAGGGCGACGCGGCGGCGATTGCGGTCATCTACTCCCATCAGCAGTCGCTCGGCCAGTGCCGCAACTATCTCGCCACTAACTTTCCGCATTGCCGGCTCGAGGCGGCCGCGTCCAACACCGCGGCGGCCGAGCGTGCGGCGGCCGCGCCCGGCGCGGCGGCGATCGCCTCGGAAGCGGCGGCGGCGCCGTACGGGCTGCGCGTGATCGCGCGCAACATCCAGGACTCGGCGCAGAACACCACGCGCTTCCTGGTGATCGGGCACAATCCGGCCGGCCGCACCGGCTTCGACAAGACCACCGCGCTGTTCGCGGTGCGCGACCAGGTCGGCGCGCTGAACCAGGCGCTCAACATCTTCGCCCGCAATCGGATCAACATTTCGAAAATCGAATCGCGCCCGCTGCGCTCGCGCCCGTGGGAGTACCTGTTTTTCGTCGATGTCGAGGGCCATCGCGAGGACGCGGGGCTCAAACGCGCGCTCGCCGCACTCGAGCGGAAAGCCCTTTTTTTGAAAGTACTGGGATCGTATCCTGAGGGCAGGCAGGCCGCCGCATAGCACGGCCGCCCGCAAAGCGCCTTGATAAAAGCCGACGACTTGGTTCTGCCCGCGGTTGCCGCGCTCCATCCCTACGAGCCCGGCAAGCCGATCGAAGAGGTCCAGCGCGAACTCGGTATCGGCGAGCCGGCCAAGCTCGCCTCCAACGAGAATCCGGTTGGTCCGTCACCGATGGCGGTGGCCGCGATTCGCGCGGCGCTGGGCGATCTCCATCGCTACCCTGACGGCTCGAGCTGGATGCTGCGCCACAAGCTTGCGGCGAAGCATCGGGTGAGCCCCGAGCAAATTTTCATGGGTTCGGGCTCGTGCGAGATTCTGAACCTGCTGGTCTATCTTTTTCTGCGTCCCGGTCTGAACGCGGTGATCGCGGAGCACTCGTTCGTCATCTACCAGCTTGCGATCGCGGCCTCCGGCGGCGCGGCCAAGGTGGTTCCGCTGCGCCCCGACTACGTCTTCGACCTCGACGCGATGGCCTCTGCGATCGACGAGAACACGCGTCTGGTATTCCTCGGCAATCCGAATAATCCGACCGGCACCATCTATCGCAAGGCCCAGTGGCGGCGCTTCCTCGAGCGCGTGCCCGAGCGCGTGGTGATCGTCGCCGACGAGGCCTATTTCGAATTCGTGCGCGACCCCGAGTATCCCGACTCGATGCAAGATCACGAAAACGGTCACGACCGGCCGCGGATGCTGGTGACGCTGCGCACCTTCTCGAAGATTTTCGGCCTGGCTGGGCTCCGCGTGGGCTACTCGGTGGCGCGCGAGGACATCACTCGTCTTCTCAACAGCGTACGCCAGCCATTCAATATCACCTCGCTTGGCCTGGTCGCGGTCGAGGCCGGGATGGACGACCACGAGCACGTGCGGCGCACGCTGGAAGTCAACGCGAGCGGGATGGCTTACCTGGAGGGCGAGTTCCGCCGCCTCGGCCTGCCGTTTTTACCGAGCCAGGCGAATTTCATCCTGGTCGAGGTCGGCGAGGGGCGTACGGTTTACGAAAAGCTTCTGCAACAGGGCGTAATTGTCCGTCCGATGAACGGCTACGGGCTGCCGCGCCACGTCCGAATAAGCATCGGACTCGAAGAAGAGAACCGTCGGATGGTCGCGGCGCTGGAACGCGTGCTCCGGCGCTAGTCCGTGCGTTATCCATTTTTGTCCGAGAATTCACAATTTTCGAGGCGCCGAAACATGCGCGGCATCGGCCGATGTGGTAGTGTCTGGCGTCGCCCGGCGCTTCCGTGGCTGTTTCACCTCACGTTTTGACTTACTCAACGCTCCAATCCCTGAAGTCTCGATTCGATTCGGCTGGCATTTCGGCCCGCGCTTCAGCCAACTTTCTAGGCTGACCCCCCCATGGCGACGCTGTTCAAGCAGATGACCGTTTGCGGAGTCGGCCTCATCGGCGGCTCGCTCGCGTCAATCGCCAAACGCGAGGGGCTGGTCGAGCGGGTGGTTGGTCTCGGCCGCACGCAAAAGAACCTCGACGTGGCATTGGAACGCGGGATCATCGATGACGCGACGCGCGACCCTGCGGCCGCCGCGAGCGGCGCCGACCTGGTGATACTGGCGGTGCCGATACGCACGATGCCCGAGACGCTCGCCGCGATGATGGATCATCTGCCGCCCGAGGCGGTGATAACCGACGTCGGGAGCGTCAAGGGATGGGTGGTGCGCGCGCTCGAGCCGCTGCTGGGTCCGCGGATGGCGCTGGTCGCGGCGCATCCGGTGGCCGGCAAGGAGAGCACCGGGGCCGGCGCCGCGGACGAGAGCCTGTTCATCGGGCGCTGCACGATAATCACGCCGTCGGCGCGCAGCACACCCGACGCGATCGACCGCGTCGAGCGGCTTTGGCGCGCGACCGGCTCGCGCGTGGAACGGATGGCGCCCGACGAACATGACAAGATACTCGCGCGCGCGAGCCATCTGCCGCAGGTGGTCGCGAGCGCATTGGCCGCGGCGCTTTGCGGCGAGCGGGTGGGCGAGCGTGAGGCGGCGGCCTACGGCGCCGGCGGCTTGCGCGACACCACGCGCATCGCGGCATCGTCGGCCGAGATGTGGCGGGACATCGTGCTGACCAATCGCGACGCTATCGTGGAGGCGCTCGGGCTCTTTCGCGGCGCGCTCGAAGAGTTCGAGGGTGCGATTCGCACGGGCGACGTCGCGCGCTTCGAGGAGATTTTCAACCGCGGGCGCGCGATGCGCGAGGGACTGAAGTGACGCGCGCAAGTCCGGTTGTCGCGGTGGTCGCGATCGACGGGCCGGTCGGCGCGGGCAAATCGACCGTCGCCCGGCGCCTGGCCGAGGTGCTCGGATTCGAATACGTCAACACCGGCGCGATGTACCGCGCGGTCGCGGTGGCGGCGCGCGCCGCCGGCATCAGCGACGATGATCGCGAGGCCGAGCGCAAGCTCGGCGCGCTGCTTGAGACGGCGCGGATCGATTTTTCAGCCGGGCGCATCATGCTCGACGGCCGCGACGTCAGCGCCGAGATCGGAACGCCCGAGATGAGCGAAAGCGCGTCGCGGCTTTCGACGCTCGGCGTGGTGCGTGCGCGGATGCGCGATTTGCAGCGTGCGGCCGGCGAGCGCGGAGGGGTGGTGATGGAAGGCCGCGACATCGGCACCGCGGTGTTTCCCGACGCCGAGTTCAAATTTTTTCTCGACGCCAGCGCCGAGGTGCGCGCCGAGCGGCGCTGGCGCGAACTGGCCGCGCGCGGGGTCAAGATCGCGCGCGAGGAAGTGCTCGCGCAACTGCTTGAGCGCGACCGGCGCGACCGCGGCCGCGAGCTGGCGCCGCTTAGGCCCGCGTCCGACGCCAAAGTCGTCGACGCGAGCCGGATGGGTGTCGAAGAGGTCGTAACGCTGATGGCGGAGTGCGTCAGGGCGCGCGGCGGCGGGCTCAGGGCTTGAAACGCAGAGAGCTGGGCGGTATGCATTGCTGTAGCCTCGAATTCCGGGGAAGGTCCCACTAAATGGAGAAAGAGTTGTCTGACAAGGT
>Ga0209415_10017802_pt1 | contig 11271 bp, 8 predicted proteins | sample PeaSoiSIISIP2007_FD_187696 | JGI IMG/M metagenome (GOLD analysis project Ga0209415, IMG submission 187696) | Peat soil microbial communities from Weissenstadt, Germany - SII-SIP-2007 (SPAdes) (version 2) | ecosystem: Environmental > Terrestrial > Soil > Wetlands > Peat | place: Germany...
GATCTGGTCTCGCGCCGCACGAAAGGCCTCGCCGCCATGATCGAGATCCCAGAACGACAAGCCGAGCTGCACGATCGGGCCGACCTCATGCAGCTGAAATTCGAAGGTGGTGACGACCCCGAAATTGCCGCCGCCGCCTCGTATCGCCCAGAACAGATCGGCGTTCTCCTCTGAAGAGGCGCTCAGGATCGTGCCGTCCGCGGTGACGAGCTCCACCGACACGAGGTTGTCGCAACTCAAACCGGCTTTACGGCTCAGCCACCCCAGACCCCCGCCGAGGGTCAGGCCGGCAACACCCGTATGGCTGATGAACCCACCGGGGGCGGCCAGACCGTGCTGCTGAGTGGCCGCATCCAGTTGCGACCAACGGGTGCCACCGCCGCACACGGCCCGCTTGGCCGCCGGGTCGACGTGCACGTCGCACATCGCACCCAGATCGATCATCACCGCGTCGTTGGCGATGCAAGAGCCGGAGAAGTTGTGGCCGCCGCCGCGCACCGCCAACTCCCGGCCGGCCACTCGGGCGAACCGCACAGCGGCAGCGACATCCGCCGCAGATGTCGCACGGGCAATCACCCAAGGACGGCGGTCGATAGCACCGTTCCACACACACTCCGCGCGAACCGCGTCGTAGTCCGAGTCCTCCCCCGTCACCACCCGGCCCTCGAACCCGCTGCGGAACGACTCCAGATCACCTGCCAACACGTCGGCCATCGCCTTCCCCTTCTCACAAGAGCTCCGGTCCCCCGGCGCCGTCGATGCCGAGGATAACGAGCCAGAGGACGCCGAGCACGGGGTCGTGCTGGCTATCCCTCACCTTCTCGATCCTCAATACGCACTGAGGTGACAGGCAACGTTCGCTGTCCGGCGCGCTATCAAGGCAGAACGTACGATGGCGCTGTGGAAGTTCTCGCTTCTGAGGCGGCTCAGGAGTACATCCGAGCTCACGGCGGCACCGTGTTTGTCCGCGCTCACCCACATCGCTGCTGCACCGGTTCGCTAACGCTGCTTGACATCACGACCGCACCCCCAAAGGATCTGGTCGCCTTCAAATCGGTGAAGGCCGACCAAATCGAAGTGAAGTTCTGTGGCCGTTCCAGTGGACAACCGAATCAGCTCGTAATCGAACTCCGCGGGTTAATCAAGCACCATCCCATCGCCTATTGGGACGGGTGCGCATTCAAGCTGTAGTCGGCCCGATGTTGGCGTCGTTGAGAGTGCTGATCGTCTCGTACGCCGGCCCACCGGCTCTTGTGGCAAAAGCCCGAGTGATGGTGGGACCTCAGGAGTAACGTGTGCCGACCTGAACGAGGAATCAGGAGACGCGCATGTTGTGTCGGTTGGTTGACAAGCACCGGAGAGCCCGAGCGTCCGGGGGCGGGGCCACGCCGGGCCACCGGATCAGCCGTGTCGGGACGGGCGCCCCTACCGGGCGGTGTCGGCACCGCGGACCGCTCCCGACCTGGCGCCGCCACCCCTTCGCGCCCGCACCCGGACCGGGTACCTGATCGATGGCCGCCATCAAGTGGGTCTGCGTCTCCGACCTGCATCTCGGCGCGCTGAACAGCGTCCTCACCCCGGTTGCCCAAGACGGCGAACGCGTCGACCAGTCGTCGGTGTCCCCGGTCCTGGTGGCGCTCTGCGATGCATTGCGGACCCTGAGCCAAGGCGACGACCCGCCGCAGTTGCTGGTGCTGGGCGACCTTTTCGAAATGGCGCTCAGCTCGCCGGACGACTCGGCAGCGGTCTTTGGCCAGTTCATCACGGCCTTGAGGCCGGGCACTACCGACGCGGCGGTGGCGCCGGCCATCCGGTTCGTGGCCGGGAACCACGACCACCACCTCTGGACCCGCGCCCGAGGCGACCACTATCTCGAGTACGTCGAACAGGTTCCGAGCACACAGGCGCTGGCGCGCGAGGCCCATTCCACCCACCTGCTCCCGGCCAACGAGACCCTTCCGGTGCGGGACCGGTTCATCGAGCTGATGGCGGTGCGGGCCGATCCGAAGACGAGGATCACCGTCGAGCAGAGCTACCCCAACGTGGGCCTCGTGACCACCTCGGGACGACGAGCGGTGGTGCTGTCTCACGGCCACTACATCGAGCCCCTCTACCGGGCCATGTCGACGCTCGGTGACATCTTTGGGCGCCGAGGGGGAGGGCTCCCCCCGGTGCACCACCTCGAGGCCGAGAACGGCGCCTGGATCGACTTCTTTTGGTCGTCGATGGGAGACAGCGGCGACCTCTCGGGGTGGGCGCGCGACATGTACGAGTCGCTGCAGAGCGAAGAGGCGATCCACGCCGAGATCGCGGCCATCGGCCGGGCCATCGCCGATCGGCCGGGCTCGCACGTGCGCAACCACATCGAGGGCCTGCTCGCCGACGGGGTGTTGGCCAAGGCGATGAGCGGGTCGCTCAGGCGCGAGCGGCACGTGCCCGAGGTGCTGAGCGCGAACGCCCAAGCCGGCCTTCTCTCATTCCTCTCCGGACCGGTGGCGAAGCAGATCGCCGACGAGATCGGAACGCCCGCCGAGGTGGCTTTCGTGTTCGGCCACACCCATAAGCCATTCGCCGGCCTTCGTCAGCCCGTGGGGCTCCCGGGGCCGGTGCCGGTGATGAACACCGGCGGATGGGTGGTCGACACTCCGGAAGCCGAACCGAACAAGGGAGCCTCGGTGATCCTCATCGACGAGGACCTCAACATCGCGGCCCTCCGCTGCTACGCGCAGGGTGCGGAGCTCGGTCACGACGTCGAAATTGAGGGTCCGCCCAACGACCCCGCCAACCCCTTGGTCGACGACCTGCGGAGTCGGATCGACCCGTCCCGTGACCCGTGGCGGGCATTGGCTGAAGCGGCCACGGCCACCGAACGAGACCGGCGGCGCCAACTGGAGGCCCGCCTCCAGGCCGAGACCGTCCTGCTCGACGGCACGAAACGGCGGCGCCATTGGCGTCGCGGCGCCGCTCCGACGACACCCCAGCCACCGCCGGCAGCGAGCGCAGCTGATCCTGCGCAGGCTCCGGCGTCCGCCCGGGAAGAGCCGTGATGGATCGGCTCTCCCGGCCGCTCACCCAGCTCAAGCCTCACTACGACGTGGTGGTGGTTGGCTCCGGGTACGGCGGGAGCATCGCCGCCTGCCGGCTCGCCCGGGCCGGCCGCAAGGTCGCCCTTCTCGAGCGCGGTCGCGAGATGCACCCGGGCGAGTACCCCAACACCATGCACGCCGCGGCCCGGCACCTCCAGACGACCAACCCCCTCGGCGACACCGGCGACCCCCGCGATCTGTACTGGCTGCACGTCGGGGGTGAGATGAACGTGTTCTCCGGGTGCGGACTCGGCGGCACCTCGCTCGTCAACGCCAACGTCGCCCTGCGGCCCGACCCTCGAGTCTTCGAGGACGAGCGGTGGCCCCGGGCCCTGCGGGAGGACCGGGCAGGGCTCGATGCCGGCTTCGAACGGGCGGAAGCGATGCTCACGCCGACCACCTACCCGACGTCCTTTCCACCGCTGGCCAAGGTGGAGGCATTGCGCCGGGCCGCCGACGGGGCACCCTTCTCCCTCACACCCATCAACGTCACCTTCCGGGCCGGCCCCAATGCCGCCGGGGTCCACCAGGAGGCCTGCAACGGCTGCGGGGACTGCGTCACCGGCTGCAACTACGGCGCCAAGAACACGTTGCTCATGAACTACTTGCCCGACGCGGTGTCCCATGGGGCGGAGATATTCAGCGAGGTCGACGTGCGGTGGTTGGAACGCGAAGGGGGGGCCGCCCCCAACGCCGACGCACCGATCAGTTGGGTCGTGCGGGCCCAACCGCTGGGGACGGGTCGGGACCGCTTCGGGGCCCCGCCACTGGCCATCACCGCGGACCTGGTGGTGCTGGCCGCGGGCACGCTGGGCACAGCCAGGGTGCTCTTCCAGTCCCGCGAGCACGGCCTGGCGGTGTCGGGCCAACTCGGTCAACACTTCACGGGCAACGGCGATGTCCTGGGCTTCTCCTACCGAAAGGGTCGGTCCGTGCACGCCGTCGGCGCCGGTAACCGGCGGCCCGACCAAGAGCACCCCGCCGGTCCGTGCATCACTGCCCTCATCGACCGGCGAGCGGGACGGCCGCTGGCCGAGGGCGTCATCATCGAGGATGCCGTGGTGCCGGGGGCGGTGGCCGGGCTCCTGCCCCTCGAGCTGGTGGGCCAAGAGGCCCCGGACTGGGTCCGGGGCCGCCTCCGCGGTGGGGGCCCGCTGTCGGCGCTGCTCTCCCTGTCCACCGGCGGCCGGCGCGGGCTGTCCGAGCACCTCCAGACGCTGCTGGCCATGGGCAACGACGACGACGAGGGGGCGCTCGTCCTCGACGGTGACCGGGTGCGGGTGACCTGGCCGGGCGCCGGGACCAGCTCGTACTACGAGCTGGCCAACCAGGTGGTCGGCGGGGCTGCCTCGGCGGACGGCGGCACCTTCTTGCACAACCCGCTGTGGTCCAAAGAGCTCGGGCACAGCTTGATCACCGTGCATCCCCTCGGCGGTTGTGCCATGGCCGACCGGGCCGAGCACGGGGTGGTGGACGATCGGGGACGGGTCTTTGCCGGTTCGGCCGGCGACGCGATCCACGACGGCTTGGTGGTGTGGGACGGCTCGATCGTCTCAAGACCCCTCGGGGTCAACCCGCTGCTCACCATCTCGGCGCTGACCGAGCGAGCGGTGGCCGCGCTGGCGACGGCCAACGGTTGGGTGATCGACGAGACGCCCGCCCTCCCCACCCCGCCACCCGACCGTCTTGCACCGGCACCGCCGCAGACGCCCGGCCTGCGCTTCACCGAGCGAATGGCGGGCCACTGGTCGGCGAGCGACACCCCCGACGCCGGCGACGCCGCGGAGTACGAGCGGGCCGCGAGTGCGGGCGAGGCGGCCGGATCCACCCTGGCCTTCGAGCTGACGCTCTCCACGGACGACCTGCCCGCCGAGATCGCCGATCTCGCCCGACCGATGTCGGCGACCGGCACGGTGGAGGCGCCGGCCCTCTCAAGTGACCCGCTCACCGTCGACGTCGGCACCTTCCAGTTGTTGGTGGCCGACGACCAGGCGGACACCACCGTCCGCCACATGTGGTACCGGCTCCGGCTCAGGGCCTCCGACGGTCGCCAGTTCCACTTCTCCGGGTTCAAGGTGGTGGCCCCCGGTGACATCGCGGGCGTGTGGGCGGCGACCACCACCTTGTACGTCACCCTCCGCCAGGATGGCGCCGGCGGCGCGGTGATCGGTCGCGGCGTGCTCAGGATCAAACCCGAGGACTTCCTCAAGCAGTTACGGACCATGGCCGTGACCGGCCCGTCGAGCGAACGGGAGCGCCTCGAACTCGAAGCCCGCTTCGGGCGGTCGTTCGCCGGCCGCCTCTACGACGACTACGGCTCGGTTGTCCATAAGACGACACGGTTCAACCGCCACGCGCCACCTCGCCGCCGGCGCCCACTCGACCTGCCGGCGTGCCAGGAGATCGAGTACCGCACCGACGACGCGGTGTCGCTCCGGCTCTCCCGCTACCAGGGCGGCCGACGGGGGCCGGTTCTGCTGGTGCACGGGATGGGCGCCAACCCGCTCACCTTCGTGCTGGACACGGTCGAGGTCAACCTGGTCGAGTACCTGGTCCAGCGCGGTTTCGACGTCTGGCTCCAGGAATGGCGGGCCTCCACCCTGCTGCCCACCGCCGACAGCCAGTTCAACGCGGACACGGTGGCACGTCTCGACCACCCGGCGGCCCAGGCGGCGGTCCGCCAGCACACGGGTCGGTCCGACCTCCACGTGGTCGCCCACTGCGTGGGCAGCCTCACCTGGATGATGGCCACGTTGGCCGGAACCGTGGAGCCGACCTCGCTGCTCTGCTCCTCGGTCGGTCTGCACCCAATAGGGCCGCCGATCACCAGGGTCAAGGTCGGGCTCCACCTCGGAGAGCTGATGCGGCGGCTCGGGGTGGGCATGCTCACCACCGACGCCTTCAGCGACGAGTCCGAGGGGGCCCGCGCCGTCGACCTGGCCCTGCGGGCCTATCCGATCCCAAAGGCAGAGCGGTGCGACCAGGCGGTCTGCCGACGCCTGGCCTTCATCTACGGCGTGGCCGTACACCACCAGAACATGAACGAGCTCACGCACACCACCATGCACGAGCTCTTCGGGCTCACCGACATGACGATGATGGTCCACCTTTCGCGCATGGCCCGCGCCGAGCGGGTGGTGGCTGCCGACGGCGCTGACAGCTACCTGGCGAACCTCGAACGGCTCCGGCGACCGATCACCCTCGTATCAGGGAGCGAGAACCTGGTCTGGGTGCCCGAATCCACCGAGCGCACCTATTCGCTGCTTGTCGACAAACTGGGACAGGACCCGGTCCGTCGGGTGGTCCTCGACGGATACGGCCATCAGGACGTGTTCATCGGCGCCGAAGCGGCACGCGACACCTTCCCCACCGTGCTCGAGCACCTCGAGCACGTCAACGCCTGACCGGGCTCGCCTTTCTCGGCGATGCCCGCACCGTGCCACTTCGGGGTGCAGCTAATGAGCGCCGCGGCGCCTGGGACCGTGTACCGCCTGCTCGCCGACGCCCCGTCGTGGAGCAGCTGGGCCGGGCCATTGATCACCCGCGCCGAGTGGGAGGTGCCGCCCGGCCCGAACGGGGTCGGGGGCATTCGCCGCCTCGGTCGCCCGCCGTTCATGGTGCGTGAGGAGATCGTCGTCGCCGAGCCCCCCTTCCATCATGGGTACCGCCTCATCAGCGGGCAGCCGGTGCGCTCCTACTGCGCCGACGTCCACCTCATCGGGCTGGAGGGTGAAACCGGGCAGGCGGCCGGCACCCGCATCGAGTGGACGGGCACCGTCGTGGCCCTGGTTCCCGGGACCGGGTGGCTCATGCAGCACCTCTTGGGGCGCATGCTTCACGGTTTCGCACGTCGCCTGGCGGCGGCGGCCGAGTCGGCGTAGGCGGCGTTTCGGACATCGCGCGCGATGAGCCACGCCCTGACGGCCGGACCTCCGTCGCTACCAGGTGCTTTGGCCCGGGGCAGCGTGCCGCCGAGGGCGGTGACCCTCATCTGCTTGGCCTGGTTTACTTCTTGTCAGGAGCGGGCGGCGGAAGGTGGAGGGGATGGCTGAACTGCCTTCGGGGACGGTCACCTTCCTCTTTACCGACCTCGAAGGCTCGACCCGGCTCTGGGAGCAGCACCCCGAGGCCATGCGCGTGGCGTTGGCGCGTCACGACGCCATCTTGGAGGGAGCCATCGACGCCTGTGGCGGGGTCGTGTTTTCCAAGATGGGCGACGGCATGGCGGCCGCATTCGCCTCGGCTGGAGACGTCGTCCGGGCGGCCGTCCAGGTCCAGCGGGAGCTCGCTGCCGAAGCCTGGCCCGAGGCCGTCGGAGCGCTCCGAGCCCGGATGGGGATCCACACCGGGGAGGGTGTACTCGTCGACGGGCACTACCTCAATCAGCCGTTGAACCGGTGCGCCCGCCTGATGGCGGTCGGCAATGGCGGCCAGGTCTTGTTGTCCGGTGCGACGGAGCCGCTCATCCGCGCTGACCTGCCCGAGGCTGTCGCGCTCGTAGACCTAGGCGAGCATCGGTTACGAGACCTCTTGGAGCCGCTACGGGTGTTCGAAGTGCGGCCCGCCGACCTGCCCGCAACGTTCCCGCCCCTTCGCTCGCTCAATGCGTTCCCCGGAAACCTGCCATTGCAGGTGAGCTCGTTCATCGGGCGGGAGCGGGAACTCGCGCGCGTTGCCGGTGCGTTGCACGAAGGGCGGGCGGTGACCTTGACCGGCGTGGGCGGGGTCGGCAAGACCCGTTTGGCCCTGCAGGTCGCCGCCGAGGTGCTGCCTCGTTTCCGGGAGGGGGCGTGGCTGGTCGAGCTGGCGCCGATACGCGATCCCGACGGGGTCACAGGCGCGTTCGCGGCGATCTTCGGGGTGAGCGACCGTGCCGATCAGAGCCTCGAAGAGTCGCTGGTCGAATTCTTGCGCACCAAGGAGCTCTTGTTGGTGGTGGACAACTGTGAGCACCTCCTCGAGGCGGTTGCGGATCTCGTCGAGACGCTGGAACGGTCGTGCTCGGGGTTGGTGGTCTTGGCCACGAGTCGCGAGGGTTTAGCCCTCGAGGGTGAGCGCATGTTCGCGGTCGCCTCCCTCGCTGCCCCGGCCACAGACGCCGATCTCGACACCATGGCGCAGAGCGATGCGGTGTCCTTGTTCGTAGAGCGGGCTCAGCGCGTCGACGCCGACTTCACCCTGACCGCGGAGAACGCTCCCGCGGTGGCCCAGATATGCCGACGCCTCGACGGGTTGCCGTTGGCGATCGAGCTCGCGGCGGCCCAGATCTCCGCGATGAACCCGGCCGAGCTGGCCAAAGGACTCGACCGTCGCTTCGAGACCCTGGCCGGCGGCCGGCGTCGGGCGGTACAACGTCACCAGACGCTTCGGGCCGCCATCGACTGGTCTTATGAGCTGTGCTCCGAGCCCCAGCGGCGACTGCTGGCCCGGCTGTCGGTGTTCGCGGGGGGCTGCACGCGTGAGAGTGCCGAGGCGGTCTGTTCGGACGAGGTAGTCGACCGGCGTGCGCTCTTCACCCTTCTTCACGGTCTCGTGGCCAAGTCGTTGGTCGTCGCCGAGCGTGACGGACCCGAAACCCGTTACCGGCTCCTAGAAACCATCCGCGAGTACGGGGAGGAGCGCCTCGCCGAGAACGACGAGACCGAGGCGCTGAGGGCCCGCCACGGCGAGTGCTACGCCGAGTTCGCACGCGTCGTGTCCGAGGACCTCACGGGTCCACGCCAGATCGAGGCCGGAAAGCGCCTGGGGCCCGAGAACGAGAACCTACTGGCGGCGATGAACCAAGCGATCGACACCGACAACGTCGATCTCGCCCTGCGGCTCCTGGTTAACACTCCCTCCGCGTTCCAGGTCGGCTACGTGCTGCGCCTCCCCGTCGAGCCCGTCCTCGGGCTCACCGGAGCATCCGAGCATCCCCTCTACCCCTACGGGCTCGCCACGATCGCCTTCCGGGCCGCAGAGCAAGGCGACCTCGAAACGACCGAGACACGCTGCGCGGAAGCGCTGGCCGCCGTGGAACGCCTGGGCTACGACCCCGATCACCCCGTCGATCTGACCGTCTCGGTGGCCCGCGGGATCGTCGCGCGTGCGATCGGCGTGTACGACGAATCGGCCACGCACTTCGAGCGTGCCGCGGAGATCGCGCGGACCGCCCACCAGCTTGGAGTGGCCGCGGCTCTCCTCGGGTCGGCATCGGACGCGCTCACGACGGCTGGCGATGTCGACGCGGCGATAGCACTTGCCACCGATGGTCTCGCGCTCGCCCGTCAGAACGGGCTGCCAACCGCCGTCACACTGAACCTCACCGCGCTCGCCGGCGCGCTGGCCGACCGGCACCCCGAGCGGGCGAAGGCCCTGTTGCGAGAGAGCACAGAGTTGCGCGCCACCCTCGACTACGAAGCCTGGGTCGAGCTCGCCCGAGCCGTGGTGGTCAGCGCCCGCTTGGGAGACTGGCCCCAGGTCCTCGACCTCGCCCCCCCATCCATCCGGCACCTCCACTGGGTCAACAACCGGGTCCTGCTCGCCGCCATCGTGAACATCGTCGCCCGCGCCCTCGCCCCCACCACTGCCGAGGCCGCCGCGGTGCTCCAAGGCGCCGCCCAACGCTTGGCCGCCGCCACCAACCCCGTGCTCGACCCGTCAGCCCACTCCGATCAGGTCGCCGCCCCGCCGACGAGCAACGTCGGGTTCCTCACCGAGCTACATCGGGCGACCACCGCACTTCTCGACGACACCCTCGGTGAGGCGCGCCTCAGGGAGCTGCGCGCCGAAGGCGAGGCCATGGACTACGACCGCGCCGTCGCTTACGCCCTCGACGCGATCGCCCGAGTCCGTACGGGGACGTCATCGTAGTCGCCGTCGAGCCAAGGTCAGCGTGACGAGCGCGTCGACATCACCCGAGTCCGAGTACTAGGAGCTGGTCAAGCCGCGGATCGGTCGCGATTCGAGCTCCGATTGATTCACGTGTTCAGGCCACCAGGTTGCAACCGGGATCCTCCCCCAGCGGGTCACCGCTGGTCGCGAACGCCCGGGCGCGTGAGCCGCCACAGAGGTCGGCGTGTTCGCACCTGCCACAATGGCCCGTGAAGTCGGCGCTGCGGATCGAACGCAATAACTCGTGGTCCCGATATATCCCGACGAGGCTCTCTTCACGGATCGTTCCGAGGCGCAGGGGCATGAATCCAGAGGGGTAAACGTCGCCGTTGCTGGCAACAAAGATAATGCCTTTGCCATCACGCGTGGACACGCTCGGAGCGCGAACGGGCCCCGTGGGTGATCCTAATTGTGCGTGGAGGCGATCTCGCAGGTGCGAGTACAGGGGACCTCCGCCGAACGCGCCGTCCATTGGCAAGTCACCGATGCGACAGCGATCGTGCGCAACTCTGCGGAAAAATGGTGCTTCGACGGTCCGGACGATGAAGCCATACCGCGACGCATCGACCAGGAAATGGCAGATTTCCTCATTTTCGCTCGCACTCGGCGCGTCGATCCCGGTGCCGCGCCCGGTATTGATGAGGAAGAACACTTCCCATGCGTCAATATCGGTCCGGTGTATCAATGCAGCGATGTCGGCGAGTTCACGAACGTTACGCCGCATCACGGTCGTGTTGATCTGGACGTTGTACCCGTGCATCTTCAACGCACTGATGGCGCGTAATGTGGCTTCAAAATGGCCGTCGGTTCCGCGCACCGCGTCATGCGTGCCCGGCACGGCACCATCGAGGCTCAGTGAGGCGGTCTTGACATTGAGAGCGCGCAGCTCCCGCAATGTGGTTGCTGTCAACTTGGGCGAGACCGACGGAGCGATGGCGATCGGAACCTTCATCCGGTCTGCATGAGCCGCCAAAACGACAATGTCGTCTCGCATCAGGCAATCACCACCGGTGAGGATCAGAATTGGTCGGGGCCTTCCGACCGCCGACAGATCGTTGATGAGGCCGAAACCCTCGGTGGTCGAGAGATCATCCGAGCCTCTCTCGCGCTGGGCGTTGGCCCGGCAGTGCAAGCACGCAAGCGAACAGGCCTTGGTGGTCTCCCAGAACACCAGAAGCGGGCGGTCATCGAATAGACGGGTCACCCCGATGCCTCCGTAGGTACGCCAACCACCTCAGTCACTCTACGCGAGTCGCTGACCAAGGATCGGCCGGTTCCCAAACCGATCTCGCGAAGGGCAGCACTCCCTGGG
>Ga0209415_10017803_pt1 | contig 11270 bp, 13 predicted proteins | sample PeaSoiSIISIP2007_FD_187696 | JGI IMG/M metagenome (GOLD analysis project Ga0209415, IMG submission 187696) | Peat soil microbial communities from Weissenstadt, Germany - SII-SIP-2007 (SPAdes) (version 2) | ecosystem: Environmental > Terrestrial > Soil > Wetlands > Peat | place: Germany...
CGGGCGATCGACTACGCCAAGCAGCGGGTGGTCTTCGACCAGCCGATCGGCGCCAACCAGGCGATCGCCCACCCGCTGGCCCAGGCCCACGTGCAGCTCACCGCCGCATGGGAGATGACGCTGCTGGCGGCGCGGCGCTACGACGCCGGCCTCGAGTGCGGTGAGGCGGCCAACAGTGCGAAGTTCCTGGCGGCCGAGGCGGGGTGGCTGGCGGCCGATCGGGCCGTGCAGACCTTGGGCGGCATGGGGTACGCGACGGAGTACCACGTCGAGCGCTACTTCCGCGAGGCCCGCCTGCAGCGGATCGCGCCCGTCAGCCAGGAGATGACCCTCAACTACATCGCCCAGCACGTGCTGGGTCTGCCGCGCGGCTACTGACCGGGCGCGCAGTCGCGGAGGGAGCGCGGCGCGCAGCGCGGCACGCCGCGCTGAGCCCATTGCGCGGCTACCGAGCGACGGGCCGTGGGCCCCGCGCCGCGAGGTACTCGGCGAACCCGGGCACCAGGTCGAAGACCGAGTGGTCGGAGATCGCCACGCGGTGGAGCGTGCGGGGGACGCGGGACGGCGGGACCGGTCGGGCGTGCTGGAGCGCGACGTTGTCCCAGACCACCACGTCCCCGACCGCCCACTCGTGGCGGTAGACGTTGCCCTCCTCGTAGAGGACGGCGCGGAGCCGGGTGAGCAGGTCCTCGCTCTCCCCGGGGTCCATGTCGACGATCCGGTCGGTCTGCATCTGGCTGACGTAGAGGATCTCGTCGCCGGTCAGCGGGTGCCGCAGGAGGACCGGGTGGACCCACCGAGGCGCGAGCGGCCCCTCCGGGAGCATCCCGGTGCGGTAGCGGACGTCGCCGCGCTGCTCCGCCAGGTCGAACAGGTGCAGCGCGGAGCGGCCTTCGACGGCACGACGGAGCTCGTCGGGCAGCCGCGCCGCGGCGCGCGCCGCGTTGGCAAACAGCGTCGGGCAGCCGGCCGGGACGTCGAGCGCGTAGAGGCTGATGCCCAGGCACGGCTCGGCGGTGAAGGCGAAGTCGGAATGGAAGTACAGCTCGCCTTCGGGCACGAACCCGTCGGCGCGGACGTTCGACACGTAGCCGACGCCCTTGTGGCCCTCGTCGAGCACCGGCCCGAACGTCCGGCACAGCCGGACGTGGTCCTCCAGGCCGATGGCCTGGCCGGGGAACAGCAGCAGACACTCCGTCGCGTAGAGGTGCCGCAGGGCCTCCTCCTCGGCCGGCCCCAGCGCGCAGGACAGGTCGACGCCCGTGACCTCGACCCCGAACGCCCCCCGGATCGTCCTGACGCGCACCGCCGTCGACTCTACGCCGCGAGGAACCCGATGATCTCGGGCGTGGCCCGCGGGTCCTGCATCATGAACACGTGGCCGCCGTCGTATACGCGCAGCTCGGCGCCGGGGATGGCGGCGGCGATGACCTCGCCGTTGGCGACCGGCGCGATGCCGTCAAAGCGCCCGCTCGCCACGAGCGTCGGGGCGGTGATGCGCGGCAGGCGGTCGATCACGTCGTGGTGGCTCCTGGCCTCCAGCTGGGCGGCCTCGCCCCGCCGCTGCTCGTCCGTCTTCGGTCGGGCCGCGCCCTGCGCCATCAGGTCCGCCACGGCCCGATCCGCAGGATGGGCGTCCAGCCACTCCGGCGTGAAGCGGGTGTCGAGGATCGTGCGCGACCTCGCGCCCCGCTCCGACGGCTCGAGACCGGCGAGTGTGTGCAGGGGATAGGACGCGGCGTGCCCGCCCGGCGACGTGCACACCAACGCCAATCGCTCGACCCGCTCCGGGCACGTCACCGCCAGCTCCTGGGCGACCATGCCCCCGAAGCTGACGCCCACGACCCGGAAGCGGTCCCACCCGAGGTGGTCCACGAGCGCGATCGCGTCGGCCGCATAGTCGGCCATCGTGTAGGGGCCCGGCGGGATCGCGGTCTGGCCGAGGCCGCGCTGGTCGTGGGCGGCGACGTCCAAGTGCTCGCCGTAGGGCTCGATCATCATCCGCGACGTGGCCAGCGCCGCGCCCGAGCCGTTGACGAAGAGCAACCGCGGGCCACTCCCCCACCGCTCGTAGTAGACGTCGATGCCGTTCAGGGTGGCGGTCGGCATGGCCAGCGCACCTCCGTTCCGATCGCGCCGGATCGACGCGGCCCGAGCCCCCCGGACGAGGCATCGTACGCGTCCGATCGGCCATGATCGCAGCGAGAGCGCGCGAACGGAGGACGCCGTGGGGTTCCTGGAGGATCGGGCCGGGTTGGATGGCAGGGTGGCGGTGATCGCCGGGGGTGGCGGCGGGCTGGGCCGCGCCGTCGCCCTCGACCTGGCCCGGGCGGGGGTCTCGTTGGGGCTGTGCGACAAGAACCAGGAGCTCCTCGACAAGACGGCGGACGAGGCACGGGCAGTCGGGGTCGCGGTGCTGGCGCGCACGATGGACGCGCGGGTGCCCGACGCGCTCGAGGCGTTCTTCGCCGACGTCGACCGCGAGCACGGCCGGCTCGACATCCTCGTCAACGTCGTCGGTGGGACGTTCCGGCAGGCGTTCGTCGAGTCCAATCCGAAGGGATGGGACGCGATCATCCGCTCCAACTTCACCTGGCTCCTCCACTCCACCCAGCTCGCCGTCCGCCGCATGCAGGCGGCCGGGCGCGGCGGCAGCATCATCAGCATCACGTCGATCGAGGGGCACCGGGCCGCGCCCAACTACGCGGTCTACGCGGGCATGAAGGCGGCGGTCACCAACTTCACGCGGAGCCTCGCGCTCGAGCTCGCTCCGAGCGGCATCCGCATCAACACCATCGCCCCGGACATGGTCCCGACCGAGGGGATCATGGGGATGCAGGGTTCGTCGATCGCGAGGGGTGACGCGGGGGGTCTGGGCACGCGCATCGCCATCCCCATTGGGCGCCTCGGGCGCTACGAGGACGTCGGCAACGCCGCCCTCTTCCTCGCGTCGGACCTCTCGAGCTACATCACCGGCGAGACGCTCCACCCCGACGGCGGCGCGCACGCGTCGGCCGGCTGGTTCAACTGGCCCGGGACCGGCTGGGCCAACACCGCACCCGCCCCCGTCGTCGCGCTATTCGAGGAGGGCTGACACCCCGAGCTCGGCGGCAAACCCGTCGAGCTCCGTGATCAACGCCTCCGGCAGCGGGATGCCGGCACGCTCGCGCTCGATGCGCCGCTCGTGCTCGGGCTCGCCCGGCAACCAGATCCGGTCGACCCCCGCGGCCCTGGCCGACGAGCGGATCTCGACGACGAGCTCGTCGACGCGCCGGCGGAACTCGTCGAGCGGCAGGAACCGCGACGGGTCGATGGCGACGAGGGTGAAGCCCTTGGCGATGCGGGCGTCACCGTGCAGCGGCGAGGCCGTGTGCTCGGTGTGACCGTACGAGCTGCCAGCCAGCACGCCGGCCATCAGCTCGACGAACAGGCCGAGCCCGAAGCCCTTGTGGGCGCCGAACCACTGGAGATGGCGCACGGATGCCGCCGCGGTGTCGGTGGTCGGGACACCGTGCTCGTCGGCCGCCCAGCCCGGCGGGATGGTCGGATCACCGCGCTTCTTGGCCAGCAGCACCTTGTTGCCCGCCACCGCGGTCGTCGCCACGTCGTAGACGATCGTCGGCTCGGCGCCGGTCGGGACCGCGTAGGAGAGCGGGTTGGTCGAGAAGATCGGCGTCACCCCGCCGAAGGGGGGGACGAACGTCGGCCCGTTCTGGAACAGCAGCGCGATCCGCCCCTCCCCGGCCACGCGCGACGTGTACGCGCCCAGCGCACCGAGATGGGTCGCCTCGCGCACGGCGACCACGGCGCTGCCGTACCGCCCTGACCGCTCGACCGCGATCCGGGCCGCCTCGAGCCCGGCGACCTGGCCGAGCCCGAGCCGGGCGTCGAGGTGGACGGTCGATCCCTCGTCGGCGATCACGACCGGCTCTGCCGCCGGGTCGAGCTCGCCCGAGCGGATCCGCGACACGTAGAGCGCCATCAGGTGGGCGCCGTGGGAGTCGACCCCGCGCAGGTCCGCTTCGACGAGCAGGCCGGCCACGACTGCGGCCGTGGTGGCCGGGACGCCGAGCGCGACGAGCAGCCCGCCGAGGAAGACGCGGAGGCGCTCCGCGGGGACGAGGTGGACGCCGGCCGCGGGAGGTGCCGGGGGCGACGCGCTCAACGCACGGGCGCCGGCGGCGGGACCCGCAGCTGCTGGAAGAACGTGACGTCGCTCTCGTCGGGGGCCCGCCCGACGTGGGTCACGGTGTCGACGTCGGTCGCCTCGGACCGCAGCGCGGCGACGGTGCACCGCTGGGGCGGACGGACCGCGTACGGATCGAAGAGGAAGTGTCGCATCGCGTTCTCGTGGGTGATCTTGGCCACCTGCGTGGCGTCGAGCGGGGCGAGCAGGTCCTCGAGCACCTCGGGCCCGTTGGGCCAGGTGCTGTCCGAATGCGGGTAGTCCGACTCCCAGCACACGTTATCGATGTTGAACTCGTCGATCAGCTTGACACCGATGCGGTCGTTGATGAAACAGCACAGCACCCGCTCGCGGAACACCTCCGCCGGCCCGTAGCCGTCCGGGAACCGATGGCGTGTCCATCCGGAGTGGCGGGCCTGGATGTGCTCGGCCCGCTGCAGGAAGTACGGGATCCATCCGATGTCCCCCTCGGTGAGCGAGAAGCGCAGCGACGGGAACCGCCACCAGAAGTCGGCCCACATCAGGTCGCCGAGCGAGTAGGTCGACATCAGCGACGACAGGCTCATCGGGACGCTCGGCGGCGCATCGTCGGATGTCGCCGAGCTGCGCGACGACGAGCCGACGTGCAGGCACAGGACCGTCCCCTCGTCCGAGCAGGCGGCGAACAGCGGATCCCAGTAGCCGGTGTGGATCGACGGGAGCCGGAGCGCGGCCGGGTTCTCGGAGAAGGTCACCGCGTGGCAGCCCTTGGCCGCGAGACGGCGCACCTCGACTGCGGCGCGCTCCACGTCGAACAACGGCAGCACGCCGCACGGGATGAACCGCTCGGGATACGCGCCGCACCACTCGTCGACGTGCCAGTCGTTGTAGGCCCTGATCATGATCTCGTTGAGCTCGCGGTCGGGTCCCTCCCACAGCACCTGACCGGAGAAGCCCGGCCAGTTGGGGAAGTTCAGGCCGGCCAACTGCCCGCCGGCCGACATGTCACGCACCCGCTCGTGGACGTTGAAGCACCCCGGGCGCATCTCGTCGTAGGTCTGCGGGTTCACGTTGTACATCTCGGGTGGCTTGCCGGCCACGGCGTTCAGCCCGAGGTTGCGGCCCTTGCGGTCGCCGAACCACCACTGCTGGAACCCGCGGTCGTCGGCGACGACGCGGGGTGCCCGATCGGCGTAGCGCGCCGGCACGTGGGCGGCGAACATGTCCGCCGGCTCGGCGATGTGGTCGTCGACGCTGATGAGGATGAGGTCGTCGGCGTGCACCGGGGGTACTCCTTTTCGGGGTCAGACGAGGACGGGGACGCGTTGCCAGCCCCGCACGGTGCTGGTGTGGAGCCGCACGGCGTGGTCGGCGTCGACCCGCCAGTGCGGGAAGCGCCGCAGCGCCTCCTCGAGCGCGACCCGGCCCTCGAGACGGGCCAGGGCGGCCCCGAGGCAGAAGTGGATGCCGTAACCGAACGACACGTGCTGGTCGAAGCGGCGGTGGATGTCGAAGCGGTCCGCGTCGGGGTACTCGCGCTCGTCCCGGCCGGCGGCGCCGGTGAGCAGCAGCACCTTCGACGACGCCGGGATCGTCGTGCCGTGCAGCACCACGTCCTGCGTCGTCCACCGCCCCTGCACCGGCGACGGCGCCTCGAACCGGAGCAGCTCCTCGACCGCGTTCGGGATGAGCGAGTGGTCGGCGGCCAGCTCGGCGCGCTGGTCGGGATGGTCGGCGAGGACGACGGCCGCCCATCCGAGCAGACGGGCGACGGTCTCGGTACCGGCAGACACGATCAGGTTGGCGAAGTCGGCGGCCTCGTCCTCGGTCAGCCGGCGGGTGACCCCCGCGGCGTCGACGATCTCGGCCCGGTCGAGCTCGGTGAACAGGTCGTCACGCGGCGCCTTGCGCCGCTCGGCCAGCTGGCCCCGGAAGTAGACGTTCAGCTCGATCTGCGCGCCGAACGAGATGTCGTTGACCATCCCGACGCCCGGTTCGATGTGGAACACCGTGTCGATCAGATGGCGGACGTGCTCGCGGTCGCCGTCCGGGACCCCCATCAGCGTGGAGATCACGCTCGAAGGGACCAGCGCGCCGAAGTCCTGCACGAAGTCGAAGCGACCGCTCCCCACGTGGGGGTCGAGGTAGGCGGCGCAGATGGCGCGCACGCGGTCCTCGAGCGCGGACATGCGCCGGGCCGTGAACGCCCGCGAGACGAGGGCGCGCAGGGTGTCGTGCTCGGGCGGGTCGAGGAAGATCATCTGGCCGGAGGGGATCGGATCGGGCCCCATCAGCTCGAGCACCGTGGCGTGGCTGGACAGGTAGGTCCGGGGATCGCGGTGTGCCGCCTGCACGTCGGCGAACCTGCTCAGCGCGTAGAAGCCGAACCGGTCGTTGTGGTAGACGGGCGCGTGGTCCCGTAGCCCCCGCCAGATCTCGTACGGATCGGTGTCGATGTCGACGTCGAAGGGGTCCCAGTACAGCGTCGTGGTCATGCAGTCAGCCCGGCGATCACGGCCTTGGCCACCTCGCGTGCCATCTCCCGGATCTCATCCGGCGTCCAGACGCCCAGGGGCACGTGGGGGTAGTCGACGGTGACGAACGGGTAGTCCGGCATCGCGCTCACGCTCGCCATGGCCCGCGCCGTGCCGGCCATCGACTGGTGGATGACGGCGACACTCGGGATCCCTGCCCACTCCAGCTCGACGGCGTCGCGCAAACTGCGCGCACTGCACGAGCCTCAGCCACCGAAGCCGGTGATCGCCACCGTCGCTTCGGTCGTGAGCCGCTGCCAGTCGTCGCGCTCGGGCGGCACCGACACGCTGCTCTTCAGGACGGGCACGACGCCGGCGATCGCGGCCGAAGCCGTGAGCTCGTCGTAGAGCGCGGAGAGGAACGCCTCGGCCTCGCCGAGGCCGTTGGCGACCAGGCCGACGACCGCGCCGTCGAGCGTCGCGGGCCGCGGCGCCGGCCCGCCCTTCGGCTCGGGCAGCGGGCCGCTGGTGGGGTCGAGACCGATCAGACGTGCCATCAGGAGCCTCCTCGGACGACGGGTTCGGTGATCGCCCAGGCCAGGTGCGGGAACATGACCCAGGTCTCGGCCATCCCCGGGCCGCCGGCGGCGACCAGGAGCAGGCCCTCGGGCGAGCCGAGCTTGACGCGGCCCTCACCCGGTTGCTGCGGCGCGGTGAGCTTCGGCCACAGGTAGGCCCGGGCGTCGGCCTTCGACCACCCGGCGTCGACGAGGTAGCGCCGGTGCTCGGGGCCCATCACGGCGACGACGTTGGTGCCTTCACCGAGCCACCGGTCGCCGGCGGTGCCCTGGCGCCGCATGGTCCGGGCCAGGCTGTCGAGCACGCCCTCCGGCGTCCGGCTCACCATGTCGGGCGACGGGAGCATGACCATCACCGAGTGCACCGTGACGGCGCTCGATCCGGCGGGCAGGCCGCGTTCGACATGGAGCGGCACCCAGGGGCTGCCCTCCTCGTCCTCACCGAAGCAGAACGAGTACCGCGCCGGTGTGGAGAACGTGGCCCGGTCGAGGAAGCCAGGTATGGCGCGGCACACGTTGCGGATCACGAGCCGCAGCGCCCGCCCGATCGTCGCATTGGCCCGCCAGCCCGGTCCGAAGCAGCCGGCCGTGCACCCGACGTCCAAGTCGTTCCGGATGGGGCCGTTGATCACGATCAGCTGCGAGGCGCCCGAGAGCGTGCCGGTCGTGCTGTGGCAGTTGGCCTTCTCGTGGAGGTGGGCGCGCACCGCGGCGACGACCACCGGCATGTACTCCGGCCGGCACCCGGCCATCACCGCGTTGATCGCGGCGTGCTCGGCGGTGACGACGACCTCGCGGGTGGGGACCGAGCCCAGCACCTCCGCCGCGTCGAGGCCGGCGGCGTCGAGAAAGCGCTCGACCGCGTCCGGCGTCGGTGGCACGATCGGCAGGCCGTCGGTCCACCCGCGCCGGTGGTAGTCCTCGATCAGCTCGAGCGTGTCGTCGTACTCCAGGCGGGGGGCGAGCAGCTCGGTCACGCCGGTGTGCGGGGGTCCTCGACGGTCACCGCGGCCAGCCCGGGGACCCGCCGCGTGAAGGCGTCGGCGATCATGCCGTGCAGCAGCTCGGGCGGGAGCACGCACTCGAGGCACGACACCTGGGCGAGGTCGAGCCGCAGCACGACCTCGCCGCGATCGGCGTCGACGGTGGCCAGCACGAGGTCGGCACCGTCGGCCTCGACCAGCGGGCGCACCTCGTCGAGTGCGCCGTCCACGTCTGCCCGAGCGATCACCCCGCACCCCCTCCGACCACGCCGTTGCCGACCGGATTGTATACGATCCGGCGCCGGGGTGGTCCCCGGGCGCCAAGGCGTCGTGTGATAGTCGTGGACCGATGGCGGGCATCAGCCGAGCGGTCCCCGCCGGCCGGCGCCGCCACCGATGGCTCGCGATCGGGCTGGCCGCGACCGCCGCGTGCAGCGGCGGGCGGGCCAGGACCGCGGCCACGACGACGAGCGGGGCCCCACCGGCAGCGCCGACGTCGGCCGCGTCGGCGACGGTGGGGACGAGCGGCGGCGGTGCGCCGACCGGTGCTGGTGGTGACATCGTCGTCGAGGGGATCGTCACCCTCAAGAACCACCCCGACACCGATGTCGGGTTCGAGGCGCGGGTCGGCCGGTTCGACAAGGCGGGCGGGCTCGGCGGGCGCCAGATCAAGTTCCTCGGCGTCAAGGACGACGGGTTGGACCCGTCCCAGGACCTGAGCATCCTGCAGGGGATGGTGGGCAAGGACGGCGTGTTCGCCGTCGCACCCGTCGCGACCGAGGCCCTGCTCGCGCCGTCCGCGACCTACCTGGCCCAGCAGGGTGTGCCGGCGATCGGGCTCGGCACGTCACCGGCGTTCTGCGCGACCGGCGGGGCGTCGGCGCCGGGCCTCAGCCCCCTCGGGTGCCTGATCGACCCGGCCTTCGCCGCGACCCAGGCGCTCGCCCACCTCGTCCAGGCCGCCGGCGTCCCCGCCGCCGAGGCGCGGGTGGCGCTCGTCGGCGGCGACAGCGACGCCGACAAGAACCAGGTCACCGCCCTCGCCGCCCTGGCCAAGGCCCAGGGCGTGCAGGTCGTCTTCCACACCGACACGATCGCCTCGACCGGGACCACCGACTACGCGCCGATCGTGACGGCGCTGCTCGCGGCCGGGCCCAACGTGGTCGACGAGGTGACCGACGTCGGCGGATCGGTCGCGCTGGCCGCCGTGCTCCAGGCCGCGGGCTACCGGGGCGCGGTCGTGAACCAGGTCACCTACGAGCCGCCGGCCGTGCTCGCGAGCGCGGGCATCACCGCGACGCTCTCCGGCGTCTACGTCGACGCCGGCTTCCCGGTCGACGCCAACCCGGCGAACCCGGCGGTGGCCCAGATCCGCACCGACCTCGAGGCCATCGGCCAGCCGCCGACGGTCGACCTCGACATCGCGCTGGGGTACTGGTCGGCCGACATGCTGATCCAGCTCCTCCAGGCCGCGGCGGCGCGCAGCGGCCAGCTGACGCCCGCCTCGCTGACCGCCACCGCGGCCGCGGGATGGACCTACAAGGGGCCACCCGGGGGCCCATCCGACCTCACGTTCCCCGCACCCGGGTGGGTCGCCCCCGACGGCTGCTCGACCCTGCTCCAGCTGACCGGCGCGGCGTACCGCGAGGTCGCGCCCTACGGTTGCGCCCCGGTCACCAAGGTGAGCTGATCCAGGGGAGGGCACACGTGGACGACGATCTCATGGCCCGCGTCGACGATCTGGCGCGGCGCGTGCAGCGGCTCGAGGACGAGCGGGCGGTCGTCGACCTCCTCACCCGCTACGGCTTCGGGGTCGACAGCGACGAGGCGGATGCGACGGCCGCGATGTACGCCGAGGGGTGCACGGTGGAGGTCGACGGGACCACCTCGATGCGCAGCCGCGACGACGTCGCCGCCATGGTGCGCGGCCCGGGGCACCAGTCGATCCTGCCGAGATGCGCCCACCAGATGGGTCCGTTCTCGGTCCGCGTCGACGGCGACACCGCGACGGCGACCGGCTACGGCCGGGTGTACCTGCGCACCGACGCGGGGTTCGAGGTGTGGCGGGTGTCGGCCGGGCGGTGGGAGCTGCGGCGCCGCGGGGAGGGATGGGAGGTCGCCCACCGGTGGACGCGCTCCATCGGCACCGCCGACGCGCAACGGCTTCTGCGAGACGGCCTCTGAGCCTCCCGTCTAGGGTGCGCCCGGGACGAGCGAGGGGGGTCGACCATGGGACTGCTGGACGGGAAGGTCGCGTTCATCACGGGGGCAGGGCGGGGTCAGGGCCGATCCCACGCCGTCCGCCTGGCCGAGGAGGGCGCGGCGATCATCGCCACCGACCTGTGCGCCGCCATCGACGCGGTGCCCTACCCGATGTCGGCCGCGGAGGACCTGTCCGAGACCGCGGAGCTGGTCCGCGCCGCCGGCGGCCGGGTCATGACCGCGAAGGCCGACGTGCGCCGCATCCGAGAGCTCGGCGCCGCGGTCGCGGCCGGACTCGACGAGTTCGGCCACATCGACATCGTGCTGGCCAACGCCGGGATCGCCACCATGGGCACCGACCTCACCGAAGCGGAGATCGAGGAGTCCTGGGACGCGGTCATCGACGTCAACCTGAAGGGCGTGTGGAACACGGTGCGGGCGTGCACGCCGTCGATGATCGACCGCGGCCAGGGCGGATCGATCGTCCTCACCTCGTCGACCGCCGGCTTGAAAGGGCTCACCTCCCCGGGCTCCTTCGGCAACGAGGCGTACGGCGCCGCCAAGCACGGGGTGGTCGGGCTGATGCGCCAGTTCGCGGTGGAGCTGTCGACGGCGCGCATCCGCGTGAACACCGTCCACCCCACGGGTGTCGACACGATGATGGTCAACAACGCGGCGATGGAGAAGTTCCTGAGCAGCTTCCCCGACGCCATGTCGAGCCTGACCAACCTCCTGCCGGTGGAGCTGCTCCAGCCGCGTGACATCAGCGACGCCGTGCTGTTCCTGGTGTCGGACCTCGCGCGTTACATCACGGGCGTGACGCTTCCCGTCGACGCCGGGTTCACCGTCAAGTAGGGGCTTCGTCGGC
>Ga0209415_10017804_pt1 | contig 11268 bp, 6 predicted proteins | sample PeaSoiSIISIP2007_FD_187696 | JGI IMG/M metagenome (GOLD analysis project Ga0209415, IMG submission 187696) | Peat soil microbial communities from Weissenstadt, Germany - SII-SIP-2007 (SPAdes) (version 2) | ecosystem: Environmental > Terrestrial > Soil > Wetlands > Peat | place: Germany...
CCGCGGCCGAGTTGCCGGGGTTCCGGTCCGGATGGTGTTTCAGGGCCTCCCTGCGGTAGGCCTTTCGAAGGTCATCGGCGGACGCGTCGCGGGGGACGCCCAGAGCTTCGTAGTAGTCGCGCTTGGAGGACATCGACCGCTGGAACCTCTCGAGACGCGCACCAAGGAACCGGGTCCACCGCCCGCGGGACGTGCCGACCGCCAAGTTAAGCCTCGGCCGGGACGTGTCAACGCGAATTCTCCTCCTGAGCCTCGACCCGGTCCTCCGCGGCGGCGGCGGCGGCCGCGCGCGCCTCCTCGGCCCGGGGCTCGCGCTCCGACTCCGCCCGGACGCGGGCGTCGTGCTCCTGGACGAGCGCACGTCGAAGGGCGTCGACCTCGTCAAGCGCTGCGGCGAGCCGGCTCCCCGGCTCGGGGGCGCCCTCCGGTACACCCGCAGTCCGTGCGAGACGGCGCTCGAGCTCGGCGATCTTCCAGACCGCCGCCTGGCCCTCGCCCTCGCGACGGGCCAGGTCCAGGGCAAGCGCGTCGAGACGCTCGCGCAGGCGCGCGTTCTCCTCGTCGCGCGCGTCGAACGTCGCCGCGGGCGCGGCCGGACCTGAGGCGGAGGCCTCCTCGAGCGCCGACGCCAGCTCGCGGATCATCCCGTCGCGCCGCAAGAGCTCCGCTTCCATGGAGCGGAGGGCTCGGGCGCGCTCGCGCAGGGCCTCCTCGAATCGGACGTGATCGTCGGGCTGCGCCTCGGTGCGCAGGCGCATGTCCTCGAGGTCCAACGAAACGCGGGCGAGCTGTCGGGTGCGTTCCGCCAGGGCGACCGCGACCTCCTCCGCGGTCGCGGACCGCTCGATCAACGCCCTCTCCAGGGCCACGGCCGCCTCGGCCAGCCGATCCCGGTCGGCCGCGTGGGCGCGCAGCTCATCATTCTCGTCCCCGAGCGCCCTCGAGCGACGCTTGTCTTCCTCGAGAGGCGCAGGCGCCACCTGCGACGGGGGCGGAGCGGGCGGCAACTCCACGATCGAGTAGGCGTCCAGGCGGACGTCCCGCTGGCTCGCGAGGGCGATGAACGCCTGGGGCGACCGACTGGTGTCGGCGAGCTGCGTGTCGACGTTGACCGCGGGCGAGTGGTCCTCGTCGCCGAGCTCGGCCAAGGTTACCCCGTGGAACGGGAGCTCGGCGACCATGCGCACACAGTCGAACTCCTTCGCGACCAGATCGAAGAGCTCGTAGTAGTCGAACGAGCGGGGGCCCTCGTACCCGATAGCTTCCGGGTTGGCGGCCGCGACGACGGCCGCACCCTCGTCGCCGAGCATGCGGCGCACGCGCGCGAGCAGGTCCTCCGGCTCGGGAAGGCAGCCGAGGTCCGGAATCACGACGAGGTCGACGTCGCGGACCTCGGGCTGTTCCCTCGACAGCGAGCGCACAGTGACGCCACGAGGCGCCCGCTCCGCTTCGAGCTGCGCCCGGGCCCCGTCAGGGTCCCACACCTCCACCGCGCGAGCGCCCAGTCGCACCAGCAGGGACCCGAGCCCGCTCGACGAATCGCCGATGACCGTCACGTGGCCTCTCTCCGCGAGCGACTCTGCGTAGACCGCGAGTGCGAGCGGCGAGCTTACGCGGACGACCTTCGGGTCCATGCCGGCCGGGGACGGTTCTAGCACGTCCTCGCTTCGGCCCACGGGATGGCAGATCCCACACGGCGCTCGGCCGCAGTCCAGCGCCCTGCCGGGACCTCGACGCGGCGGTCGGTGAGCAGATCGGCGAGCGCGCACATCAGCGCGACGGCGCCTTCGACCGTAGGCCTGCGGGGCGCCAGGCGCACCACCCTCTCGCCAGGGCGCCGGCCTGGAATGGTCCGAGAAGCCGCCGCGGTCTGTGCAAGCTTGGTCGCGGCCGCGCTGTCCTCGAGGACGCGCACTAGGATTTCCGGGACGGGAACCCACGCCGAGCGAGCGCGACCCCGAGCCAGCCCGAGCTCGATCCCGACGACGCCCGGCATTGCGATCCGGGGAAGGACAAGGAGCCTCAGCTCGTCGACCGTGGAGCCATCTACAATCACCCGTCCCCAGGGGATGGCGCGGACATCACTCTCCGCGCGGAGTCTGCGGAACGCGCGTGCTAGCCACGGAGCCTCGGAGCGCGCACCCTCCGGGGGCAACTGCGAGGAGCGCCCCGTCACGAGCAGCGGCACGAGCGCCACCGCGTCAAGCGACACGAGCCACGCAGCCTGGGTCGACCACCGGTGTGCGGCGACGGAGAGGCCCGCCGCAAGGGCGCCGGCCACCAGAGCGGTGAGGCGCCCCGGCGGGGTGTCGATGTCGAGCCAGTGGCCCCTCTCCTGGGCCGGGGCAAAGGCATCCTCCGGTCGGAGCGCCAGCCAGCGCCCTGGCCCCCTCGCTGGCGGCTTCACATAAGGCGCTCGCAGGGCGACGGCGAGGGTCGCAAGGCCCACGAGGAGCCCTGCGGCGGTGGGCTGCCCGAGCACTTCGAGGGCGACGCCCGCCGAGAACGCTAGGCCAGCGAGCGTGGCGCGAACGCCAAGCGGCAGCGGGAGCAGCCCGGAGGCACGAGCGCCGCGGGCGAGGCACGCGCATTGAAAGGCGGCCTCCTTGCGCGCCACGAGGAGCCCGATGGCCAGGGCGACCCCCCCCAGCAGCGCCACGGAGACGGCCTCGCGTTTGCGGTCGGGCTCCGCCGTCACGCGGGGCTCGGAAGGCGACCGCAGGCGAGGATCGACGACCCCGGGAAGGGATCGGGGGTCGAGGCGGAGGGTCAAAGAGACGGCCTCTCCGCGAGCGACGTGGGGTTTCACGACCTCCAGCACGTCACGACCCGGCTCGCGGCGCATCGTCGAGACGGCTCCCTCGTCCACGGCGCCGGTGTCAGCGAGGATCGGCCGCGGCTCGTCGGGCGCCGAGGGGAAGTCGAGCACCGTGCGCGCGCCGTCGATGCCCTCGCTGGCCACTGGCGCCGACCACGTCAATCGCCACGTGGGCCCGTCGCGGACGAGGGCTCGCGAAAGGACCAGGTCGAGACGCCACCGGACCAGGAAGGAGAACGTGCCGCGCATCAGGGCGCGGGGCTCGTCGACGACGACGCGGACGGAGCGGTCGTCCTGGCGGACGAGGTGCGCGGTGTGCTCGCGGCCGTCCTCAGCCGTGACGCGAACGTCGGGATCCAGGGTGGCGCTCGGGTCGACGTTGACCAGGTCAATGACCTTGAGGGGTCCACGGACGACGTGCCAGCGAATCGTGTGCTCCACAGAGGCGACGCCGTCGGGCTCCACGTGGACCCGAACGTCGTCGCCCACCTCGTGCGCCTCCTGCCACGCGAGCGCCCGCGCAGGCGCCAGCAGCAAGAACAGGGCTGCAGCCAGCGTGAGGCCTCGGCGTAGGTCCATGTAGGACAAACTTACGCAGCGACGCCCGCGCGGCCAACTTTCGGCCGCCGCCGCCGGAAACGGGTCGTCAGATGCCCCCGTGGCGGAGGGCCCCCACCACGGCGTCTTCGATGGCCGCCCGGGGGATCTGCATGTTGGCGACCACCACGGCTGGCGGGCCTCCCGCCTGGCTGGTCAGCGAGTAGACGATCGGCGTGTTGCCCCCGTGCGGAACGTGGGCGAGGTCATCGATCGCATCGAGCGAGCCGGGGAGAAGCTCGCCGAGCAAGATCCCCATCTGCTGGGCCAACGAGGTCCCCGCCCGGAGGGTGAAGAACCCCGCGGCGCCGAGACGCGCCTCCTTGAAGAACTCGAGGTCGGATCGCTCGTTCGCCGGCCGCCCGGCAAGGACGCCCGCTAGCTTCGATACGACGAGCGTCTCGTCCCCCCCGAAGGCCAACCAGGTCCGGGGACCGTCCCCGGCGATCAGCACGTGAACGAGGAGTGGCTTGGGGCGCGCCTTCGCGGGCTTGGCCCCCGCCTTAGCGACGGTCGCGGAAGTCTGCGTGCCGCGCGACCCGCCCGGCGAGTCGTAGGTGAACGGCACCTCGATCACGTAATGCTGGGCGTCCTTCGGCAGCCCACTGCCCTTGCGGACGGGCGCCGGACGGATGACCGGCGGGGATCCGCCCTTGATCTTGACACGGTAAAGCCCGAGGAGGCCGGGGCGGCTCCACGCTGTCGCCAGATCCTTCAGCGCCGAGGAGAGTCGCGACGACGGCTCGTCGAGCTCGGCGAGGTGCCAGCCCAGCAGCGCCTCGGCCAGGAGCCGCGCGGCCTCGACCTCCTGCGACGGGTCCGCGGACGGCCCCAGCGCCGCGCTTGCGCCCCGTGCCTTCTTCACCTCCTCCAGATCGAACCCGCTCGCGTACACGGCCGGCGCGGGCGAGAAGACCTTGGCCAGGGCATCGGCGAGGAGCTTGCGATCGACGTCCTTCACCCCATCCTCGGTGAGCTTCAGGTCGAGGAGCTTGAGGGCGACGTCACGCACCCGATCCAGGTCGTTCATGTCGAAGCCCCTGTAAAACCAGGCCGAGTCCGTGTCGGCTGGCAGCTGCCAGAAAGCCGCCGGCGTGCGGGACCCACCGTCCGCGTGCGCCGTGACCAGGCGTGTGAAGGCTGACGAGCTCCCCGAGAACTCGGTAGTCGTCGTCAGCCCGGCGCTCGCGTCCGAGATCTGGACGTCGAGCGCCACGCTGTCGACGTCGAGGACGAAATCCACCAGGTCGTTCCCGAGTCGCATGGCCGCATCGCCGACATCGGGCTTACCCGACGGCCCCCCGAGGACGCCCCCCGCCATCACGGAGAACATCCGCTTGAGCCCGGCGACCGTCGGCCTGAGGGGCTGCATCCGCACGTCGACGTGAAGGTCCGACGACGACGGCGCCCGCGGCGCGGTACGAGTGAGCCACGGGGCCAGATCAGACAGCGCTTTCGCGTCGACCCCGCAGACGATGCGCGTGGACGCAGCGCCGTAGGCCGGGGCAAGCTCGCAGGCCCGGTGGTCGCCCTCGTCGCCGTCGCTGTCTTCCTGCCCCGACCCGTGGCCAAGCCCCTGGACGAGCAGCGCGCCGTTGTCGGTGGGAACGAGCTTGTAGTGCTCGGAGAGCGATGTCTTCGCCGCGTCGACGTCCTTGACGCCTGCCGACACGGCGAACTGCGCATGCACGTGGGTGCCCGCGCCGGCAGCCGCCAGCGCGAAGTCGATGGGCTGGTCCAGGTCGATCACGGGACCGACCGCCTGACCTACGAGGAGCTCGGTCACCTGCTCGGACTGGGGCATGGGCAGGTTCGACCAGCCGCGCACCGTCGCGAACAGCCCCGCCAGCTTGGCCAGCCGGCCCGACACGACAAGCCCCCCAGGCTCCGGGACCGGTCGCACGTCGGGTGGCGGCGGAAGCGGGGCGCTGGCGACCGGCTGGACGGGAACGGGCGGCGCGGGCGGCGGCACCGCGCCGGCGCACGAGACGACGAGGCCTGCGCAGGCGAGCGCGGAACACGGGGAGACTGCGCGCGGTACGCGGGGAATGGCCATCCATGCCAGCAAGAGCACACGCCCGCGGAATCTGCAATCTAGCTCCCGCCCCGAGGCACGGATAAGCCGGGACCGCCCACCATGAGTCGCCTGAACCGCGCCCAGAGCGACGCCGTCGAGCACGCCGACGGCCCTCTGCTTGTCCTCGCGGGGGCTGGCTCCGGCAAAACGCGCGTCATCACCCACCGGATCGCGCGCCTCGTGGAGCGCGGCGTGCCCTCGCGAGCCATCGTGGCGCTCACCTTCACCAACAAAGCCGCCGGTGAGATGCGCGAGCGGACGATGGCTCTGCTCGGAGAGCGCAGGAAGACGAAGACGACCCGACCTGACCGCGCTGCGAGCGGAGCGCTGACCGTCTGCACGTTCCACGCGTTCGGGCTCGACGTCCTGCGGCGAGAGCGCGACGCGATCGGCGGGCGATTCACGATTTTCGACCAAGGCGACCAGCTCGCACTCGTCAAGCAACTGCTGCGGGCGGCCGGGGCAGAGCGGGCCTACGATGCACAGGCCGTGCTCGCGCGGATATCGAACGCGAAGAACGCGTCTCTCGTCCCCGCCGACCTGCCCGAGCGAGACCCGTACGACGAGATCGCCAAGGCCATTTACCCCCGCTACGGCGAAGCCCTGCGGCGGTACCGGGCGTTCGACTTCGACGACCTGGTCTGCGAGGTGACTAGGCTGTGGCGCGAGCAGCCCGAGGTCCGCGCGAGGTGGCAGGGCCGCTTCCTCCACGTCCTCGTCGACGAGTACCAGGACACCAACAGGGCGCAGCTCGACATGCTGCGCCTGTTGTGCCACGCGCGGAGCAACGTCTGCGCCGTGGGGGACGACGACCAGGCCATCTACGGTTGGCGGGGCGCCGACGTGCGCAACATCCTCGACTTCGAGCAGCACTTCCCGGGCGCGCGCGTGATAAAACTGGAGCAGAATTACCGGTCCACGGCGCCCGTCCTCGCGATCGCGAACGCGGTGATCGCGAAGCGCACCGACGCTCGATGGCGCAAGGTGCTGTTCACGGAGCGAGCCGGCGGCGACGCGGTCCGGCTGGTCGTGGCGACGACGCCTGAGGCGGAGGCGGCCTGGGTGGGGCGGGAGATCCGGCGAATGCTGCGCGACGAGGGGAGGCGAGCGCGGGAGGTGGCGGTCCTCTACCGATCCAACGGGCAGTCCCGGCTGCTCGAGGGAGCGCTCCGCGAGCAAGGCATCGCGCACCGAGTCGTGGGGGGAACGCAGTTCTTCGAGCGCAAGGAAGTGAAGGACGTCCTCGCGTACGTCAAGCTAGCGCTCAACCCGTCCGACGAGATCAGCCTGCGACGGGTGGTCAACTACCCGCCCCGCGGCATCGGCGAGGCGACGCTCGACCGCCTGGTGGCACATGCCCTGGGCCGAGGCTGGTCGCTCTGGCAGGCGATCGAGCGCGCCGGTGCGCTGGACGACGTGTCCCCGGCGGCGATCGCGGCCTGCCGTTCTCTCGAGCAGATCGTCTCCGAGGCGCGCCGCGAGCTCGGCTCGAAGCGACCGCCGAGCGAAGTCGTGCGAGACCTATGTGAGCGCATCTCCCTCAAGAAAGACCTCGCCGCCAACGCGCCGTCCCCGGACGCCGCGGCGAAGAGGTGGGCGAACATCGAGGGAGTCCTGGCGACGCTGGCCCGAAGGGAGGCCCGTGAGGGGGTCGACGGCACCGACGGGCTCATGGCGTTCGTGCACACGTTGACGATGGACATCGAGCACGACGCAGAGGACCCGGGGGACTCCGTAACGCTCTCGACCTTGCACGGGAGCAAGGGGCTCGAGTTCGAGGTCGTGTTCCTCGTCGGATGCGAGGAGGGCTACCTACCTCACGCGCGCACCCTCGACGCGCGCGCGAGCGACGCGTCCGCCGGTCCGGAGGGCGGCGCGGCGGACATCGAGGAGGAGCGGCGCCTCTTCTACGTGGGCGTCACGCGCGCGCGACAGCTCCTGGTCCTTTCGCGCGCACGATCTCGCGTCCTGAGGGCAAGGGCCGTCCCGCGCACCCCGAGCCGGTTCCTCCTCGACGTTCCTGCCGACCTCCTCCAGGAGGTCCAGGTGACCGACGAGGCGCCCACCACGATGCAGGAAGCGACGGCCAACGCCGAGGCGATCCTCGCCATGTTGGCCGGCGCGAAGGGATAGCCGGGTCAGCTCCTCGACAAAGCCTGCTCGAGATCCTGGATGAGATCCACGGCGTCCTCGATCCCGACCGAGAGCCTCACGAGGCCGTCCGCGATGCCGATCGCCTCGCGCTGCTCGCTCGTCATCTCGTAGTAACTCATGACCGCCGGTTGCTCGATGAGCGACTCGACGCCGCCAAAGCTCGGGCCGATGCGGGCTAGCCTCACGCCGTCGATGAAGCGGCTCGCCGCGTCGAGTCCCCCCTTCACGACGAAGCTGACGACCCCTCCGAAACCGCTCATCTGGGCGCGGGCGATCGCGTGGCTCTTGTGCGACGCGAGCCCCGGATAGAACACCCGCTCGATCCTGGGGTTCTTCTCGAGCCACTGCGCAACCCCCAGCGCCGTCGCGTTCTGCTTCTCAACGCGGAGGGCCAGCGTCTTCATCCCGCGCCCGACGAGGAACGCCGCGTGCGGGTCGCACACGCTGCCGAGCACGCCGCGCAGGTCGCGCACCATCGACACGAGGCCGCTCGGGCCGCACACGACCCCCGCCAGGACGTCGTTGTGCCCCGCGAGATACTTGGTCGCGCTGTGCACGACGAGGTCGATCCCGAACGACGCCGGACGGCAGTTCACCGGCGTCGCGAAGGTGGCGTCGATCATTGACTTGACCGTCCGGTGCAGCTTGCACGCCGCCGCGAGCCGCTCCAGATCGACGCACGCGAGGTACGGGTTCGTCGGCGACTCGCTCAGGACGAGGCGAGTCTCGGGCCGCAGGGCTGCAGGGAGCGCGTCCAGATCGCCGGCGGCGAGCAGCGTATGGGCGACCCCGAAGCGGGCGAAGACGTCCGTGACGAACTCGAGTGTCATGCGATAGCAGTCGCGGAAGAGCACAACGTGCTGCCCGCCCTTGACCAGCGCCAGCATGCTCGTCGTCACGGCCGCCATACCGCTCGAGAAGAGCGCGGCGTCCTCCGTCCCCTCGAGCGCAGCCAGACGGCGCTCCACGGCTCGCACCGTCGGGTTGCCGTACCGGCCGTACTCGCCGCGCTCGCCGGCCGGATGGCGCCCCTCCGTGTAAGCCACGATCTCCGCCGTGTCGGCAAACGCGTACGTGGCCGTCTGGACGATCGGCATGGGGACCGCGTCGTACGCCTTGCGCTTCTCGTCGCCCGCGTGGACAGCCTGGGTGGACGTGATCGTCTTGCGCTCGGTCATGGGAGTGTGGCCTCTGGGGCGATGACGGGCAGCGCTGCTTCGGCCATCGCCCGCCGCGATTTCGTGAAGTGGTGATCGAAGCCTTCGAAGACCCGCAGGTCCGCCCCCAGCTCGACGGCCAGGGCCCTCGCCTCGTCCACGTCGCAGAGGTCGTCGGCGTCGCCAACGAAGATGGTGGCCTTCCCTCCGAACCGGGGCACGCCCGCACGAAACGAGAAGAAGCGCGTGCTGGGCGCGAGGAGCAGGAGGCGATCGACCCTCCCGTCGCGCGCCGCCGCCCGGAACCCGACGAAAGACCCGAACGAATGCCCGCAGAGCGTGACCGGCGCGCCCGGCGACGCGCGCCTCGCGTACTCGATGGCCGCGAGTGCGTCGTCGACCTCGCCACGCCCGTCGTCGTACGAGCCCTCGCTGGTCCCGACCCCGCGGAAGTTGAAGCGCACCCACGCCACGCGAGCGCCGGGCTCGCCGCGCCGGTCGGCCAGGCACTTGGCGATCGCGAGGGGCACGGGACTGTGCATGCTCCCACCGTAAAGAGGGTGGGGGTGGCAGATCACGATCGCGCGAGCACCACCGGGGGGCGCGAAGCCCCGCGCCTCGAGCGAGGGCCCCCCCGACAGGCCCGGGACCCTTACGTCGACCTCCCCGGAAACCGCCACGGCGGGCGACCGGGGGGCCACCGCAGGCGGAGGCGGTAGACGGTCAGCGCGCGGCATGGGGCCGGTTCGTAGCACGCCCGCCGCTCAAGTCAGCTCGCGCGACCGGCACGCACCCGGTCGGCGAGCGCCCTCGATGCCCCCCCGATGGGCAGGAGCTCCGCATTCTTCGGGTCTGCCTCGGCCCTCGGCTTCAGCTCGACGTGGCCGGCGGCGAGACCCTTCGAGCCGACGGTGACCCGGAGGGGGATCCCGATGAGATCGGCGTCCTTGAACTTGACGCCCGGGCGCTCATCGCGATCGTCCCAGAGGACCTCCACGCCCGCCTCCTCGAGCGAGTCGTGGAGCGCGCGGGCCGTCGTGACCACGGCATCTTCCCGGCCGAGCGAGACGAGGTGGACGTGATAGGGCGCCACGCTCAGCGGCCAACGCATCCCATTGGCGTCGTGGTGCTGCTCGATGGTCGTGGCAACGAGGCGGGAGACGCCGATACCGTAGCAGCCCATCACCAGCGGCAGCTGCTGCTGCTTCTCGTCGTTGTAAGTCGCGCCCATCACCTTCGAGTACTTCGTGCCCAGAATGAAGATGTGCCCAGCCTCGATCCCGCGGTAGCTCTGGAGCGCACCACCACATCGCGGGCAGCGGTCCCCCGCCTTCACGAGTCGCAGCGTCTGCACGTCACCCTTGTAGTCCCGGCCGAACCATACGTCCTTGAGGTGAAAGCCAGCCTCGTTGGCGCCTGCCACACCGCCGGGCACCGCGGCCGCGTCGTTGTCGACCAAAATCCACTTCGACTCGAGGCCGACCGGCCCCACGAAGCCGGCCTTGGCCTTGGTTTCGCGTTCGATCTCCTCGTCGCTCGCGAGAAACACCTCGGTGGCGCCGAGCGCCCTCGCGAGGCGAATCTCGTTGAGCTCGTGATCGCCGCGGACGACGGCCATGACGACCTTGTTCGCGTGAGGACCGTCCTTGGCGACGTATAGGAGCGACTTGAGCGTCCGGCTCTTCTCGACGCCGAGGAACGCCGCGACCTCCTCGATGGTTCTCTGGTTCGGGGTCGCGACCTTCTCGGGCGCGCCCGACGGCCTCGCGCCGAGGGCCGTCGCGGCGGGAGGTTCCGCGGCCTCGACATTCGCTGCGTATTCGCACTTGGCGCACGCGACGATCGAGTCTTCACCCGAGTCGACGAGCACCTGGAACTCCGCGCTCGTGGACCCCCCGATGGCCCCGGAGTCCGCCTGCACCATGCGGTAGGTCAGGCCCATCCGGTCGAAGATGCGCACGTACGCCTGACGCATCGTCTCGTAGCTCGCGGCGGCGGACGCGTCGTCCGGGTCGAACGAGTACGCGTCCTTCATCAGGAACTCGCGGCCGCGGAGAAGCCCGCCACGCGGGCGCGGCTCGTCTCGGAACTTCACCTGGATCTGGTAGAGGTTCTTCGGCAGGTCGCGCCAGCTCTTGATCTCCCGGCGCGCGATGTCCGTTACGATCTCCTCGTGGGTCGGGCCAAGGTTGTAGTCCCCTCCCTTGCGGTCCTTGAGGCGGAAGAGCACCGGGCCATAAAGGTCCCAGCGACCCGTCTCCTTGAAGTAGTCGGCCGGGAGCAGGGCGGGCATCAGGATCTCGAGGGCGCCCGCGCGGTCCATCTCCTGGCGCACGATCGCCTCGACTTTGCGGAGCACGCGCAGCCCCAGCGGGAGAAAGTCGTACATCCCCGCCCCGACGCGGCGGATGAACCCCGCGCGGGTGAGCAGCACGTGGCTTGCGTTGGTGGCGTCGGCGGGGGGC
>Ga0209415_10017805_pt1 | contig 11268 bp, 11 predicted proteins | sample PeaSoiSIISIP2007_FD_187696 | JGI IMG/M metagenome (GOLD analysis project Ga0209415, IMG submission 187696) | Peat soil microbial communities from Weissenstadt, Germany - SII-SIP-2007 (SPAdes) (version 2) | ecosystem: Environmental > Terrestrial > Soil > Wetlands > Peat | place: Germany...
AGCGAGGGATCTGGGCGAGCCGCGCGAACTGTCGCGCTCTGCGCGACAGAATAATCGCGCGTTTGGCTCGCTTCCTTATCAAACTGCACCACTACCCAGCAGTCATATCCATAAGATGACCTGCGGTCAATGAATCTCTGGCCGTGCACAAAATCAATTGGCGGCGATCCCAGAAATTTGAATTGAAATTCGCAGTCTTTTTGCGTACAGTTTGCTGACCTGAGGTCAGACCATGAGTGGGATCAGCAGCAGCGTTGTCTCTCCGCCTGATTACCGTCACTTGCCGCCGCGGCCACGTTCGGAAGGCAAGCGGACACGAATCATCGATGCAGCGATGCGTCATTTTGCCGAACAGGGTTATGAAGCGGCGCGCGTCGGCGACATAGCCGCAATCCTGGGCATTGCCAAGGGCTCGATTTTCCAGCACTTCGGCAGCAAGGATGGCCTATTCTTCGAAGCGTACAAGAAGGCGGTTCGCTCGTTCTCCCCTTATTTGAAGGTGCCGGCGGAAGTCCGGGAGCGCGGTTTCTTTGAAGTGCTGCAATACTGGCTGGTCCGCACCGAGCACATGCTGCGCGAAGACTGGATTCCCTATCGGGTTTACCTGCTGGGAAATTACGGAACGGACCTGGCGTTGAAGCGGGAAATCAATCGCTTCCTGATCGCCGAGGATCCTTATGGACGGGTAGACTTCGTGCGCTTCGGCCTGGAGCGTGGCGAGCTTCGCCGTGATGTCGACGTGGAAACAGTGGTCTCCATTATCGACTGGGTTGTGGAACGGTTTCAGGATGCCCTGCTGGTTGAGGAACTCGATCCCGGCCTTTTTCAGCACCACGGCGAACTCGCAGAGAAAAAAGACGCGCGGATTGCGCAGTTTTTGGACGTCTTGCGAAGAGCGATTGGGGCGGAAGTGCCACTCGAAGATCCGCAGGCTTAGAAACATCGGTCTTGTCATTCCGAGGAGCGAGACCGACGAGGAATCTGCAGTTTTCCTTGGAGTGTGAAGAAACTGCACATTCCTCCCCCTCGGCTTCGCTCGGGGCTCGACCTTCGGTCTCGGCAGAGAACGCTCGGGATGACAAAGACAGGTTCTTGAGCAAGCTTCCAGCTCCGCCCAACCATGATTATGCAACTGTCGATACAGGAGATTCTCGCCAGCTACGACGACGCGGCGGCGCTGTCGGAAGCTTCCACCATTCCCGCGCCGTGGTATGTGGACTCCCGCATCGCGGAACTCGAATCCAAGGCCGTATTCGGCAAGACTTGGCAAATGGTTGGGCGAGCCGACCAGGTGGCGAGCCCCGGCCAATTCGTTACTGCGACCCTCGCCGGGGAGCCGATTGTCGTAGTGCGCGGCAACGATGCCGTCATGCGGGCCTTCTACAACGTGTGCCGTCACCACGCGGCGGCCGTGGTTACGGAACCTTGCGGACAGGCTTCGATCCTACGTTGTCCTTATCACGGCTGGAATTACGGGCTGGACGGTGCGCTGAAAGGGACGCCCGAGTTCGATGGCGTCAAGAACTTCGAGCGCCACGAGAATGGCTTGGTCCCAGTGAAGGTGGACACATGGGAGAAATTTGTGTTCGTGAGCCTTGATCCCCAAGCCGTGCCCCTGCGCGATTTTCTCGGCCGTCTGGCGACGCGCATTGCCCCGCTCAGCATAAGCAAGCTGCACTATTTCGACAGCCGAATCTATGACATCCATTGCAACTGGAAGGTTTTCATTGATAACTACCTCGATGGCGGCTATCACGTTCCCCACCTGCATAAAGGCCTGAACTCAGTCCTGGATTACAAGGAATACACGATCGAGATCGAAGACCGGTATTGCCTGCAATCGAGTCCGATGGTGGCTTCGAGCACAGACACAGCCATCGGGGCGACGCGCAAAGGCGACCGCGCCCGCTATTTCTGGCTTTATCCCAACCTCATGATCAACTGCTACGAAGGTTACATGGATACGAACCTGGTCCTGCCGGTAGACGTTGATCACTGCCGCGTGCTCTTCGACTTCTACTTTGCCGACGTGAGCGAAGCGCGTCGCGAATACAACCAACAGAGTCTTGCAGTCGGCGCTCGAGTGCAAGAGGAAGATCTGGGGATCTGCGAGGCAGTGCAGCGCGGACTGAAGTCACGATCCTACGGCGCGGGACGACTCTCGGTGCGACGCGAAGCCGGCGAGCACCTGTTCCATCGCCTCCTGGCCGCGGACTTGAAGGCAGCCGCTTAGGGGCGGAGTAGACAGCCTGGTGCCCCAGGTTCACGCCCCGGTCTTGGGCGTTAACCTGGGTGAGGCAAGTCCCAATAGCGACGCGCGTTCGGCCCGAACCCACTTTGCGCCAGGCACCAGGCTAAAATCAAAAATCGTTGTAGGGCGGAGTTGTCAAGGGCTCGCCGTCATGGTCAAAAGGTGGTGGGAGCAGCGGTTCGTCTCGTTCATAAAAGCCGACAACAAGACCAGCCATTGTTTTGCCTATAGTGCGGCATGTTCGCCCTCGGACGCGGAGAAGATAATCTAGGGTTCTCGCGTCGGCAATAGCAACACAGGGAATATAGATACCCTTCGCCCAATGATCCGCGCCAGCGCGTTCAAGCTCGAAGAATAAATCCTCTAATGTCCTGCTTGTTGCTTTGTATTTCCTCAGAACAATAGCAGAGTCCTGGTCGTTTTCAATCAGCCGCATCAGTTCCTGTAAGCTCTGAGCGGTATTCCTAGAACTGAACGCAGAGTCACTGGTCGCATCTGGCGCAGACCACGCCCCTAGACAACGCGAAATCTTGATTAACTTCCTAAACTTATTCCAGCGGCTGAAGAATCCCATATTCGGTTGCCCCACACGCTGTTGCCCTTGTCACGCGCAGCGTTCGAGGAGCACTACCCCTTTCTGCTATGGAACCGAATGTAGCCACGGCGTGAGGTATCCGCATACCCCTCCTCAATCAACAGCGCTGCGAGGTATACGGCGGGGTTCATCTTGGTCTTGATTTTTTGTTGGATGAATTCCCCCAAGCTGCCGCGCAGAGGCCCATCGAAACTACCACCAACTGCGACTTCTTTTTCGGAGAAGTGCGTCAATACATCATCCATGAATGATTTCGGAAACTTGATTGGGTACAGCATTTTGCCGGGCCAAATATCGGCCCCTGTCGCGACTCCGCCTCTCACCCTGAATGTTGCTCGGCCCGTTCGGGTGCGCATCAACCGCGAATTGTCCGGCAGGGTTTCTGTCACTAACGAAGCTGGTACGTCTTTAGGATTCGGCCCCGCAGCGCTCGTAGTTAGCAGTTTTTCCACCTCTTGCTCAGGGATGCGGATGTAATTTCCGATTCGGATTGCCCGCAGTTTGCCCTGTTCGATGAGTGGCATTATTTCCGTAACCTCCACTTTGAGTTGCTGTGCCGTTTCTTCCGGCGTTAGGTAGCTCTGCATAGACTCCCTCTCTTTCTGCCTAATAATTACATGTAGAGCTACATGTGTCAATACGTATATCTACTTATTTTAAACGTCTGTGCCAGAGCAACATACCATGATTCCACAGGTTCACGACCCGGGGTTGGGCGTTAACCTGGGTAAGGCAAGCCCCAATACCGACCCGCGTTCGGCCGAACTCACTCTGTGCCCAGGTTAGCTCCCAGGTGCCCCAGTTTCCGCGAGCGGTCGCGCGAGCTAACCTGGGTCGGTGGCCACTCAAGCCCGATTTTGGCTTGAGTGGGGCGTTCGAGGGTAAGCTGGCCTGTGACTCTCGTCTAAGTACCATGATCACTATAACTTGAATGTCTGTACAAGGAGGTGATGACGATATGTTCCACGTGGAACACTGTGCGTAGCCCGCCGAATCCTCACCTGGAACGCACCGCCAGTTCTTCCAGCCACGCGCCCGCTTTTGACCCGAACCAAAGTCACATCCAGTCAGTGATCTTCGTCACTTCTGAGCCGTCGCCCAGTCACAGCCGATCCGACCACAATCGTCTAGTGTCAATGGGTGGAGGAGAAAAGCGATGTCGACTGCCTGGAAAATCCGTTACGCCCAGCGCACCAAGGACATTAAGAGTTCGACCATTCGTGAACTGCTGAAACTCACGCAAAAGCCGGAAATGATTTCTTTCGCCGGCGGGCTGCCCGCGCCCGATGTATTTCCCATCGACCGCTTTCAGGAAGCCTGCCGCAGAGTGCTCGAATTGAACGGCCATCAAGCCTTGCAATACGGCGCCAGCGAGGGTTACGAGCCGCTGCGCGAAATGATCGCCCGGCACATCGCCCGCTACGGCATTAAGGCCAAGCCGGAAAACGTTCTGATTACTTGCGGCTCGCAGCAGGCTCTCGATCTTATCGGAAAACTGCTCATCAACCCGGGGGATCGCGTGCTGGTGGAAGCTCCCACCTACCTGGGCGCATTGCAGGCCTTCGGTGTGTATGGCGCGGAATATGTGAGTGTACGCAGCGACGAGGATGGTCTGCGCACCGATCTTCTGGAAGAGCCCCTGCGCTCCGGGCCGAAGTTCATGTATGTGCTGCCCAATTTCCAGAACCCCGGCGGAACTACGCTGTCTGAAGGGCGACGTCACCAACTCGTGTTGCTCGCGGATAAGTATGGCATTCCAATCATCGAAGATGATCCTTATGGTCAGCTGCGCTACGAAGGCGAGCACCTGCCGCCACTGGTAGTGATCGACCGCGAGAATCTGCGGCGAGACGATGGTTATTCCATCGGCAACGTCATTTACCTGAGCACCTTCTCCAAGACACTGGCTCCAGGCTTGCGTCTGGGCTGGATCGTTGCTCCGCCGGATGTGATCTCAAAATTTGTCCAGCTCAAACAGGGAGCCGATCTGCACACCTCCACCTTCACCCAGGTGATCGCGTACGAGGTGGCGAAGGATGGCTTCCTGGATGAGCACGTGAAACTCATCCGCAAAGTATATCGCGAGCGTCGCGACGTGATGCTGGAAGCGCTCAAGAAATACTTCCCGTCAGAAGTGACCTGGACACATCCCAAGGGAGGCCTGTTCCTGTGGGTGACCCTGCCGGAGGGGATGAACTGCAAGAGCCTGTTCCAGGTCGCGCTGAAAGAGAATGTGGCGTTTGTGCCTGGCGATTGCTTCTACGCGGGAAACGGTTTCGCTGAAGAAGGCTTCCGCCACATGCGCTTGAATTTCTCTTACGGGCAACCGGAACAGATTCGCGAGGGTATCCGGCGATTGGCGATTGCGGTGAAACAACAACTGGAACAACTGCACGCGGCGCACGTGTAACACCAGGGCTAGCGGCTCAGTTGGTGCTGCTTAAGCACCGGGTCACACTTTCCCGAACGGGTCCTGCAGCGAAGGACTCTGCGGAGTGAACAACTCGGCCCCGTTTTCCGTGATGTGCATGTCGTCTTCCAGGCGAATTCCGAACTCACCCGGAATGTAGATTCCCGGTTCATCGCTGAAAGTCATATTTTGTGCGAGGAGAGTTGTGTTGCCACGAACCAGGTAGGGCCATTCGTGGCCATCCATGCCCATGCCATGTCCTACCCGGTGCGTAAAGTACTTGTAATCCGGTCCGTATCCCGCGTCCGTGATGACTTTTCTCGCAGCCGCATCAACGGCCTGGCATTCGATACCAGGATGCGCCGTCCGCAAGGCCGCGTCCTGCGCCCGGCGTACGATCTCGAATACGGCTTTCATCTTGCCGGAAGGCTTGCCGAGAACGAATGTCCGCGTGATGTCGGATGTATAACCTTCGACCACGCAACCATCGTCCACCATGATAATCGACCCTTCGTGAATCACTTGCGTTGCTGTCGAGCCATGTGGAAACGCTGAATTGTCGCCGATCATCACGTCGACCTCGCCGGGAAAACCCAGTTGTCCGTAGGCTGCGTTGACCAGGTCTTCAACCTGCGACTGCGTCATTCCTTCCTTCAACGCCCGATAGGTTCCTTCATACGCCGTAAGGGTGATCTTTGCCGCCAGACGCATCAAGGCAATCTCATGATCGCTTTTCACCATGCGGCAGCCTGCGGTCACTGGCGTGGCGCTGACGATGTTGGCCTGCGGGGCGGCCTTGCCGATTCCATTGCTGAACACGAAACGCACGGTTTCTTCCATGCCCAAGGTTGCGGTGGAAATCCCGCGATCCCTCAACCCCTGCGCCAGGAGTTGATACGGGTTGCCATCTTCCTGCCAAGGGCGCACGTCGGGGTGTGCCCCATCGAGAGCCTTCGCGATCTGCTGGCGCGCTCGGCCTTCTTCAAACGCCGGACAAACATAGAAAGCTGGGCCTCTTGCGAGCAGCACCATGGCAAACAGCCGTTCTCCTCCCCACCAGCGAATGCCGGAGAAGTAGTTGAGTGAGGTTCCTTCGGTCAGCAGGACGGCATCCAGATGGTTGGCGTCCATTAACCGCCGCGCCTTCTCCTGACGCTCACGCCGCTCCCCGGTGGTGATTGGGGCGGCCTGATCTTTCATTGACTTCAAAGTGGCTATTGATGGCGGCAGCGGCGTGGGTGTTTCCTGCGCGTAAGCAGGAACGAGCGCACCTGCGCCCACGGTTGCGCCCGCTAACGTGCCTGCTTGTAAGAAGCGGCGTCGGGAAATCATCGAACCTCCAGAGATGGCAGCCGACATTATAGAAGGCGAAGCGGATTTTCTATCGCCCATTACCACCGCGTTGCGCGCTTTTCGTTTCTTGGCGGCCATTCTTTGGAGGATGATAACAAGTGTGATGGGATCCGCTTTTCAATGCGCCGGCTGCGGAGAGTGGAACCACATCAACGTGGATGAGTCGGCAGGCCGCAGGCAGTCCTTCATTGAAGACTGCCAGGTCTGCTGCCGGCCGAATGTGCTGCACATCGAGTACGATCCGGCGGAGCAGCGATTTGTGATTGTTGCTGAATTGGAATAGCGTACTGGAACGATGAAGATATGGCCGCCGTGGGCAAAGACGGTCAGAAGGAAGGATGAATGCGATGGGCATAAGCTACAGCGCGCCCGGGCGGATGGTCGCTCACAATATGGTGACCACGCAGTTTGAACTGGATGGCTTTCGCGTGGTCCGCACCCTGGGAGTGGTGCGAGGCATCATAGTTCGCTCCCGTTCGATCTTCGGCACCATCGGAGCGAGCTTGCAGACCCTTTTTGGCGGCAACATCACCCTGCTGACCAATCTTTGCGAAAAGACCCGGGCTGAAGCTTTTGATCTGATGCTGCAGCACGCTTCCGAACTGGGCGGAAACGCCGTGGTCGGCGCGCGTTATGACGCGACCGAAATCATGCAAGGCGTCACGGAAGTGCTGGCTTATGGAACGGCGGTGGTGGTCGAGCCGGTGAGATAGTGTGAGGCGGGCGAGGTGCCCGCCCTCGACACAGGTCTCATCTCATTCTTTGTATAGCCAGCCCGCGACCAGCGTAGCCAGGATCGCGCCCAGCCACATCTCCAACATCCAGCCCAGCGGGAAGATCCGGTCAACCGCAGACCAGGTGGCGTGGGCGAAGTTTTCCGGGAAGCCGGCTACGAAACCGGCGAGAAAACCGATCTTCAGAGCAGTTCCGGGTCCAGCCCCGAGGGTTTGGCGCGACCAAGCGTACAAGTGCGCCGTAACGATCGAAAGTACGAAGAGGATCACGATCCACTGGGCAACGAACGCCGGATAGCGCGGTTCTTTAAGGAACAGTCCCGCATTCTGAGCAGCCAGATAACGCGCATTGGTAATGATGAACTGGTTGACCAGAACGCTCCACACGGCCCACACCACGCCCCCGGCCAAGCCTCCGATCCAAATGCGACCGCGGTTCAAGCCCATACACCACCTCCAACAATGAATTTTCAAATAGGGATAGGAGACGACGGCGGGAGTGTATCACTCGGGCGACGCCTCCGGTCAATTTTTTTGTCGTGTTTCTAGTGGGCGGGCCCACAGCGCCAAGTTCACCCATCGAGACTTGCAAGATATTGTGACTCTTCAACCAAATTGTCATTCCGAGCGCAGCGAGGAATCTGCAGTTGCTCAGAACTGCGAAAATGCAGATTCCGCGCGCCAAAAGCGGGCGCTCGGAATGACGATGCTATGGCTGAATGGCATCACAATAATCTGCGGCCCTTAGTCGTGGGGAGAATTCGCCGACGGCGTCGAACTCTCGGTTGTCCCGGGATTGGGTGAGACCGGTTTCTCATCCGCTTGTGGTCCGACGACGTCGCCGATCACATCGCCCGACACAATCATCTCCACCCGCCGGTTCAGTTTCCGGCCTGCTGCCGTACTGTTGTCAGCAATCGGGTTTGCCTTGCCCATCCCGCGCGCGAAAACATTGTTGAGGGGAACATTCGCGTCCACCAGGTAATCACGCACCGTGGCGGCACGCTTCTCCGAAAGCCGCTGGTTGAACTGGTCGCTGCCAATGCTGTCGGTGTAACCTTCGATCTGGATCTTCAAGTCGGGATAGGCGAGAACGATTCCCGAGATTCTGGCAAGCCGCTCCCGGGCCGCAGGCTTGAGGGTGTATTGTCCAGGATCGAAGAGCACATCGGGCATGCTGACCACCAGACCGCGGTCTGTGTCTCGGGTCTCGAGCACCTGATTGAGTTGCTTGAGCAGGCGGGCCCGCATTTCCTCTTTCTGCCGGATGGCCTCCTGCTTTTGCCGCTCCGCCTCTTCCTGGGCCAGACGAGCCTTCTCAGCTTCGGCCTGCGCCTTCTGCTGCTCAGCCACGGCTTCGGCCTGGGCTTTTTCCGCGGCTGCGCGGTCGGATTCCGCCTGCGCACGGCGGCGCGCATCCTCCTCAGCCTGGGCTTTGGCGTGGGCCTCGGCTTCGGCGGAGGCTTTGGCCTCGGCCTCAGCCTTCTCCTGGGCTTCCTGCATGGCGCGTTTTTCCGCTGCGATGCGATCTTCTTCTTTTTTCTTGAGGGTCAAGACACGCGCATCTTCCGCCATCTGCGTGGCCCCGCGAGCCACCGTGCCGATGGGAGTTCGGCCTTGTTTGCGCTGCAGATAGTCTTCCGCCCGCGCCAGAAAATCTTCCGCTTTGCTCAAACTGCCGGGCTCGTACTGCTGCGCACCCGCGGCCTTGGCGATAGCCACCGCATTGCGTGCTTCCAGCAAATCCAATGGGGTGTTCGGGCTGGCTTTGGTGGAGGGCAGCTGTTCCGCAGGCACATCGATGGTGTACTGCTCGCCCTCCAGCATGTCGAACTTGGCGTCAATCGGTTCTTCCCATCCCTTGGTTTCCTGGCGCACGATGTTCTCGGCCACGACCAGGTTGCTCGGCCGGGTGACGGCGAAATATGGCTCCGCAGTGACCACAAGGCCGAATGCCTGCAAGTCGGTGGTCACATCAATTTTGCTCTTTCCATCGCTGTTCGGAACCACTTCACCCAGGTTGACCGAGCGCCCCTCCGGCGTGATGGCCCACAGCACGTAGGTCAGATACTGGGTTCCGAACTTGGTTGCCGGTTGCAGGTGTTCGATCTCCGCGCTTATCGTCAGCCGTCCTTCTTTGCTGTCAACTTTGGCATGCCCGCTCGCTGCGGGCATGAGACTGGTTCCTTTGAAGTCGACCGTCGTCGAACCGCCCCGGTGACGGTAGTTCACCGCCTTCGTCGTGCGGGAGACTACTTTCACGCGGAACACCGGGGTTTGGTCCATGGGCTCAACCGGAATGCTGCTTTCCTGAGCCCAGGCCAAGGCCGCCGTCAAGATAATGCAGATCGCGAGCAGACACCGTTTCATACCGCTACCCTCCTGTGTGGCTCGACTTTGCGAGTTTGCCCCAAGATCCTTTGACGTGATCTTCATGTTTCCACGGGTGCTCCTCCAGTGGAAGTGCCTCAAGAGCTACGACCCGCGGCGAGCTGTAGTCTTGAGCCTCCCATCTCGGCACAGAGATGATTTCCACAGGATTCTGTGCTCGGACCAGGCTCATTTGCAGGCTGTCCACTGGAAAATGGGGACTCCGAATCTAGTCTGTAAACGCAACCCATTGTGGTCACCTGATCAGTTAGCCACAACTTCTCGCGCTTTCCAGATCGACCATCGGCTCCCGTGAGCGACCTATAACTTTCTTATTGACAACAAACAGTTTAGGCGTAGGATGTGGACAAAAGTGGTAGAAAGTGGTTGGTCCAATAGCGGCGGTGGGACGGCTTGAGACACCGAGAGGCGCCAGTGGAACCAGAGGCTGAAACGAAGAAAAACAGCCCGAGCGAACTGAAAACGACCACCATTTTGACCGCTTTTACCTCCCTCGTACTTGTGGCAGCAGCAGCTAAACGATTTGTTGCGCCCCTAAAGGGGAGAACGCATGTTTCGCGGCAATCACCCAACCCGCGTGGACGAAAAGGGAAGGCTAAAAGTCCCCGCGGAATTCAAGCGCGTGATCGACGAGAAGTACGGCACACAATTCTACATCACGAGCCTGGATGGGAAGGTTGCTCAACTATATCCCTTCGAGGAATGGGAACGGATCGAGCAGAAGTTGGCGGCGCTCTCGACTTTCAATCCTACGAAGAAGAAATTTTTGGACCGGGTGAACTACTGGGGGCAAGCGGTAGAGATGGACGGCCAGGGCCGGTTGTTAATGCCGCAGTTATTGCGCGATGCGGCGCAGATCAAGGGCGAAGTGGCGGTTACCGGCAACCTGACCCATTTGATCGTGCGCAACCTGGAAGCGTACCGGCAGCAGATCGAGCAGGAAAAGTTTACGCCTGAGGATGAGAAGACGCTCGACGAACTGGGCATCTAGTGGGCGAGGGTTTAACAGACACCCCCGAGCGGGGTGGGCGTGGTGGCAGCCACGTTCCGGTTCTTTTAAAGGAAGCGATCGACTTTTTAGCCGTCCGGCGTGGCGGGACTTATATCGACGCCACGGTGGGCCTAGGCGGCCACAGCTACGAAATCGCAAGACGCCTCGGCGCACCGGGTCATTTGATTGGGCTCGATAAGGATCCTGCGGCGCTGGAAGTCGCGCGGGAGAAGCTAGCCGTCAGGCGTTGGCCTTTGGCCATTAGCAAAAGCCAAGAGCCAGCGGCAAACAGCCAAGAACTCGGTTCTGCAGATTGGCCTCGGATCACACTGCTCCATAGATCGTTTGGCGACATAGCCAAAGGCCAATGGCCAACGGCCAAGGCTGGGGTTGACGGAATCTTGGCCGATCTTGGCGTAAGCAGCCTGCAATTCAGCGATCCGGCGCGAGGCTTCAGTTTTCAGGCGGAAGGACCGCTCGACATGCGGATGAACCCGCAAGCCGAGCTGACCGCCGAACAAGTGGTAAACCACTTCGACGAGC
>Ga0209415_10017806_pt1 | contig 11267 bp, 7 predicted proteins | sample PeaSoiSIISIP2007_FD_187696 | JGI IMG/M metagenome (GOLD analysis project Ga0209415, IMG submission 187696) | Peat soil microbial communities from Weissenstadt, Germany - SII-SIP-2007 (SPAdes) (version 2) | ecosystem: Environmental > Terrestrial > Soil > Wetlands > Peat | place: Germany...
GAGTTCGCCGCCGTGCGGAGCAATCAAATGACTAGTCGAAGCAGACAAGTGCGTGAACCTCCAAGGTTCGATGATTTTGGATTGAAATACATGTAACTTTTAGCGTCTCGCAGAAAGAATCAATGATGACTTCCGGACATGCTAATCGGGGGGGATATGCTAACGAGACTGCAAGCGTGTTGCGGGTCAGTAACCCAGATTAGCCCCAGTGTACACCAAAGGAATTTCACCCCATATTGCACGCAAGTGCCATGCCGGGGCGGCTTTATGATTGTACTGTAAATTGATAAGGATAAAGGGATAAACTTCGAATTTTCCGCCGTAGGCTCAGGATTTGCCCTTCCTGTGTGCAATAAATTGCGCAGAATAGGGAATGAATTTTGCTGCGTCAGACAAAGAATGCAGATTCTTGCGCAGGTCCTGGCGTAACCAATCTGAGCACTGTCGAAGGCTCGACGAAAGCTGTCTCGGTTAAACTGCAGAAGAGGCCCGGCAAGTGGTGTGCCTCGACAGGATTGATGCGAGATTGGGCAAAAAAAACGATTCTTGCCAGCGGAGCGATGCGGCTCGCGGGAGATTTGCATGGTCCCAGCGCAGCCATTCTGATGTACCACTCCGTCCTGCCCGACCCCAGCCGGCAGGCCGACTCACTGGGCGGAATTGTCCACTCGGAGTCCGCATTTCGCGCGCAAATGGAACTGCTCGCTCGCGAGTACCATCCCGTCAGTCTGGATCAAACCGTCAAACACATTCGCGACGGGGAGGACTTTCCGAAACGTTCTGTGGTCGTCACGTTCGACGATGGCTACGCGGACAACTTCGAAGTCGCAATGCCAATCCTGAATCAGTTTGCCGTACCCGCGACGTTCTACGTAACCGTGGACTGCGTCGAAAACAAGAGGCTGCCGTGGCCAAGCCGCTTACGGTTTGCATTCCGAAGAACGAAGCAGATTTCATGGAACGATTCAAAGACCGATTCCAAGACGGATTCGAATTCCAAGTCCTGGAATCTCAGTTCTCCGCTGAATCGCGAGGAGGCATTTCTGGCGGCTTGCAATTCTTGCTGCCAGCTAAGCGGCGCGGCTCAGGAAGAGTTCGTCCGGCGCATCGAGCACGAACTGCAAACCAGCCTGCCGGCGGAGTCGGGCTCGCTGATGATGAGTTACGATCAACTTCAGAAACTTGCGGGTCATGGACACATCGTCGGTTCTCACACCATGACCCACCCGAATATGGCTCAGCTGAAAGAGGACGACGCTCAACGCGAGCTCGCCGAATCGAAACAGCAGCTTGAATCTCGCCTGGGTGCGCCGATCAAACACTTTTCCTATCCTTGTCCCGCGCTCTCTCCGCATTGGAGTGAACGGACGGTCGAGCAGAGCCGCGCCCTGGGCTACGAAACAGCAGTCACCACGAACAGTGGGCTGACGCGCAGAGGGGACCGCTTGCTCTGCCTGAAGCGTCTGCATCCCACCAAGACGGTGGAAGGCCTGCGATGGAACCTGGAAAGTGCTTTTGCTGGTCGAACAGTTTAAGCCGAGCAGTTTAAGTCGAGCAGTCTAATTAGACTCGAAACGGGGCGATCACGGATTGGCCAAAATCCTGGTTTTGGACGGGCATAGCGCGGCGGCTCTCGCGGTTACGCGTTCCGCCGGACAGGCTGGCCATTGGGTAGGTGTGGGTGCGAACCGGGGTCTCTTCGCTGCGGCCGCGCTATCGCGTTATTGCCGCACGAAACTCGAATATCCGGTTTCCACCAGCGAGCCGGACGCGTTTGTGGATTCGGTCCTCGGCTTTGCTCGTGCCCAGGCGATTGACCTCGTCATTCCCATCACCGATTGGACTCTAGGTCCGCTCTCCGCACAACGGGAAAAGCTCGCCGGAATCTGCCAGATTGCCATGCCCTTGCAGGGCGCACTGGAATTTGCGTCCGACAAATATCGCACCATCAAGCTGGCGGAATCGATCGGGATCAGCGTACCCGGCACTGTGCTCGTTGAATCGATCGGCGACCTGTCTCAATGGAAAAGCCGCACATTCCCCGTCGTTGTGAAGGATCGGTTTTCCGTGCGCTGGACAGCCGGCAAATCCGTGTTCGGATCGGTAGCCTACGCTTACTTGGCACAAGAACTGGAAAGCAAGATGGCGGAGCGCCTTCGGACCGCGGGCGATGCCCTGATCCAGGAGTTCACGTCCGGCGTCGGACTCGGGTTCTCCTGTTTCATGGTTGGCGGGAAAGCGTTCCTGCCGTTCCAGTGGCAGAGAATCAGGGAAGTTGATCCGCGCGGCTCGGCCAGCAGTGCCAGAAAATCCATTCCCCTGGATTCTTCTCTCGTTTCCCTCAGTGTGGGATTGATCCGTGAAATGGGCTTTGAAGGAATTGCGATGGTGGAGTACAAGAAAACCGCCGACGGGCGGCTCGTATTGATGGAGGTCAATGGGCGTCCCTGGGGCTCTATCGGCCTGCCAATCGCTTGTGGAATCGACTATCCGCGGCATCTCATCGACTGGTGGCTGCAAGGTACGCTCCCACCACAAGAAATTTCCTATCGGACGAACGTCACGTGCCGCCGCGTCGTCGGCGAGTTAACTCACCTGAGCAATCTTCGTGCGGGGCGTCCGCTCAATTGGCCGGAAGCTTACCCAAGTTTCTGGACGAGCCTGATCACGATGGCAGTTCCCTGGCTTCCGGGCATGTGCTACGACGATCTGTGGTTGTCGGACCTGCGTCCGGGAATCGGTGGGATTCGGCAGTGGTTCCAGGCGCGTTCGAAATCGAAGACACGAAGCTAGGATTTCGCGGACCCCCAATTCAGCGAGCTCACGATCAGCGAGCCAACGCTTACCGAGCCAACGTATCAGCGACTGGAGACAGGTTGCTCTTTGGCAGTGCCGGCGGACAGTAGGGTTGATGTGATCAGGTTGTGAACGCAGGTCCGCAATTGCCGGCCACAGAATCGCGTCGTCTCAAGATCCCCGAGGTAGGGATCTGGAATTTCGCGATATTGCCACGGACCCTCGGCGTAGGCGCTGAGCATGTAGATCCTGTCCTTCATTTCCGGATAGAGCGTGAGCAACTCAGCCTTGTTCTGAAAGTCCATGGCGAGAATGCAATCGGCTTGCTCAACCATCTCGCGCGTGAGCGGCTTGGCCCGGTGGTTCGCCAGAGAAATTCCGAGATCTGCAGCGGCCTGTTGTGCCCAGGGATGCGCTTCACGCCCGGCGGAAGCGTGCAGACCGGCGGAAGCGATCCGGACTTGCTGCTTTAGGCCCGGGCCCGCCTCGTTCAACGCTTGCCGCATGAGGAATTCCGCCATGGCACTGCGCATGATATTGCCGTAGCAGACAAAAACAAACGACCGCGCCGTGGGCGGCACCAGTCGCCGATTGGCGGTGCGAACTCCGAGCACGTCGCGCAGCCATAAATCTCCATAAATTCGGCCAGCCTGAGGTCCAAGGCGCAGTCTGATGCCGCGGAGTTGCAGCCAGGAATTTGGCAGAATCTTCCGCCCGACGTCTTTCAGCACTGTCTTCAATGTTCGCGGCAATGTTCGCGGTGATGTTCGCGGCGTCTCTTCGGTCACGACCGCACTCCCTGGTCCGAGACCGCTGGCGCGAGTGGGCCCGTCTGTTCTGAAACCAGTTCGTAGCCCATGGTCCGCATCAGGTGGCCCCATGCCGATTCGATCGCCGCTACCGACTCGCGAGAGAGTTGAGACTTCCAGCCTCCGGAGGTCGCCGAGCGAACAAACGGCTTGTCGCTGCGGGTGCCCTTGGTGAGGACCCAACTACCGGCTTCCTGCTTCTCAAGCGCGCGCATCCGTTCGGGAGAACTCAGTTCAACGGCCCGCTGCAAAGCCTGAGGGCTGGAATCGATCTTCCGAAACGAGCAGCGATCGAGGAAAACGACGACGTTCGCCAGTACATGGGCGGTGTCCCGCTTCAAATCCTCGTAGCGAAGCATCAGGAACCACGGATCATCTTTCCGCAGGACGGTCCAACTCAGCACGTTATCCCGCCAGGATCCGAACTTGCGATCAAACTCGCCCGCGATGAAGCGGGGCACAAAACTGGCCATGGGATAGTCGTCGGGAATGTTTCGCGCCTTCACATTGTGGTGATAGAAAGAGACCGCCACATCCCGCGGGTCACGCACGATGTAGATCACGCGCGGATAATGTGGCTGGAAGCTCTCATGACTCTTGAGCATCCGCGGGCGCGGGAGTTGCCGCAGGAACCGATCGCGGTTGAAGTAGATTTCCGGAATCCTCGACTCGATGTTAGAAAACGTGACCGCGGCATCCTGGTAAATCAAATTCCCCAATAGAAAACGAGTCCAGGTGTTACCGGACCGGGGATAGGAAACAAGAAATACGTCATCGGGGAAGACCGTCAGCCCCCGCCCGGCGATCTGCCGTCCGGTGAGAACACGCCCGGCCTGGGCCAGGGCACCGAAGAACCTTTGCATGCTTCCCTGGGCCGCCGGCATTGGTCTTCAGCCTTTCACCAGCTCTTGTTTAGAGTTGGCGTCCATTACCAGATCGTAGCCGAGTTCTTTCATGGTTGCTCCCCACGCCTGCTCGATCGTCCTGACCGCGGTCGCAGACAGCTTCTTTCGCCAACCGCCGGATTTGGCCTCACGCACAAAAGGAATGTCCTGACGGGTATCCTTCGTGGCCACCCATTGTTGCGATTGCGTCTTCTCGAGAGACTGCATGTGGCTGGCGGAACTCAACTGGACCGCCCGCTCAACCCGAGCCGGGGTGGGCTCGATTCCCAGCAGAGGAGCCAATCTTGTCAGTTCTTTTACGGGATCAGCCAGAAGGTCTTCGTAGCGAACTAATCTGAATCCGGGCTTGCCTTCGCGCAGGCGCACCCAGCTGAGGACATGGTCCTGCCAACAGCCGACCCGGTCGGCATACGGAACCACATTGGCGGCCACCCACCGTGTGACGAATTCATCCATGGAGTATCCATCGGGGATCACGCGCGTTTTCAAATTGTAGTAATAGAAGGAGACCGCGACATCCCGCGGATCGCGCACGATATAAATCACGTGGGGATAACGTGGATCGAAACACTCATGGCTCTTCAGGACGCGAGGCAGGTTCCGAAGCACGCGGTCCGGCAAATCGTAGATGATCGGCACAAACCGGTCCATGTTCGTAAAGGTGACGGGTTCGTCCTGGTGGATGAAGTTGCCAAACAGGAAGCGGGACCATGTACTGCCAGACCGGAAGTAGCTAACCAGAAAGATGTCATCGGGAAAGACGGTTAAGCCCCGGCCCGCTGGAGTGCGACCCAGGGCGGTCGATGTTACGGCCTTCAAATAGGTCCCTAAGCGACTCAAGCTGCCATCTCCTGAGAACTCATGTCCGCCTTACGCTTCCTCCTGGTAGGTTTCCACCAGCGCGAGCGACACCTCATCTTCCTGGTTCGCTCCTAACTGTCCCACATCCCAGGCGCGACGGGTCCAGAACGCCCAGGCTAACCCCAAGCCGTACACCGAGCCTGCAATCACCAGTTGTACCAGAAGCGGCCCCAATCGATGGGGAACGAACCAGCGTTGCATCAAGAGAAGAACTGCCACTAAGGGAATGCACAGCGCGAGAGGAAACACAAACGCACGATAGAGATATGTCCAGAGTTTGATCCCGAGCAAGTGGCAGAGATGATGAGGCAGGAAGAAAATCATCGAACAGGTGAGGGGAATGGCTGTGCCGATGGCGTCTCCCAGGATGCTGTAACGCCGCACCAGGATTACGCTCAGGATCAGATTCGCCGCACCTTCCGCCAGCACTACCCAGGCCCAGGTCCGGTGCTTTGCCATGCCCCAAAGGGTTCGCCCGGAAGCGGATTGCGCCAGCATCAGCGTCGTCGGGTATAGCAGAACGAGCATGACGGGATAACTCGTGGCCACGTATTTCGGACCAACCCAGGCTTCGATGACGGACTTGCCAAGAACCGTGAGGATGGCCGTGATTGGGAAAATGATGAAGGCACAGGCGCGGTTGCCCAGGACGAAAATCTTCCGCAAGCCATCCAGATCACCCGTTGCCTGAGACTGGCTCGACATGGGCACGAAAATCTGAGCCAGACTGCTCACCACTTCGGCGGCATAGTCCACCAGCCGCGAGCCGATGGTGAAGTAAGTAATGGCAGCGGCCGATACGAAAGTGCCAATGACCAGAGCATCCGTCTTGAAGCGCAGCCGTCCGGCGATGATGATCAGGAATGTGGTCCCGCTGTAGCTGGCAATGCTGCGCAGGCTGGATCGGCTGATATATTGGGGACCGAGTCGCAGGCGTAAATGGCGGAACACCCCGCCGGCATTCACAAAGCCATTGAGCAGAGGCAGGCTGACGGTGATGAAAGCGACGGTCAGCAGTCCGCTGCCGTGCCGCAATGCGAGCACAATCAGCAGGGCTCGCAGCAGGGTAGAGCTGACGTTTACGGAATTCAGCAGGTAGAAACGCTGCAGTCCTTCCAGAATGCCGCTGAAGACGCCCAGCGGAAACCCAAGCGAAACCGAGGCGCCCACCATAAAGAGCAGCCACCGCGCCGTGACCACGAACTCCGCCGGGATGCGGAAGACGGAGCTGACGTAGTAAGTGGCGGTGAGTGTAATAACCATCGCCACCAGCCCGATGCCGCCGTAGCTGAACATGGCGGTGTTGACCAGACGATTCAGTTCTTCGTGTTCGCCGGTGGCCGAGTACTTGGCGACGTAGCGAACGATGGAAGATCGAATGCCCAGATCGAACAGGCCGTAATATCCGGTAACAGAAAAAATCAGGATCCAGAGCCCAAAGGCCTCGTCGCCAAGGCGATGAATGATGTAGGGGGAAAGAAAGATTCCCACCAGGACATTCACGCCCAGGGCGAACCAACTCGACCCCACGTTTTTCAGGATCTGGCCTCGGTTGAACTTCATGAACCCTGCCGCCTCGGCGAGGCCGCCACTAACGAAACCTCGTGGTTTTCGGTCGACGCTGCCGCGGTGGTGGTGACGCGCGCAACGCATTCGGCCAGTTCTTCGCCAAAGATGCGGACGTGCGGCTCGCGCAGAATCTCCAGGTGACTAAAATCAACTTCGTGGATCTCGACTCCGCTCGCCGTTCTCGCACCCCAACCCATCAGTGGATCGGAGATGTAATAGAAGGGCTGCTTCGGCCGCTTAAATAGAATCACCGGGGCCCGGAACTGCGCCGGAGTGTAGCCCTCAGGCCAGTAGGCCTGCTGCCAGTCAGTTCGCCCCGGTTTCGATCCGACGACGTGTTGGACTTTGGTCCTGGCGACGCGCTTGTAAGAGGCCAGACGCTCGGAGAAACTCAGTTTCCTCATATCCCGCAGACGTTGGCCATAATAGTGGATCTTCCACAACCAGCGCCTCTGACTGTGCTGCAAGACCCAAGTGTCGAAAATGGCGAACAGTCCCACCTCGTCGCCTTGCGATTCCAGACTCAACACAATCTGCTCCGCGATGTGAGTTCCGTCGCACAGACCACCCAGGCAATATGGGCCGTGGGGCTGGACGGTCCGCATCGCCGCGATGTACTCGCTCGTCATGGCCCGCATCTCATCCTTGGAATAGGGACGCTTGCTGAAGGTAACCGGAGCATGCCCCTGGATCTTGTACACGGTTTGTTTGGAGCCCATGTGCCGCGCCAGCATGGCATAGCCCAAAGACTCTTCGCCGGGCGGCACGACGGCGAAGAAAGGCAGGCGGTTGCTGTTTCCATGCTGGATTTCCATCGCTATAGGATCGTGTTCCACTTCCGATTCTTGTTCGATCAGTCTGGCCAGCGACTCGATGGTGGCGGCGCGAAACAAGGCAGCGAGCGGGATTTGTCGTCCGGTTGCCGCATAGATCTGCGACACCAATCGTGCGGCCATCAAGGAGTGGCCACCTAAATCAAAGAAGTCATCGGTTACGCTGATCGAGTCCACATTCAGAATCTCCCGGAAAATTGAAAGTAGCAGCGTCTCCTTCTGATTACGGGGTGCAATGATGGCCGATTGATCTCGATGCTCCGGCACGGGCGGAGGCAGGGCTCGGCGGTCAATCTTACCTGTGGGAGTGAGGGGGAAGGTCGCGAGGACGGTGAACATGCTTGGTACCATGTATTCGGGCAGGGCCTGCCTGACATGCGAGCGCAGATCGGCGATGCTGGGGTGCTGGGATGGCCTGGGCACAATGTAGGCGACCAGGCGCTTGTCACCCGGAGTGTCTTCGCGGGCCATCACGAGGTTATGGTGGATCGCTGGATGGCTCGCGATCACCGATTCGATTTCGCCAAGTTCAATGCGAAACCCTCGGATCTTTACCTGATGGTCGATACGGCCGAGATATTCCATATCACCATCCGGCAGGAATTTTGCCAGATCACCTGTCTTGTATAAACGTGCACCTGCCCGTGAACTGAAAGGGTCGGGGATGAACCGCTCGCTGGTCAAGGCAGGCCGGCTGAGGTATCCGCGTGCAACTCCGGCACCGCCGACATACATCTCGCCGGCCACCCCGATGGGGACGGGTTGGCGGTGCTGGTCGAGGACGTACAGTTGCAAATCAGGGATCGATTTACCAATCACGCTTCCGCGGGCGGTATCACCCAATGATAGAGGGCGGTAAGTGACGTGGACCGTAGTTTCGGTAATTCCGTACATATTGACGAGCAATGGTTTTTGGTCGCCGTGACGTTCGTACCAAGGCTTGAGACTCTGCATGTCCAGCGCTTCGCCGCCGAAGATCACATACCGCAGGGCGAGATCGTGCACCCCAACGCTGTCCTCGGCCTGAATCAGCTGCCGAAACGCGCTGGGAGTCTGATTCAGGACGGTTACGCGCTCGTCATGAAGCAGCCGGTAAAACGCTTCCGGCGATCGGCTGACCAGGTAAGGTACGATTACGACGCGGCCACCATAGAACAGAGCGCCCCAGATTTCCCAAACGGAAAAGTCGAAGGCGTAGGAGTGGAACATGGTCCAGACGTCGCGCTCGTTAAACTTGTACCAGTTCCACGTCGCCTGGAAGAGTCGGACCACGTTGAAATGCGTGATCAAACAGCCTTTTGGCTTTCCCGTTGATCCCGAGGTATAAATTACGTATGCGAGATTCTGCGGACCCGCGCCGCCCCTGAGATTCTCGCCGCTCTCCCGCGCAATTACTGGCCAATCGCGGTCCAGGCAAATGGTCTGCGCCTTGTGCCTGGGTAGCCTTGCCTCGAGGTCTTCTTGAGTAATCACCACCGGAGGATTGGCGTCTTCCATCATGAACGCAAGGCGTTCCGGAGGATAAGAAAGGTCAAGCGGCAGATAGGCGCCCCCGGCCTTCAGAACGCCTAGAATGCCGACGAGCATATCGAGCGAGCGCTCCATGCACAGGGCGACCAGCGTCTCCGGGCCAACCCCATGCTTCCGCAAGTGGTGCGCCAGCTGGTTTGCCCGCTGGTTTAGTTCGCCGTAAGTGAGGCATTGATTCTCGCAGACGACGGCAACCGCCTGAGGCGTTCGCTCAACCTGTTCCTCGACTAGTTCGTGCACGCACTTGCCCGCTTCGTATTCCACCGTGGAATCATTCCACTCGACAACGAGTTGGTGGCGCTCAGCCGCCGTCAGGATTTGCAAGCCTGAGACAGATTGCCCGGGGCTCTCTACGGCTGATTGCAGCAGCGTGCGATAGTGACCCATCGCCCGGCCGATCGTGGCATGTTCGAACAGATCAGTACTGTAGGAGAATCGCGCCTCTACCTCGTGATCGCGCTCCACAATCTCGATTCTCAGGTCGAGGATCTCGGTTCCCGTGGCCACCAGCACAGGTTCCCACTGCAGACTTCCCGCATCGGCAGGTTCCCCAACGACTCCCCTGCTAAACGAGATTTGAAACAGAGGATGTCGACTGACATCCCGGGGTACGCTCAAAGCATCGAGCAGGGTGCCGAAGGGTAACGACTGGTGTTCCGCAGCCTCGGTCCACATTCTGGAAACGCGGCTGAGCATCTCTCGGAAGCTTGATTCGGCGGAATAGTCGGCCCGCAGAACCAGATGGTTCGAGAGTGCTCCTATTACACCTGCCATCGAGGGATCATTCCGACCCGCAACCTCGGTACCGATGACGATGTCTTCCGCGCCGGTATAACGAGCGAGCAGGCAGAAGAATGCGGTCAACAGAGTGAGGAATACGCTCGACCCCTCGGCGTTGCTGAAGGTCTGGAGCGCCTTGAGAAGGTCGCCTGTGACGAGCATCCGCTGCTCGGCACCCCGGAGACTCGGTGAGATTGGCCTGGGGTGATCGGTCGGTAATTCGAGTCCGTTGGGTGCATTTTCAAGTTTATGTTTCCAGTAAGCGAGGTCGACAGCATGTGCCCCACTTCGCAGGTACCCCTGTTGAGAGCGCAAATAGTCGGTGTATTGGGCTCCTGGCGGCGGCAAAGGCGTGTCCGCGCCCACGGACGCATAAGCGGCCCTGATCGCTGCACTCAGCAACATAGCCGAAACCGGGTCACAGATAATTCTGTGCAGGGTCAGCATGTACAGGTGTTCGTCGGATGCCAGCCGGTACAGTGTGGCTCGAGTCAATGGGCCGGTTTTCAAGTCGAAGACCTGGTGTAGTTCTGTGTCGACGAGCGCATAGGCGGAGGGCTCGCGCTCCTTTTCCGGTAGGGACGTCAAGTCGATGATGGCGAGTGACCCGCACACCGAAAGGGCCCTGACAGCCCGTGGTTCGTCCTTCTCCATGACGAAGCATGACTGCAACGCGTCGTGCCTTTCGAGCACTACTCGAGTTGCCTGCTCAAGCCGCACGGCGTCCAGTCTTCCGCGGATCCTGGTGCAGACAGGAACATGGAGTGAAGCGGCGGTATGTTCCAGTTGCTCAAGCACCCAGAGCCGCCGCTGTTGCGCCGACAACGATTCCGAGGTCTTTGCAGTCTTCGAACGATTCGTGACGTCAAAGTCGTGGTTCATTCGTTCTGAGCCTCACTCCACTTACGTTAAAGTTGCATTCTGAGAACCACTTTTCAGCCGCCCGCCATCTCCGACAGCGCCAGAGCTGCCGCGTATCCCGGTCTCGTAGATAAGTCGCGCAGCGTCCAACGACCTGCTTCGGATGCGTCCGGCCTGGTCGCCAATAGGGCTTGAGATTCGTCCGCTGCGACGGAGACGTCAAACTGATGCAGGGGCAGCGAGAGTCCCTCCCCACGGGCCTTGACGTACGCCTCTTTGCGAGTCCAGCAACGGAAAAAAGCCGCCTGAAGCTCATCCCCGGA
>Ga0209415_10017807_pt1 | contig 11267 bp, 12 predicted proteins | sample PeaSoiSIISIP2007_FD_187696 | JGI IMG/M metagenome (GOLD analysis project Ga0209415, IMG submission 187696) | Peat soil microbial communities from Weissenstadt, Germany - SII-SIP-2007 (SPAdes) (version 2) | ecosystem: Environmental > Terrestrial > Soil > Wetlands > Peat | place: Germany...
TCGGATCAGGCCAAGGCACCGACGCCCCCGGCACCACCATGCAAATCGACTACGTCCGCGCCTGGACACACTAAGCAAGCTTCGGAGGTCTGACCGCCAGACGGGTTCGCTTGGGCTCAACCTGGTCCTGAAGACGACCGACACCGGCGGCACAGGCCGCCTTCGGCGAACCGCTAGGACCTTGCCCTGCGGCTGGGCCAGCGACCCGTCAGTCGTGCGAACTCTCGACGCGTCACGTGGTCGAGCAGCCCGCCGACGATCGCGGTGCAGGCGCCCTCGAGCGCGAGCGCGACGGCGAGCTTGATCAGCGACGGCTGGCGCTCCGCGGCGCGCGGCGGATCCGCCTCGTCGTCGATCACCCGCCAGATCGCCTGAAACAGCCGCGTTGAGAGGCGGGGCGCGAGACGCTTGGAAACGAGCCGCAGCGGCGCGAACATCAGCCGTGCGACGACCGGGATCCCCGGCTGCGGCTCGGGGACCGCCACCGCCAGCTCGGCGCTGTGGGCTTGACGACGCACCGGCGCAGCCTACCCGCCGGCTCCGACGGTCGAGTGTGCGCCGAGCGCTGGGACCGAACATTTGCGCAACATCCGCAACGATCGGTCACGAAAAGGGTTGAGATGGGCAACAAAGAGGTTGAGGAGCCTTTTCTCGATGGCCGAGCCGGCAAACGCGATCGCAGCACCCCCCCAGCGCGTTGGGCGTGTGTCCGACGACGCGCCGGATTCCAGACGCCACGCGCGCGAGCGCCGCGTCGCCCGCGACCTGGTCGAGCTGTCGCGGCTGCAGGGCGGTGGCGAGCGCGCCGACTGCGCCCCCCTGGATCTCGCCACGCTGGTCCGCGCGATCTGCGCGGACTACGCGCAATTGCACGTCGATGGTCCGCAGAACCTCCCCGTCAGCACCGACTCGCGGCGCCTTGCGCGGATCATGTTCGCGCTGCTCGACAACGCCTATCTGCACGGCGCGCCGCCGGTCAGCGTGACCTACGACGCGACCGAGATCGCGATCAGCGACAGCGGCCCGGGGCTCGCCGCGGAGTTGTTGTCGCGGGCCACGGAGCCGTTCGTCACCGGCGAGCGTGCCCGGGGCCGCGGCGTCGGCCTCGGGCTGGCGATCGCAGCGCGCCAGGCTGCGCTGCTCGGCGCCGAGTTGCAGGTGTCCAACGCCACTGACGGCGGCGCGGTCGCACGATTGTGCTTCGCCGCGGCGACACCGCTGCCGGCGGTCAGCTAGCCGCCGCCCAGGCAGCCCGAGCGGCGATCACGGCGCGATTCCCCATTCGGCCGCGTGTGTCTCCCGCGGCTCGAGCCGGACAAGTCCCTCGCCGCCGGCGAAGGCATTCGGCGCACACGACATCGGCTCGACGGCGAGCCCCCGGCGGCGGCGCTCGGCCGCGAGGGCGTCGCCGGTGTAGACCATCAGGTGGCTGAAGGCCTCCCCCAGCCAGAGCGTCACGGCGGCGTCGTCGTCGGCCAGCGTGACACGGGCCCGGCCGTCGGCGTCCCGCCGCAGCCCGCAGAAGCAGGTGTCGAGCATGAGCGAGCCGATCTCGCGCGGCTCGCGAAAGTCGTAGGGCGTGCCCGCGACCGGCTCCGAGGACACCGGGATCGCACGCTCGTCGGCGATCAGGAAGCGCTCGGCCGGCAGCCGCAGCCGGGCCGCGTCGATCGGGCGCCCGAGCGTCAGATACGGATGGAAGCCGACGCCGTAGGGGCACGCGTGCGGGCCGAGGTTCTCGGCGCGCGCGCAGACCCGCAGCCCGGCGTCGCCCAGCTCGTAGTCGACCGTCAGGCCGAGCGTGAAGGGATACCCCGGCATCGGGAACAACCGGAGCCCGAACGTCACACGTGCCGCCGACCAAGCGAGCACCCCCCAACTGCGCCAACGGACCAAGCCATGGATCGCATTGCCGAGCGCCGGCTCGCTCAGCGGGAGCTGCTGGGTCTCCCCGTCCCACTCGTAGCGGCCGTCGCGCAGGCGGTTCGGCCACGGCATCAACGCCTGGCCGCGGCCGCCGTCGGCGTGTTCGGCGAGCGCGTAGCCGTCGATCACGTCGCGTCCGGCCACCTGGTAGCTGCGCAGGCCGGCGCCGACCTCGACAACCACCGCCCGCTGGTCCGCGTATCGGAGCTCGAACTGCTCCCCCGAGGCTGCCAGGCTCATCCGTCGGTCCACGGCGCGTGCCAGCGACCGAGACCGTGGACCAGCGCCTGCGCCTCCGGCGGACCCCAGGACCCGGGCACGTAGGGTTCAACGGGCCCGGGCTCCTCGAGCAGCGGCGCGACGATGCGCCAGCTCTCCTCGACGGCGTCCTGGCGGGTGAAGCGGGCCGCGTCGCCCTCGAGCGCCGCGTGCAGCAGCACCTCGTACGGCGTTGGCGGCACGCCCCCCTCGTCGATCAGGTCCGCCGAGAGCTCGATCGGCGCCGGCCCGGAGCGATCGGCACGCAGCCCGTCGAGGGTCAGCTGGATACCGATGTTGGGATCCAGGCGCACGACCAGCTGATCGGCCTCGGGTCGCCGGTGACCGCCGGCCACGAAGCCGAGCCGCGGCGGATGGCGGAAGACCAGGCGCACCTCGGTCTGCGTCACCGGCAGCCGCTTGCCCGTGCGGATGAAGAACGGCACGCCCGCCCAGCGCCAGTTCTCGACCTCCAGGCGCAGGGCCGCGTAGGTCTCGGTCCGCGAGCGCTTTGCGACGCCGTCGATCTCGCGATAGCCGGCGTACTGGCCACGCACGTAGCGGGACGGATCGGCGTCGGCCGTCGAGCGCAGCACGGCGTACTTGGCGTCCTTCAGCGTCGCCGGATCGGCCGCCGCCGGCGGCTCCTGGGCGACGGCCGCCAGCAGCTGGAGCAGATGGTTGACGACGACGTCGCGCAGCGCGCCGACCGGGTCATAGAAATGGCCTCGATCCTCGACGCCGAACTCCTCGGCCATCGTGATCTGCACGCTCGAAACGTGGCTGCGGTTCCAGACCGGCTCGAGCATCGTGTTGGCGAACCGCAGGTAGAGGAACTGCTGGAGCCCCATCTTGCCGAGGAAGTGGTCGATGCGATACAGCTGCGTCTCGGCGAGGTGCTCGTGCAGCTCGGCGGCGAGCTCGCGCGCCGAGGCGAGGTCGTGGCCGAACGGCTTCTCGACGACCACACGGGCGGTGGCGGGCAGTGCGCCGGCGGTGGCAAGGCCGGCGACGACGGTCGCGAACAGCACCGGCGGGATCTCGAGGTAGAAGACCGGCGTGCGGGCCGCCCCGATCGCGGTCGCGACGCGTTCGAAGGTCTGCGGATCGGCGAAGTCGCCGCTGACATACGCGAGCCGCTCGGCCAGGCGCGAGAAGACCTTCGGGTCGACGTGCTCGCCCGTTGCGGCGATCGCATCGTCGGCGTGCTCGCGCAGCCGCTCGATCGTCCAATTGTCGACCGCGACACCGACGATCGGGCAGTTCAGCAGTCCGCGGGCCTCGAGGCGGTAGAGCGAGCGAAGCGTCATCTTCTTCGCGAGATCCCCGGTTATCCCGAAGATCACCAGGACGTCGGCCTGCTGGTCGCTCATCACGCGCCCGCCTGACGCCGCAGTGCGATCCCGGTCAGCACCTCGCGCACGACGCGGTCGGCGGCCAATGCCGTGATATCGGCCGATCCGATGGCGGTCGGGATCACCTCGACCAGCTCGGCGCCGACCAGATCGAGCTCGGCGGCAAGCGTCCGGGCCGCCCACATCAGATCGGCCGCGCTCATGCCGCCTGGCTCTGGCGTTCCGGTCCCCGGGGCCACCGACGGATCCAGCACGTCGATGTCGATCGAGAGGAAGACCGGGCCGCTGCCGACGGTGCCGATCGCGCGCCCGACGACCTCCTCGATGCTCAGCGCGGCGACGTCGTGCATGAACAGCGAGGTGATGCCCCGCTCGCGCTGCCAGCTGAACTCGCGCTCGCCGGGCCAGTAGCCGCGCAGTCCGATCTGCACGTAGCGAGCGGCGTCCACGGCCCCCTGCTCGACCAATCGGTACATCGGTGTTCCATGGGAGCGCTCCACGCCGAACACCGCGGTGCCCGTGTCGGTGTGGGCGTCGAAGTGAACCAGCCCGACGGGGCCGTGCTTGGCGGCGACGGCGCGGATGTCAGGCTCGGCGATCGAGTGGTCGCCGCCCAGGATCACCGGGATCGCACCCGCGTCGAGCACCGCGGCGACCGTGCGCTCGATCGCCGCGTGGCTCGCGATCGAGTCCGCGGGCAGCACCGGGGCATCGCCGAAGTCGACGACGTTGAGCACGGCAAAGGCATCGATGCCGGCCGCGAGGTGGCGTCCGGGCGGGCAGCCGGCGGCGCGGATCGCCCGCGGCCCGAAGCGCGTGCCGGGGCGGTCGGAGACGAGATCGTCGGTCGCTGCGCCGACAATCGCGACATCGACGCCCACCAGCTCGGCCGCATCCTCGGTGTAGCGTTGACCGGCAAAGGTGAGCAGGCCGGTGAAGTCCGGCTTCTCACCGTGCGCGGCCCAGCGAGTCAGCGGGTCGATCATCGCCAGCGGACGGTACAGCGTCGCCCACTGCGACTAACCTTTCACGCCATGCGCCAGCAGCTTCGGCCCCTGTTCGACCGCGTCGTGATCAAGGAACTCGAGCCCGATCGGGTCCGCCAGTCGGGGCTCGTCGTGCCCCCCGGCACCCACGAGCCGCCGCCGCAGCACGGAATCGTGCTCGCTGTCGGCAGCGGTCTCGACTGGTGGGCGCAGGCCGGCGTCGAGATGCCGGTCTCCCCCGGCGATCATGTCGTGTTCCCGTTCTCGGCCGGCTCGTGGGTCGAGGTCGAGGAGGAGCGGCTGCTCGTCTGCCGCGTCGGGGAGCTGCTCGGCGTGCTGGAGTTCGTCGAGGAGCGCGCGGCGCTGCGCGAGCCCGATTGAGCCCGGTCAGCTCGCTACCGGCGCCGCCGGGCGCTCAGATCGCCGCGTAGCTGCGCAACGCCTCGACCACGGGACCGAGTGCCTTCCCCCGCTCGGTCAGGCGATACTCCACGCCGGGCGGGCTGTCGGGAATCACGGTGCGCTCGATGATGCCCGCCCGCTCGAGGTCGCGCAGACGCGAGGAGAGCATCCGCGGGGAGATGCCGACGACCGCCGCGCCGAACTCGTTGAAGCGCACCGCACCCGAGTGCGCGGCGACGACGACCTGGAGCAGCCAGCGGCGCTCCAGCACCTCCGCCGCGACGCGCACCTCGCTGGTGACCGGCTCGCAGCTACGACAGCGCGACATCGCGCACCGGCTCGAGCGCGACCTCGAGCACCTCCCCCACGGTCATCACCGGGTGGAAGCGAATCGCATCGCGCACCTCTTCGGGTACCTCGTCCAGATCGCCGCGGTTGCGCTCGGGGATCACGACGTCGGTCAGCCCGGCAGCGTGGGCGGCGAGCGCCTTCTGCTTGAGCCCGCCGATCGGCAGCACGCGGCCCTGAAGCGTGACCTCGCCGGTCATCCCGACGGTGTGGCGGACCGGCCGCCCGCTGAGCAGCGAGGCCAGCGCGGTGACCATCGTGACGCCGGCGCTCGGGCCGTCCTTGGGGATCGCGCCCGCCGGCACGTGGATGTGGAACTCGTGTTCGTCGAACGCGTCGTCGGCGATGCCGAGCTCGCCGGCATGGCCGCGCACGTAGGAGAGCGCGATCTGTGCCGACTCCTTCATCACGTCGCCCAGCTGTCCGGTGAGGACCAGTCCGGCAGATGACCCGTGGGTCTTCATCGTCGTCGCCTCGACGAACAGGACGTCGCCGCCCGCGCCGGTGACAGCGAGCCCGGTCGCCACGCCAGGAACGGCGGTCCGCGCGGCGGACTCCTGGAAGAACCGCTGGCGCCCCAGCGCGTCGCGCACCGCATCGATGTCGATCGCGATCGGAGCCTCGGCCTTGCCCGAGACGATCCGCGTGGCGGTCTTGCGCAGCAGCTTGCCCAGCTCGCGTTCGAGGTTGCGCACGCCCGCCTCGCGGGTGTACTCGGAGATCACCGTGCGGATCAGCTCGTCGGAGATGCTGACCTCGCCGTCGACCAGGCCGTTGCGGTCGCGCTGGCGGGGCCACAAATAGCCCTGGGCGATCGCCAGCTTCTCCTCGCCGCTGTAGCCGTCGAAGGAGATCACCTCCATCCGGTCGAGCAACGGTCCGGGGATCGTGTCGGCCTGGTTGGCGGTGGCGATGAAGAGCACCTGGCTGAGGTCGAGCTCGACGTCGAGATAGTGGTCGCGGAAGCTGTGGTTCTGCGCCGGGTCGAGGACCTCGAGCAGCGCCGAGCTCGGATCGCCGCGCCAGTCCGCGCCGACCTTGTCGACCTCATCGAGCAGGATCACCGGGTTCATCGTGCCGGCGTCGCGCAGCGCGCGCACCAAGCGGCCTGGCAACGCACCGATGTAGGTGCGCCGGTGGCCGCGGATCTCGGCCTCGTCGCGCACGCCGCCCAGCGACATCCGGACGAACTCGCGCCCGGTCGCGCGGGCGATCGACTCGCCGATCGAGGTCTTACCGGTCCCGGGCGGGCCGATCAGCGTCAGAATGGCGCCCGAGCGAGGATCGGCCTCGATGCCGCGCTCCTGGCGGAGCTTGCGCACCGCGAGATATTCGGTGATCCGGTCCTTGACGTCCTCGAGGCCGGTGTGGTCGGCGTCGAGCACCTCGCGCGCCGCGATCGGGTCGAGACGCTCCTCGGAGCGCTTGTTCCACGGCAGCGCGATCAGCCAGTCCAGATAGGTCCGGATCATGCTGGCCTCGCCCGTCTGCTCGCCCATCCGCTCCAGGCGGCCGAGCTCCTTGACCGCCTGCTCGCGCGCCTGCTCCGGCATCTCGGCGGCTTCGATCTTGGTCCGGTACTCCTCGACGACCGATGCGTCGTCCTCACCGAGCTCCTTGCGGATCGAGTCCATCTGCTTGCGCAGGAAGTAGTCGCGCTGCTGCTTGTCGGCCCCCTCCTGCACGTCGTCGCGGATCCGCTTGCGGATCTGCAGCTCGGCGAAGCGCTCGCGCTGGAGCTTCAGCGCCAGCTCGAGGCGATCGGTGACGTCGATCGTCCGCAGCAACTCAAGGCGCTGCTCGTAGTTGAGGTCGGGGCTGTAGCCGCAGGAGTCGGCGAGCATCCCCGGCTCGCTGATCGAGCGCAGCCACCCGGTGATCCGCCCATCGGCGCCGCGCAGCTCCAGGATCTCCTCGACCACCGCGCGGTACTCGCGCGTCAGCGTCCGCGTGCGCGCGTCGACCGGAACCTCGTCGCGGCGCTCGTCGACCTCGACGAACAGGTCGCCGTCGGCGCCGGTGTGCGCCGCGCCGATCAACGCGCGATGTTCGGCCTCGACGGCGACGGCATGTGCCCCGCCCGGCAGCCGCACGCGCTCGGAGACCGTGGCGACGACGCCCACCTCGGCGAATTCCGAGTCGTGGCGCGGGACGAGCACGACGCGCTCGTCATCGCCCACCGCGGCGGTGAGCGTGATGCTCATGCCGGGAAAAACGACGGTGTCATCGAGGGGGATCAGGCGCAGCGTGCTCATATCAACTCCCTATCTACTTACGAATGAGAAGTAAGTGTAGCACGGTGACCGCGCGATCCGCAACGCGCCGCGTAGGCTTCGCCGATGGTCGAACGCACTGCCACCGTCGCTGAGCAGCTCGCTGCGCGCGCCGGCGATGCGATGGCGCTCAACGACCGCTTTCTCAACCCGCAGCTCGGGCGGATCGTGCGCACACTCGGCTTCGACCGTGTCTGGGTGCGCGGCGAGGGCGCGCACCTGATCGACGCCGACGGGACACGCTACCTCGACCTGCTCTCCGGCTACGGGACCTTCGCGATCGGTCGCAACCACCCCGACGTCGTGGCCGCGCTCCACGGCTTGCTCGACGCGCACAGCGCAAACCTCCCCCAGCTCGGGGTGAGCGTGCTGCCGGGTCTGCTCGCCGAGGCGCTCGTCGCGCGCTCGCCGGGGCGGATCGCCGCGATGGTGCCCGCGAATACCGGCACCGAGGCGGTCGAGGGCGCAATCAAGCTCGCCCGCGCCGCGACCGGGCGCCCGCGGATCCTCTACGTGAGCCATGCCTTCCATGGCCTGACCCTCGGCTCGCTCTCGCTCAACGGCGACGAGCAGTTCCGCGCCGGCTTCGGGCCACTGCTGCCGGGCTGCGACAGGGTCCCCTACGGCGATCTCGAGGCGCTGCGGAGCGAGCTCGCGCGCGAGGACGTCGCCGCGTTCGTCATCGAGCCGGTCCAGGGCAAGGGCGTCAACCTGCCCCCGCAGGGCTATCTCGCCGGCGCGCAGCAGGCCTGCCGCGAGCACGGCACGCTGTTCGTCTGCGACGAGGTGCAAACGGGCCTCGGACGCACCGGGCGCTTCTTCGCGCTCGAGCACTGGGGCCTTGACCCCGACATCATCTGCGTCGCGAAGGCGCTCTCGGGCGGCTTCGCGCCGATCGGCGGGGTCCTCGTGTCGGCGGCGGTCCGTGACCGCGTGTTCGACGGCATGGAGCACGGTGTGCGCCACGGCTCGACCTTCGGCGGCAACGACTTCGCGGCCGGCGCCGCGCTCGCGACGCTGGCGGTGATCGAGCGCGAGGGACTGGTTGAACGCTCCGCACGGCTCGGCGAGCTGCTGCTCAAGCTGACCCGCCCGCTGGTCGAGCGCTACGAGATCGTCCGCGACGTGCGCGGCTTGGGTCTGATGTGGGCGATCGAGCTCGACGCGCCCGCCAGTCGTCGCCGACGCGCGGTGTGGAACGTCGTCGAGCGGGCCCAGAGCGGACTGGCGGCGCAGCTGCTCGTGGTCCCGCTGTTTGCCCGCCACCAGATCTTCTGCCAGGTGGCGGGCCACCGGATGAACGTCGTCAAAGCCCTCCCCGCGATGGTCGTGGAGGAAGCCGAGATTCGCCGCTTCGCCGCGGCGCTCGAGGATGTCGTGGCCCGCGCGGATCGCATGGGCGGCGCGGTCGGGCGCCTCGGCTGGGATCTCGCACGCGGGAGCGTTCGCGCGCTGCGGCGGTGAGGGCGCTCGTCACCGGAGCCGGCGGGTTCATCGGTTCGCACGTCGTCGCCGTGCTGGCGTCCAGTGGCGTCCAGGTGCGCGCATTCGATCGCCGGGCTCCCGCCGATCTGCCGTCCGGTGCCGAGTTCGCGCAGGGCGACCTGCTCGATCGCGAGGCCCTGCGCCGCGCGCTCGCCGGCTGTGACGCGGTGTTCCACCTCGCCGCGCTCTACAGCTATTCGCGCCGCGACGTGGCGGCAATGGAGCGAATCAACGTCGAGGGCACGCGCACGCTGATCGAGGAGGCCGGCTCGCGGCGGATCGTCCACACCGCATCCTGCGCCACCTGCGGGCCGGTCGCCGGGCGCGCGGCGACCGAGGCCGACTCACCGGCCGCCTGGGAGCTGCGCGTCCCCTACAAGCGCACGAAGATCGCCGGCGAGCGACTCGCCCTCGACGCCGCCGCGCGCGGGGCGAACATCGTCGTCGTCAACCCGACCACACCGGTCGGGCCGGGCGATCGCCGACCGACGCCGACCGGCAAGATGGTGGCCGATGTCGCGACCGGGCGCGCGCGCGCGTACCTCGCGGGCAGTGCGTTGAACGTCGTGGCGGTCGAGGACGTGGCGCGCGGGCACCTGCTCGCCTTCGAGCGGGGACGGGTTGGACAGCGCTACCTGCTCGGTGGCGAGAACATCTCGATGCGCGAGGCGTTCCGCGCGATCTGCGCGGCGGTCGGCCGGCCGGCGCCGCGGCTGGCCGTGCCGTGGGTCGCGGCCTACGGCGCCGCGTGGCTCGCCGCCCGGCTGCTGCGCGAGCCGAAGCTGCTCGTCATCGACGAGGTGCGCCTCGCACGCTGGCCGATGCTCTTCGACGATGCGTTGGCGCGCGCGGAGCTCGGCTACAGCTCCGAGCCTGCGGCGTCGGCCCTCGCGCGCGCCGCCCGCGCGGCTGCGCTGCGCTGAACCCGGCCGACGCCTTCAGCGCAAGACGCGGTCGCCGCGCTGCGCTAGCGTGCTCGAGCACCAGCCAGAGAGGAGACGCCATGGCCGTGCTGAATCAAGCTGCTCGCGAGCTGATCGAGTCGGGGTCACTCGCGCACCTGGTGACCCTGGCCGCCGACGGCAGCCCGCGCGTCGCGTGCATCTGGGTCGGCCTCGACGGCGACGAGATCGTCGCCGGCCACCTCGATCAGCGCCAGCACAAGCTGCGCAACATCGCCGCCGATCCGCGCGTTGCGCTGTCGATCGAACGCGACAGCGTCAACGCGATCGGCCTGCGCGAGTACCTCGTGGTCCGCGGCACCGCGCGACTTCAGGCAGGCGGCGCCGCGGCCCTGCTCCAGCGCCTCGCCCACGTCTACCTGGGTCCGGACGTGACGTTCCCGCCGATGCCGGATCCGCCGCCGGGGGTCGTGTCGCGGATCACCGTCGAGCACGTCAGCGGGATCGGGCCGTGGAGCTAGCCCGTGGGCCACTCGCCGGTTCGCGCGAACTCCTCGCGCGCCAGGGCCTCGCGCTCGCGGTCGGGCTGACTCTGCGGGCCGAGTCGCAGCATGATCAGACCCGCGACGAACAGCAGCACACCCCCCAGCAGAACGCCGCCGGTGGCCTCGAGCAGGTCGCTGCCGTGGATCGCGAGGATCACGAAGCCGGCGAGGCCGATCAGGCCGAGCGCCACCGTCCAGCGCCGTCGTAGCACCGCCGCAGCCTACCGCCTCCCCGGCGGCGCAGCGGCCGCCGTGCGCTCAGCCCGACGGCATCGTCGGCTGATCGGCGCCGGCCTGCGCGCGCGGCGCTGACGGCGACAGCGACTCGGCGGCGGGTTCGATGCCGACGGCCCGCGCGACCGCGATCGAGAACTCCGCAGCCGAGATGAAGCGCCCGCCGGGCTCCTTGTCGAGCGCCTGGACGATCACCGCGTCGAGCGCGAGCGGCACCCCCGGCCAGTGCTCCGACGCGCGCGGCGGCGGGTCGTGCAGGTGCGCCACGATGCGCCCCACCTCACTGTCGGCCGGATAGGGCACGCGGCCGGTCAGCGCCTCGTAGAGCACGCAGCCGAGCGAGTAGATGTCGGCGGCCGGGCCGACGGCCTCGCCGCGAGCCTGCTCCGGCGCCATGTAGTCGACCGTGCCGACGCGTTCGCCGGCAGCGGTCATCCCCTCGTCGCCGATCTCGCGCGTGATGCCGAAGTCGGTCAGGTAGGCGTGCTCGCGGTCGTGCAGCAGGATGTTGGCCGGCTTGACGTCGCGGTGAACGAGACCGCGGGCGTGGGCG
>Ga0209415_10017810_pt1 | contig 11266 bp, 7 predicted proteins | sample PeaSoiSIISIP2007_FD_187696 | JGI IMG/M metagenome (GOLD analysis project Ga0209415, IMG submission 187696) | Peat soil microbial communities from Weissenstadt, Germany - SII-SIP-2007 (SPAdes) (version 2) | ecosystem: Environmental > Terrestrial > Soil > Wetlands > Peat | place: Germany...
ACAACCCCATGACTCATTCTCCCTTTCAATGGATTTTGAGTCTTAACTGGTTGTGTCAAAAATGGGGGCAAGTCCAGTCCCACACCGCCGTCGGATTCTGCTGGTTGGTGGCGCTGGCGTTGCCGTAGTAGACGTAGATGACGGTCCCGGATTGCAGCGCCGGCACGGAAACCCACGCCACCAGCGTCCCGGTCGCGCTGTTGTAGCTCTCGATCTGGTGATTCAGTTTGGTTACGCCGTCCGACGCGGTGAACAGAAGGTCGTTCCCGCTGGCCTGCGTGTTCCCGACCAGATTTGCGTCGGTCACGGAATACAGCATCGGGAAATTGGTAAGCGTCCCCGTCACTTGTCCGCTGTTGACGGTGAGCGGCTTTCTAAAGCTCCACGACGCGTTGTACCAGGTGGGCCCGGTCGATCCACCGATGGCGTAGCTGGCCGAGGCGACGGGACTATCGGCGAGCCCGGACTTATAAGCGATGGCCATCAGCGTCTCGCTGCTGCTTACCGTGACCGAACCGCTGTACAGAGTCCCCACCGTTTCGCTGGGCGCGGTGCCGTTGGTGGTATAGCGAATTGAAGCGCCCGATGTCGTGGAGCTGATGCTCACGGTCTGCGCTGTCGAGTAGGTCCCGCCCGGGACACTGAAGGTCGGCGCGGCGACGGTGTTGACGTTGTTCTGCTCGCCGCCCACGGTAAGGAAGGCGGACGGGGAACTCTGGTTGTTGTATTCGGTCTGAATCCATGCGGCGGATCGGACATTGGAGGAGATCTTCACTTCATCGAGTTTCCCGCCGTAATAATTGATGCCGGCGGCGTTGCCCATTTCCGCGAAGTTCAAGACATTGTAGGGCGTGCTGAAGGTCCCGGTGCCGACCAGGGCTCCGTTCTTATAAACGCTGATGCTGGACCCATTGCGTGAGACCGCCAGCGAAGTCCAGGTGTTCGAAGGAACGTTCAGTCCGGAGACGATAGCCGTAGAGTACGCGCTATAGCTGGTCCCGTTGTCCACTCCAAGCACGTTATGGCCGTTGTCGAAATAGATGTCGTTGAACGCGCCAGTTCCTCCGAGCATGGACATGTAAGGATGCGGGAAGCTCGAATTAATCCAAAACTCAGCCGTGTAAGTCTGGACCAGATTGTTGATGGGATTGAAGGTGATGCCGTCGCTCGATCCGTTGAAACTTGCTGCGCCGCCGATCTCGCCGGAGGTGGCCACGGGCGTGACGATGGCGCCGTTGTTGCCGTGCGCGGTCGAGTCCGCGGCTGACAGCGTGGTTCCGTTGGGCAGGTGCCACACAGCCGCATAGTTGCTATCCCATACCGCGGCCGGATTTTGCTGGTTCGAAGCGGCGCCGTTTCCGTAGTAGATATAAATTACGGTGTCGGCGGAGTTCGATAGCGCCGGGATATGGACCCAGGCGATGAGTTGACCGGTGGACGAAGTGTAGGATTCGATCTGGTGGTTCAGCTTGGTGACGCCGTCCGATGCAGTGAACAGAATATCGTTGCCGCTGGCCTGCGCCTCCGACGCAAGTTTGGCGTCGCTGGTTACTGAATACAACATCGGGAAATTGGTCAGAGCCGATCCACCGGAAACCTGGCCGTGCGCGATGGTGATCTGCTTCCGGTGACCCCACGCGCTGTTGTACCAGCCGGGTCCGGTTGCCACGCTGAAGTTGGCGGTCTCGGTCATGGGACCGGTCATCGTGAAATTCAGCGGCGACGTACTTGACGACATGGTTCCGGCGATGCCGGAGAGGGTGTAACCGCTATTCGCGATGGCCGTCAGATCGATGGGAGTTCCGCTGTTGAACCAGCCGCTCGCCGGACTGACTATCCCGCTGGCTGTTGGATTCGCCGACGTGGTCAGCAGGTACTGCGTCGTGAAATTTGCGGTGTAAGTAGCCGCCGTAGCCGGCACGGTGATCGAATGCGATTGCGCCAGGCCATCCGACCAGTTGGCGTAAGCGTATTGAGTCCCGGCCCCTCCCGCTTGGGGTGAGGTCGCGACCGCAATGGTGTGGCTCGAGGCCGCGTTCCATTGGAAATTGCAGGGAGCCGTGCACGAAACGCTGTCGACGGAAAGCCCCAAGCCAGCCGGTGCAGAGGTCACCGTGATCGACACCGTGCTGCTGGTCCCGCTGTTGGTCTGCTCGCCGCCGACGCTCAGGAAGGTCGCGGGCGAGCTCTCATTGTTGTATTCCGTCTGAATCCAGCCAGCCGAACGGACACTCGAGGAAATGCGGACCTCATCCAGCGCTCCACCGTAGTGGTTGATGCCTCCGGTGTTCCCCATCTCGGAGAAGCTCCCGACGTTATACGGCGTGCTGAAAGTTCCTGTGCCGACCAGGGCTCCGTTCTCGTAGACGCTGACGCTGGATCCGCTGCGGGTGACTGCAAACGCCGTCCACGTGTTCGCCGCAACGTTCATCCCGGATACGATGGCGGTCGAATAGGCCCGAAAGCTGGTGCCGTTGTCCACTCCAAGTACGTTCCGGCCGTTGTCAAAATAAATGTCGTTGAACCCCGAACTGTCTCCCAGGATGGTCATGTACGGATTCGGAAAACTCGAATTGATCCAGAATTCGGCCGTGTAAGTCTGAACCAGATTGGAGATGGGACTGAACCCGATCCCGTCGGTGGCGCCGTTGAAGCTCGCGCCGCCGCCGATCTCGCCCGCCGTCGCGGTAGGCGAGCTGATGGTGCCGTTGTCGGCATTCGCCGTCGAATCGTTGGCCGATAAAGTCGTGCCATTCGGCAGATGCCAGACCGCCGAATAATTGCTATCCCACACGGTCGTCGGATTCTGCTGGTTGGAAGCGCCGGAGTTGCCGTAATACATGTAAATCACGGTGTCCGCGTTGTTCGAGAGACTCGGAATCTGCACCCAGGCGATCAGTTGTCCCGTCGTCGAATTGTAGGACTCGATCTGATGGTTGAGCTTGGTCAAGCCGTCGGTCGCCGTGAACAGAATGTCGTCGCCGCTGGCCAAAGCCTCCGCGGCCAGGTTCCCGTCGTTCGGCACCGAATAGAGGATCGGGAAGTTGGTCAGCGCCGATCCACCCGCAACCTGCCCGTGCAAAATCGTGACCTGTTTCCGATGCGTCCAAGCGCTGTTGTACCACGCCGGACCGCCAGAAGCGTTCTGAATCGTCAGGGTTAAGGGAGCATTGCCGGTCCCATTAGTGTTGGTCGCGCTCAGGGTAACGGGCCAAGTCCCGGCCGCGGCCGAAGTTGGAGTTCCGGAGATCAAGCCGGTCGAAGTGTTGACAGACAAGCCGGCAGGCAGGCTGGCCGCACCGTGGCTTGTAGGTGAGTTGGTCGCCGCGATCTGATAGGAAAATGGGGTTCCTACCGTCCCGCCGCCGGAAGTAGGGCTGGTGATGGCCGGTAGCGCGCCCGCAATGGTCAGGACCAGAGTCGCATTACCGGTTCCGCTGCCGTTCGTCGCACTTATGTTGACGGTCCAGGTTCCCGCGGCGGCGGAGGTCGGAGTCCCGGAAATCAAACCGGTTGATGAATTGACCGCCAGTCCGGCGGGCAAACCTGTAGCTCCGAAAGTAGTGGGTGAGAAAGTGGCGGCGATCTGATAGGAGAACGCACTGCCAACCGTTCCACTGGCCGACATCGGGCTGCTGATCACCGGCGCCTGCGTGATCGTGATGGTGGAACCGACCGATGCCGTCGAAACGGTCGACCCGCCCGATGACGCGCCATCTCCATTGGAAAGCTGGATTACGGCGGCGGCATCGTTGGTCGCGGCCGATAAAGAGAAGGCGATGGTCGCCACAATGCCGTTCGATATCGTATTGGTATTGATACCCCAAACATCGCAGGTGGAGACTCCGGCAGTGTTGTTGCAGCTAATGGACTTTCCGGCCGCTAGCGTCACGCTGCCCGGGGTCACGCTGAGCGCGGTGATGTCCTTGGTCGCATAAGTCAGCGTCCAAGCCAGAGCGGCCGGGGGATTTGAGGAATTCAGTGACAAGGTCAAAGCGACCACGCTGCCAGGGGCGCCCGAGCCGGAGGACAGAGTGAGGGAGGCGTTCTGTGCCGCGGAGAAACTCGAGAGGAGAACAGCAACGATTGAAAATTTGACTACCCTAGTTGGAACTGCCGATCTATTCACCTAAGTCCTACTCCTCTTACTATCTCGGTCATACTCTGCACGGGAAGGCCGGAGACACTGATCCCGAGGGATACTAGTACTGGTGGTATCCTAGTTTGGCTAAGTTATAAGAGTCGATTAGGCAAAACCCACAGGATCTTGTCTCAAAACTACTTAACCGAGTCGTGCAGAGTGTGCAGATGGAGGCATCTGAATCGCCAAGCATGAAGCATCGTTCATGTTATTGATTCTAAATATGATATCTACAATTTTCGTAGCTCGCCCCTTCGGTACTTTTGGGATTTCTGGTAATCTTTACCGGTACTAGAGCTTACTATGCCAGTTATTCGCTAAGGTTAATAGCCGAACGGCATAGTCCGGATCCTGAGAGGTGGTCCTGAAACGTCGTATCGAGCCAGCTCGGCAATGTACTTTTCGTACTGTCGGAGCGACTGGTACTAAAAGGTTTGCCGAAGGGCGAATTTGTTTCCCTGTATACCATTGTTCCATTGACAGGGGGCCACGCAGAGCTTATTCTGACTGAGAACCTAAATTGAAGGACATTTTGCCGATCTTTTGATCGGTGGCTGTGCGCTTGTTCGTTTTCGCTCAGGTGACGCGAAGCTTTAGGTTTGCTTGTGCAGCAAGTTGTACCGATAGTTTAGACGGAGGAAAGTCGGGCGCCGAATTACTCCACCCAATTGGCCTGGGGGGTGTAGACGAGCGACTGCTATTGCCGAAGAAGCGTAGCAGGCTCGGCGGCTGTCGAGCTGTATAGCTATGCCCAGCCCGGTTCAAGTTTCGACCGACACCAGTGCGGTGTTGGTTGGTTCGGTGTTAACGGTCTCTGTGGTCTCGGGCGACCCGGAACTGGTGGCGCTTTGCCGAGATGTCCTGCGCGAGCTTGGAGATAGCGCAGAGACGGTTCCGTGCCACGCCAGCGAAACCGGAAAGTCGAATATCTGCCTCTGGGACTACGAACCGGGACATTCCAATCCCTTGGCGGATCAGTTCGAGAGTAGCCGAACATTTTACCTGGTTCCTCCCGCGCAGCTGCCTTCGCTCCTGGAGACTACGCCTGCCGCGGAAGGTCATATACTACTAAAGCCAGTCACCCGCGCCGTCCTGCGGACATTTCTTGGATCTGTGGTACCGGTCAAGGAGCACCTTTCGGGTACTGATCGGATTCGTGCGAACCGGGACGACCTTCTGCAGCGTCTTCTTCATGCCAATCTGAGGCTCCAGGAGTACGACCAGCAGCGTACCAACTTCATCGCGCGGGCCGTCCATGATTTCAGGGCTCCGCTGACGGCGCTCTCGGGTTTTTGCGGACTGCTCGCCAGCGAGCAACTGGGTCCCTTGAACGATCAACAGAAGGAAGCCTTAAACCGGATGGAGCACAGTGCCAAACGCATCTCGCGCATGGCGTGTGCGATGTCGGACTTGAGCGTGGGCGCCCGGGTGAATCGCAAGGCGGACCTTCGCGAGGGCGACATTCACGAACGGATTAAGCAGGCGCTGCACGAAATCATGCCGCTGGCGTTTGAAAAGCAGATCACGATCAAGGCCGACAAGATCGCCGCGCCCGGCCATCCGCTTTATTTCGAATCGTCGCAAATAGAACAGGTGCTGCTGAATCTGCTGGACAACGCCTGCAAGTTTACGCATCGCGGCGGGTCGATCGAACTGTTCGGATACCCGTACTTCTGGGAGCGCCGTTTCCTGGCCGGGGGCAGCGCACCAAGGGAACGAAGGATAGACAAAGTTCTAGCACCGAACTCTTATCGAGTCGATATAAAAGATACGGGCCCTGGGATTCCAGCGGAACGCCTCAGCGACATTTTCGAGGAGTACACGTCGTATGCGGGTCCACAGGATCGGTCCGGCGGCGGCTTGGGTCTGGCCATCTGCCGGCTCATTATGAGCCGTCACGAAGGGCATATTTGGGCGGATTCATATCAGAACGGCGCGATGTTTTCTTTTGTACTTCCCTATCGGCGAGCGGACCTTCGGGGGAAGGTTCAGAACGCAATGTCCGCGTAGCGAATTTTAATCGGAGATGATTTGTGAATAGTTCATTGACGCGAAGAACGATCCTTGTCGGCGAAGACGACGCCGAAGTAAGAGATTATCTCGGAGTGACTTTACGTTGCCACGGTTACGATGTGCAGTTGGCCGTGGATGGAGAAGAAGTCGTCAGTCATTTGAACGCCGGCCGCCCGGCGTCCGCGGTTCTGCTCGATATCATGATGCCGAACAAGGACGGCTGGGAGACGTTGAGCGACATCCGCAGAATGGGAATCGACGTACCGGTGATAATGTTATCGGGCATGTCATCGCCTCCTAATATCGTGCAAGCAATCAAAGGCGGGGCGATTGACTTTTTGGCTAAGCCATTCAATCACGAAGAGTTGGGATATGCGATCGAGCAAGCGCTGAAGTCGCGGCCCGAGAACCAGCCCGAACCGGAAAGGCCCAACGGATTGGGAGATGGGATGTTCTTCGGGAAGAACCCCGTAATGAACGACTTGATGTCCTCGATTCAGAAGGTCGCTGCCAGTGATGTTCCGGTTCTGATCCAGGGCGAGACCGGTACGGGCAAGGAGGTTCTGGCGCGCCAGCTCCACGCCTTGTCGTCGCGGGCGGAGAAGCCGTTTGTGAAGTTGAATTGCGCGGCCGTTCCTTCCGAGTTGATCGAGAGCGAGCTGTTCGGATACGAGCGGGGCGCTTTCACGGGAGCATTCCAGAAGAAGTCCGGCTTGTTCGAGCTGGCCGACGGCGGCACGATGCTGCTGGATGAAATTGGCGACATGGACATCCGGCTTCAGGCGAAACTTCTGCAGGTCCTGCAGGATCAGGAATTTCGGCGCGTCGGCGGCTCCGACGTCGTGCGCGTTAACGTTCGCGTGATTGCCGCGACGCATCGCGATCTGCAGGCAGCGATCCGCTTACGCACGTTCCGCGAGGATCTTTACTACCGGCTGAACATCTTCACGCTGGTACTGCCTTCGTTGCGGGAACGCAAGGAAGATATTCTGAGCCTCGCCGAGTTTTTGATCCACCGGCATAGTTCGCGGGACGTTCCGCCGGTTCCGCTTACGCCGGGGCTGCAAACCGCATTTTTGAGTTTCCCGTGGCCGGGAAACGTTCGGCAGTTGGAAAACATAATACGAAAGCTGATGGTTCTGCGCGATCCTAATCTGATCGCGGGCGAGTTGGAGAGAATGCGCAAAGGGCTGGGCAACCAGGAAGCGCCAGTTTCAATCGAGCAGGATACAACCTCAGAGCGCAAGCCCGTGTTGCAGGAAGTCAGCCGCGCGAAAGAGGAGGCCGAGGCTGCGGCGATTATGGATGCCTTGCAAAGCTGTCGCTGGAACCGGAAGCAGGCGGCGGCTGCGTTGAATATCGATTACAAGGCGCTGCTGTACAAAATGAAGAAACTGTCGATCGAGGAACGGGCCACCAAGGTGTCTCGGCCTGCGTGAAAAGGCGTTTCGATGACGTTATCGATATCGCCTGGTGACGAGCCGATGAATCTTTAGTGTCATGGCTTTGGCCGCTTGTTCTAGTGCCTAAGGTCCATTGACAAAGGGCGCTGGATCAGCAATGCTAGAGTGTAAACAAAACAAGAAGAGATTTTGTTCGGGGGGCTTCGTTGAGTACAATTTCGCAATTTGAATTCGCGCACGCAGAAACCGAGATTTGTCCCTGGTTTGCGGTACGGGTGCGGTCCAATTATGAACGAGTCGCCGCGATGCATTTGCGCGACCGGTGCGTCGAGGAATTCCTGCCCAGTTACAAGGCTGAGCGCCAATGGTCCGACCGGAAGAAACAGATTGATCGATACTTGTTTCCGGGGTACGTATTTTGCCGGCTGAATCCTCAGGATCGGATGCCCGTGCTGACGATCCCGGGAGTAGTTGGGTTGGTCGGCTTCGGCAAAGGGCCGTCGGCGATTCCGGATAAGGAAATTGAGGCGATTCGCAGGATGGTCGGGTCGGGGTTGCTCGTCGGTCCTTGGCCGTTCCTGGCCGTGGGGCAGACTGTTGTGATCGAACGTGGTCCGCTGACCGGCGTAGAGGGAATGCTCATGGAAGTGAAGAAGGCGTACCGTCTGGTGGTCTCCGTTCACTTGCTTCAGCGATCCGTGTCCGTAGAGGTCGATCGGAGCTGGTTGCGCCCTGTCAATTCCGCGCCGCCGGTTCGACCAGTACAGAGTACTGCTGGGACTTTAGCCAGAGTATGTTAGGATGACTCATGCTGAGTCACCAGCGCCGTGTTCTCCTGGTTATTCTTGCCACTAGCTTTGCTGCATCAGGCCAAGTACCCCAGCAGCAGCCGCAGAATCCGGCTCAAACGCTCAATATAGTACGACCCGATTATGAACTGGGGCCGAACGATCAGATTCTGCTACAAGTTCCGCAGTCTCCAGAATTGAATCAGCGTCCGTTTCGGGTGGATTCGGACGGTTTTATTGACTTGCCTTTAGTCGGACGATTGCACGTCGCCGGACTGACGGTCCGAGGCTTGGAAACCTTGCTCACGCAACGGCTTCGCGATTATATCCGTGAGCCTCAGGTCAGCATCAGCATGGTTCAGTTCCGGAGCGAGCCAGTTTTTTTCCTGGGCGCATTCCGGACTCCGGGAATCTACACGCTGCAAGGGGACCGGACGCTGGTGGCGATGCTTGCCACCGTCGGGGGATTACAGCCGACCGCGAGCCGGAGAATCAAGATTACGCGGCGCGCTGAATACGGGGCCATCCCGCTGAGTGGTGCGGTACAGGATCCACAGAAAAAGATCAGCAGCGTCGAGATTAGTCTCGATAGTTTGACACAGAATGTGAACCCGGCTGAGAATATCGTGCTGATGGCCTACGACCTGGTCACTGCCGGAACTGCGCAGCCGGTTTACGTGAACGGCGAAGTCGCCAAGCCGAGTGCGATTCCTCTCGGCGAGCAACCGTCGATCTCCGTGATGCAGGCATTGACCGAAGCGGGAGGTTTCACACCGAATGCGAGTCGAGGGAAGGTTCGGATCCTCCGTCCGGTTTTGGGTACGACTCGACGGGCGGAAATTGAAGTGAATCTCAATCGCGTTTACGAAGGAAAGGACAACGACGTACCGCTGCTGCCAAATGATGTGCTGTATGTTCCGCGGGCTTCTGCGCGCGCTATATTCACGCCTGTGGGCACCGCGCTACTGACGTCACTGCCTTATCTGGCGATAACGCTGGCTGTGTCGGGCGTGTTTTAGCAGCCGTTGCGCTGAATGCGGTACTCTCGTAACAATATGTTGTTTTCGAATAGCCGACGAACATGGCGTTGGCTACCATGTATCCTGAGTGTGCTCTTGGTCTTTCCACCGGGAGGGGAAGCGCAGACGCCACAAGCTGCGCCACAGACCGCTCCTGTAGCCCAACCCGCCACGATTCGAAGCCTGAAGGTGAAGGCGCTTGCGGGTGAACAGGGATTGAATGACCTGGAAGGCAAGGTCATGTCACCGCTCGTGGTTCAGGTCTCCGACCAGAGCGATCAGCCGATTGAAGGCGCGGAGGTGGTATTCCGTTTTCCGCTGGAGGGCGCGACCGCAAGTTTCCCGGATCACAAGAACGTGCAAACCTACCGAACGAATGCCGATGGTCAGGCGGCGGCGATAGGCTGGATGGCAAATGGGAAGGTGGGAACGTTTCAGGTTCAGGTGACGGCGTCGCGCGGCAACGAGCAGGGATCGGCGACCATTACGATGACCAACGTCACCAGGATTACGGAAGAAGCGAGAACTCACAACAAGAGATGGTACTCGACGCGGTGGGGAAAGATCGTCATTATTGCGGGTGCGGCAGGGGTCGTAGCGGCGATCGTCCTTGCGACACGCGGGTCCGGATCGAGTTCTCCGAAGGTCGTCACCGCGACGCCCGGTTCTCCCACGATAGGCGGACCTCAGTAGCGTAATGTCCAGAGCGTTCTTAATCGTTGCCGCGTTTTCTTCGATTGCGCTGCGAGCGCAGCCCTCCACGCTTTTCGGGCCGGTCCAAGGTTATACCTACGACGCGCCCACGAAGACGATCCGCGCCGTGATCGGCTCTTTAGGATCGGCGTCATTGGGCCCGGCTATCTTGCGTCAAGTGGAGTTTGCCTCCGTCGCTCCCCGCCAGGATTACGCGGTTCTGTTCCGACGCGGCGAAACTGTGCTCGTCACCGGATTGAGTTCCGGAACGCTCTCAGAGACGGTGTTTCCTGAATCGTCGTTTGCCGCTGAGGGAGTGGCTTGGTCCGGTGACGGATCCGCTGCCGTTCTTTACTCGCAAACCGCGGGATGGATTCAGACTTTCACTGGTTTGCCCACTTCAGTGAACGCGGGTCCGCCGATCAGCATCGCGGCTCTCGGGGGCTCCCTCAATGCGGTGGCCGCAGACCCGCATGGACAGAACGTCGCGATTGGAGTGACCGGAGACCAGGGTGGTGTGTATCGGATCTCCGCCGGGCAAAGTTTTTCTCCTTTGGTGATGCTCGTCCAGCCGATCTCGCTAGCCTTCTCCGAGGATGGCAGCGCGTTGTACGCATTAGACGGGGCTACGAACCAGGTGTCCGAGGTCGATTTGGCAAGTTCGGCCAGTCAGACGTGGCCTGCCGGCGTCGATGATGCGATTGCGATCCGGCCTTCGCACGATTCCTCGAATCGCAGCGTGCTTTATGTAGCCGGGCGAAACAGCCGTCTGCTGACGGCCTTTGACGGTTCAACTCATCAGAGCATAGCCAGTGTAGCGCTCTCTTTTGTTCCCGCGATCATTGATCCGCTGGGAAACAATGGCTTCTTGCTGAGACTGAGGACCACTGATAGCGAGCCGCTGTGGTCCTTCACGAACAGCGTCCAGCCTTCAGTGTATTTCGTGCCCGCAACGCCGATACTCGCGGATCACCGCCCCGAGGGACGGCCGAAATGATCTCTCGTCGCATCGGATTGGGCGGACTGCTAGTCATGCTCGCCGCAACGGGCGCAGCCCAGACAATCCCGTTTTCGTTGCTGTTCACCCAGGGCCAGAATGCTTTCAACGTTCCGAGCGGGTCGACAGTACAGTTTTTGGCTCCTGTGGGCCAATCGCAGAGTGCGCAGCTTGAGGTCACCTACACAGGCAGCGGTCAGGTGACAATTCAG
>Ga0209415_10017811_pt1 | contig 11265 bp, 9 predicted proteins | sample PeaSoiSIISIP2007_FD_187696 | JGI IMG/M metagenome (GOLD analysis project Ga0209415, IMG submission 187696) | Peat soil microbial communities from Weissenstadt, Germany - SII-SIP-2007 (SPAdes) (version 2) | ecosystem: Environmental > Terrestrial > Soil > Wetlands > Peat | place: Germany...
CGGTGACGTCGACCTGGGCGTCGCGGACGACACCCGCGCGCCTGTGGCGCCGCCGTCTCGTCCGCGATCTCGGCGGCGGCCCGCTCGTGCTCGCCGCCGCCATCCTCGGCTGGGACTTCATCTACTACTGGAACCACCGCTTCATGCACGAGAGCCGCTACATGTGGGCCGTGCACGTCGTGCACCACTCGAGCGAGCACTACAACCTGTCGACCGCGCTGCGCCAGCCGGTGGCCGAGTCGTTCGGCACGTTCCTCCCCTACGGCGCGCTGTGCCTGGCCGGGATCCCGCCCGACGTGGTCGCCACCGCCCGGGGAGTCAACCTCCTGTACCAGTACTGGATCCACACCGAGACGATCGGCCGCCTGGGCCCGGTCGAGGGGCCGTTCAACACGCCGTCGCACCATCGCGTCCACCACGGATCGAACCGCCGCTACCTCGACCGCAACCACGGGAGCATCCTCATCGTCTGGGACCGGCTCTTCGGCACGTTCGAGCCCGAGTCCGAACCGGTGGTGTACGGACTGACCCACAACATCGGCACCTTCGACCCGCGGCGCATCATCGATCACGAATACGTCGACATGCTGCGCGACGTGGCCGGGTCGACCAGCTGGCGGGAGCGGCTGTCCTACGTGGTGCGCGGCCCAGGCTGGGCCATGGAGCAGCGGCGGGCCCGGCCCACCCCTCAGGCCGCGTGACGCCGTCGCGCCGGTGACCATGCCCGGCGGGATCGGGATCGTCGACACGCTGATCGGCTTCGCCCACCCCGACCTCCGCGCCGCGTACGCGTGGGTGACGAGCCGGACGCGTGATCCGGTCGCGCTGGACTCGCCGGTGGAGTTCCTGTTCCGCGACGTGCCCGACAAGCGGATGGGCGGCGTGAGCGACCCCGTGGGGGCGACGCTGGCCGAGATGGACCGCTGGGGCATCGAGCGCGGCATGGTGACCGTGGCCGGAGGTGACGACGGCGAGCGGGCGGTGCGGCGCCACCCCGACCGCTTCATCGCGTCGGTCTCGGTCGATCCGACGCTCGGCGCGGCCGCGATCACGTCGATCGCCCGGGCGCGCGAGCGCTGGGGGGCGCGGGCGGTGACCCTGTTCCCGGCCGGCACGTCCCCGACGGTGGCGATCAACGACCCGCTCATGTATCCGGTGTACGCCGCGTGCGTCGAGCACGGCCTGCCCGTGTTCTGCACCGCCGGCGTCCCCGGGCCCCGACTGCCGTTCCCGGCCCAGCGGGTGGAGTTGATCGACGAGGTGATGTTCGACTTCCCCGACCTCGTGTTCGTGATCCGCCACGGCGCCGACCCGTGGCCCGAGCTCGCCGTCAAGCTGATGCTGAAGTGGCCCGGACTGCACTTCTCGACCAGCGGGTTCGCACCCCGCTACTACCCGGCGGCGGTCGTCGACTACGCCAACACGCGCGGCGCGGACCGTTTCGTGTACGCCGGCTACTTCCCGTTCGGCCTCAGCCTAGAGCGGATCATGACGGAGCTGGCCCCGCTGCCGCTTCGCGACGAGGTGTGGCCGCGGTTCCTCCGCGCCAACGCCCTGCGCATCCTCGGCCTCGACGGTTGACGCCGGCCGCGGCCAGCCGGCCCCAAGCAGTCGACCCCGGGCAGTCGACCGTGCTCAGCCGGCGGGGACGGGGGTCACGGTCACCGCGACGCCGGACATGAGCGGCATGCCGGTGAGCTCGTCGACGTCGACGACCGCGCTCGCGAGCCGGCTGGCGTGGAGCTCGGTGCGGCCGTGCGTCAGCGAGACCGAGCCGGGACCGGTGCGGGCGCCGACGCGTGCCCGGCCGACGACGGCGCCGTGGGCGCTGGCCACCTCCACCCGCGCCCCGTCCTCGACGCCGGCCGCCGCCGCGTCGGCGGGGTGGAGCTCGACGAGCACGTCGTCGGCGGTGCCGTAGGCGGTGGAGTTCATGTTCCGCACCTGGCGTCGGGGTGTCAGCACGAGCGGTGGGGGATCGGGCGAGTCCAGCCGGGCGAGGAGCTCGGGCGGGGCGAGGCGCCAGCGGCCGCCCGGCAGCACGTGCTCGTGGTACCAGCCGACGGAGACCGGCGTGCCCAGGCCGTGGGGCCCGGCCGCGACCAGCTCGGCGAAGCTCCGGCGGCTGCGCGCCGCCAGCCGCCCGAGCACGGCGGTGTCGTCGGCCGCGTCCGGGTCCACGCCGCGACCGAGGGCCTCGATGCCGAGGCGCCGCCCGATCTGCGCCAACGCCCACCACGCCTGGCGGCGCTCGCCGCCGGGCGCGACCACGGCCGGCGTGTACTGGTTACCGTTGCGGAAGGCGACGCCCTCCAGCATCGAGAGGTCGGCCCGCTCCAGCTGGCCCGTCATCGGGAGGACGTGCGTGGCCAGCCCGACCAGCTCGGAGTCCACCACGTCGAGCACGGCGAGGGTGTCGAGGGTGGCGAGCGCGGCCCGGGTCCGCTCGGGGTCGGGGAACGCGGTGATCGGGTTGGCGCCGACGACGACCAGGGCCCGGAGGCGCCCGGACGTGATCTCGTCGACCATCGCCACGCACGGGTACTGGTTGGCCCACCCGGACAGCTCGGGCCGGCTCGGCGGCCCGGGGGGGCGCTCCGGCGGGTTGCCCGGCCAGGGTCGGTCCTCGTTGGGGAACAGGAAGCCCTGGTTGAAGTGCATCCCGTCGCCCCGGTCGAGGGCGCCGGTGACGATCTGGAGCACCCACCGCAGCCATTCCGTCGCCAGGCCGGCCCGGCTCATCATCACGCCGGTGCCGGCCATCGACGCCAGCCCGCTCCCGGCGCCCCGGACGGCGGCGAGGAGGTCGTCGAGCTCCTCTGCCGCGGCTCCGGTGCCGGCCACCGCCCGCTCCCGCGTGAACGGCTCGACCGCCTCGCGCAGCCGGGCGACGTCCGAGGGCTCGGTGGCCGCGGCCAGCTCGTCGGCGTCGGCGCCGTCGCGGAGCAGCTCGCGCACCAGCCACGCCAGCAGGAGGTGGTCCGTCCCGGGCCGGATCTGGAGGTGGCGGTCGGCCAGCGCCGCCGTCTCGGTGCGCCGGGGGTCGACGACCCACACCTGGCCGCCCCGCTCGCGGAACCGGCGGAGCCGGACGACCGGGTCGGCCATGGCCGTCCCGTAGCCGTGGGACACCACCGGGTTGCTGCCCACGAGGAGCAGGAGCCGGGAGCGCTCGGGGTCCCAGCACGGGCTCAGCGTGGCGCCGGTCATCAGCTCGGCCGTGAGCAGGATCGGCGCGTTGTCGATGGTGGTCGGCGTGTAGCGCTGGCGGGTGCCGATGCCGGCGATCACCCGCTCGGCCGTGTGCCACCCGGCCATGTCGTAGGCCAGCCCGGTGCCGAGATACACGCCGACCGCGTCGGGCCCGTGGTCGGCGATCAGGGCCGCCAGGCGGGCGGCGAGGTCGTCGAGGCACGCGTCCCAGCCCACCGCGACGCCGTGGCGCCGCGGCCGGTCGAGGCGGTCGGGGCGGTGGTGGAACTCGGGCAGGGCCCGGCCCTTCGGGCAGGTGTAGCCCCGTGACACCGGATGGTCGGCGTCGCCGCGCACCCGCAGCACGCGGTCGCCCTCCACCGTGACGACGATCCCGCACGCCGCCGCGCAGATCCGGCAGTAGGTGGCATGTTCCACGCAGCCGGAGGCTATGCGCCGCGGCGGCCGCGTCGTAGGGTGGCAGCGGGGAGAGGGGGGCCGATGAAGACGTTGGCAGCCTGGATGCACCACGCAGGAGGGGACTTCGAGGTCACCGAGTTCGACCTCGAGGAGCCGCACGCGGGGGAGGTGCTGATCCGGATCGAGTACGCCGGACTGTGCCACTCGGACCACCACCTGAAGCACGGCATGGGCACATACCCGATCGTCGCGGGGCACGAGGGCGCGGGCGTGGTCGAGGCGGTCGGGCCGGGAGTCACCGACGTGGCGCCGGGCGACCACGTCCTGACGTCGTTCCTGCCCGCGTGCGGCAGGTGCCGGTGGTGCGTGGCCGGGCAGTCGTACCTGTGCGACGCGGGCGCCAACGCCATGACCGGCGTCATGGCCGACGGCACCTTCCGCTTCCGTCGGGGGTCCGAGGGCGTCGGCGCCATCTGCTGCCTCGGGACGTTCTCACAGTGGACGACGGTGAGCCAGTACTCGGTCGTCAGGATCCCGGCCGACATCCCCCTCGACGTGGCGTGCCTCGTGAGCTGCGGCGTGCCCACGGGCTGGGGCTCGGCCGTGTACGCGGCCGGAGTGCGCGCCAACGAGGTGGTGGTCGTCTACGGCGTCGGTGGGATCGGCGTCAACGCCGTCCAGGGCGCGGTGCACGCAGGCGCGGGTCTGGTCGTCGCGGTCGATCCCGTCGACACGAAGCTGAAGTTCGCGATGTCGCTCGGTGCCGACGTGGGGTTCACATCGCACGAGGAGGCGATGGAGTTCCTCACCGAGCGGACGGGCGGCGTCCTCGCCGACAAGGTCATCGTCACCGCGGGGGTGGTCGACGCCCCGCTGGTCGCGCAGGCGTTCGACGCCACCCGCAAGGGCGGCACGCTGGTCATCACCGGCCTACCGGACGGGACGGTCGACCGGATCAACGTCCAGCTGAGCGGGTCGATGCTGAGCATGTACGCCAAGCGGGTCGTGGGCGTGATCTACGGGCTCTGCAACCCGCGTTGGGACATGCCGGCGCTGCTCGAGCTGTGGCGCGCCGGCAGGCTCAAGCTCGACGAGCTGATCTCCGCCCGCTACCCGTTGGAGCAGATCAACGCGGGATACGCGGATCTCCTGGCCGGCCGGAACATCCGCGGCATCCTCGAGATCGGCCACTGAGAGATCGGCCACTGACGCCGCCGCTACGCTGACCTGATCCGGATGATTGGGGGATCCCATGCCTGAGGTCGTGATCATCGAGGCGGTGCGGTCGCCGTTCGGCAAGCGGGGCGGTGGTCTGTCGACCACGCACTCGGTCGAGCTGCTCGGATCGGTGCTCGGGTCGGTCGTCGCCCGCGCCGGCATCGATCCGGCCGAGGTCGGTCAGGTCGTGGGCGGGTGCGTCGGTCAGGTCGGCATGCAGGCGATGAACGTGTCACGCGGCGCCTGGCTCACCGAGGGCCTCCCGCTGAGCGTGGCCGCGACCACCGTCGACGCCCAGTGCGGGTCGTCGCAGCAGGCGACCAACATCGCCTACGCGCTCGTCGCGGGCGGTGTGGTCGACGTCGCCATCGGGTGCGGCGTCGAGGTGATGAGCCGCGTGCCGATGGGCTCGACCGTCCCCAAGGACGGGCCCGGCAAGCCCGTGACGCGCAAGTACTGGTCGCACCACGAATACACGTCCCAGTTCGAGGGAGCGGAGCGGATCGCCGACCAGTGGGGCATCACCCGGGCCGACTGCGACGCCTTCGGCAAGCAGTCGCAGGACCGGGCGGCGCGCGCGCAGCGGGAGGACCGCTACGGTTCGCAGCTCGTCACCATCGACGCGCCCGTGCTCGATGCCGACGGCAAGCCGACCGGGGACACGACGCCGGTCTCGCGTGACGAGGGCGTGCGCGAGACGACGCTCGAGGGGCTGGCCGGGCTCAAGCCCACCGGGCGCCCCGACGGCGTGCACACCGCCGGTACCTCGTCGCAGATCTCCGACGGCGCGTCGGCGGTGCTCCTGATGACCGCCGAGCGGGCCCACGCCCTCGGCCTCTCGCCGATCGCGACGATCGTCGGCACGTGCCTGGTGGGGTCGGATCCGGCGCTGATGCTGACGGGGCCGATCGGCGCCACCCAGAAGCTGCTGGCCGACAACTCGCTGCTGATGAGCGACATCGACGTGGTCGAGATCAACGAGGCGTTCGCGTCGGTCGTGCTGGCCTGGGAGCGCGAGCTGAAGCCCGACATGGAGACCGTCAACCCCAACGGCGGAGCGATCGCGCTCGGCCACCCCCTGGGCGCGACCGGCGCCGGCCTCGTGGCCAAGGCCGTGCACGAGCTGATCCGCACCGACGGAGAGCATGCCCTCGTCACGATGTGCTGTGGCGGGGGACTCGGGACGGGGACGCTGATCCGCCGGTAGGAGTGTGACGGTGACCGTGCCGTCTCGGTGACGGGACCGCCGCCGTGCGGTCGCCGTCCTGTGGCTGCGGCAGGGCGGATCTGCCATCATGTCGGGCCACGTCCGGGGACGAAGGAGTGGCGTCATGGGTCGCATCAGGGTCGGGGTGGTCGGAGGCGTCGCGCTGCTCACACTGCTCGCGGCGTGCAGCAGCAGCTCGAGCAGCTCGTCGAGCTCGGCCGCCCCGGGTGGGGCGACGACCGCGGCACCGTCGACGGGCGCCATCCCTGCGGCGACGGCGGACTCGGCGGCTTCGGCCCTGCTGCCTGCCGCAATCAAGTCGAAAGGTTCCGTGACGGTCGCCCTCGACGCCACCTACGCCCCCGACGAGATGCTCGACACCGACGGCAAGACGGTGATCGGCATGGACGCGGACCTGTCGACGGCTCTGGGCCAGGTGCTCGGGCTCAAGATCAGCCTGGTCGACGCCACATTCGACACCATCATCCCGGGTCTCCTGTCGGGCAAGTTCGACATCGGGAACTCGTCGTTCACCGATACCAAGGCGCGCGAGCAGCAGGTCGACTTCGTCACCTACTTCACGGCCGGCGAGGGCTACTACGTCAACGCGAACAGCACGGCGTCGTTCAACGGCCTGGACGCGCTGTGCGGCCACAAGGTGTCCGTCGAGAAGGGCACGACGGAGGAGAGTGACGCGCAGACGCAGTCCAAGACCTGCCAGTCCTCGGGGAAGCCGGCGGTCACCGTCCTGTCGTTCCAGGACCAGAACGCCGCCAACCTCGCGGTGTCGAGCGGTCGGGCCGAGCTCGGCTTCTCGGACTCGCAGGTCGCGGCCTACATCGTCCAGCAGTCCAACGGCCAGTTCAAGCTCACGGGTGACCCGTTCTCGACCGCGCCCTACGGCATCGCAGTTCCCAAGAACGGCATGGCACCGGCCCTGCTCGCCGCGGTCAAGGACCTGATGAGCCAGGGCGTCTACGCCAAGGTCCTGGCCAAGTGGGGCGTCTCGTCGGGGGCGATCTCGAACCCCGTCATCAACGGAGCGACGAGCTAGCGCCGCGGAGTGGCCGACACGGGCTCCACCCGGCGGGAGGAGTTGAAGGCCGTCCCCGTCCGCCATCCCGGGCGGTGGGTGGGCGCCGCGGGCGTCCTCGTGCTCGTGGCGATGTTGGTCCACTCCGTCTTCTTCTCGATGACGACCCGGGGCGGCAAGCGGCAGAAGCGCTTCGAGCTGCACGTCATCGCCAAGTACCTCTTCGCCCACCCGATCCTCCACGGGGTGGTGCTCACCATCGAGCTCACGGTGGCCGCGATGGCGATCGGCATCTTCCTCGGGATCGCCCTCGCCGTCCTGCGCCTCTCGCCGAACCCACTGCTCTCCGGCGCCAGCTGGGTCTACATCTGGTTCTTCCGCGGCACGCCCGTCCTGGTGCAGCTCCTGTTCTGGTACGAGATCAGCTACATCTTCCCGCGGCTGACCCTCGGGATCCCGTTCGGACCGGCGTTCGTGCACTACAACGCCAACACTCTGATCACGCCGGTGTTCGCCGCCATCATCGGGCTCGGCCTCAACGAGGGTGCCTACATGGCCGAGATCGTCCGGGCCGGCATCATCTCGGTGGACGAGGGCCAGACCGAGGCGTCGCACGCGCTCGGCATGAGCCGCATGCAGACGATGCGGCTCGTCGTGCTGCCCCAGGCCATGCGGGTCATCGTGCCCCCGACCGGCAACGAGACCATCTCGATGCTGAAGACGTCGTCGCTCGCGAGCACCATCACCGTCGGCGAGACGCTCTTCGCCGCCCAGGCGATCTACTCGCGCACCTACCAGACGATCCCGCTGCTGATGGTGGCCAGCCTCTGGTACCTGCTCATGACCTCGGTGCTCACGACGGGGCAGTACTACGTCGAGCGGTACTTCGCCCGTGGCGCGACCCGCGACCTCCCGCCCACGCCGCTGCAGCGCCTGCGGGCACGTGTCGCGGGCGCGTCGGTATGAGCGCGATGGGCGACGTGATGGTGCGGGCCGAGGGGGTGCGGAAGTCCTACGGGCACTTCGACGCCCTGCGCGGCATCGATCTCGAGGTCGCGACCGGGGAGGTGATGTGCCTGATCGGGCCGTCGGGCTCGGGGAAGAGCACGTTCCTGCGGTGCATCAACCACCTCGAGAAGATCGACGCCGGGCGGCTGGAGGTCGACGGCGACCTGGTCGGCTACCGCCTGCACAACGGTCGGCTCTACGAGCTGCGCGACCGTGAGGTGTGCGCCAAGCGGGCCGAGATCGGCATGGTCTTCCAGCGCTTCAACCTGTTCCCGCACATGTCGGCGCTCGACAACGTGGCCCTCGGGCCGTCGAAGGTGAAGCGGGTCGCGCGGGGTGAGGCCGTCGAACGGGCTCGGGCGCTGCTCGCCCGCGTCGGGCTGGGCGACAAGCTGGCGGCCTACCCGAACCAGCTGTCGGGGGGTCAGCAGCAGCGGGTGGCGATCGCCCGGGCCCTGGCCATGCAACCCAAGCTCATGCTGTTCGACGAGCCGACGTCGGCGCTCGACCCGGAGCTGGTGGGCGAGGTGCTCGACGTCATGCGCGGGCTGGCCGAGGACGGCATGACCATGGTCGTCGTGACCCACGAGATCGGATTCGCCCGGGAGGTCGGCGACAAGTTGGTCTTCATGGATGCCGGCACCGTGGTCGAGAGCGGCGTCCCGCGCGACGTGATCGCCAACCCCCGCTCGGAGCGGACCAAGGCGTTCCTGGCCAAGGTGCTCTGAGCACAGGTGTGTGGCGGCGCCGGCCGCGGGGCGCGACACTCGTGGCGACGACGAGGGGGGCCACGATGTCGGACAGGGGCTTGTTCCCCAACCTGATGGCGCCGGGTCGCATCGGCACGCTCGGGTTGCGCAACCGCATCCTGATGTGCCCGATGGGCGACTGCCTCTCGCACGACGACGGGTCCGTGAGCCCCAACCAGGCCGCGTACTTCGAGGCCCGCGCCAGGGGGGGCGCGGCCCTGCTGCTCGTCGGCTCGGTGTCGGTCGACTACCCCGACACCAGCTTCGACCTGCGGCAGACCGCGGCATCGGACGACCGCTTCCTGCCCGGGCTCGCCGATCTCGCCGACCGGGTCCACCGGCACGGCGCGCTGGTGGCGGCGCAGCTCGTGCACAACGGGCAGATGGCGCTGGCCGGTGTCGCCCGCGGCGTGCCCATGCTCGTCCCGTCGGTCCCGAAGCCACCGCACCCGGACCGGATCTCGACCATGGTGTCGGACGCCGAGGTGGCGGCGATGATGTGGCCGTTCACGCAGCCGACGTCGAAGGTGGAGTACCGCGTCGCGACCGAGGGTGATCTCGCGGTCGTCGTCGAGCAGTTCGTCGACACCGCGGCGCGCTGTCGGAGCGCGGGCTTCGACGGCGTCGAGCTGCACGCGGGCCACGGGTACCTGATCGACGAGTTCCTGACGCCGGCCATGAACACGCGCACCGACGGGTGGGGCGGTTCGCTGGAGGCCCGCGCCCGCCTGCTCACCGACACGCTGCGCGCCATGCGTGCCCGTCTCGGGCCGGAGTTCCCCGTCTGGATCCGCATCAACGCGGTCGAGCACCACAAGCCCGACGGCGAGCACTTCGAGGAGCAGTGCACGGTGGTCGAGATGGCCCTGGCCGAGGGCATCGACGCCGTCCACCTCACGGCCTACGGCAGCACCGACGTGGCGACGACACCGACAGACTCCTACGCGCCTCACGTCGTCGGCCCGCTCGCCGACTACGCGGCCGCGCTGCGCGCCCGCATCGGCGCGCGGGTCCCGGTGATCACCTTCGGTCGCTTCGAGCCGGACGAGGCCGAGCAGGTGCTGGCCGACGGAAAGGCCGACTTCGTGGCGATGGGTCGCAAGCTGCTCGCCGATCCCGATCTGCCGAACAAGCTCGCGGCCGGCCGCGTCGACACCGTGCGGCCGTGCATCTACCAGTACCGCTGCATCGGCAACATCTTCGTACGCGAGCCGCTGCACTGCGTCGCCAACGCGTCGACGGGTCGGGAGGACGATCACGCCGCATTGCGCACGCCCTCGGCCACACCCCGGCGCGTGCTTGTGGTCGGCGGCGGCCCGGCCGGGCTCGAGGCCGCGCGCCTGCTAGCCGGCCGGGGCCACGCGGTGACGGTGTGGGACGCGGCAGAGCGCCTCGGCGGCGCGCTCGCCGCGGGAGCCCTCGCCGACGCCGTCCTCGGCCGCTACCTCGGCTGGCTCGTCGGCGAGGTCGAGCGGGCGGGTGTCACGATCGAGCTCGGGCGTCTCGCCGATCCGACCTCGGTCGCCGCGGCGGGCGTCGACGAGGTCGTCGTCGCCACCGGGGCGCGCTGGCCGTTGCCTGACGTCCCGGGCGGCGATGCGCCCCACGTCCGCACCGTGCCGGAGCTGCGCGCCTGGCTGCACGCCGGCGCGCCCGTGGGTGCCGGAGGGGTTGCCGTCCTCGGTGGTGGGAAGCCGGCCCTCACGCTCGCCGCGTTCCTCGCCGGCCGCGGCTCCCCGGTGACGGTCCTCGAGCCGACGGCCGTGTTCGGTCTGGAGCTGGGGCTGCCGGGCCGGTTCCGGCTCGTCGCCGACCTCGAGGCCGCGGGCGTGCGGTTGGCGGGCTCGGCGCAGGTGCGCTCGATCGGTGACGGCGTGGTGTCGGCGACGATCGCCGGGGTCGACGAGCAGATCAAGGCCGATGCGGTCGTCGTGACCACGGGCGCGCACACGGACACGACGATGGTCGACGCGCTGGCCGCTGCCGGCGTGCGCGCCCGGCCCGTGGGTGACTGCCGGGAGGTGCGCCAGATCGAGGGGGCCAACCTCGACGCGGCCGCGCTCGCGCTCGCGCTGGGCTGAGCGCGGGCGTGCACCTGCACCTCGCCGACGCCGACCTCGCGCGCGACCCGTACCCCGCGCTCGAGGAGGTGCGCGCCGCGGGTCCGGTGGTGCCGGACGAGGTGACGGGCGACTGGCTCGTCACCGGGTACGACGACTGCGCGCGGGTGCTCGGCAACGTCGAGCGGTTCACGTCGGAGGTCGCGCCCGGCACCGGTCCGGGCGTGTTCGGCGGCCCGGTGTTCGAGACGATGGACGGTCCCCGTCACGACGAGATCCGCGGGGTGTGGGCCCGCGACTTCCAGCGCGACCGGCTCGAGCGCCACCGCCCGCTGATCGGCCGGATCGTCGACTAGGCGCTCGACGCCTTCGTCCCCC
>Ga0209415_10017813_pt1 | contig 11264 bp, 12 predicted proteins | sample PeaSoiSIISIP2007_FD_187696 | JGI IMG/M metagenome (GOLD analysis project Ga0209415, IMG submission 187696) | Peat soil microbial communities from Weissenstadt, Germany - SII-SIP-2007 (SPAdes) (version 2) | ecosystem: Environmental > Terrestrial > Soil > Wetlands > Peat | place: Germany...
CCCCTCTAGTACAATCAAGCCGTGAGCGACGCCGTCCGCATCGGAATCCTGGGCGACTTTAATGCCGATTTCCGCTCACACCACGCCACCAACGACGCTCTGCAGCACGCCGCGAAGAAACTCAATATCACGGTTGAATCCGAGTGGCTGCCCACTCCGTCGCTCACCGCCGCCGAAGCTGAAAAGACTCTCGAAACATTCGACGGCCTGTGGGCCTCGCCCGGCAGTCCTTACAAGAGTTTCGACGGCATGCTCAAAGGCATCGAGTTCGCCCGCCGGCGCGATTGGCCTTTTCTGGGCACGTGCGGCGGCTTCCAGTACGCCTTCATCGAATTCGCCCGCAACGTCCTCAACATCAAAGACGCTGACAGCGCGGAAAATAATTCCGGCTCCAAGAACATCATCATCTATCCCGTGGCCTGCGCCGTCCCCGGCCGCAAGGGCGATGCCCCCAAGCTCTCCGGCGCGGTCCCGGAGATTCGCCTGCGCCCCGGCTCTTACCTGCAGTCTTTCTACGGCAAGGACCAGGAATCCGCGACCGAGGAATTCTTCTGCAACTTCGAGATTAATCCCGACTACGAATGGGCCGCCATGGAAGCTGGATTCCCCGTGGTCGCGCGCGGCTCCCAAGGCGAGATTCGCGCTATCGAGTCACCGACCCACCGGTTCTTCCTGGCCACGCTCTTCCAGCCGCAACTGTCGTCCACCGCAAAGAAGCCGCACCCCATCGTCCTCGCTTTCGTGCAAGCCGCCGCTGACTGGGGCAAAAAAAAGCTGGACGACAGCGTGCTGGAATAGCAACTGGTTACCAAAGCCCCTGACCCGCGTCGGTTACCCGCCCCGCACCATGAGCATCTGGAGCCCTGTCCCTCCTCCCACTAGACTCATGCGGAATCGTCCCCTGTTCGCGGGACCGCGTCCGCAGGAGCCACACGTCTTCTATGCACATGCAACTGGCGAACTCATTCCGCATTCCGTTCACCACGCTGGTCAGCTACATTCCAGTCCTCGCGACCATCGTCACCACGTTTTTCAGCATCATTCTGGCGCGCGCCACGCTGCGCTATGTGGAGGCCACGGACAAAGGCCTGGCCCTCGCCCGCGAAGAATTCGAACGCGAGTGGTCGCCCGACCTGCATATCAAGATGGAGCGCGTCTCCGCGACCGAAGCCCGACTCATCGTCACCAATCTCGCGAAAACGTCCGTGCTGTTGCAGTTGTTGCAACTGCGCAAGATCTCGCATGCCATGCCCTTCGAGCGCTGCCGCCTGAACGATCCCCTGGTCGGCGGCATGACCTGGACGCAGGAGATGGGCCGCCGCATTCTGGCTTGTACGGGACCGGAATTTGAAGGCCCGATCGCGGCCTCGATGACCTTCTATGCCGCGGGCCGCATGTACCGCACCGACTGGTTCCGCTCGCAGATTCAAGTCCGCGAGGGACGCATCATCAGCCTCGAACCCAGCACCATGCCCGCCCGCCGCGTGCGCGTAATCGAGCGCAAAGGCCCTGAACGCCGCCGCGAGTTCGTCCAGGATGTAACCGCCGGCATCGCCCCCGCCAAAATCGACAGCAAGCCCGACGAAAGCTTTTTCGTTACTGGAGCCTGATCAATCAAAGGTGAATTGATTTCCTCAAGATGATCAGGTAACCCTTACCAACGATTCACCGGTCGCGCATCAATTCGGTAAAGCTTTCTCGCTCCCTGCCGATTCCATCCCCTAGGAGACTAGGATCATGATTAACCCAATCAGCAGCGTTCATCCGAGCGACGTCCACCAAGTCTCGCAGCCGCCTGCGGAACCCAAGCCCGATCCTCAGGCGCAGACTCCTCCGGTGCAAAAAAGTGGTGCACTCTCGCAGGACCAGGTCACGCTAAAGAGCGCTGGCCAGGCCGACACCGACCGCAGGTAATGCGCCCGAGTCACAGCGCGAGAAGTTCGAACGCCGGATAGCTCGACGCCAGTGTGGCAAATGCCTCCACTGGCGATCCCGCCGCCACGGGAAAGTAGCGTTGCACCTCGCGCTTGAAGCTGTCGAGATAGGCTTTCAGGATCGGAGGCTTGTCGGCGTCTGCAATCGGATGCAGGCGATATCTCGTGCGCACGCTTCCTTTCTTCAACGTGACTTCTCCGGCAGCCTCCGCGTTGCGCACCCACTGCGTTCGCCCGCGAGGAGCCACCAGATAACGCTTGCCGTCCAATTCCAGCAGATCGACTGGAGTCGAGTAGAGCTTGCCCGATTTCCGTCCGCGGACTTCCAGCAAATAGTTGTGGGAGAAACCTAGGCCGAGGCCGACCAGAAATCCGAAAGCGCGGTTGAATAACTTCTCAACCCCGGTTGGTTCGCGGAACACAGGTTGGCTGGAATTCATGGCCAAATTCTACCGCGCGGCCGGGCCTGCTTCACGAAGCGCAGTGCGGCGGAATTCATGCAGCAGCGGAGATGCTTGGGCTCGGGCCTTCGTCGAAGACGTAGCCGAGGTTGCACTTGACTTCGCTTTATATTCGCCTAAAATAACGGGTATGGCCATCACACGCAGGCAGCGGGAAGTCTACGATTTTATTTCGCGATTCGTGGCGGAGCACGGATACTCTCCGTCGTTTGATGAGATTGGCAAGGGCCTGGATCTGACCTCTCTGGCCACGGTGCACAAACACGTCACCAATCTTGAAAAGAAGGGACTGCTGACGCGCGACTACAACCGCAGCCGCTCGATCGACCTGCTGCCTCCCAAGGGACGGCTCAAGCAGGCGATGAGCGTGAACACGGGCCTGGTGCTGCCGCTGCTGGGGCGAATCGCGGCCGGGCAGCCGATTGAGGCCGTGCAGAACAACGAAACCATTTCGCTGGCCGACTTCGTGCGCTCGAAAGAAGTGTTTGTGCTTGAGGTGCGCGGAGATTCCATGCAGGATGAGGCCATCCTCAACGGCGACTACGTGCTGGTTGAGAAAGCCCGCACCGCGCACAACGGCGACATTGTGGTCGCCCTCGTCGATCAGAGCGACGCCACGCTGAAGCGCTTTTACCGCGAAGGGGATAACATCCGGTTGCAGCCTTCCAACGTAACCATGAAGCCGATCATCGTGCCGGCCGCGTCAGTGGATGTGCAGGGGCGGGTGATTGGGGTGCTGAGGAAGTATTAGGCGTTTCCATTCTCGGGAACTTTCTTAGAACAGGTGGAAATCAACTTCGACAGCAATTTCTACATCGACCGGCTCCCCGTCTTTTTCCGCTGGTTTGAATCTCCAGGCTTCCACGGTGCGCACTGCTTTTTCGTCCAGGCCGCACCCTAGTGGCCTGAGCACGTGAACGTTGGTGGGAGCCCCTGACCTATCCACCACCAGCATCAAGGTTACGGTGCCCTGATATTTTGCCCTTCGCGCGGGCTCGTTAAATTCGGGAAACCGCTGATAGAGCGGCTTAGGCGGAGCGATGCCTTGTCCGACGCGAGACAGGCGCGGGGGTTGTACGGAGCCAGAGTCGTCATGTTCGGGGCGCATCCGATTTGGGTCGGCGTTCGCATCGGAACCGAGAGCGACGCCGGGGACGGCAACGAATTCCGGCGAGAGCGTGCAGCCCTCATAGTCTTTAGAAGCCGTACCCGACAGCCCGGCGAGTACGCACGGCTTCCAGTAATCCGGGACGAGTTCGGCGAAGTGATCTTCGGGGGTGAGAAATACTTTGGCCAACAGAGCATCGGCGTTATCAGCGGTGACTTCACTGGGGCCGAAGTCGGCTTCAAGGTTCAGCATCTTCGCCTTCTCGCACTCTTCGCCGGTCTTCCCGCCGGGGCATCCCAGAGGCGAAAAGCCTGCATCGCGGACCCAACCCATGTGCAGACGCGTTGCCCGGATGCTGAGACGATGATCCGACACGTGCAAGTCGTCCACTTTCAGCAAGCCATCAACGGTCCAATCTCCAGAAGCCGCACTTCGCGCAAGCTGCCCAGAGGCGTCGTAGCGCAGATAAGAGCCATCGTAAAAACCGCGCAGCACAAAGATCTTGGCCTTGTAGTGATCGCGCAGGTCCTGTTCCACATCGCTGGCGGATTGCAGGTGGATGGGGAAGATGGCAATGCTCAGCACAGCGACGGTGCAGAGAAGCCGTGCTGTTCTTTTACGGCGCATGGTTGTGCATCTTAGCACTGTTTCCGATTGAAAGAGCCTAGCCCCGGGCGCGCTTTGAGCACGGGTATTCCATCAATCCGCCTGTTTGGGAGAAAATAGAAGCCTGAACCCCTTACGGAGTTCTGCTACGCGAGGTCACGCTCCATGTGCAGAAACATCAAGACCCTCTTCAACTTCGATCCGCCGGTTACGGACGACGAGGTGCGCGCCGCGTCGCTTCAGTTTGTGCGGAAAATCACCGGCTTCAATAAACCGTCGAAGGCCAACGAATCCTTATTCCTTGCCGCCATTGATGAAGTCGCTACCGTTTCAACTCGCCTGTTGCGCTCTCTTGAAACCACCGCGCCGCCCAAGAATCGCGAAGAGGAAGCCGCCAAGGCGAAAGCCCGCGCCGCCGAACGATTTGGAACCTAGCGCCGAAGCGGCGTTGGAACGGTCAGTGCGGCGTGGCACGCATCTCACACCCCCTCTTTCGGGTGTCCTGCCTCCAAGGTGTCAACATCAGGAAATTCCTCATAAACTCTTCAGGAATTTCTTGCGATTGACCCCGATCGCCTTCTTCGGATAAACGATTTCCAGTAGTTAGAAACTTCCCCATGAGGCCCCAATGACTCCCGATGAAAGAGAGGTCATGCATATCCTGTGCGAGCGGATCGCGACCGAACAAAAGCACGACAAGTTCGTGAAACTGGTTCAGGAACTCAACGAACTCCTGGACCGCAAGAGGCGCCGGCTGGAACGCCTCGCCCCCAAGCCCCAATGAGTGCTTGAGTTGCCGAATCGAGCGTCCACCATCACGGCGCTTCCCAGTCGACCGAGTAAACATCCTGAGTGCCGGTGTCGCGCAGCAGCAACGGCGAATCGTCGGGCGCGAGCGCGAGGCCGCCGCCGTATCTTCCGGTGGTCGCAAAGTTCTTCAATTCCACCACCTGCTCCGTGGCATGGTCCCTGATGCGAATCCTGACCACGGCATTTTTTCCCCGGAAGTCCAAAACGTAAACGTACTGTCCGTCGTGCGACCAGTTCAGCCAGCTCAACGACCCGGAGGCCAGCTCGCTCCATTTCTTCATCTGCGAATCAAACAGCAGAAGTCTTCTGGAGTCCGCCGAGAACGCGGAAATGTAGCGGCCATCCGGCGACCATCGCGGCGAATAGAATCCTTGCGAATCGGGCAGGTCCGAGACTTGTTTGCTGGCCACATCGAGGATGTGGATCGCGGCAGAAGGGTCATTCGATTCGTTCCCGAACACGATCTTGCTTCCGTCCGGCGACCAGTTCGGATCCAGTTGTTGCCGGGGATCGTCCGGCAGCAGTTGCCGAGGACTTCCACCATCGGGCGAGATCTCGTAGATTCGGGCAGGCTTATTCGCGCTCCACGCGAACTCGAAGAAGATAATCTTCCTGCCATCGGGTGACCACCGGGGCAGCACGGGATACATGGGCGGATACGTCAATTGCAGCCGCTCGCTCCCGTCCAGCTTGCTCCGCCACAACGTGCCCTCACGGTAAGAAACGAAGGTCACCCACTGACCATCCTTCGAGAAGGCGACATACTCCGCAGAAATGCCGCCGAGAAAAGACGAGAACTGTCCGGACTTCGAGTCGTAGCGCATCAACTCGCCGCGGTAGTTCTGTCCAATCATGAATAGCTTCTTGCCATCCCGGCTGGGAAGCGGCGAAGACAGTGACAGCGGGCTGGCAGTCAACGCGACGGGTTTGGGCTTAGAGTGAAGCAGGCTGCCTTTCTGCGGCAATGCCCAGAGTTGCCCCTTGGATTGAAAAACGAAATACTTGCCGTCGGCCGTCCACTTGCCACAACACTCGTCCGGCGGATCGTGCCAACCGGCGAGCAGACGATGCAAATCCGTCCCCGCCAATGACACCTCCCATGCAATCTGCTGCCCGATGGTTCCCGCGCTTTCCGAGCTGTCGAATCGCAGGTGTCCGCCGTCAGGCGACCACGTAACATTCTTGATGTCGCCCTTCACGCTCAGCAGCTTTCGCGCTTCGGTGGCGTCCGCCTTCGCCACGAATAGATCTCCCAGATCGCTGTAGGCCAGCATCTTGCCATCGGGAGACCATGCCGCGGTTTCTCCTGACGCATCCCCGAGCCGGCGGGGAGATCCTCCAAGAATCGGCAGACTCCAGATCGGTCCCCGCGGCGGCGCGCCCCGCCCATCCACCACCAGAAGTTCCGACCCGTCCGGCGACAAATCCAGGGGAACCATGTCGGCGGAAGGCATAATCGACATTCTTCTCGGCTCGCCGCCCGCAATCGACATCTCCGCGATACCGTGGTAGGCGAAGCTTCCCGAGCTGCCCACGCCGATGCCCAGGTAGAGTCTCGATCCGTCAGTTCCAATCAGCGACTTGGGCTGCCCGTCATGGGTGAGCTGAACGTAGTTCGCGACCTTGGGAACGGCCGCGGGCTGCATCCAGAAATATGCCAGCACCACGGCCCCGGCGACCAGCGCAAGAATGGCGACAGCCAGGGCACGTGAGTGAGGTGGCTCATTTTTTCTGGCGCCACTTGTCGCGTCGGCCCGTGCGCCGCCTCTGGCCACTTGTTTTTTCGCTCCGGTTTTCTCATGCGCGGCCGCCGGCGTTACTGTCGAATGCGACAGCGCTTCCAGCGCGAATGCCAGATCGGACGCCGACTGAAACCGTTGCTCCGCATTCTTTTCCAGACAACGCAGCACCACTTTCTGCAACGCCACCGGCGTCTCCGGCGCAAGGTCCGATATCGGTGCGGGATCTTCGTTCAGAATCGCGCTTATCGTGTCCGCCGACGTCGGCCGCTCAAACGTCCGCTTCCCCATCACCATTTCGTAGAGGATCGCGCCAAACGCGAAAATGTCAGTGCGATGGTCGGTCTCCAATCCGCGCACCTGCTCTGGAGACATGTAGCCAACCGTTCCCATGGCCACGCCCGGCAGCGTGAGCGTCGCCGCCGCCAAGTCTTTCGGCTCAACCACTTTCGCCAGACCGAAGTCGAGAATCTTGATCCGGCCATCTTTGGTGACGAACAGATTGTCCGGCTTGAGGTCGCGATGGACGATTCCCTTTTCGTGGGCCGCCGCCAGTCCGTGCGCGATCTGCACTCCGTAATCGATGGCCTTGCGCAGCGGCAGTGGCCCGCGCCGCACACTCTCGGTCAGAGTCTTGCCTTCCAGCAATTCGGAGACAAGGTAAGGCACACCCGCATACGTGCCCATCTGGTACACGGCAAGAATGTTGGGATGATTCAGCGCCGCCGCAGCTTTGGCTTCCACCTCGAAGCGCTGCAGCCGCTGCGGTTCCGATGAGACCAGCTCCGGCAGAACCTTGATCGCGACCTCGCGGTCGAGCCGCGTGTCGCGCGCGCGATACACTTCGCCCATGCTGCCCGCCCCAAGCGGCGAAAGAATCTCGTATTGACTAAGTCTGGTGCCCGAGGCCAGAGCCATTGGTCCGCCAATTATAGCCCTGCAGAAAATGATCCCCGCACGAAAAGAGGCGCTGGCCGAGGTGTATTCGGATACAAACTTGAAGTCCTGCGCTAAGCGGAGGGCATGAACATTTCAGCCGCGAAGTGCGGATTCACTTCGATCATTCACTTCGACTCGATGTGATCGAAATCACGCCACTCCGCGCGCCCAGCATTATCTTGACAGGAACAAACCCGCCCTGTACTCTCGCCAGCCATACAGTTTGCGTGCTCGGCCGTCATTTCATTTCCCGTGTCGTGAGTCTTTCTTTGCGGCCTCTGCTTTCCCCCTTAGGCCCTCGGACTTCACGCATACGCACAACTTTGTGGTGAGAGGCCAGGCCACTATGCCCTGTCATTTGAAGTTGTCCCTGAGTTCTAATCGGCTCTGGGTGTTGCTGATTGCCGCGGCAGCGTTCTTGCCGGGCACCTGCCGCGCTCAAGGCTTCCCGCCGCTGTCTCCCGATGATTTGAAGATGATCAGCGAGCCGAAAGCTCCCGGCGCGCCCGCCATCATCCTGTTTCGCGAAGTCGACCGCGATGACACTGGCGGCACCTCGCATGAAGACAATTACATACGTATCAAGATTCTGACCGAAGAGGGTCGTGACCACGCCAACGTCGAGATTGCGTTTGACAAGGCAAACGAGGACGTGGTGAGTATTCATGCGCGTACGCTCAAGGCCAATGGCTCAGTCGTCGAGTTCAGCGGCAAGGTGTTTGAGAAAACCATAGAGAAAGCTCGCGGCGTAAAGTATCTGGCCAAGACTTTTAGCCTGCCCGACGTGCAGGTCGGGGATATTATTGAGTACCGCTACACTTACAGCTTCAGCGACCAGTACATCTATGGCTCGCGTTGGATCCTCAGCGACGAATTGTTCACCCGGGACGCGAGATTCAGTCTCAAGCCCTATGAAGCCAAGTACGTCCCGATGAGCTTGCGCTGGACATGGCAGGGGCTTCCCTCCACTTCGCAGCCGAAACAGGGTCCTGATCGTATCCTCCGCATGGATGGCCACGACATTCCGGCGTTCCAGGTGGAGGACTACATGCCACCTCCGGACGAACTGAAGGCTCGGGTCAATTTCATCTACGAAGATGAATACCTGGACCGCGAGGAGGAGCAATTCTGGCGGCATGTCGACAAGAAGCGCAACGACGCCCTTGAGGCATGTCGAGCTTGGCATAAGAACTGTTGCCCATTTGTGCGGCCGGATATTCTCCCGCGAGCGAGGTGAGTTGCGCGGCGGCGCCGCAGACCAGAGATTGGTCGCTGGCCTCGTAGTCGCCGGGCGTATAGGGTCCAGTCCCTGCCTGAGGGATGACTTGCGTGCTGCCGCCGACGAATTCGACGACATTGGGATCGTGGAAGATGTGCTGATCGAATCCGGCGAAGAAGAAAACTTTGTTGCGCTTCAACGGCCCGCCGATCGTGCCCCCGAGCTGCTGCTGGCGGTTGTGCGGCTGCAGCGGCTGGCTGGCTCCAGCGATGCCCGCACAGGGCCATCCGCCGGCCGGTTCGACGGGCGCAACAGCCTGGTCCACAAACGCATCGGCAGCGCCGAGCGAGCTGTCGCGGAGATTGTAGAACGCGGTGCCGTGCACGTGGTTGGAGCCGGACTTGGTGACCACGTTGATAACCGCGCCACCCGAGCGCCCTTGCTCGGCGCCGAAGGAATTGGTGGAGACGCGGAACTCCTGCACGACTTCGGTGGAAACCTGGTAGGGAGCGCGATAGCGTCCGCGGCCCTGCGCGAAGAAGGCGTTGTTGTAGTCGCCGCCGTCGACGAGAAACGTGTTCTGGGATCCGCGAATGCCGCCGAACGACAGATCGCCGTTAGTAGCCGAAGTCAGGCTGCGAGGATCCTGCGTGACGCCGGGGGAAAACAGCGCGAGATCAGAAAATCGGCGGCCGTTGAGCGGAAAGTCGTTGAGGGCGCGCTCGTCGAGCAGCGTGGAGACGGCGCTGGGCTGGGTTTCGACCAGGGCAGCAGCGCCGGAAACGGTGACCGTCTCGTGCACTCCGCCGACGGTAAGGCGAAACGCGAGCGCGGCCGCGCCGCCGACATCCACATGCAACTGCGGCGTCACTTCCGGCGACATGCCGGGCGCGGTGACGCGAGCGGAGTAATCGCCGGGCGGCAGCAGTTCGAGCGCGAATCCTCCTTCGGCATCACTGCTCGCCGCATAGCGCAAGCCGGTCGCGAGGTTGACCACGACAATCGAGGCTCGCGCAATGCGGCTGCCGCTGGAGTCGAGCACGGTTCCGCGGATCGCTCCGGTAGCGTCCTGGGCGGCCAGCGGCGCGGTGATCGTGATCAGAAGAAGGATTAGGCTGAGAGCCGGGTAGGATAAATTGCGCGTCGTCGACATAAGTTCGCCCCTCGCCTGCGAGATCGTTACTTCGCAGAATCGCTATACGTACGATCAGCTCGGAGGGACCGCCCGACGCGCGCTTACCGGACGCGAGGCAGGAAGATCCGCGAAGCCGTGCCGGAAGGCGCGTTTTACGAGGCGCGGCCAGAAAGCTGCTTCGCGGAATATTTAGAAACCAAGATGTGTATAGCACGCGCGGGAGCGGAACTCTGTGATCTCCGGGAGACTTTCTTGGAATCGTTCCCGGAGTGGGAATGCAAAGGCTTCAACCACAGAGGACACAGGGGCGCACAGAGGGTTGTCAGTAGTCGCTCTTACACCGGAGTGGGTTCTCGTGGTATTTTCAGATTCCTCCTGAACGCATGATTTGAGCCTGGAAATGATTCGATCCTTCAAAGGTGTGCGGCCCACGATCCCGGCGACCTGCTTTGTCGACGACTCGGCGCAGATTATCGGCGACGTGGTGCTGGGCGAGCATGCTTCGGTGTGGATGAACGCGGTGGTACGCGGGGACGTGCACGAGATACGAATCGGGGCTCACTCCAATGTGCAGGACAACAGTGTGCTGCACGGCATGAAGCAGCAGTGGGGCGTGTATCTGGGCGAGTACGTCACGGTGGGGCATTCGGTCACGCTGCATGGCTGCGTGATTGAAGACCGCTGCCTGATTGGCATGGGGACGATCATTTTGAACGGTGCGAAGATTGGCGCAGGATCGATCATCGCGGCCGGAACGCTGATCCCGGAAAAGACCGTCGTCGAGCCGGGTTCGCTATGGATGGGCTCTCCGGGAAAATTTCGGCGCAAGCTGGAAGCGGCCGAGCAGGAAACGATCATGCGCTATGCGCGGAATTATCTTGAATATAAGGATGAGTATTTGAGGGAGAGATGAGTGCGAGTACCGCGTGCCGAAGGTGCGAGTATTGCCGCGCCGGAGGGGCGCCTGATAATAGCCCGGCGTTTCAACGCCGGGGCGGGCGCGCCACGGCATAGTTCCGTCCCGTCAGGGACGGCTGAAATTCGACGCGGGGATTGGGTGCATTTCAGCCGTGCCTACGGCACGGGCTCCGACCTGCCGCCTTACCCGGCGTTGAAACGCCGGGCTACTATCAATCGTCCCTCTGGGACGTAAGACTGGAAACGGAATGATTAAAGCAGTGCGAGGGACGCGAGACCTGCTGCCGCCGGAGACGGCGCTGTGGAATTTTGTGGAGGCCGCGGTGCGGGATGTGTTCCGCGCCTACAACTTCCAGGAAATTCGTACGCCGATTTTCGAGTCGACAGAATTGTTT
>Ga0209415_10017815_pt1 | contig 11262 bp, 8 predicted proteins | sample PeaSoiSIISIP2007_FD_187696 | JGI IMG/M metagenome (GOLD analysis project Ga0209415, IMG submission 187696) | Peat soil microbial communities from Weissenstadt, Germany - SII-SIP-2007 (SPAdes) (version 2) | ecosystem: Environmental > Terrestrial > Soil > Wetlands > Peat | place: Germany...
GAGCCGCATCGCGGCATGCCGGCGATGTTCACCATGATGAACGATGCCCGGCTGGGCGTCGGCATGCAGGGGCTCGCCCAGTCCGAGGTCGCCTACCAGAATGCCGCGATCTACGCCCGGGAGCGCCTGCAGGGCCGGTCGATCAGCGGCGTCAAATATCCCGACAAGCCCGCCGATCCGATCATCGTGCATCCCGACGTGCGGCGGAACCTGATGACCATGAAGGCCTTCAACGAGGCCGCCCGCGCCCTGGTGCTGTGGACCGCGCTGCGCAGCGACATCGCCCGTCGCGGCGACGACGCCAAGGCCCGCCAGGCGGCCGACGACCACATGGGCCTGCTCACCCCGGTGCTCAAAGGCGTGCTGACCGACCTCGGTTTCGCCAACACGGTCGCGGCGCAGCAGATCTATGGCGGCCACGGCTACATCGCGGAGCACGGCATGGAGCAGTTCGTGCGTGACGCCCGCATCGCGATGATCTACGAGGGCGCCAACGGCATCCAGGCGCTCGACCTGGTCGGCCGCAAGCTCGGCAAGGATGGAGGACGCGCCGTCACGGCGTTCTTCAACGAGGTGCAGGGCTTCATCAAGGAGCACGCCGGCGACGAGACGATGAAGCCCTATGTGGGCCCGCTCGGCGAAGCGCTCGGACACCTGCAGCAAGCCACCGTGTGGTTCATGCAGAACGCCCTCAAGGCGCCGGACAACGCCGGCGCCGGGTCGGCCGACTACATGCATCTGATGGGCCTGGTCGCGCTCGGCTACATGTGGTGCCTCATGGTCGCGGCGGCCCGCAGGAAGATTGCCGCCGGCGCCAATGGCGCCGGGTCCCGGCTCGCCGCCAAGCTCGTGACCGGCCGCTTCTTCATGGAGCGTGTCCTGCCGGAGACCGGCGCTCAGCTCGCCCGCATCAAGGCCGGCGCCGGCAGCATGATGGAACTGCCGGCCGACGCATTCTGACGATTGCGACACGCGATATCACCAAACAACCAATCCGGAAACGCCAATGGATGCCATCAACGTTCCGCGTGCCGCCTGGATGAGCGAGGACCTCGTGGTCCTCGAGGATCAGGCGCGCCGTTTCATCGCGGCCGAGTTCGTGCCCCATCTCGACCGCTGGAACGAGGAGGGCATCTACGACCGTTCGGTATGGACCAGGGCGGGCGAGGCCGGTCTGCTGTGCGCCTCGATGCCGGAGGAATATGGCGGCGCCGGCGGCAGCTTCGCCCATGAGGCGGTGATCGACCGCGAGATCAGCCTGGCGGGTTTCGACTCGTTCGGCGGCTCGCTCCATTCGGGCATCGTCGCCCCCTACATCCTCAACTACGGCACCGAGGAGCAGAAACGGCGCTGGTTGCCGCGGCTGGCCACCGGCGAGCTCGTCGGCGCCATCGCGATGTCCGAGCCGGGCGCCGGATCGGACCTGCAGGGCGTGCGCACCTCGGCGCGCAAGTCCGGCAACGGCTACGTGCTCAACGGCTCCAAGACATTCATCACCAACGGCCAGCACGCCAATCTGATCATCGTGGTCGCCAAGACCGACCCGACGCTCGGCGCCAAGGGGGTGTCGCTGTTCGTGGTCGAGACCGACGATGCCCACGGCTTCCGTCGCGGCCGCAAGCTGAAGAAGCTCGGGCTCGATTCCGCCGATACGTCGGAGCTGTTCTTCGATGACGTCCGGCTGCCTGCCGAAAGCCTGCTCGGCACCGAGGAGGGCCAGGGCTTCATCCAGTTGATGACCGAGCTGCCGCAGGAGCGCCTGATCGTCGCCGTCAACGCGGTGGCGATGATCGAGCGCGCGCTGGCGCTCACCATCGACTACGTCAAGCAGCGCCAGGCCTTCGGCAAGAAGATCATCGACTTTCAGAACACCCAGTTCGAGCTCGCCGAGTGCAAGACCGAGGCGACGATCGCCAGGGTGTTTCTCGATCACTGCATCGGCCGCCATCTCGAGCGCACGCTCGATACCACCACGGCCTCGATGGCCAAGTACTGGCTGACCGACCTGCAGGGCAAGGTCGTCGACCGCTGCCTGCAGCTGTTCGGAGGTTATGGCTACATGGACGAATATCCGATCTCGCGGATGTACCGCGACGCCCGGGTGCAGCGCATCTATGCGGGCACCAACGAAATCATGAAGGTGCTGATCGCGCGCAGCCTGTAACCGGTCCGCCGACGAACATGCGCGCGAGCGCCACTTAAAATCGCCCGGCCCGGCGCCTAGATACGGTCGCCGACCCGAACGCACGCTGAGAGAGAGATCGAGCGGAGAAGGAGAGAGCTCATGGCCGACGCATTCATCTATGATCACGTCCGCACGCCGCGCGGCCGCGGCAAGCAGGACGGTTCCCTGCACGAGGTCACGGCGCTCAACCTCGCCGCCCAGGTGCTCGGCGCGTTGCGCGATCGCAACGAGCTCGACACCGCCCTGGTCGATGACGTGGTCCTGGGCTGCGTCGATCCGATCGGCGAGGCAGGCGGCGACATCGCGCGCGCCGCGGCCCTGACCGCCGACTTCGGCCACGCCGTCCCGGGCGTGCAGATCAATCGCTTCTGCGCCTCCGGGCTCGACGCCGTCAATTTCGCCGCCGCGCAGGTGATGGCGGGCCAGCACGACATGGCGATCGGCGGCGGGGTGGAGTCGATGAGCCGCATCGGCATCGGCGCCTCCGGCGGCGCCTGGCCGATGGACCCGTCGATCGCGGTGAAGACCTATTTCATGCCCCAGGGCATCTCGGCGGACCTGATCGCCACCAAGCACGGCTTCTCGCGCGACGACGTCGACGCCTATGCGGTCGAGAGCCAGAAGCGAGCGGCGGAGTCGTGGGCCGAGGGCCGGTTCAAGAAGTCGGTGACGCCGGTCAAGGACGTCAACGGGCTCACGATCCTCGCCAAGGACGAGCACATGCGGCCGACCACGACCATGCAGTCGCTGGCGCAACTGCAGCCGTCCTTCGTGCAGATGGGCGAGCTCGGCGGCTTCGATGCGGTCGCCGTGCAGGCTCATCCGGAGGTCGAGGCGGTCACCCACGTGCATCACGCCGGCAACTCGTCGGGCATCGTCGACGGCGCCGCGGCGGTGCTGATCGGCAACAAGAAGGTGGGCCGCCGCGCCGGCCTGGAGCCGCGCGCCCGGATCAAGGCCTTCGCCAATATCGGCTCGGAGCCGGCGATCATGCTCACCGGCCCGGTCGACGTGACCAGGAAGGTGCTGAAGAAGGCCGGCATGCAACTGTCCGATATCGACCTGTTCGAGATCAACGAGGCGTTCGCCTCGGTGGTGCTGCGCTACTTGCAGGCCTTTGGGCTCGATCCCGCCAAGGTCAACGTCAACGGCGGCGCCATCGCGATGGGGCATCCGCTCGGCGCCACCGGGGCGATGATCCTCGGCACCGTGCTCGATGAGCTCGAGCGCCGCGATCTGTCGACCGCGCTGGTGACCCTGTGCATCGGCGCCGGCATGGGCACCGCGACCATCATCGAACGGGTGTGACGACAGCCACGCTGACACGCGCAATTCCGGCGAATGCGACGCGGATGCCGGCGGCAATTCAGGAGGAACCCATGACATTCCACAATTTCAAGCTCGACATCGACGCCGACGGCATCGCGCTGGTCACCTGGGACATGCCGAACCGGTCGATGAACGTGATCGACCAGAAGGTCACCGACGAGATCAAGGAGATCGTCGAGAAGGTGGCGACCGACGCCGCCATCAAGGGTGCGGTCATCACCTCGGCCAAGGACACGTTCTGCGCCGGCGCCGACCTGACCATGCTGGAGACGCTGGCCGGCACCTTCGGCACGCTGGTGAAGCAGCAGGGCGAAGAGGCGGCGACGTCCTATCTGTTCGAGGAGAGCCGCAAGCTGTCGCTGATCCTGAGAAGGCTGGAGACCTCCGGCAAGCCGTGGGTCGCGGCGATCAACGGGACGGCGCTCGGCGGCGGCTTCGAGATCACGTTGGCCTGCCATCATCGGGTGGCGTCGGACAATCCGAAGACCCGCGTCGGCGTACCGGAGATCAAGGTCGGGCTGTTTCCCGGCGGCGGCGGCACCCAGCGCATTCCGCGGATGATCCCGGCGAGCGACGCCCTCCAGGTGCTGCTCAAGGGCGACCAGATCCGGATCGATCGCGCCAAGGCGATGAAGCTCGTCGATGCGGTGGTGCCGGCGTCCGACCTCGTCAAGGCCGCCAAGGACTGGATCAAGGCCGGTGGCAAGGCCAAGCAGCCGTGGGACATCGACGGCTATCGGCTGCCCGGCGGACCGGTCTACTCGAAGACCGGCATGATGACGTTCCCGGCCGCCAACGCGATCTATCGCCGCGAAACCTACGACAACTACCCGGCGGCGCGCGCGATCCTGCAGTGCGTCTACGAGGGCCTGCAGCTGCCGATGGATACCGCGCTGCGCGTCGAGTCGCGCTGGTTCGCGAAAATCCTGCGCTCGCCGGAAGCCGCCGCGATGATCCGCTCGCTGTTCGTCTCCATGCAGGAGCTCAACAAGGGCGCCCGCCGGCCGGCGCAGGTCGCGCCGACCCGGCTGGCCAAAATCGGCGTGCTCGGCGCCGGCTTCATGGGCGCCGGCATCGCCTACGTGACGGCGCAGGCCGGCATCGAGGTCGTGCTGATCGACCGTGACCAGGCGATCGCCGACAAGGGCAAGGCCTATTCGCAGAAGCTGGTGGACGATCAGGTCAGGAAAAACCGCGCCACGCCCGCCGACCGCGACGCCCTGCTCGCCCGCATCAAGCCGACCGCCGACTACGCGGAGCTCGCCTCGGTAGATCTCGTCATCGAGGCGGTGTTCGAGGATCGCAAGATCAAGGCCGAGACCATCGGCCGGGCGGAGGCCGTGATCGGCCCGAAGGTGGTGTTCGGCTCCAACACCTCGACCTTGCCGATCACCTCGCTCGCCGAGGAGTCGAAGCGGCCGGCCGAGTTCATCGGCGTGCACTTCTTCTCCCCGGTGGAGAAGATGATGCTGGTCGAGATCATCATCGGCAAGAAGACCGGCGACGCGGCGCTGGCGGTGGCGCTCGACTACGTGCGTGCCATCCGCAAGACCCCGATCGTGGTCAACGACTCTCGCGGCTTCTTCACCTCGCGGGTGGTCGGCACCTACATTCGCGAGGGCCATCTGATGCTCGCCGAGGGTGTGCCGGCCGCCATGATCGAGAATGTCGGCCGCATCGCCGGCATGCCGGTCGGCCCGCTTTCGCTCAATGACGAGGTCGCGGTCGATCTCGCCTGGAAGATTCTCAAGGCCACCGAGGCCGACCTCGGGGCCGACGCCATCGACCCGCGGCAGAAGGCCTTGCTCCACGAGATGGTGGAGAAGCGCGGCCGCTTCGGCCGCAAGAACGCCAAGGGCTTCTACGACTATCCGGAAAAGGGACCGAAGCGCCTGTGGTCGGGCCTCGCCGACCTGCAGGCGCACAAGCTCGACCCCGACACGATCGACGTCGGCGAGTTGAAGCATCGTTTGCTGGCGATCCAGGCGCTGGAGACCGCGCGCTGCTTCGAGGAGGGCGTGCTCACCGACGTGCGCGAGGCCGATGTCGGGGCGATCCTCGGCTTCGGCTACGCGCCCTATACGGGCGGCCCGCTGTCGTGGATCGACACCATGGGCGCCAAGCGCTTCGTCGACCTGTGCAAGTCGCTGGAAAAGAAGCACGGCGCCCGCTTCAAGCCCGCCAAGCTGCTCGTCGACATGGCCGCCAACGGCGACGGCTTCTATCGCCGCTTCGCACCGGGTCGCAAGCGCGAGGCCGCCTAGACGAGCGGTTCCATGGATGCTGTTTGTCGGATGGGTAGAGTGGCGACATCGGGCACTCGTCCGATTTCGCCGCGAAGCCCGTCGATGGGTCTCGCCAGGGCCCAACCGATCCTACACACGCGCCATTCCGGCACCTGCAGACCACGTCCCGATCAACCGTGATCGGGACGTGGCGCGGCGCCGCGAGGTGCCCCGCTAGCCCACCGCTAGCCCCTGCGGGACCTTCGGCGCCGGCGGCACGCAGCCTCTCACCCGAGCATCTCATGACATCGGCCGACCGGACGTCGTTCCTGCGCTGGCGTGAAATACCGGCAGGCGTCTGGACGCTCGGCCTGGTCTCGATGCTGATGGACATCTCGTCAGAGATGATCCACGCGCTGCTGCCGCTCTACCTGGTCGGCGTGCTCCATGCGTCCACCTTGACGGTCGGCGTCATCGAGGGCGTCGCGGAGGCGACCGCGTCGATCACGAAAATCTTCTCCGGCGCGCTCAGCGACCGGCTCGGCAAGCGCAAGCTGCTCGCCGCCGTCGGCTACGGCCTGGCGGCCGCCACCAAACCGGTCTTTCCGCTCGCCCCCAACATCGGCTGGCTGATCGCGGCCCGCTTCGTCGATCGGGTCGGCAAGGGCATCCGCGGCGCACCGCGGGATGCCCTGGTCGCCGATCTGAGCCCTCCGGCGCTGCGCGGCGCGAGCTTCGGTCTGCGTCAGGCGCTCGACACCGTGGGCGCCTTCGTCGGTCCCCTGCTGGCGATCGGCTTCATGTTGCTGACCGGCGACAATTTCACCCTGGTGTTCTGGATCGCCGTGGTCCCGGCGGTCCTGTCGGCTGCCCTGATCATGGTCGGCGTGCACGACCCGGCGCCTCGCGCCGACACCGCGCCGGTGAGGGCGCCGCTGTCCCCGCGTGAGCTCAAGCGGCTCGGCCGCCGCTTCTGGCTCGTCGTCGGCGTCGCCACGCTGTTCGCGCTCGCCCGGTTCAGCGAGGCCTTCCTGCTGCTGCGCGGCCAGTCGGTCGGGTTGCCGATCGCGCTGGCGCCGGCCGTGATGGTGGTGATGAACCTGGTCTACTCCCTCGCCGCCTGGCCGGCCGGCGTGCTGTCCGATCGCATCGGGCGGTCCGGCGTGCTCGCCGCGGGCTTCGCCCTCCTGGTGGTGGCCGACCTGGTGCTGGCGCTCGGCACCAGCATGGCGGCGCTCGCCATCGGGGTGGCGCTGTGGGGTCTGCACATGGGATTGACCCAGGGCATCCTGGCCTCGCTGGTGTCCGACACCGCGCCGGACGACCTGCGCGGCACCGCGTTCGGCACGTTCAATCTCGTCACCGGGCTGGCGACGTTGGCCGCCAGCATCCTGGCGGGTGGTCTGTGGGACATCGCCGGCCCGCGTGGCACGTTCCTGGCCGGCGCCGCTTTCACCGCGCTCGCGCTGCTCTGGCTTCCGGCCATCCGGTCGACCGACGAGGCTCCCGCTGGAGGCACGTGAGAGCCTGGGCGGGCGCATGGGCGGGGCGATTGCGGCGAGGCCGCATCCGGGTCACAATGGCCGATCAGTCGTGGTCCAGAGCACAGGCCGCAAAGCGAGCATGTCCGGCTCCCTTGGAATCCGGATGCGCCTGTTCGGGCGGCAAACCGGTGTTCACCCTGGATGAGGTCCGGGCAAGGCTTCGCCCGGTCATGGGCCAGCCGGCACAACGGAGGAACCGATGGAACAGGTGCAGTCCGCGAACGCCAAGGCCATTCCGTTCGATACCGCCAAGCTGGACGGTCTGATGGATGAGGCGGATCTCGACGCCCTGGTCGTCACCTCCAAGCACAACATCCAGTATCTGCTCGGGGGCTATCGCTTCTTCTTCTTCGACTACATGGACGCCATCGGGGTCAGCCGCTACCTGCCGGTCCTGTTCTACCAGAAGGGCAAGCCGGAGAATTCCGCCTATGTCGGCTACCGGCTGGAAACCCACGAGCGGGAGCTGGGCAAGTTCTGGCCGCCCGCGGTGAAGACGTCGTCGTCCGGCTCGACCGACGCGATGCTGCTCGCCGTCGACCACATCCGGCACCTCAACGGCAACATCCGCCGCATCGGCATCGAGGCGGCGTTCCTGCCGACGGATGCCGAAAAGGTGCTGCGCCAGAACCTCGGCAATACCGAGATCGTCGACGGCTATTTTCCGCTGGAACGGCTGCGCGCCGTGAAGACGCCGCGCGAGCTCGCCCTGCTGCGCGAGGCGTCCGAGCGGGTGGTCGCCTCGATGCAGGCGACGTTCGCCCGCTGCCGGCCCGGCATGACCAAAATCGAGGTGGTCGACATACTGCGCAAGCAGGAGGTCGAGCGCGATCTCACGTTCGAATACTGCCTGGGAACCGCCGGAACCAGCCTCAACCGGGCGCCGTCCGAGCAGAAGCTGCAGATCGGCGACATCATGTCGATCGACTCCGGCGGCAACTATCGGGGCTATATCGGCGACCTCTGCCGGATGGGCATCCTGGGGGCCGAGCCGGACTCCGAGCTGGTCGACCTGCTGGCCCACGTCGATGAGATCCAGCAGAAGGCCAGGAAGCCGATCAAGGCCGGCGCGCTCGGCGGCGAAATCTACGCGGCTGCCGAGGGGATGATCGGCAAGTCGCCGCATCTGCCGTACATGGAATTCCTCGCCCACGGCATGGGACTGATCAGCCACGAGGCGCCGCGGCTCTCGACCAAGGGCAACATGAACTACACCGGCTACGACGCGGATCGCCCGCTGGAGGCCGGCATGGTGGTCTCGATCGAGACCACGATGAAGCATCCCAGACGCGGCTTCGTGAAGCTCGAGGACACCGTGGCGGTCACCAAGGACGGCGGGGAGGGCTTCGGCGACACCGGACGCGGCTGGACTCGCGCGGGCGTCTGACGGCCTCGGCCGACATCGTCGAGCGACCAGCCACGGTCCTCCCCTGAAGCGCGGTCACACCCGGTTCGCCGCAGCGCCGTTCAGCGGCGCCTTCAGCCCGGCCACTTCGGCCTCGAGCGCGACGATGCGCTCGCGCATGATCGCGCTCACCTCCCGGACCTCGTCCTCGGTGAAGCGCGGCGTGATATGGCTCGGGCAGTTGGTGTCCCAGGCCTCGATCGTGAAGACGATCACTCGCTCGGGGCGGGCGCGGTAGGAGGGGTCGCTCAAGGCCGCGAGCAGCCCGGGATCGTCCTCGACCACCCGCGCCCGGCCCCAGATCTTGACGCGCTGGCGCGAGGCGAAGTCGATCAGGAAGAGGTAGGCCTTGTCGTTGGCGCCCAGGTTGGCGAGCGTGATGTACTGGCGGTTGCCGGCGAAATCGGCAAATGCCAGGGTTCTGTCGTCGATGACCTTGATGAAGCCCTGCGGTCCGCCGCGGTGCTGGATGTAGGGCCTCGCATCGGTCCCGACGGTGCCGAGGAACGCGGTGTCGATGGTCGCCAGGAAGGACGCAAGGTCCGGTGACACCCGGTCGGGAAACGGGCGCTTCCGCTCGCGCGCCTCGTAGGCCGGGCGCGATCCACGACGCTGCTGCTGCTCGCGGACCCGCGGCGGGAACACGATATCGGCCGATGTCGTCATGACGGTTGCTCCATGGCTCTGTCCGACCAGCATGGGCCACAGATGGCATGTTTCGCCCGAGAGATAATTGTCTAGACTTGCAAGATATTGTTCCTCTTGGCGCAACAACGATGGACCGCCTCGACGTCATCGCCACCTTCGTCGCCGTCGTCGACGGCAAGAGCTTCGCCGCAGCGGCCCGCAAGCTCGCGCGCTCGCCGGCCGCCGTCAGCCGAGCGATTGCGGCGCTGGAGGCGCGCCTCGGTACGCGACTGCTGAATCGCACGACGCGCTCGGTCAGCCTCACCGACGTCGGCCGGCAGTATTATGCCGGCGCCCGGCGGTTGCTCGACGATTATCAGCAGACCGAGCTGATCGCGGCCGGTACGCTCGCTGCGCCCAAGGGCCTGCTGCAGATCACCGCACCGGCGGTGTTCGGTCGGCTCCACGTGCTGCCGGTGGTCACCGATTTTCTCGGTGCTCATCCGGAGGTCGACATCCGGCTGCTGCTGAGCGATCGCCTCATCAGCCTGGTCGAGGAAGGCCTCGATCTGGCGGTGCGCATCGGGGAGCTCCCCGACTCGAGCCTGGTGGCACGCCGCGTCGGCGAGGTGCGTTCGGTCGTCTGCGCCAGCCGCGACTATCTGAAACGGCGCGGCAGGCCGCAGCGCCCGGCCGATCTCGCCCGCCACGACGCGGTGATCTTCTCCGGCCTTCCGTCGGGCGATCGCTGGGTGTTTCGCCGGAAGCGGCGCGAGATCGCGGTGGCGGTACGGCCGCGGCTCGTCCTCAACGGCGCGGAGGCCGCCATGGACGCGGCTGCGGCCGGAGTGGGCGTTGCCCGGGTGCTGTCCTATCAGCTGCGGCCGCGGGTCGCCGCCGGCACGCTGGTTCCGATCCTCGAAGAGTGGGACGACCGGATCGAGCCGATCCATCTGGTGGTGCCCGCCGGCCGGCACATGGCCGCGAAGGTGCGTGCCTTCATCGACCTTGCCGCACGAATCCTGCCGTCGCGACTGTAGGTCGGCCTGAGCGGAGGCCGATGTCCCTCAGACGCGCACGGCCGGCGCGAAGCGATCAGCGATGCGATTGTCGCGCACCCACCCGGCCGTCGACGGCGCCGCATATGGGACGTGGCCGTTCTGCCGTCCGCCCGGTCCGTCGAGCTCGGCCATCAGCCGGCGCAGCGACGGCGGATCATCGACGTCGTACCAGACGTCGAGATCGACGAGCTCGAGCCCTGCCTGCTCGGCCCGCGTGCGGGTCTGCGCGGCGACCCGATCGGTGCTCCAGTCGATGGCGCGGAACAGGTCGGCGTGCGGCGCCCCCATGACGATCAGGTAGTAGCCGCCGTCGGTCGAGGGACCGAGCACCACGCGGTCCGGGTGCCCAGCCGCCAGCTGCGAGGCGCGAACCAGGAGCGAGGTCGGCAGGGTCGGGCTGTCGGAGTTCAGCAAGCCGATGGCGCCATATCCGGCATCGTGCAACGCGTACGCCGCCTGGAACAGGCAGCGGCCGAACCCGTCGACCTCGGGGGGCGCCGGGTGGCTGCCGTCCGCGAGCACGAAGCCGGTGCCGGGCGCGACGATCGTGGCGAACGCCGGCTCGCTTCCCACCGGCGCGAACGCGATATGGGGATCGATCGCGGCCTCGTGCGCCGCCAGCGCCAGGTTGTCGGTCATGTCGCGGAGAAAGCAGCAGCCGAGATCGCGCGCCTCGTCGGGGGTGAGGAACGGCGACAGCCGGGTCTTCACGCGCCCGGCATGGGGCGCCTTCGCCATGATGGCGATCGCACAGCGATCCTGTTTGCCGCGTGGCTGGCTGCGATCGCTCACCGGCGGGCTTCCTTGCGAATCGGACCCCATGGCCTGCCTCGAAGCCGGCCCGGCCCGCATTCCTGGCGGCGCCCGTGACATGCACTAGCAGCCT
>Ga0209415_10017817_pt1 | contig 11262 bp, 12 predicted proteins | sample PeaSoiSIISIP2007_FD_187696 | JGI IMG/M metagenome (GOLD analysis project Ga0209415, IMG submission 187696) | Peat soil microbial communities from Weissenstadt, Germany - SII-SIP-2007 (SPAdes) (version 2) | ecosystem: Environmental > Terrestrial > Soil > Wetlands > Peat | place: Germany...
GGGGCCGTCCACGACAGCTTCACCGACGAGTTGCCGCCGGTCGCGGTCAGCGCCTGCGGCGCCGACGGCACGGTCGCCTGCACCAGGGTCGGCGTCGCGAAGGTCTCGTTGGACTGAGCGGAGACGCCGACGGCGTTGACAGCGGCGACTGTGTAGTAGTACGTGGTGCCGTTCGTCAGGCCGGTGTCGGTGAAGCTGACCCCGGTCACGTTGCTGGCGACCGGCGTGCCTGACTCGCCGCCCGGCGTCGTGCCGCGGTAGATGTTGTACCCGGTGATCGCCGAGCCGCCGTTCGAGGTCGGCACCGACCAGGTCAGGGCCACCGAGCCGCTGCCCGCCGTGGCGGCCAGCGACTGCGGCGCGCTCGGCGCCGTCGGCGCGGCCGAGCCGATCTGCACCCATGGGTGCGACTCGTCCATCCGGCCTGACACGAACGTGCCGTTGAGGCAGTGGCCGCTGTCCACGCCGCCGCCGTTGAGCACCTGGCCGTTGTCCAGATAGGTGGTCGTGGTGCCGGCGATCGTGATCTTGACGTCTGGTATCGCGCCGGAGTTCGCGCACGACGCCTGATTGCCGCCGTTGTAGGCGTTGGGCGAGAAATCCGATCCATCGAAATTGGCGGAGTTCTGCCCGCCGGTCTCGGTCAGCACCAGCATTCCGTGCGCCTTCACGGTCAGGTTGGAGGCCCACAGGTCGTAGACAGACGAGCCCATGTCGACGACGACGTGCACACCGGTCACGTCGGTGCTGCCTGGATTGTCCAGGCGCACCGCGCTGGCGTCCCAGCAGGTGGTGTCGTTCGGGTAGCTGGGGCAGGGGGAGCCGTCGTAGCTCGACGGGTCGGTGTAGGGCCACGGGTTTGGCTGGTTCGTGCTGAACCCGACGGTGTGCGTGTCCATGTAGCCGACGAAGACGTTCAGCGGGGTCGCCGCTGACGCCGATGTCGCACCGGTCACCAGCGGCAGGAACGACAGCCCAAGGCTCGCGGACGCCGCCAGGGTCAGGCGCCTGGCTGTCCGGCCTCGCCGGCGGGCCGGCCGACCGCTCCTGAGCACCAGGGGCCGCAGCCAGGCCGGAATCAGGGCGAAACGCTTCCCCGTGGCCATGGAGTCACGCATCACTTGCCCACCCCGTCCTCGCGACACAATCCGACCTTGCCGGATGTCTAGGTCCGTGTTACCACCGGGAACGGTTCGGGGTCTATACGCCCATCGCACTAGGCAGCCAGCGAGCTATGCCCGCCGTCACCGGACTGGCGTGCTTTGATACGCAGATATGACTATCTGTCCGGGTTCGAATGGTTACGTGTTGATATCGGAAGCTTTCTTGCCTGGCTTGATGATGACGCTCGTCACGTTCTGCAGCAGCTGCATGAAGGTCTTATCAGCAAAACCGATCACGAATGCCACCACGTAGAATGTCAGGCTGTCGACCTTAACCGGACCTGTGTTGCCGAGATTCAGCAGGACCAGATAGATCAGAGCGCCGATAGAGCCGGTAATAGATCCGAATACGGGACGGCAGTAGTGCCAGTAGTTGTAGCTCATCTTCCATGATTTGTTGTGCATGAAGATCCCGTAGAGACTCGCGATCACGGCTCCAGTAGAACCAAACCAGACAACGCCGGCCGGAAGCTGCCCGAAACTCGACGGAAGATGCGACCGGACCGACGGTGACGTCGCGTAGATGATGAAGCCCGCGATCAGGAGCATCAGGTACGTCACCGCGATGACGAAGATGTGCGGTGGCATCTCGACGAGCGGTTCAGTGGTCGATTCCGGCTGATTCCGCGGTCTGGCCACGGTACCGGCCGCCGTCGCCTGCTGGCGCTCCGGTCCCGCGCCCGCCGCTTCCGGCGCTGGCTCGGGGGGCAGCTCAGCGTCTGGCGGTCCTGCTGGCTGCGCGGCGGCTTCATTGCTGGTCATTGGGGGAACCTTCGTCTCGGGAAGCGTGGCCTGCCGGATCGGAGTCCTGGCCCATCGTCTGGCGCCAGTGTGACAGCCCGGTGCCGTTGGTGCGTCGCAGGCCCTAGAAGGGCAGACAGCCGGGTCTGGCGACCCGACGAAGCGCTCGATGAGGATGCAAGCGGGCCTGCGGCGCTTGGCTCTGTGCGTGAGTCGCGGCCACCGGCAATAGTTATCCGCATGGGGCACAGCGGCATTCACGTTGCGAGCGTATTTATGCTGGCACTGCCTCCCTGTTAAGAATATAAAGACTTTCGAAGCCGGGCCGGTCCAAGGACCCCCGATTGCTTATCCGGTCAGCACCGCGCCGTCACGAGCGCCGGCCGCGAGGGCGCTGTTCCCCGCCGAGGTCACGCGGCCGGGAAGTCCACCACCGGACGATCGGCATGACCGCCGCGATGACGACACCTGCGGCCGCCAAGGCCGCGATGATCAAGGCGCCGTTCATCGCGTGCCGCCGCTGGTGCACGAGGCCGGTGACCGCCAGGTACGAGTTGTGATCGTCATCTGACCAGTGTGCCGCCCAAGCGACGGTACGTACCGAGAACGGCCGTCGATCGTGCTCTCGTCGGCGACTTCCTGGCAGCGGCGGGTCGGCCGCGCCCGACCGGACGCGTTCCGGCTCGTCATCGCTGCCGCTCCGCAGGATCCGCGGCCATGCTCACCGCCGTGACCGCGGACTCCGGGGAGCAGCGACCCGGCGCTGAGCTGGCCGGTCATCTGGCGCGTGCACACGGGTGCCTGAAGCGCGTTCACCAGGCACCTGCCCGTGAGCTGTAACCTGCGGCCAGCCGCCGACATATACCGGGGAGTCAACCCCGATTGGAGGCGAGTTTGTGCCCGACAGCGACGACGCAGCACGTGACCGCTTCGCAACTCTGTATGACCAGCATTATCCTGCCGTGCTCCGTTACGCGGCGCGGCGGATCGGCGTCGAGGCGGCGCGCGACATAGCGGCTGAGACATTCCTGACAGCATGGCGGGTGCTCGACCGGGTGCCATCTGAGCAGCCGCTGCCCTGGCTGTACACCACGGCCCGCAGATGCCTGGCCAACGAGTTCCGGCGCGAGAACAGCCGGCAGCGGCTGGATGCCCGGATTCGCGCCGAGGCTGGGCGCTGCGAGGCGGCGGGCTCTGAGTTCTCCGAGCGAGTGGCCGACCGGCTGGCCGTGCTCGCCGCTCTCGGCACTTTGCAGCCACTAGATCAGGAAGCGCTGCGCCTGATCGAGTGGGAGCAGCTTGACGTCGCTAGCGCGGCGCAAGTTCTGGGCTGCTCCGCCGGGACCTTCAGGGTCAGGCTGCACCGCGCCCGCCGTCGGCTCGCCCGCACTCTCGGTCAGCCGGCCCCTGGCAGGGCCCACGTACACCATCGACGCGTTCCTCACCGTCCGCCCGCAGGCCCGCCCCGGCGACGCGGTCGCGGTGCTGCGCCGGCTCGCCGCACGGGCGGCCGCTCAGCCGATGCCGGTATTCGGTCCTGTCGAGTACTCCTCGAACCGAGAATGGACGTACTACGGCGGCGACGCTCGGCGAAACCTGAACTATCTCAGCCGCCACTCCGTCACCCACCAGGCCTGGGATGCGCTGAGCGGCGCGACCGCTGTCCGCATCGTCCTTAACTTCAACGGCAAGGTCCTCACCAGCTACTACCCTGCCCCCAAGACGGGCCAGCGAGGGGGGGCATGGATCAACCCGGTCACCCTCCCGGTCAGCCCGTCCGCCTTGCGCAAGCACCTCCTGGCCCCGCTCGCCTCAGGCATGCAGGAGAGCCATGGGCGCTTCGGCCTCCTGTCCTGGCAGGTGGTCTTCGTTAGCGTCGCGCTCCAGTTCATGAGCGGGGAGCCGCTGCCCCCGGCCGTGCACTCCGCGATGCTGGAGGTGCTGGCGCAGATCGCCGACCACCCCGGCGGCCATGGCATCACCTACGTGGACATGGGAACGGCAATCGACCGCCTCGGGCGCACCGGAGTCGTCATCGGCCAGGAGCAGGCCAACAGCGGCTGCTCGCGCTGCGTGGGAGTGTCCAGCATGGTCTTCGACCCCCGCACCGGCGCGCTCCTCGACGTGGCCAACGCCCAATGCGAGATCCCGCTTGGCACGATCCCCAAGGCCACCGGACAGTGCTACCCGACGGACTACACCGAGTTCAACGCGCCCAGATCGGTCTCGGCATTGCCCCACTACCGGGCGCACCACGGCTGGCTGTTCAACCAGGCCGGAGGCCCTACCCGTAAGCCGGCGCCGGCGCGGCGCGCGGCCGTTCCCGCCGCCGGGCTGCAACCAGCCAACGATGAAGCTGAAAGGACCGCTGGCATGACCCGCCACGAGCGGATCATGCCAGCGGGCGTATGCGCGTCGCGGCTGGCGGGTCACCGTCGTGGTGACAGCTTGTGCTGGAGAGCGTGAGCGAGCCAGTCATGTCCGTGCGGGCCGAGGATCAGCCGCCTTGGGGCGGAGATCGTGCGCCGGGCAGAAAGCGGTGAGACGGTCTCGGTCATCGCCCACGGTCAGCACGTAGCCGACGTCGTGCCGTCCGGGGAACTGGCCAGGCTGCGCGAGACCGTGGCGGTGCTGCGGACCCGCAGCTGGTGAGCGACCTGCGGGACGCTCTCGCTGACGCCCGTGCCGGGCGAGTGTTCACCGCCGAGCAGGTCGCGGCCGATCTGGCCGCGCGCCGCGCCGCCGGGGAATGAGCGAACCGGGGGTGCACACCGTTGTCTTCACACCAGCTGCCCGGCGAGCGCCGGCCCAGCGGCCGCTGTCGGCGGGGTGACTCCAGGCAAAGTAAAACCCCGCCAGACCTCCAGGCGCCTCACAGGCCTCTCATGGGCGAACTTTCGCTGGTTCTGCTGCCATGGCGCTGCCCGCGGGCGGATCGAACGGGTTGATGACCGCGATGCCGCTGCGGGCGAGGTCGGCGGTGTTGCGGGTGACCATGGTCCATCCGCGCGCCTTCGCCGACGCCGCGAGCAGGCCGTCGATCACCGGCAGCGGGTCTGGGACGTTGAGCCGGCCCCACTGATCGGCTGTCGCGGTGTCGATGTCGATGATGTGGTCCGCGTAGATCACCTGCAGGCCACCGAGCCACTGCTCCAGCAGGTCCGCCTGAGCGGGGTCCTTCCTGCGCAGGCGCTCGACGCCCAGCCGGATCTCGCCGATGGTCAGGACGCTGATGAACAGGTCCGCTGAGGCGACGCCGCCGTACCAGGCCAGCACATGCGGATCCGGGTGCCGTTTGCGGAGCTCCGATACCACGTTGGTGTCGAGCAGGTAGGTCATGCCTCACTTGCCCAGTCGATGCTTCGCGGCAGCTCGCCGGACCTGTCCAGGTCCAGGTCGTCAAAGCCGGGACCCGACCGCAGGTAATCCTTGAACTCCGCGGTCTCCCCCTTCAGCCGCCGGTACTCGGCAATGTCGATCACCACGGCTATCTCCTCACCGTGACGGGTCACGACCTGCGGACCGTCCGCGTGGGCCGTGCGGATCAGCTCGCTGAACCGCTGCTTGGCGTCCTGAACCTGCCACCGCATCCCGGACTCCTGAATCTAGACTGACTAGACATCACCATACCACTGGACCACCTCCACCACCGGCCGAACAAACGCCCATGGAACATCCAGCCACACTCTTGCACCTTGAGCCGGACGCCGCGGACGCCGGGCAGCATCCGTCCGTACGGCGCTGCGCCGGCGGCCACGGCGGCGTGGCGGCCCTCGGGCTGGAAGTCAGCGAGCCGGGGGCGGCGAGGATCTCGGCCTTGCCCTGGGGGTCGTCGACGACCGTGGGCCGGCAGACGAACTGCGCGGAGGTGTAGTAGCTGGTCGGCACGCCGTCCTCGCCGGGCCCGCCTGCCCTGGCCAGCCAGTACGCCGGGATGCAGGCGTAGTCGCCGGTCACGGCCAGCCGTACCTCGGCCGCCGCCTCCAGGTGCGGCCAGACCGGGTCCGGCCGGGCCAGGTGGATCAGCAGCTCGCCGCCGGCGGCGGTGAAGTGGACGGGCAGCGCCAGCGGGCCCGGGCCGGGTCGAGGTTGCCGACCGCGAGGATCCCGAACCGGTCGGCGGATGCCAGCCAGTCCTGCCACTCCGCCGGGTCGATGGCGGCGTCCCACGGGTGGATGAGCATGTCAGTCTCCTTCACCGGGCGCCGCGGCGGCGGCGATCAGGCGGCGGACGGCCCGGACGCCGGGTCCGAGCCGGGCCAGGTGGGCGGTCAGGTCATCGGCGGCGGCGTGGAGCGCCTCGTCGGTCGCCGGGTCGAGCGCGTCGAGGATGAACAGCGCCCCTGTGGTGTCCTCGCGCAGCTGGGTGCGGCGTGCCTGACGCCAGTTCCACCGCCAGCAGGTCACGCCGGCGTCGTCGCGCCAGATCACCTCACCGGGATCGGGATGCTCAACTACGGCGATGCCGTCGGCCACGGTGTCGAACGGCTCGGTGCCGGCGGCGCGGACCAGCCGCGGCGCACCGGCGTAGCGGGCGAGGTCCTCCCCGCCGAGCGAGATCTGGTGCAGCACCGAGACCGCGTTGTACAGGTCGGTGAGCCGGTTCACCCGGGGCAGCCCGGACGCCGCCCGGCGCAGCAGCGCCTCCAGGCTGTTGCGGGTGCGCTGCGGCCTGGCTCCGAACGCCCGGTAAGCCTCCCGCCACGCCGCCACGTGCGGGAGCTCCTCCGCCGGCCGGCCTGCGAGCGCCCCGACGGCCCCGGCCGCCCGGAGCAGCGCATCACTGTCCTGGTCGCTCGGACCGGGCACGAGCCCGCCGGCAGCCACCAGCAGGGCGCGGTAGTCGGGCCGCAGCGCGAACACCGCGGCATCGACATGGCCGCCGGCCAGGAAAGGGCCAAGGTCAGGCACCGGTAACCACCGGCCGGGATCCCGGCCGCGGCCCCACGCCCGGCTCGAAGACGGCCAGCGAGAACCTGGCCGGCTGCGTGCCCGGATTGGCGTAGGAGTGGGCCACGTCGCCGCCGAACGCGACCGCGTCGCCGGCATCCAGGGTGACCGGCTGGCCTGCGACCTCGACCGTGATCGTCCCGTGCTGGACCTGCACAAGCTCCCTGGTGCCCGCCGAGTGGGCCTCGCTCACATGGCGGTCCCCGGAGCCCAGGGTCCAGTCCCACAGCTCGACCACATCCGGCGGCCCGGTGCCAGCCACCAGCACCCCGCGACCACCGGACTCACTGCTCCACAAGACGGCGCCCGCACCGCGGCGGGTGACCTTCACCGGCCTGGGCCCAGGCGGCTCCACCAGCGCCGGCAGCCCGACCCCCAGCGCGTCGCTGATCCTCAGCAACGTCCCCACGCTCGGATTCGCGGCGCCCTGCTCCACGTTGACCACCATCCGGCGGCTCACCCCGGCAGCCTCCGCCAGCTGATCCAGCGTCCAGCGCCGCGACAGCCGCTCCTGCCTGACCCGGCCGCCGATCGCCAGCGAAAGCGCGGCAGTGCTCACATCCATGAGTGCATCATACTGCACTCCAAGTGCACCGTAGACGGACAGGTGCTCGACATCGGGCCGGACGCAGGCGACCGCGAGCTGCGGGTCGCGGTTGTCTTTGTCACTGTGGCCTGAGGTGCGGCTACCCCCTGTGCCTGCTGTGCCTCGAATGGGATGGCAGGGCCAGGGTCTGTGGCTGCCACTGGACCTCGGGCAAGCAGGCGATTCTCGGCTGGGCCGTCCTGCCTGACCGGACATCCATCACGATCCTTGAGGTCATTCCGGTAGCGCGCGCAGTTGCTTAAGGTGCTCGCGGATGTGGCCGGGATCGAGGAGGCTTGAGAAAGCTATCGGGCGCTCGACCCGGATCCGAGTGCCGTCGAGGATGATCGTGGGCACGCTCGTCGCGATCTGCCCTTCGCCAAGCTGAGCCGCGAGGATCACGAGTTCCAGGCCCGACTTCCTCATCGTCTCAAGGAGCTCGGCGTGGCTGCCGGCGGCCTGAATAATCGCGTCAAGATACGGCCGGGACTGGGTTGGCCGGTTGTCGACCACCGGTATCCGTCCGGCCAGCAGCTCAGCGCTCGCGGCAGCGAGCATCCGGCTGCTGGCGATGACATGAGCGAGCACGGTGCTGGCGCCCCACTCCGCCCCGGATGACATCGCGAGGATATCTCGGCCTGCGGCCTCCAGCAGGCCCGCATAGGCGGCCTCAAGTTCAGTCATGTCCACTGTTCTGCCTCATCGTCTCGGGTTGGCGAGGTCCGCTTCCCAGGTACGCGAGCCACCAGCAGGCAGTCGGTGCAGCGAACCTCGTGCCGCAGGCGATCGGCGATCTCTGGATGCGACGCGGCGAGGCGCAGCCCGACGACGCCGCCGGCCAGCCCGCCTGCGAGCGGTCCGCCGCAGGACTCGCAGCGACCGCTGACCACAACCTCGCCGACCGCCTGGCGGCCGGCCACCAGGCTGGCCGAATCGAGGACTCGCCGAAGCGATACGGCGCCTTCCGGACAGGAGACGACGCAGACACCGCAGGCAGAGCACTCGGATGCGTCGACTGAGAGTGCCAGCGCCGGTCCGTCTGTATGCTCAGCCTGCAGAGCGCCGGTGGGACATGCAAGTGCGCAACTGCCGCACCCGGAGCACCGAGCGGCGTCAACGATGACCTCCCCGAGCGGCGCGGCCAGCGATTCGATCCGCCACTGCCCGCTGCGGTCTGTGTCGGCTGGCGGCGCGGCCGGCCCGGCCGCCGCGCCCGGTGTCTGTACGGCAGGTTCAGTGACCCGTGAGATGAGCGCGGACAGGGCAGTTGCGGTGGCCGCAGGCTCGCGAAGCCTGACCGGCGCAGCAGGCTGCACGTCGGTCCGCTCTGAGCTGCTGAAGTTCGCCGGTTCCCAGCCCGCGAGCCGATCACTCAGGCGGCGCCACCCGGGAGCAGCCCGGCTGGCCAGCTCAGCGCAGATGCTGTCAAGTTCGCGCCCGTGGCGGGCGCACGCGTCGTCGTCGCATCCGATGATCGCTACTCCCAGGCCGGCGCTCAGGATCTGCAGCGGCCAGCCGGCCGACGCCATCTCCAGGGATGCCACTTCCAGCGGCAGCCAGCTGCTTCCGACCGGCACGCTGGCGACGGCTCTCGCGCAAACGATCGCTACCCCGCGAACCGACGCCGGGCCAAGCCGCCGCGCCTCAGCGATCAGCGCGTCGGCGGCTGCCTCGGTCTCCCCGATCGACCATCCGCTCAGCGTCATCGCATCGGAGCGGCAGGTACCGAGGCAGGCGCCGCACCCGGTACAGGCGGCCGGGTCCACTGCTACCCCGGAGCCGGTGAGCCGCAGGGCGCCATGCGGACATGCCGCGACACACGCCCGGCGGCACCCGCTGCCGTCACAGCGGTCATCGACCCAGCAGGCGACCGGACGGTGGCTCAGGTTACCGACATGAAGCAGGTTCCTGCGGGAGACCGGCCCGGCGGCGCCAACCGGGCGCTCGCGGACTGGCGCGTCAAGGTCGGCGTGGGAGACTCGCGCGACGGCAGCCAGGATCCTGGCAGCAGACTGCCCGGCGACGCTGAGCGGATCTGGCTGCCCGGCCGGCATCAGGTCGACCACGCGAATGCCCGAGCGGTGGATGCCCGCCTTGCGCAGCTGGGCAGCGATCTCATCGCGCCTGGCGGCGCCTTGACGGCATCCGATGGCGACCCGCCGGCCCCCGACTGCCCGTACTGCCGCGGTGAACCCGGCGGGTGACGAGCAGAGGTTTTCCACGACGAACACCCGCACCCCGGGCGCACGACCGCGCACCGCGGCAGCGATCTCTGCCGCGGGGAGCGGGCAATGGCCGGTGTCCCAGAGGTCTGAGCACAGCAGCACCGCGGTCTTATCGGTGTCTGGCTCGTCGCCGATGCCGGCCTGACGTGACGGGGACGAGCCGGCGATCATCACGGCGTACCGAGCTTGGCCTCACCCGGCCGTGCGACCCAGCGCCCGACGTGGCCGATCCAGTCGAGGGTGACCGCCGCGAGGCCGACGTAGAACGGGTGCCCGGCCTCGCTCGCCACCGCGCGGCAGAGCCGAGGCAGCCACTGGCTCAGATGATCGGAGACTAGCGCCCCTGCCACTCGGTCGCAGTCCGCTACGGACAGCGCGTAGGCGAGTGCCTCGAGCTCCACCGCGACGTGATCGGGCAATTCGCCGGCGTCCGGCGCCAGGTCGATCCCGACGTCGCGGTAGAGCTGACGCAGCTCCGCCGTGCACGGCCCCATCAGGCTGTGCCAGAGGTCAATCGGGACGTCGTCGCGCCAGAACGACTCATACGGCGGGCAGGGGACCTGTCCGGGCCCGACGAAGAGGCGCTCGTACTCGTCAAGTAGCGCGGGCACCTGATCCGCGGAGTAGGGCAGACCCGTGGCGCCGGGATCCTGACTCCCGGTCAGCCGGCGGCGGATGTCGGACTCGATCCCGGCCGCGCTGAGCCACGCGGCAACCTCGGCCTGCACTGGACGGCTCCACCAGCGCGCGAGCAGCTCGGCCGCGGCCGCCGCGGTGGCCGCGTCAAGCCCGGCGCCCGGCTGATCCGCGGGGCTCGCGGGCTGGCTAGTGTCTGACTCGGTCACGGCTTCGCGGGCTGGCATCGGGGGGTTCCTCACTGCTCGTCGCTGGCGGGGCTTGGCGAAGTCGCGCCGCCGCCAGGTTCGCGGGAGACGCTGGGCGCCGCACCTGGCACGGCCCTGCCCAGGTCGGGATGCCCGGCCGCTGATGGCGTGAAGAGGCGGCGGTATCCGACCGTCATGATCGCCCCGAAGAGGGCAAAGAGCCCGAGGATGATCGAGTACTCGACCCAGGTGGGGGAATAACGTCCGACCAGCTCGAATGACGATGTCGCCGGGTTGTAGGTGCCGATCGCGTTCCCGGGCGGGAACTGGGTGAGCGGATTGATGAAGCCGATCACCACGAGCTCGATGCGGAAGGCGTACACCCCGGCGATGGCCAGGAACGCGGCCAGGCCGAGCGAGCCTGGCACCCGGCGCAGCCGTGGTGCCAGCAGGAAGGCCAGCGGGACTACCCCGCCGAGCATCCATTCCGCCCAGAAGGTCCACGCGTACGCTCCGCCCGGCAGGACGAGGTCGAGTGCTGACCGGTCGGCCGGCACATTGCCCCACAGGACGGTGACGTACTCGCAGCCCACGAAGAACAGGTCCACGATCAGCGCGATGGCGATGAATCCGCGCAGCCACCGCCTCGTCGGCGCCGATAGCGCGAACCCGCCCCAGCGCTGGGCGGCCAGCGCCAGCAGCGTGACCAGGCCGGTTCCTGACAGGATCGCCGACACGACGAACAGCGGCGCCATCAGCGCGGTGTTCCACCA
>Ga0209415_10017818_pt1 | contig 11261 bp, 9 predicted proteins | sample PeaSoiSIISIP2007_FD_187696 | JGI IMG/M metagenome (GOLD analysis project Ga0209415, IMG submission 187696) | Peat soil microbial communities from Weissenstadt, Germany - SII-SIP-2007 (SPAdes) (version 2) | ecosystem: Environmental > Terrestrial > Soil > Wetlands > Peat | place: Germany...
CAGCCGGTGATGGGCCTGACCATCATCACCGGCGTGCACCGCGACGGCGAGCACTTCGGCGGCGGCCAGATCCTGGATCCGAACAACGGCAAGCTCTACTCGTGCAAGCTCACGCCGATCGACGGCGGCAAGCGCATGGAGGTGCGCGGCTTCCTGGGTTTTTCGCTGTTCGGCCGGACCCAGACCTGGGTGCGCCAGGAGTGAGCCGGCGTCGCGACCCGCGCTAGCGGGTGCCGGTGCTGCCGAAGCCGGCGCTGCCGCGGCTGCTCTCGACGAAGGCCGGCACCTGGCGCAGCCGCACCTGGTGCACGGCGATGATCACCAGCTGCGCGATGCGCTCGAGCGGCTCGATGCGGTAGGCCTGGCTGCTGCGGTTCCACAGCGACACCATGATCTGGCCCTGGTAGTCGGAGTCGATCAGTCCCACGAGGTTGCCCAGGACGATGCCGTGGCGGTGGCCCAGCCCCGAGCGCGGCAAGATGACCGCCGCCAGGCCCGGATCGCCCAGGTGGATGGCGATGCCCGCCGGCACCAGGACGCTGGCCCCCGGGGCCAGGCTGAGCGCCTCGGGCAAGCAGGCGCGCAGGTCGATGCCCGCGGAGCCGGCGGTGGCGTACGCGGGCGGTGTCGCGTGCAGCCGCTCGTCAAGGATGCGAATCTGCAGTTCGGCTTGGTTGCTCATCGCTTGGCCGCTGCGCCCAGCTGCTCGGCGATCGCTGCCACCAGCCGGCGCGCCTGCTCGAGCTTGGGCGCGCGCGACAAGGTGCGTGCCCGCTCGGCATCGACCAGCACCAGTTCGACCTCGTCGCTGCCGAGCGCGTCCTGCACCAGGTTGGCCACCACCAGCGCCACCCCCTTGGCGGCGAGCTTGGCGCGCGCGTGCTCGAGCAGCCGCTCGCTCTCGGCGGCAAAGCCCACGCACAGCGGCGCCGAGGGCAGGGCGGCCACCGTGGCCAGGATGTCGGGGTTGTTGGCCAGCTGCAGGGTGGGCGGGGCGGCCGAGGCGCGCTTTTTGAGCTTGACCGCGCTGAACGTGGCCGCGCGCCAGTCGGCCACCGCGGCCACGGCGACGAACACGTCGGCCTGGCCCGCATGGGCCAGCACCTGCTCGAGCATCTGCGCCGCGCTCTGGACGTCGATGCGGCGCACGCCGTAGGGCACCGGCAGGGCCGTGGGCCCGCTCACCAGCGTGACCTGCGCGCCCGCCTCGCAGGCCGCGCGCGCCAGCGCGTAGCCCATCTTGCCCGAGGAGCGGTTGGTGATGCCGCGCACCGGGTCGATCGCCTCGAAGGTCGGCCCCGCGGTCAGCAGCACGCGGCGCCCCAGCAGGCACTTGTCCTGGAAGCAGGCGATCAGCGCGGCGACGATCTCGTCGGGCTCGAGCATGCGCCCGGCGCCGGTTTCCCCGCAGGCCTGGTCGCCGCGGGCCGGTCCCAGGATGAGCGCGCCATCCTGGTGCAGTCGCTCGACGTTGCGCTGGGTCGCGGGCTGCTCCCACATCTCGACATTCATGGCCGGCGCCAGCAGCAGCGGGCACTGCGAGCGGCGCCGCGCCAGCACGAGCGAGGAGAGCAGGTCGTCGCACACGCCGTTGGCCAGCTTGGCGAGAAAGTTCGCCGTCGCCGGCGCCACGACGATCGCGTCGGCGTCGCGCGAGAGCGCGATGTGCGCCATGCCGTCGGGCACGCGCTCGTCCCACAGGTCGTCGAACACCGGCTCGCCCGTCAGGGCCTGCAGGCTCGCGGGCCCCAGGAACCGGTGCGCCGACTGGGTCATCACCGCCTGCACGCGGGCGCCCTGCTCGCGCAGGCGCCGCACCAGCTCGCAGGACTTGTAGGCGGCGATGCCGCCGGTGACGCCGAGCACGATTTTTCTCTTGGCCAGTTCCATCGGTACGTTCCCCTCAGGGTCCAGGGTGCGGGCGCGCCCGCGCCCGCAGGACCTCGTCGAGTATGAGCAGGGCGGCGCCGCAGCAGATCGCGCTGTCGGCCAGGTTAAAGGCGGGGAAGTGCCCCCCGGGGAAGAGCGCCCCGAGCCAGGTCCAGTGAAAGTCCAGAAAATCGATGACGTGTCCGAAGCGCAGCCGGTCGAGGACGTTGCCCAGGGCCCCGCCCAGGATCATGCCCAGCGCCAGGGCGAACAAGCGCCGCTGCCCGTGGCTTGCGAGCAGCCAGACGATGAAGGCGCTGGCGCCGATGCCGATGACGGTGAACAGCTGGCCCGCCCAGCCGCTGGCGTTGTTGAGAAAGGAGAAGGCCGCGCCGCGGTTGTAGGCCAGGACCAGGTTAAAGAAGCCCGTCACCGCCACCGCGCGGCCGGGCTCGATGGCCTGCTGCACCTGCGCCTTGGTGAGCTGGTCGGCCAGGAGCACCAGCGCCGCGAGCGCCAGCCAGGGCGCGGCGGCCAGGGTGCGGGCGCGCGGGATCGCCATCACACGTAGAGTCGCGCCTCGCCGGCGCCGAACAAGTTGTCGGCGCAGCGGCCGCAGATGCCCGGATGCGCGGGCTCGGCGCCGACGTCCTCGCAGTAATGCCAGCAGCGTTCGCACTTGGTGTGCTGGCTGGGGAGCACGTCGATGCGCTCGTCTTGCGCGCTGGCCGCGCGGTGCAGACCGGCGCGGCTGGTGACGGTGAGGAACTTGAGCTCCTCGCCCAGCGAATCGAGCAGGCCGTGGCGCGCCCCGTGCGCATGCACATCGATCTCGGCCTGCAGCGAGGAGCCCACCTTGCCCTGCTCGCGCAGTGCCTCGATGCGCTTGAGCACCTCGCCGCGAAAGGCGCGGATGGCCGACCACTTGGCCAGCAGCGCCTCGTGCCCGGGGACGGGAGGCGGCTCGTGATAGACCTGCGTGAAGATGGTCGCCGCCTCGTTGCGCTGGAAGACGCGGAAGGCCTCGTCGGCGGTGAAGGAGAGAAACGGCGCCATCAGGCGCAGCAAGGTGGCGCTGATGTGCCACAGGGCGGTCTGCGCCGAGCGCCGGGCCGCCGAATCGGCCGCATTCGTGTAGAGCCGGTCTTTGAGCACGTCCAGGTAGAACGATCCCAGGTCCTCGGAGCAAAAGGTCTGCAGCTTGGCCACGACCGGGTGGAACTCGAAGCGCTCGTAGTGCTCCCGCGCGTCGGCCTGGAACTGGCCCACGAGGGCCAGGGCGTAGCGGTCGATCTCCAGCAGGTTCTCGACCTCGACGGCCTGCGTGGCGATATCGAAGTCGCTGGTATTGGCCAGCAGAAAGCGCAGGGTATTGCGGATGCGCCGGTAGGACTCGACCACGCGCTTGAGGATCTCGTCGCCGATCGACATCTCGCCGGAGTAGTCGGTGGCCGCCACCCACAGGCGGATGATCTCCGCGCCCATCTTGGAGGCCAGCTGCTGCGGATCGATGCCGTTGCCCAGACTCTTGCTCATCTTGCGGCCCTGGGCGTCGACGGTGAAGCCATGCGTGAGCAGCGCCCGGTAGGGCGCGCGCCCGTCGATCGCCGCGCCGATGAGCAGCGAGGAATGGAACCAGCCCCGATGCTGGTCGGATCCTTCCAGGTACATGTCGGCGGGGTAGGCGAGCTTGTCGGCGTGCGAGCCGCGCATCACCGTGCGGTGGGTCGATCCAGAATCGAACCAGACGTCCAGGATGTCGTTGACCTTCTCGTAGTGCTCGGCCTCCTCGGGGGCGAGCACGTCCTGCGTGCGCACGCGCGACCATGCCTCGATGCCGCCTTGCTCGACGCGCTGCGCCGCCAGCTCGAGCAGCTCGAGCGTGCGCGGGTGCAGCTCGCCGCTGGCGCGGTGCAGGAAAAAGGGCAGCGGGACGCCCCAGTTGCGCTGGCGCGAGATGCACCAGTCGGGGCGGTTGGCGATCATGCTGTGCAGGCGCGCCTTGCCCCAGGAAGGGTAGAAGTCCGTGGCCTCGATGGCGCGCAGGGCGCTCTGGCGCAGGGTCTCGCCGACGGTCTCGGTCTGCATCAGGCCGCGCGTGTCGGCCGTGGCCCCGTCCATGCGCACGAACCACTGCGGCGCGGCCCGGTAGATCAGCGGGCTCTTGTGGCGCCAGCAGTGCATGTAGCTGTGGCTTTGCTTGCTCAAGTGCAGCAAGGCGCCGGCCTGGCGCAGCGCGTCGACCACCTTGGCGTTGGCCTCCCAGATCCGCAGGCCGCCGAAGAGCGGCAGATCGGCGGCGTAGACGCCGTCGGCCTGCACCGGGTTGAGGATCTGGTCGTTGGCCATGCCATATTGCTTGCACGACTGGAAATCCTCGACCCCGTAGGCGGGGGCCGAGTGCACGACGCCCGTGCCTTCCTCGGCGCTCACGTAGGTGCCCAGGTACACCGGCGCCATGCGCGAGTAGCCCGGGTGCAGCGCGGCCAGCGGGTGGACGAAATCGACGCGATCGAACGCCGCCCCGCGCGCCAGCGCCACGACCTGGCCGGCCAGGCCGTAGCGCTGCAGGCAGGCGCCCACCAGCGAGGCGCCCAGGATCAGCAGCCGATCGCCGCAGTCGACCAGCGCGTAGTCCAGGTCCGGGTGGAAATTGAGCGCCTGGTTGGCCGGCAGGGTCCAGGGAGTCGTGGTCCAGATCGCCGTCGAGCAGGGCTTGTCCAGGCGCTCCACGCCGAAGATCGCCGCCACCCGCGCGCCCTGCTCCGGGGCCAGGAGAAAGGCGACGTCGACCGCGGGCGAGACGCGGTCGGCGTACTCGACTTCGGCCTCGGCCAGCGCCGAGCCGCAGTCAAAGCACCAGTTGACGGGCTTGAGCCCGCGGTAGACGAAGCCGCGCTCCATCATGCGCCCGAGCGTGCGGATCTCGTCGGCCTCGGCCTTGAAGGTCATGGTGCGGTAGGGGTCGGCCCAGTCGCCCAGCACGCCCAGGCGCTTGAATCCCTGCATCTGCAGCGCGATCTGCTCGGTCGCGTGGCTGCGCGCCTTCTCCTGCACCGTGGTGCGGTCCAGGTTCTTGCCGAACTTGCGCTCGATGTGGATCTCGATGGGCATGCCGTGGCAGTCCCAGCCCGGCACGTAGACGGCATCGAAGCCGGCCAGCGTCTTGGACTTGACGACGATGTCCTTGAGGATCTTGTTGGCCGCGGTCCCCAGGTGGATTTCGCTGTTGGCGTAGGGCGGGCCGTCGTGCAGGATGAAGCGCTGCGCGCCGCGGCGCGCCGCCCGGATGGCCTCGTAGACCTGCGCCTGCTCCCAGGCCTGGACCCACTGCGGCTCGCGCTTGGGCAGGTCGCCGCGCATGGGAAAGGGCGTATCGGGCAGGTTCAGCGGATAGCGCGGGGCCTGCTTGGAGTCGTCGGCGTTGGCCATGGGCACTGGGCTCGGATCAAAGCGTGGGTCAGTCGGGCGCGCCGGGGCGCGGGGTACCGAAGATCTCGCGGGCGCGCTGCGAATCGGAGCGGATGGCGGCGGTCAACTCCTCGATCGAATCGAACTTCTCCTCGTCGCGCAGCTTCTGCAGGAACTCGACGCGCACCAGCCGGCCGTAGACCTCGTCGGCAAAATCGAACAGGTGCACCTCCAGCAGCCAGCGCCCGCTCTGGTCGACCGTGGGGCGCAGGCCCGCGCTGGCCACGCCCAGGCGCGGCGCCCCGATACCGTGCACGCGCACGGCGAAGATCCCGTGCACCGCCGAGCGCCGCTGCGCCAGGCGCAGGTTGAGCGTGGGAAAGCCGATCTGGCGGCCGAGCTTGGCGCCGTGGAGCACGCGCCCGCTGATGTGGTACGGATGCCCGAGCAGGCGCGCAGCGCGCGCCAGGTCGCCCGCGGCCAGCGCGGCGCGCACCGCCGAGCTCGACACCCGCTCCTGGTCCTGCTGCACGGCCGCGAGCTGCTCGACCTCGTAGCCGCGCAGCGGGGCGCGCGCGCGCAGCAGCCCGATGTCGCCGCCGCGGCGCGCGCCGAAGCGAAAATCGTCGCCGACGATGAGCCAGCGCATGGCGCAGCCCGCCACCAGGACTTGGTCGATGAACGCCTCGGCGCCCAGCTCCGCCAGGCGCCAATTAAAGTGCAGCACGAACACGCGCTCGATGCCGCAGGCCCGCAGGCCTTCGATCTTGTCGCGCAGGTTGGCAACCCGCGCCGGCGCCGCATCGGGGGCGAAGAACTCGCGCGGATGCGGCTCGAAGGTCATCGCCGCGGGCACCAGCTGGCGCGAGCGCGCTTCCTGCACGACCCGCAGCAGCAGCGCGCGGTGGCCGCAGTGCACCCCGTCGAAGTTGCCGATCGCCAGGGCGCAAGGGGCCCGCTTGGCTGCGCAGGGCAGGCCGCGAAAGACGTGGATCGAGGGGGCTGGGCGCAAGTTCGGGCTCGCGGGCATTCTCGGATGGCAACCCCGAAGTATACCGGCGGCCTGCGGAAGACATTGATTTTCCGGAGCTTTCGCCGGCGTCGCGGACGCTTGCCGGTACAATCGGCGCCGTCATGAAGAGCCTCGTTTGCTTGATCTCGGGTCGCGGCAGCAATCTGGCAGCGATTCTGCAGGCGCAGCGTGACCAGCGCTGGGAACAAGCGCTGGGCGCTCGCGTGGCGGCCGTGATCTCCAATCGGGCCGAGGCGCGCGGACTCTCCATTGCCCGGGAGCACGGCGTCGATGCGCACGTCGTGGCCCACGATTCCTTCGCCACGCGCGCTGCTTTCGATGCCGCGCTCGGCCAGCGGATCGATGACTACGATCCGGCGCTGGTGGTGCTGGCCGGGTTTTTGCGGGTGCTCACGCCCGATTTCGTGGCCCGCTACCCGGGGCGCCTGATCAACATCCACCCCTCGCTGCTGCCGGCCTTCGCCGGACTGCAGACGCACCGGCGCGCGCTCGAGGCCGGCGTGCGCGTGCACGGCACGACGGTGCATTTCGTCTCGGGCGAGCTCGATGCCGGCCCGATCATCGCCCAGTCGGCCCTGGCGGTCGCGCCGGGCGAGACCGAGGCCTCGCTGGCCGCGCGCGTGCTCGCGCTCGAGCACGTGCTGCTGCCGCGCTGCATTGCCTGGCTGCTCGCGGGCAGCGTACGCCTGGAGGGCCGGCGCGTCGACGCCGATGGACTCGGCGCGGGCGAGTTGTTGACCTTCGCGGCATGAGCGCCACGGCCGCACCCGGCACCCGCATAACCTCGCAGGTCGTCGACAGCTTGGCCAGCCTGCTGGCGCAGCTGCTGCGCTTCGAGGGTCCCGCCGACGCGATCATGTCGCGCCATTTCAAGTCCGACCGCCAGCTCGGCAGTCGCGACCGCAGCCTGGTCGCCGAGGCCGCCTTCGATGCCCTGCGGCGCCTGGCGAGCCTGCGCTGGGTGATGCAGACGGCCGATCCGCTGCGCGCGCCGCGCCTCGCCGCGCTCATCGTGCTGGCGCGCCAGCACGGCCTCGATGCCCTGGCGCCGCGCTCGCTGCGCGGCGATGAGCGCGCGGTCAAGGGCGCGCTGGAGATCAAGCTGCGGCACGCCCCCGCGGCCGTGCAGGCCGAGGTTCCGCCGTGGCTGCTGCGCCTGGCCTCCGAGCAGTACCCCGACGCCAAGGAGCTGCTCGCGGCGCTGGCGCAGCCCGCGCCGCTGGACCTGCGCGTGAACACCCTCAAGGCCGAACGCGCGGCGGTGCTCGCCGAGCTGCGCAGCGCCACGCGCAGCCACGCGCCGCTGCCGGCGCAGGCCGCGCCCTACGGGCCCGATGCCATCCGGTTGCAGGACAAGCCCGCCCTGACGCGCTGGCCGCTGTACCAGGACGGCCTGATCGAGGTGCAGGACGAGGGCAGTCAGCTGGTGGCGCGGCTGGTGGCGCCGCGGCGCGGCGAGATGGTGGTCGACTTTTGCGCCGGCGCGGGCGGCAAGACGCTCGCCCTGGGCGCCTTGATGCGCTCGACGGGGCGCATCTACGCCTTCGACGTGCACGCGCGGCGTCTGGCGGGCCTGGGTCCGCGCCTGGCGCGCAGCGGATTGTCCAACGTGCACCCGGCGGCAATTGCCAGCGAGAACGATGCCCGCGTCAAGCGCCTGGCGGGCAAGATCGACCGGGTGCTGGTCGATGCGCCGTGCTCGGGAACGGGCACGCTGCGCCGCAATCCGGACCTGAAGTGGCGCTTCGACGAGCAGGAGCTGCTGCGCCTAAACGCCGTGCAGCGCGCGGTCCTGAGCGGCGCGGCGCGCCTGGTCAAGCCCGGCGGGCGCCTGGTCTACTCGACCTGCTCGATCCTGGCGCAGGAGAACCAGCAACTGGTGGAAGGCTTTGTCGCCGATCACCCGCAGTTCGCGGTCCTCGACTGCGCGCCGATCCTGGCGGCGCAGGACATCGCGATCGACCACGCGGCGCGCTTTGCCCCCTGGTTCGTGATGCTGCCGCACCTGCACGGCAGCGACGGCTTCTTCGGCGCGGTCCTGGAGCGCAGCAAGTGAGCGTCGCAACACCCCTGGGAGAGCTGCTGCAGGCAATCACCGAGGGCCTGGCGCGGCCGCGCCACGCCTGGCAGGCCCTGGTGATCGCGCTGGCGCTGGTCGGCGGCGCCATCCTGGCGCGCGCCGGCGGCCACCTGCTGGCGCGCGGCCGCCGCCCCCTGGTGCCCCCGCCGGCGACGGCGCCCTTGGCCATCGCGCCGCGCCTGCTGTTCCCGCTGCTCAGCTTGCTTTTGCTGTGGCTGGGGGAATGGCTGCTGCGCGTCGAGCACGTGGTGGCCGACACGGCCGAGGCGCAGCTGCTGCGCCTGGCGGCGTGGCTGATCGGCACGCTCGCCGTGGTGCGCGTGCTCTTTCGGCTGCTGCAGAGCGCTTTTCGCAGCACGCTGCTGATCAGCCGCTTTGAGCGCGCCATCGTCGCGGTCGCGGTGCTGGGCGCCGGGCTCTATGCCACCGGCGCGCTGGGCGACGTGGTCGCCTGGCTGGCCGCAACCACGGTGCCCCTGGGGAGCGCGACGCGGGTGTCGCTGTGGTCGATCATCGTCGGCAGTGCCACCACGCTCGGATCGCTGCTCTCGGCGATGTGGCTGGGCTCGCTCATCGAGGAGCGCCTGGGCGCCGAGGCGGGCATCGATCCGAACCTGCGCACCGTGCTGGCGCGCATCATGCGTGCGCTGCTGCTGGTCATCGGGGTCTTGCTCGCCCTGGCATTTTCCGGGATCGATCTCACCATCCTCTCGGTCTTTGGCGGCGCGCTGGGCGTCGGGCTGGGCCTGGGACTGCAGCGCATCGCCAGCAACTACGTCAGCGGCTTCATCTTGCTGCTCGAGCGGCGCACGCGCATCGGCGACACGATCACGGTCGACAAGTTCTACGGCCGGGTGACGCAGATCAGCTCGCGCTACACGGCGCTGCGCACCGCCGACGGCGTCGAGGCGATCGTCCCCAACGAGATGCTGGTCTCGCTGCCGGTTGTCAACTCCACGGTTGGCGATCGCAAGACGGTCTTGGCCGTGCCGGTGGAGATCGGGCCGCGCGCCGACCTGGACCTGGCGCTGCGCCTGCTGCGCGAGGCCGCGCAGGGCCAGCCGCGCGTGCTGGCCGAGCCGGCGCCGGTGGCGATGCTGACGGCATTTCGGGGCGGCAACCTGGTGCTCGAAGTCGATTTTGCGATTGCCGATCCGGAGAACGGCCGCCAGAACGTCCAGTCGGACGTGGCCATCGCGGTGTATCGGCGCTTTCGTGCCAACCGCATCGAGCTCGCGGTGCCGCGCGAGGACGTGCGGCTGGCCGGGGACGCACGCGCCGACGACAGCGCCCGGCCCGGCCCGGCCGCAGCGCCGGACAAAGCGCCCTGATTTATCCCGCTTTCGGGCGTCGATTCGCCTGGTTCCAAGAGCGGTGCCGCGCTATAATTGAATTCGACGATGGGACATCGTCCGATTGGCGCCACCCAGCTTGTTGGCACCGCGCTCCCGGGGTGGTTTTCCCCGGTCCCCGAATGGGCCGCGACGGCGGCCTGACCCTGGAGTCTCGATGGATTTTGTGATCAACTTTCTCTGCAATGGTTTACTCGGCCTGCGCCCCTGGCAGCTGGTGCTCGTCACGCTGGCCCTGACGCACGTCACCATTGCCGCGGTGACGATCTTCCTGCACCGCTCGCAGGCCCACCGGGCGCTGGACCTGCACCCGCTGGCGAGCCACTTCTTTCGCCTCTGGTTGTGGCTCACGACCGGCATGCAGACGCGCGACTGGGTCTCGGTGCACCGCAAGCACCACGCCAAGTGCGAGACGCCCGAGGACCCGCACAGCCCGCAGACGCGCGGACTGCGCACGGTGCTGCTGCGCGGCGCCGAGCTCTACATGGACGAGCGCCGCAACAGCGATACGCTGCAGCGATACGGCCGCGGCACTCCGCAGGACTGGCTGGAGCGCAACGTCTACTCGCGCTGGATCTGGCATGGCTGCGCGCTGATGCTCATCACCGACTTTGTGCTCTTCGGGGTCGCGGGCGTGGCCATGTGGGCGGTGCAGATGATCTGGATTCCGTTTTTTGCCGCCGGGATCATCAACGGGGTTGGGCACTTCTGGGGCTATCGCAACTATGACTGTCCGGACGCCAGCACCAACATCGTGCCCTGGGGGATCCTCATCGGCGGCGAGGAGCTGCACAACAACCACCACACCTTCCCGACGTCGGCCAAGCTCTCGGCCAAGTGGTTCGAGTTGGATCTGGGCTGGTGCTATATCCGCGTCCTGGAGATGCTGGGGCTGGCCAAGGTGCTGCGCCGCGCTCCCGTGGTGCGCGTGCTCGCCGAGGGGGGCGGCGCGCCGGCGCAGGTCGACCTGCGCACCCTGCAGACGCTGATCAACAACCGCTACGACCTGCTGGCCAAGTTCGCCCGCGAGGCGCAGCGCGATTTTCGCGAGGAACTGGCCAAGCTGCGCCTGTCGGCGGCCGAGCGCCAGCGCTTTGCCGGGCTCAAGCGCTGGCTGCGCAAGGACGTGGCGGCCATCCCCGCGCCGCAGAAGGACACCTTGCAGGACCTGCTGGCGCGCAGCCGCCTGCTGCAGACGCTGATCGACATGCGCACCGAGCTCGCCGGCATCTGGCAGCAGGGCAGCGTGACGCGCGAGCAGATGCTGGTGCGCCTTCAGGACTGGATAGCGCGCGCCGAGGCCAGCGGCATCCGCACCCTGCAGGAGATGGCAGCGCGCATCCGCGGCTACGCGCCCACGCCGGCCTGAGCGCGGCGCGGCCGCTCTGCGCCAAAGAAAATCCCGGCATGGCCGGGATTTTTCGTTGCTCGCCCTGCGCCGCCGCGGCGGCGGGCGGCCGTTGCGCCCCTACTTGAGCTTCGTTTCCTTGTAGCTCACATGCTTGCGCGCGACCGG
>Ga0209415_10017819_pt1 | contig 11261 bp, 11 predicted proteins | sample PeaSoiSIISIP2007_FD_187696 | JGI IMG/M metagenome (GOLD analysis project Ga0209415, IMG submission 187696) | Peat soil microbial communities from Weissenstadt, Germany - SII-SIP-2007 (SPAdes) (version 2) | ecosystem: Environmental > Terrestrial > Soil > Wetlands > Peat | place: Germany...
ATCAACGGCGTCAACGACGCCGGCGACCTGGTCGGCTTCTACACCGACGGCAAGGGCAACACCGACGGGATGCTCGCGACCCCGTAGCGGAGCTGACCATCCAGGCAGCACCGGGCAGCACCGGGCAGCCGGGGCGGCGGGCGCGCGTCAGTGCCCGCCGCTCTTGCGCTGCCTGGTACTTCGCGGTTCTGGCCGGCAGCCGATGGCGCGAAGCTCGGCCAGCCCTTCGTCGGTCCGATCGTCGAGCAGCATCAGCGTGCACGCCCGCTCGAACCTGGCGTCTATCCGCTCCCAGCCGGCGATGGAGCGCTCAAGCAGCTCCCGGTCTCCGCTGAGCCGCCCCGCGGCTCGGTCCAGGCAGGCGGTGGCCCAGTAGTTCTCGTCCCCCGCGGGCGCCGCGGCCGCCAGCCGGCCGTCGGCGTCGGGCAGCCGCGCCACGACGGCTACCTCGGCGGCGATGGCCCAGGCGTAGGGACGGAGGGAGTACCAGTGCGGCGTCTCGTACCAGGGCTGCGCGTCGTTGGGAAGGTCGGCGATCGCGGTCACGGCCGCGCGGATCCGGCCTTCGTGCAACGCGATCCGGGCATCGGTGAACGCCGCCACGGCGGCCAGGTTCGTCCCCGATACCAGGGCGCTCCCGGTCCCGATCAGCTCGCGAACCCTGGAAAGCCAGGTGTGCCGGCCATGGTCATCTCCGCGCAGCCCGTGCGCAAGGACGATGCCGTAGATGGCCGGTCCCATCCAGCGCGCGGCGGGCCGGCCAGCCTGCCGCCAGGCATCCCACATCAGCGCCGCCTGGGCCTGTGCCTCTTCGAAGCGGCCTTGCAGGACCAGCGGCAGTACGGGCTTGCTGGCCGTCCGGTGCGGCTGGCCGCCTGCGATGTCGTCGCCCTGGGCCATGCGCGCCGTAGCGATGGCAGCTGGCAGGTCGCCGGCGGTCACCGCGATCTCGGTGACCATGTGGAAGGTATCGACGATCTCGGCGCCAGCCCGCGGGTCGTGCCGCGGCAGGCGGTTGAGCAGCAGGGCGCGTTCCTTGTTCACCTGGTGGGCCTCCCGCAGCCGGCCGCCCGCGTCCAGGACTCCGACGACCGCATCCAGCGCACCGCTGATCAGCACCGGATCTCCGGTGAGCCGGGCCGCGGCCAGGGCATCGCCGGACAGGGCAGGATCCGGAACGGTCTTCTCGGGCTGGGCGATCCACGCCGCGGCCGTCGCCAGATAGGCGGCAGCGACCTGATTGCCGACCGGGCAGCTGCGGACTGCCTCGCTGAGCAAGCGGCGAAGACGATCGTGCGGTATCTCCTCGGGGAATTCGGCCGCGAACCGGTCGGCGATGGTGACCGCCTGCGCGAGGGCGACCGCACGCGCGGCGTCGTCCCCGGCCGTGCCGGCCCGCTCGGCCGAGGCGAGCAGCAGGTCGAAGGCCGCGGCGCCGTGTCCTTCGGTCATCGCGACATGCGCGGCAGACTGGAGGTCAGCCGCTGCCTGGCCGGCGCTCAGAGCCAGCGCGGCGGCGGTTCGGTAGTGCTCGCGGGCCTCGACCATGAACCGGCGGGCGTAGGCGAGGTGACCCAGAGCACGGGCCAGCCGGTGACTGATCGCCCTGGTCCGGTCGTCTGGCGCCCAGGCGAGCGCGGCCCGCAGGTCGTCCGCCACGGTGTCGAAGGTGGCGCGCCACTGCCGGGCGGTCTCAGCCCGGCCCTCCAGGTCGTCAGCGACGGAGGCGGCCCAGCGCAGATGTGCCTCGCGAACCGGGTCCTCCTCGTCGCTTTCGGCCAGCCGGTCCAGCGCGTAGGCGCGGATGGTCTCCAGCATCTGCCACCGGCTGCCGTCAGGCCCTCGGCGGTGGGTCAGCAGGCTCTTGTCGGTCAGGCGGCCGATCAGGTCGGCGACCATGCCACGGCTCACGTCCGCCGCGACGGCCACGGCGGCATCGAGGTCGAAGCCGCCGATGAACGCGCCAGCCCGCCGGAACATCGCGCGCTCGTCGTCGTCGAGCAGATCATGGCTCCAGTCGATGACAGCGCGCAGGGAGCGGTGCCTTTCGTGGGCACCGCGGCTTCCCGCGAGCAGGCGCAGATGATCGTCGAGGCCGGCCAGCAGCCCGTCTACCCCGAGCGACGCGCTGCGCGCGGCGGCGAGCTCGATGGCCAGCGGCATCCCGTCCAGGCGGGCGCATACCTCAGCAACGGCGGCGCTGGCGGCGAAGTCCGGGTCACTGGCCCTGGCACGGTCGATGAACAGCGCCTCGGCTTCGGATCCGGCGGTGCCGCCAGCCCCGTCGGCGACCAGGGACATCGGCGGAACGGTGACCGTGCGCTCGCCGGGAATGGCCAGCCTTTCCCGGCTGGTGGCCAGCACCACCAGCTCACCGCAGTTGGCCAGCAGCTTCTCGACAAATGGGGCGACCACCTCGAGCAGGTGCTCGCAGTTGTCGAGCACCAGCAGCGACCCGCCGCGCGCGAGGTACTCCTGCAACGCCGTGTCCAGTGACCGCCCCGGCCCCTCGGTCACCCCGAGCAGCGCGGCGACCGCCTGGCTGACGAAACCCTCGCGCACCGGCACCAGGTCGACGAAGACCGCGCCAAACGGGAACCTGGCAGCTGCCTCCTCGGCTGCCCTGGCCGCCAGCCTGGTCTTTCCCACGCCGCCCGGACCGACCAGGCTCACCACCCTGCTGTCCGCCAGCGCCGCGAGGACGGCGGCCTGCTCGGCGTCCCGGCCGATGAAGCTCGTCCGCGCGGCCGGCAAGCCTGCCACCAGCCCAGCGCCCGCCACTGGGTCGGCTCGGCCGCCGTCCGATCCCTGGCCAGCTCTGGCGGGCGCGCCGCCATCGTCGGCGGCTCTTGCCAGCGTTTCCCGGTCGGCCGCGGAAAGTTCGAGCGCCTCGGCGATCAGCCGGACCGTCGACAGCCGCGGCGCCCGGCGCCTGCCCTGCTCGAAGGCCGCGACCGTGGCCGGGCTGATGCGGCACCGTTCCGCGAGAGCCTCCTGGGTGAGGCTTGCCGCGACCCGGAAACGGCGCAGCAACTCGCCAAAGGAATCGGCCATTGTGCAGAAATACCCCACCTCGCTCCAGCCGAGTCTAGGGCACCGCCAAGGGCCGGCCAAGCCTGCCGATGACGCTCGGCACGCTCGGGAGTCCGTTGCGACAGCAACCCGTCGCCGTCTTCGCGCTCGGTGATCAGCCTGCCGGGAGGCATACGGGTAACCGCTCGGCAGAAGCTAGGCGCGCAATGTCCCCTGGCCCTCGAAGGTCATGGCGCGCTGCAGAGCCGCGGCCCGGAGCTCCGGGGAGATCTCCACCGGGCCGCCCAGCCCGGCGGCGTTGATCCCCGCTTGCGCGGCCTCCTCGACGACCCCGCCGACCAGGATGGCCAGTTCCGGGGTGCGGTGGAACACCAGCACCCCGTGGTTGGCGAGCAGCACCGCGGGAACGCCCGGGGTGATCGCGGAACGGATGCCGGCTACCGCCTGGCCGGACCCGCGCGGCCCGTAGGCGGCCACCGGAACCCCAGATGCCAGCCCGAACATCGCCAGGGCCTCCACCCAGCATCCGATCGGGCAGCGCGCCACGGCGTACGCGGTCGCATACGGCGAGTGCGTATGCAGGACGCAGCCGACGTCGCTGTGATCGGCATACATGGCCGTGTGCATGGCCACCACGGCACCCTGGATCGGCGGGAGCTCACCCTCCAGCAGCGTTCCGTCCAGCCCGACCCGCACGACAGCTGACGCCGGATGATTCCGCAGCGACGGGCCGGCCGTGAAGTACATCTCCGCGGCCCCGGGAACGCGGAGGCTCACGTTACCGTGCCCATTCGCCGAGATCGCCCCGCTGTCAACCACCCGCCGGGCGACATCGACGACCTGATCGACCAGGTCCTTGTCCACGACGTACCCCCTCGCCGTTTCGGTCGGCCGAGCAAAGGCTCGCCCACCCCGGGCCACACTTAAGAGTCAAGCTAGCGCAGCGCCTCCGTGCGCGCCGACGCGCCCACGCCAGGACGCGCTCATTCAGCCGGGTAGCGTGATCCAGTTCGAGCCAGTGAGGCAGGAAGGCCGGATGAGATGAGCAGAGCAGACCATGACATCACGGTCCCCGGGCGGCCCGAGGTGTGCGAGGTGTCGGCCGGGATATTCGCCTACATCCAGCCAGACGGTACCTGGTGGATCAACAACACCGGCTTCCTCGTCGGCCCGCAGGGCGTCATCAGCATCGACTCCTGTTCCACCCGGCGCAGGACGCGGGCCTACCAGGAGGCTATCGCCGCGGTCACGCCGGCGCCGGTGCGCGCCGTGGTCAACACCCATCATCACGGCGACCACACCTTCGGGAACTGCATGTTCCCCGGCGCCGCGATCGTCGCCCACGAGCGGGCGCGTGCCGAGGCGATCGCGTTCGGCCCGCCGCGGGACCTGCCGTTCTGGGACGGCCCGGACTGGGGTGAGCTGGCTCTGGACCCGCCGTTCGTCACCTTCGCCGACGAGATAGCCGTGCATGCCGGCGACCTGCGCGCCCAGGTTCGCCACGTCGGCACCGCCGCGCACACCACGAACGACTCGATCATCTGGATCCCCGAGCGGTCGGTGCTGTTCTGCGGCGACCTGATCTTCAATGGCGGCACGCCGTTCCTGCTGATGGGCTCGGTCACCGGCTCCATCGAGGTTCTGGAGCAGGTCGTGCGGCCCCTGCGGGCGCGCACTGTCGTGCCAGGCCACGGCCCGATCTTCGAGGATGCCGCGCCCGTGGACGCCACGCTGGACTACCTCGGCTTCGTCCAGGAGGCCGCCGCGCGCGGCTATCACGCCGGGCTGTCCCCGCTGGAGGCCGCCAGGGAAACTGACCTGGGCCGGTTCGCTGGCTGGGCCGACGCCGAGCGGATCGTCGGCAACCTGCACCGCGCCTACGCCGAGCTCGGCGGCGCTCCGCCCGGCGCTCCCATCGACATCGCCGCCGCGCTCGCCGACATGGTCAGCTACAACGGCGGCGCCCCGCTCACCTGCCTGGCCTGAACCACCGGCCGGCGACCCGGAGTCCGGCCAGCTCCGCACCCGCGATCCCGAGGTCGCGCTCACCGCCGCGCCATACGGGAACGCCGGCGCCATCGGGATCGCTCCGCCCGGCATCGCCTGCCCTGGCAGGCGCGATCATCAGCGGCGGCTGAGGGCGACGTTGTAGAGCCGGAGCCGGCGGATGAGGGCGCGCCGGCCTCGCGGATGGTCGAATTCCGCCTCATCACCCTGGGGCAGCTGGGGGGCTGCGACCGTTGTTATCGCCTCGTCGGGGATGCGATCGCCGAAAAGCACGAATGCCTGCTGGGTAGGCTCACGGTGACTCATCCAGACGTATCCGGCCGCGGTGGGCGCGTGCCTGCGGATCCAGTGCGCCCAGTGCCTGGACTGCGCGTAGAACTGGGGGCCGCACGTGGTCAGCCACGGATCCTGGCTAACCGCCCCGAGGTCGGCAGCGCTGCGCAGGCTGACCAGGCTCAGGTCGGCTGTGGTGGTCACGGCGCTGACCCGCCGCCCCCGGACTCTGGCCCGCGGCAGCTGCTGCACGCCCGCGCTGTCGAGCGGCAGGTCGCGCAGCAGCGTCTCGGCGATCGCGACATCGACGGACTCTCCGGCATAGAGATACGGATAGCGATCATCGTCGGTCGCATCGAACCGGCCGCCGCCGTAGTAGCGGTGGCTCGGCCTCGGATTGAATGCGTGCGCCGGGAAGCCTGCCGGGTGCACCCGAAACAGCACGGTCCCGGCCGGCAGCTCGGTCTGGACGGGCCTGCCGCAATATCCGTCAGGCGGTATGACGTTCACCATCAGCGGCTACCAGCTGTCGTTCGCTAGCTGATCGGCCGCATAGGCTATCTCGCCTTCCCGCTCGGTGCCGAGCAGGTCGGCTGGACACGCGGTCAGCCACGGGTTCGGGGTGAGCCACCAGGCAACCGCGCCCCACGGATCCTCGTCCGCGCTCAGCTGGGGCCGGAGCCTGGCGACCAGCTCGTGCTGCCGGTACGGCCTGGTGGAGGCGAACTGGAACAGCGGGTAGAGAACCTGCTCGTCGACCCGCACCGACAGCCAGGTCTGCGTATCCCCGGCGTCCGCAGCATCGCCCGCGACACCGCGGCGCAGCAGCGCCGCCCGGCCCGCCTCGGCCAGGGCGTCGGCCTCGGCATCCTCCGCGATCGAAGGACTGGCCAGGGCGATTTCGGCCTGCTCGATCAGATCCACGTCCAGCGCCCGGACCGGATCCGGCTGAAAGCCGCGATCGGCCCCGGCATGAAGCGCCTGACGGGCGGCATGATCGGCCGGCAGCGCCTGGGAGATGACGTTGAAAACCGCCTGTGACCGCCAGGAGCTGCCGCCCCGCATTGTCACCCGGCCAACGGAAGCCAGCTCGGTGAGTTCGCTGACGGTCAGCAGCGGCTCAATATCCGACCATTTGCCAAGAATAATCTCTAATGCATCCTCGACTGCCATGGCTGCTTAATGTAGCAAAATCTCTCCAGGCGTGCGCAATGCTATTTGGTCACGCCGGGCGGCGTTACAGCTCACCCGGCCGGACGCCACGCCAATGAACGGCGCTCAGGCGGGCAGGATCAGAGCATGAGGGTTCGGTTCGCGGGCAGCGGGGACGCGTTCGGCAGCGGCGGCCGCTGGCAGACCTGCATCCACCTGTCCCACCCCGATCAGGTCATGCTCGCCGATTGCGGGGCTACCAGCCTGGCCGCGCTCAAGGCGCAGGGCCTGGACCCCGGCGCGGTCACCGCGGTCGCCATCACGCACCTGCACGGCGACCACTTCGGCGGGCTGCCGTTTCTGATCCTGGACGGCCAGTTCTCCCGCCGCTCGGCGCCGCTGCTGATCGCCGGCCCGCCCGGCACCGGCGCCCGGCTGACGCAGGCCATGGAAACCCTGTTCCCCGGCTCCAGCCGCGCCCGGCGGCGGTTCGCCGTGCACGTCACCGAGCTGGCCACGGACGGGACACCCGCCCAGATCGGCGCCGCCACCATCCGCGGCTGGGAGGTCGAGCACCCCAGCGGCGCCCCGCCGCTCGCACTGCGGATCGACCTCGCCGGGACCACTTTCGCCTACTCAGGCGACACCGCATGGACCCCCGCCCTGGCCAAAGCCGCGCGGCACGCCGACCTGTTCGCCGCCGAGGCCTACACATACGACCAGCCCGTGCCCTACCACCTGGACTACCAGACACTGCGCGAGCACCTCAGCGACATCGACGCCACCCGCACCGTGCTCACCCACATGTCCGCCCGCATGCTCGGCAGGCTCGCCGACGCCGGCCTGCCCGCCGCTTACGACGGCATGACCATCGACCTGTAACCCGGGCCAGCACCAGCCAGGCCGCTCCGGGGCGTCAGGGATCACGGGCGCCGATGACGTCGCTGAGGGCATCTTCGGCTGGTTCGGCCGCGACCGCCAGTGCGGCAGGCCCGACCTCGGGCGGCTGGCCGGCCCGCTGATCAGCAAGCCGCGCCCCGACCAGGCCGTGACCGGAACCTTGCTCCCCCCGGCCGGGTTGCGCGTCAGCCGTCCGCGAGCAGCACCGAGCCGGGGGGGCGTGACTGTCCCGGCGGCACTGAGCGCTCCCCGGCCACCGGGGACATGCCGGGCTATATGCCATCTGCGGGCACCGCCGAATGGTCTTGAATCATGACCTGCGGGAGCACGCTGACGGGAGCAAGCTGAACAGATGACGCATTTTCGCATGCACGGGCACAATGCAAGCGCTGATGCACGTGCATATGAAACGGCGCCGGAGGAAGTGCAAACGGCAAACGACGCGACGCAGCACCCAATGATATTGTGCTTTACAAGGACAACCCGCGGCCAATGTGGCCACCTGGGGTATTGCAACAGTGCCGACGCCGACGAAGGGGCAGGAGAGTGACCCTGAGCGCGAGCGCCACCACGGCCGGCCCCGATCAGCGCACCCAGATCCTGATCGTGCGCGGAGAACTGGACCTGGCCACGGCCGACAGCCTGTACCGGCAGGGCCAGGCAGCGATCGGACGCCGTGCCCGGATCCTGCTGCTCGACCTGACCGGCCTGTCCTTCTGCGACGCACGCGGGCTGAGCGCCCTCGTCCGGGTCGCCAACGAAGCCGAGGCTGCGGGGTGCCGTTACGGCCTGATCGCGCCCCGCCCGCTCGTAGCGAGGATGCTCCGGATCAGCGGTCTGCACAAGCGGCTGCCGGTATTCGCGACCAGCGAAGAGGCATGCCTGCGCCTGGCTGCCGGGGCAGCAACGGCGGCGGGCTGCTAACCCGCGATCGGCTAGGCGCATGTGCGGAGCCTGGCGCGCAGCGCGCACGCCAACGTCAAGGTTGGCGCCATCGAGGTCGTCGGGATGCCCGCTGTAGACGTCCCGTCGGCTGGTTCGCTCTCGGCTAGCACCTGGCCGTCCTGGATGAGCCTGCACAAGCGAACAGGGGAGCCGCCGCTGATGGCAGATCCCCTGTTCATAAGCTATTAGAAGAGATCGTCAAAGTCTCCTTGCCTGATCCCTTCGACGAACGCCGCCCACTCGGCGCGGCTGTAGAACATGACCGGGCCGTCGGGACGTTTTGTATCCCCGAGTACTATCGCGTCGCCATTGACGGCGATCCGGACACACTCGCCGCCATTGCAGCGACGCGCGACACGCCAGGAGATCTCTCCCAGGCTTTCGGGTATTGCTGGCATTTTGCTCTCTTACCTCCCTAGTGATTAATAGATTCATTACTTCCGAGATGAAGCTGCATGGTGTTTCTAAGCCGGATGTGTATCTCGGATCCGGGCAACGAGCGCGAGCGAATCCTGTATGCTGAGCGCAGATTCCCTCAGATACTCGATCGTCTCGCGGTACCGCGTGATCTCGGTCGGCCGCTCGTGATACAGGGCGCCGACCAGGCCCTCCACGTATACGACAGGGTCCTGCCTGGTATTCTCCCCGAATTCAAGCAGATCAAAGTTGCTGTCCGCGCTCGCATGAGCTCCGGCGGCGAACGGGATGACCTGAATCGAGCCCTTATCGCCGGTCGCCCAGACGAGGATTTTGCCAAGCTGGGCCCTCATCACGACCGAGCCTCCGACCTGGCGGTGCAGCACAGCCTCGTCAAGCAGCGCCCGGTAGTGTGGCGGATGCGGCTGCTCCAGCAGGTCCTGGCGGCGCATCCTGGCCTCGACCCGCTGGTCGAGCACCCGCGCGTCCATCCTCCGGCCGATGCCCCTGATCACCGCTCTGGCGTACTCCGGCGTCTGAAGCAGCGGCGGCACGTAGTACATGGTGTAGGACGTGATAGCGGCCGCGTCCTGCTCCAGGCCGATGAACGGATCGAGCCGCAGATCCTCATAGCGCGACCACCAGCCGAGCTCGCGTGCCTGCCTGGCCAGGTTCATGAGGTTCTCAGCCTCGGCCGGATCGGTGACGCCGTACGCGCGGCACAGGTCACGCACATCGCGCAGGCTCGCCCGCCGCGTTCCGGTCTCCAGCCGGCTGATCTTGGTCGCCGAGCACAGCAGCTCGGCGCCTACCTGCTCGACGGTCAGGCCACGGGTGAGACGAAGCTCACGCAGGCGCAGACCGAGTTCGCGCTGGCGAACTGTGGGGTTCGCTCCCTCGACGATGGCACCACGCCTGGCCGGCTGTCGCCGCGCAGGGCGCGGCTGCCTACCATCGCCATTGGCATTTGCCATGAAAGTTGATCGTACACCGCCGTGCAAGCCCGGGCAGCGGGGCCGTTACTTTCGTGTCGCCCGCGCCGCGAACTCCCGCTCACCCCCAGCAGCGCCTCTGGCCAGGCCGGTCTGTGGTAGGCAATTCCCGAGCCGATCGCCGCGTCGACCGCCCCTTACCTGGGCCCCGAGCGCGGGCGGGCACCCTATCACACCGCCAGCGGCCGATGGCGAAGGCCATTGGCAAATGACAAGAGATATGAGACCTTGAAGGCAGTACGCCGCATGCCTAAGCCGGGCAACTGCGGTGAGGAAGGAGGCACGCTGGCACGGGCTAACTGACCAGAATCTGGAACCCAAGGTCTCAGAACGGTAACGCTGAGCCTAACTAGGCACGAAACGCCCTGGGAAAAGCAGCACGGCCGATGTTAGCAGCATCGACCGTGCCAGTCACTAGACCGGACCCGCGAAAGGACAGGCCAGCGATAGGGATCATGGTACCTGCCTCGTCAGTGAATGCAAGATCCCATCGAACCCGGTGCGGCGGCTCACCCCACCGGCGCTGGCCTCCAGACCGGCAGCAGCCGGAAGGAGGTAGCACATGGCTTAGAACATCGAAGCGACTCGGGTCAGCAGCGTCCGCATGACCAGCGCCGCTTACGAATAGCTCGTGATGAGCAGACCACCCCGTGACGTGACCGATGCCCTCAGCGCCCAAAGACTCAGGTACCTATACGTAGATAACGAGTCCAGATGCTGGCCTATCGAATCTGCCCGCACCTGCCCAGTGCTCCGTGGGGCGCCGCAGGACATCCCATGCACCTCGAAACTCAGGGCCGCGGGCGCCTGGATAACCCCGGCCATTACCGAATCTGGTATCTGGCGATGGAACCCGCCGGGGCCGTTGCGGAATCCTTCGGAGACCTGGACGAATGGGATCCTGAGATGTTCAAGTTTCCCGGCATCCCAGGGAGCCGCCGGGTTCTGGCCACCTATCTCCTGAGCGATGACACCCCGCTACTGGATCTTGATGACGCCCGGAACCTGTACATCAGGGGACTACGGCCCACTCAGGTCATCGAACGGAACCGGGCAGCGACCCAGGCCTGGGCCTTGAGTGTCTATAACGAACGCAACGACCGCGGCGCGAGAATCTGGCACGGGATCAGGTGGTGGAGCTACCATCGGCCGCAATGGCGAATAATCGGCTACTGGGGCGACAGGGCCCCGCAGCTCCTCGAGGTTGAGGAGCTGACGCTGACAAGCCCCGCGGTGACCGACGCCGCGACCTCGCTCAAGCGCCCGCCAGCTATCCTTGCGGCCCGCCGCGCACGGCGCAGGCGCTATGTGCGCCGTGAATGAGGTGCCCGACCGGGGAGCGGTGCGGGGACCGAAGCCGTCGAATGCCACGGTTTGCGGATGAGACCGCCGATTCACCGGCCGTGCGGAATGCGCCGGCCCGCGGCGCACGGCGGGCTAGGACCAGAAGTCATCCACTGAGTACAGGTCCGCGTGGTGAGTCCAGGCCTCGGTCACCCTGCCGTCGCGGACGTGGAAGACGTGAGCGGCGTTGACCTCTAG
>Ga0209415_10017822_pt1 | contig 11260 bp, 6 predicted proteins | sample PeaSoiSIISIP2007_FD_187696 | JGI IMG/M metagenome (GOLD analysis project Ga0209415, IMG submission 187696) | Peat soil microbial communities from Weissenstadt, Germany - SII-SIP-2007 (SPAdes) (version 2) | ecosystem: Environmental > Terrestrial > Soil > Wetlands > Peat | place: Germany...
CCCGCCAATGCAGCGCCTCCCGATCCGGGAGCCCTTCAATTCACGGTGGCCGGCGCCACCAACGATGTGGCGCGCATCTTCTACCTGACCAACACGCCGACCCCGCAAGCCGTGCAGGAAGCGATCAACGCGATTCGCGCGGTCACCGAGATCCAGCGCGTCGTGGCCTACAACGCATCGAAAGCCATAGCCATGCGCGGGACGGTCGAACAGATGGCGGCGATTCAGTGGTTGATTCCCCTGGTGGACAGGCCGGCCGGGCAGCCCTCCAGCACGCATGAATTCGCGATGGCGGGCATCGCCCCAAGACTGGGTACGACGTCTAACATCATGCGGGTGTTTTATCTGCAGCACACCGAGACACCGCAAGCCATGCAGGAAATTGTTAACCTGATTCGCTCCCTCGGGGAAGTCCAACGCGTCGTCGCGTTCAATGGCCCGAAGGCGCTGATATTGCGCGGCTCGGCCGACCAGAGCGCGTTGGTCGACTGGCTGGTTCAACAACTGGACAAGCCGCCGGCCGCGGCCGGCCCAAATACCACCGTGGTGGCGTACCAGATGGCGCCCAATCCCAATCCTTACGAGCCACCGGCCGTGCGGATTTTTTATCCTTCCCATATCGATTCGCCGCAAGCCTTGCAGGATGTCACGAACATGGTTCGCGCGGCAACCAAGATTCAGCGGGCGGTCTCATACACGCAGACCAACGCTCTCGCGTTGCGCGGAACCGGCGACCAGGTCGCTCTCGCCGCACAGATCCTCCAGGAACGCGACAAACCATAGGCCCGGCGCGCCGCGATATGATGGGCGGGCATGAAGAGATTTTTTTGTGCTGCGTCTGCGGTGGCCGCGGCGCTGCTCGCCTGTGCAAGTCTGCTGGGCGCCGACACCCGGTTCGAGATTTCCTTTGCCTCCGGGTCGCACGACGGCCCGATGACCGGCCGCGTCTTCGTGGCCGTGGCCAAGAGCGAGACGCCGCCGCCCATACAGCAGATCGGCTCGTACACCGGGAGGACGCCGTTCTTCGGCGTGGATGTCGAGCAACTGGCCGCGGGGCGCGCGGCGGTTGTGGACGGCGGGGTGCTCGGATATCCGGCGAGCAACCTCAAGGACATCCCCGCCGGCGACTACTACGTGCAGGCCCTGGCGAATGTCTATACGCAGTTTCACCGGTCCGACGGCCACACGATGTGGGCTCACATGGACCAATGGGAGGGCCAGCATTTCAACCGCTCGCCGGGCAACCTGTACAGCGAAGTGCAGCGCGTACACCTGGACCCGGCGGCGGGCTACACGGTGAAGCTGGAGCTGACGAAAGCGATTCCGCCGGTGCAGGTTCCCGCCGATACAGCTTGGGTGAAGCGGGTCAAGATCCAGAGCCAGCTTCTGACGAAGTTCTGGGGACATCCCATGTTCATCGGCGCCACCGTACTGCTGCCGAAGGGATACAACGAGCATCCGGCGGAGCGCTACCCAGCGATTTACATCCAAGGCCATTTCGGCCTGAACGCGCCTTTCGGATTCACCGATGGATCGGGCGGACGCGGGGGCGGCGGCCGGGGCAACTCCGCGGAGTTTTCGCAGGCGTGGATGTCGGACGATTTTCCGCGCATGTTCGCGGTGACGTTCCAGCATCCCACGCCTTACTTCGACGACTCGTACGCGGTGAACTCGGCCAACGACGGCCCTTATGGCGATGCGCTGTTGCAGGAGCTGGTCCCTTACCTGGAGGAGCACTTCCGCATGATCCGCGCTCCGTATGCGCGCGTGCTCACGGGCGGTTCCACGGGCGGATGGGAGTCACTGGCGCTGGAGGTGCTGCATCCGGACTTCTTCGGCGGCACGTGGACCATGTATCCCGACCCGATCGACTTCCGAAGGTACCAGTTAGTCGACATCTACTCGGATGACAATGCGTTTGTGGCGCCGGGATACGAGTACATGGTTCCGGAGCGCCCCATGATGCGCACGCCCGAGGGGCAAGTGACTCAGACTATGCGGCAGATGAGTCAGTTGGAGGATGTGATGGGCAGCCACGGCCGCTCGGCGCAGCAGTTCGAGGCCTGGGAGGCGGTGTACGGGCCGGTGGGAGAGGACGGGTATCCGCAGCCGCTGTTCGACAAGCGGACGGGCAAGATCGACCGGTCGGTGGCCAATTACATGCGCGACCACGGATACGACCTTGCGGCTTACATGAAAGCTAACTGGGCGAAGCTCGGGCCGCAGTGGAAGGGGAAGCTGCACCTGTATGTCGGCGACATGGATAATTACTATCTGAATCTCGCGGTGTATCTGCTGGAGGACTATTTGAAGACCACGGATTCCGACGCGACCTTCGAATACGGGCGGCCGAAGAAGGGGCACGGGTGGCAGCCGATGACTAACGTGGAGCTGGTAAAGATGATGGACGCGCAGATTCGGAGGAACACCCCCAAACAATAATAAGGCCTGAAATTATTGCTATAATCAGCCTCAAATGGAGACGCTGAAGCTTGTACGGAGACTGGCGCGGGCGCTCCCCTCTCTGCACTTTGCAGCCGCCTGCCTTGCTGTGACACAAAGTGGCGCCCCTCCCGGGAGCTGCGTGGTGACGCAGATCGCGACGAATGCCACCGCGAACGCCATCAACAACTTCGGCCAGGTGGTCGGCATCAGCGGCGGATCGGCCTTCTTGTGGACCCCGGTCAGCGCGAATGGAACCGCGGGGAGCCTGAGCGATTTCGGCGGATGGCCGGTGGTTAGCGCGTGTTTTTCCGGAGTGTCGATCAAGGCGGCACCATCTTGGGGTATTGGTGGCCATACGCTTACTTGTGGACACCAGACTCGCCGAATGGCGCCTCCGGAACTCAAACGCAGATCCCCTTGCCCGTGGGTTTTCAGTCCATGCGGCCATACGCGATGAACGCAAAAGGAGACGTGGTCGGGACCCTGGCGCTGCCCAACGGAGCCTTCACGCCGTTCCTCTATACCGGTGGAGTGGTGTATGACCTGAGCAAGCTGAGCACTCAGTTGACGGGCGGCACTCCCACCGGAATCAACGATCAAGGCCAGATCGTGATGAATATAACTTCATTTATGGCATCGGGACCGTGCGACATCATGTTCCCCTGCATTGTTTATCTGTTGAAACCCACTTCAGCGCCCCCACCGTCCCACCCCCCCACCATTGGCGGAGTCAGTCCGGCTTCCGGAAGCGGCTCCAGCCAGACCATGGTCTTTACCTTCAACGACCCTGACGGCTGGCAGGATCTGGATGTGGTCAACATTAGATAAAGCGACAACAGCTATAATACTAACGTGCCCTCCGTTCTGATGGCCTCGCGCCGCATCCCGGAAGTGAAGAGGGCCGTGGGCTATGCTTTGGGATGGAACGAACTCATCGATGCCGAGTCCTGACATGCCCGTAATTCGAGAGCTTCGGGTGCGCGCGGTGCGCGTCCCCATGCCCGAGCCGCATCGCACAGCCAGCGGCGTAGTAGCCGAATCGCCCCTGGTGCTGATCGATGCCATCACCGATGGAGGAATCGCGGGCCACGGCATCGTCTTCACCTACACGGCAGCGGCCCTGCGTCCGGTGGCGGACCTGGTGGTCAACTTCGAGCCGTTGGTGAAGGGCGAGCCGCTCGCGCCGCGTGAGATCGCGGACAAACTCGCCGCGCGCTTCCGGCTGCTGGGAACGCAGGGGTTGGTGGGGATGGCGCTGGCGGGTATCGATATGGCGCTGTGGGACGCCCTGGCTCGCCTGCACGGAGTCTCGCTGGTCCGCCTGCTGGGCGCTGTCGAGAAACCGATGCCGGCTTACGGCGCCGTGGGCCATGAGGGGGCCATGGGCTCTGCCCGCGGCGCGGAGGCGTGGGCCAGGCGGGGCTTTCGTGGAGTGAAGGTTAAGATCGGGTATTCGGACGTCAAGCAGGATATCGAAGCGGTGCGCGCCATCCGCAGCGCCGTGGGCGGCGAAGTCGCGATCATGGTGGACTACAACCAGTGCCTGACCCCGGCCGACGCCATCGAGCGCCTGCGATCCATGGAAGACCTCGGACTCACCTGGGTCGAAGAGCCCACCCTGGCGCACGATTTCGAGGGTCACGCGCGGATCGCCCGCGAAATCGCGACTCCCATCCAGTGCGGCGAAAACTGGTGCGGCATCCTGGACCTGCGCCATGCCGTCGCAGCCGATGCCTCGGATTTCGTCATGCCCGAAGTGATGAAGATGGGCGGCGTCACCGGCTGGCTCCGCGCGGCGGCCATCGCGGAGGCCCACGGAATCCGCGTCTCGAGCCATCTTTGGCCCGAGGTCAGCGCGCATCTCCTCAGCGCCACTCCCATGGCGCACTGGCTGGAGTATGCGGATTGGTGGAACCCGATCGTGGCGGAGCCGCTGCGCGTGGAGCGCGGCCTCGCGATGCCGTCGGAATCCGCGGGCAGCGGCGTCGAGTGGAACGAGGCAGCGATCGGCAACTGCCTGGCGTGAAAATGGCCACCGGCTCTGCTAAGACGCGGCTGACGTTCCGCTTGCGCGAGCCAGCGCGCGTTGGCGCGTGATCCGAACTAGGGTGAAAGTGTGCGAGCTATGCCCTTGGCCGCGGGCATTCCTAGCGCACCACGAGTTCGCACTGCGGACGCAGCCCGGATCGGTTGCGATACTGCTGGACCCGGACGTGGCTCGCGTGTTCAAGAGTGCGGAATCGGTGAACACCCTTCTGCGCGCGTTAATGGCGACGATGCCAAACCGGCGAGCGTCGCGCGGTTAGGGGCTTCGAGAGCAGCTATTCTCCGCGGCAAAAGGTGCCCGGCCGTACCTTCCCTTCCTGGCACCGGTCCCTGAATTGCTCCGAGTCACTCTAAGGAGATCAGGGTATGCAAGGCTTTCATCGCACGCTGTTGTTGACTGGCATGGCAGCTTCTATAGTCATGGCGGCCGCCGCGCAGACCGACCCGGTGGTTCAGACCGTGCTTTTGCCGGCAGGCACGCGTATCCCGATCCGCCTGGGCCAGTCGCTCGATACCCACCGCGACCGGCCGGGCACGCATTTCATCGGGCACGTAGCCGCATCCATCGTCGAAAACGGCGCAGTGGTTGTGCCGCGCGGCGCCGTCTGCCACGGGCACCTGGAGGAATCCAGACCCTCGGGACGGCTCAAGGGCCGGGCCATCCTGCGGCTTAGTCTCGATTCGGTCGAGCTGAATGGTAGAAACTACACGATCGATACCACCGATCCGGCCTTCGTCAGCAAGGGCCACAAGAAACGCAATATCGCTCTGATTGGCGGCGGCGCCGCAACCGGGGCCGGTATCGGGGCCATCGCCGGCGGAGGCGTGGGTGCAGCCATCGGAGCCGGGGCAGGCGCCACGGCGGGCACCGTCGGCGCCATCGTCACCGGCAAGCGCAACCTGCACCTGGCGCCCGAGACGCGGCTGACGTTCCGCTTGCGCGAGCCCGTGCGCGTTGGCGCCTGACCGGGTTTTCCTTGAGATCGCGGCCAGGGGGTCCGACTAGGGTGGAATTGTGCGAGCTCTATGCCCTTGGCCGCGGGGCTTCCCAATAGCGGACAATGCCAACCGCTCACCGGCGAGCGGCTCTCCCCGTAAGTCGTTGATTCTATAAGAAAGCGACCGCTCAAAATGAGCGGTCTCCAGATTGCTGTCCTGATTTCGTGCTTCAGGACCTGAAATACGCTTTTCGGGTGTTGCGTGGCAACCCCGGAGTCACCGCGGCCGCCTGGATCGCCCTCGCGTTCGGCATCGGCGCCAATACCGCCATCTTCAGCCTGATGGACGCCGTGGTGCTCCGTCCCCTGCCCTATCCGCAGCCGGACCGGCTGATGATGGTCTACGCCACAGCAGGCAAGACCCACCGCGGCATGAACGCGTCGTTCCCCATGGTCCGCGATTGGCAGGAGCAGAATCGCGTCTTCGATTCCCTCTCGGCCTACAGCCGCGACTCCGTGAACCTCACCGGCGGCGGCGAGCCTCTGCGATTGTACGCCGTCCACATGACGCCGGAGTTCTTTCCGGTGATCGGGATTGCGCCGGCCATCGGCGCGGCGTTCGATTCCTCCGGCCAGTCTGTGGTGATCACTTACGGATTGTGGACCCGCCGCTTCGGCGGCGCCCCCGGCGCCATCGGACGGCCGCTGGTGCTCGACGGGCAACCCTACACGCTGGCCGGAGTCCTCCCGCAGGGGTTTCACTTTCCCAAGCTGGGCATGATGGACGAGCCGGAGGTCTATCTGCCACTGGCGCCGCATCCCAACCGGCGCACCCATTTTCTGGCAGGCATCGGACGCCTGAAACCCGGCATCACCCGCGCCCAGGCGCAGGCCGACCTGGACGTGATTTCGACCGCCATCGAGAAGGACCATCCAAGTGAAAACCGCGGCGAAGGCGCCCAGGTCAGCAGCCTGTACGACACCCTGGTCGCCGGCAGCAGCGACACCCTGAGAGTGTTTGTCTGGGCCGTGGGGCTGGTGTTGCTCATCGCCTGCGCCAACGTCTCAAACCTGCTGTTGAGCCAGGCCGTCCGGCGCAAGCGCGAAATCGCGATCCGCTCCGCGCTCGGCGCCACGCGCGCGCGCCTGGTGCGGCAACTGCTAGCCGAGAGCCTCGTGCTCTCTCTTTCGGGCGGCGCGATGGGACTCCTGCTGGCGCTGTGGGGCATTCCGCTCCTCACGGCCGCCGTGCCGATCCACACGGCGTTCAGCGCGCGGATCGCAGCGGGCGGCATTCATCTGAACGGCGCTGTTCTCGGATTTACGTTCGTTGCGTCGGTGGTCGCAGGTTTGGTGTTCGGCAGCATTCCGGCGTGGCATTCGGTGCGCTTGTCGCTCGGCAGCCGCAGCCCCAGGGGCGACCGACTGCGCGGCCTGCTGATCGCTGCCGAGGTGGCGCTATCGCTGATGCTCCTCGCCGGCGCGGGCCTGCTCGCCAAGAGCTTTCTGCGCCTGCTGGCGGTCGATCCGGGATTCCGCACCCAGAACCTGCTGGCCATCGACGTGGAATTGCCCGATCCCAAGTATGCCGAGCCGGAAACGCGCGCCGCGTTTGCGCGCCAAGTCCTGGACCGCCTCGAACACCTTCCGGGCGCAGCCGCCGTAGCCGCGATCAACGCGATGCCGATGACCAAGTCCAGCCCCTGGAACTCCTTCAACCTGCCGGGGGGCGACGAGATGGGCAGTGCCGGCTTACGCGCCGTCAGCCCCGGCTATTTTCAGGCCATGGGAATTCCGCTGGTGCGCGGCCGCCTGCTCGCGCCCGGCGACACGCGCGGCGTGGGCGTCATCAATCGCGCCATGGCCGAGCGCTACTGGCCAAACCAGGACCCCATCGGCAAGACCATCGAAACGCCCCGCACGGTGCGAGTCGCGACGGCCGCCGGATTCGACATCCGTTTCCAGCCGGAACAGTTCCAGATCGTGGGGATCGTCGGCGACGTCCGCCACCTCTCGCTGGTTGCCGATCCGCGCCCCGAGATGTTTCTGCCGTACGCGCAGATGGCCACGTCGGAGGTGACCTTCGTGCTGCGCGGCGTGGTGGCTCCCCGCGAGGCGAGAAGCGCGATCTGGGCGGTGGACCGCGATCAGCCGCTGGCCGCGGTCCGCACCATGGACCAATTGATCTCGGACGACGTGGCGCCGGGGCGATTCGTTCTGCTGCTGCTGGGCGTCTTTGCCGGGGTGGCGCTGGCGCTGGCCGCGGCGGGGATTTTCGGCGTGGTGCTGCATTCGGTTTCGCAGCGCGCCCGCGAGATCGGCATCCGCATGGCGATGGGCGCCGGCGCCGCGGCCGTGGTGCGCATGGTGGTCCGGCAGGCGATGCTGTGGATCGCAATCGGGCTGGCGCTGGGCTCGCTCGGAGCGCTGGCCAGTGTGCGCCTGCTGGCGAGTTATCTCTACGGGGTCCGGCCCCGCGATCCCTCGTCGCTGGCAATCGCGGTGGTAGTGTTGGCCGCGCTCGGAGCGTTGGCGGCGTTTCTCCCCGCACGAGCGGCGGCGCGCGTAGATCCCGCGGCCACGCTGCGCTGCGAATAATCACCTGTGGTAGGCCCGGCTGGACTCGAACCAGCGACCCTCAGCTTAGAAGCCGGTGAAGGAGCGGTTGAGTGGGGAGGTGGCGCGCGTCTCGAAGAGTCTGACCGCTCAAGGATAGATCTTTTCCGACTTCAGGATGCCGGTGCGTTAAAGTTTCCGCCACCCAGTTTGCAGCCGCGCCCCACTTTGAGGGAAACCGGCCGGCTTCATCGGACGGCGCCCTCTGGCGGACCTGCGCTTCTCGCCATCGGTCCCGCCAGGAGCGGCATTCCTCTGGCGGCCGCCGAAGTCCGGGGTCTCGCCCAGCTCTATGGGTCCGGCGCAAAGGTCCTGACGGGCGACGAGGCTGTGGAGACGCGCTGGAAACAGGAAGCGTCCCGGTATCGGATTCTGCACGTCGCTACACACGGAATTCTGAACGGCAACAATCCGATGTTTTCCTACCTGGAATTGAACCCGTGCCAAGATTAAATCAGGGAGGGATCTACGTGCACCGGCCCGTCCACTCCTGGAGACTTCCTAATGCAACACAACCTCACCACGCCCTTCGATCTCCGCCAGAATCGGGAGGCGGCGATTTCCAAAAACACCCCAAATCGCCGCCTCCCGGCATCCTCGCCACAACGCCCCCGCCCCGACCCCCGCCGTGGTATCATAAGCTTTTACACCATCACTTCTTTCCCGAGGTCAAATCCACTTGGCGTTAGTAGAAGGTTGCCGGCACGCGCTGGACATCTCCATCCCTGTCGACGAGGTGGAAAGCGAAACCAGCCGCGCGGTCGCCGAAGTCCAGAAAAAAGCCCGCATCAAAGGCTTCCGACCGGGCAAGGTGCCCGCCTCCCTGGTGCAATCGCATTTCGCCCACGACGTGCGCCAGAAGGTCCTCGAGTCCCTCGTCCCCAAGCACCTGCAAAAGCAGGTCGAAGCCGAGAACCTCAACATCGTCGGCCAGCCCAATATCACCGACGTCCACTTCCACGCCGGCGAGCCCCTCACCTTCAAGGCCGAATTCGAAGTCATCCCGCCCATCGAACTGCAGGAATACAAGGATATCGAGGTCCCCTACCACGACCCCGACGTCACCGATGAGGACGTCGACAAGCGCCTCGCCGAAATCCGCGACCAGAAGGCCCAGCACGTCAACATCGACCCGCGGCCGCTCGCCGATGGCGATCTCGCCGTGGTCAGCCTGGAAAGCGTCTCCGGCGTCGAGGGCGAGTCCGTGAAATCCGAAGAGATGGTGCTCGATATCGGCGGCGCCGACACCTTCGCCGCCTTCACTGAAAATCTCCGCGGCCTCTCTCCCGGCGACGAAAAGGAATTCGAGGTGGCCTACCCGGAGGATTTCGGCTCCGCCAAACTCGCGGGCAAAACCATCCTCTTCCACGCCACCGTAAAAGGCCTGCGCCGCAAGGAACTGCCCGAGCTCAACGACGAGTTCGCCCAGGATCTCGGCGATTTCCGGAATCTCGAGGAGCTGCGCGATGCCGTCCGCAAAGCGATTTTCGCCCAGCGGCAGCATGAGGCCCAGTTGGAAGCCAAGAACCGGATCGTCGAAAAACTCGTGGAGGCTCACGATTTCCCGATCCCCGAACTCTTCATCGAGCGGCAGATTCGCAGCCGCATTGAGTCCAACCTGCAGGCCCTGGCCGGCCAGGGCGTCGATCCGCGTTCCATCAAGATCGATTGGGAGAAGGCCAAGCACTCCCAGCGCGCCCAGGCCATCGAAGAGGTCAAAGCCTCGCTGCTGTTGGGCCGGATTGCCGAGCGCGAAGCCACCGGCGCCACCCGCGCCGAGGTGGACCGCGAAGTGGAAAAACTGGCGCGCCAGCAGCGCGAACCGCTGGCGGCGGTGCAAATGCGGCTCGAAAAAGACGGCTCCATGAACCGCATCGCATCGCATATTCAGACGGAAAAAACGTTGAACTTTTTATTTGAACACGCCCGCAAAACGGCGTAACCGTCTCGTAACAAAAGGGGCCCGTGGAAGGGACAGTACCTGGCAGCCCGGCCCTCAACCTTGGTGTACATTGCTTCGTAAGCGTATTCAGGTGATAATAGGAACGAAATGCATTAGTGTTCCCCTACCTGGGGGCAACCGGGAGCATCGCTTTGTATCCCGGCCAGGGCCGAAGGCGGAATAGGAGAAACTGCTTGAAGCGTGCCGGATCCGATGATGCTTTGCGGTGTTCTTTTTGCCATAAGAGTCAGGACGTAGTCGGAAAGTTAATCTCCTCCCCCAGCGACTACCCTCGCGCCTACATCTGCGACGAGTGCATCGCGGTCTGCAACTCGATTTTAGAAGATGATAAGGTCGAGCCTTCCTCCGGAACCCCGAACAAGATTCCCAAACCGCTGGAAGTGAAGGAGTTCCTTGACCAGTACGTGATCGGGCAGGAAGCCACCAAGAAGAAACTGGCGGTCGCCGTCTACAACCACTGCAAGCGGATTCACATGAACCGCATGCGCAACACCGAGGTGGAGCTGCAAAAGTCCAACATCCTGCTGATCGGCCCCACCGGCACCGGCAAAACGCTCATGGCCCAGACTTTGGCCAAAATCCTGGACGTGCCCTTCGCCATCGTCGATGCCACCACCTTGACCGAAGCCGGCTACGTGGGCGAAGATGTGGAGAACATCATCCTGAAGCTGCTCCAGGCGGCCGACGGTGACGTGCAGAAATGCCAGCAGGGCATCATCTACATCGACGAAATCGACAAGATTTGCCGCAAGGACGAAAACCCGTCGATCACCCGCGATGTGTCGGGTGAGGGCGTGCAGCAGGCCCTCCTGAAAATCCTGGAAGGCACCGTGGCCAACGTGCCCCCGCAGGGAGGCCGCAAGCACCCGCACCAGGAATTTACCCCGGTCGACACCACCAATATCCTCTTTATTTGCGGCGGCGCCTTCGTGGGACTCGAGAAAGTCATCGCCCGGCGCACCGGCAAAAAGTCCATGGGCTTCCTCCAGGAAGAGGACAAGATCCAGCCGCGCGGCGGATCGGGCACCAGCGGGCGCCGCGATATCGATATGCTTTGGCAGGTCCAGCCCATCGACCTGATCAAGTTCGGGTTCATCCCCGAGTTCATCGGCCGCCTGCCCGTGTCGGCAGTGTTGGAGGATCTGGATCGCTCGGCGTTGATTCAGATTCTGAGCCGTCCCAAGAACGCCATCGTCAAGCAATATCAGAAGCTGTTTGAGTTCGAGAATGTGCGCCTCAAGTTCAGCGACGA
>Ga0209415_10017823_pt1 | contig 11260 bp, 6 predicted proteins | sample PeaSoiSIISIP2007_FD_187696 | JGI IMG/M metagenome (GOLD analysis project Ga0209415, IMG submission 187696) | Peat soil microbial communities from Weissenstadt, Germany - SII-SIP-2007 (SPAdes) (version 2) | ecosystem: Environmental > Terrestrial > Soil > Wetlands > Peat | place: Germany...
CGCCGATGACCTTCTGCCCCTCGGGGCTCACCGTCCAGTCGATGAACTTCTTGGCGGTCCCCGTCGGCGCGCCGGCCGTGTAGAAGTAGAGAAAGCGGCTGATCGGGTACTCGCCGCTCTGCGCCGTGTCCAGCGTGGGCGCGACGGCAGGCGAGGTGTCGTCCTTCTTCACCTTGAGGGCGCGGATCCCCTCGAGATACGCGATCCCGCCGTACCCGATCCCGAACACGTCGCCCTTCACCGCGTTCACGACGGCCGAGGTGCCGGCCAGCGTCTGCGTGGCGGGCGCGAAATCCTTGTTCTCGAGGACGTGCTCCTTGAAATACCCGTACGTGCCCGAGTTGTTCTCGCGACCGTAAAGGACGATCGCATGGGCGGGGCCTCCCACGTCCTTCCAGTCCGTCGTCTCGCCCTTGTAGATCTTGCGCAGCGCCGGGATCGAGATTTCCGTGACGGGGCTCTTGTCGTTGACGTAGACGGCGAGGGCGTCGAGGGCGACCCTGGTCTCGACCGCGGGCGCGCCGCGCTTGGCCTGGACGTCCTCCTTCTCCTTGTCCTTCATCGGACGGCTCGACTCGCAGATGTCGGTCGTTCCGTTGATGAGGGCGGCGATGCCCGTCCCCGATCCGCCGCCCGTGACCTGGATGGTCACGCCGCGGTTCTGCTTCATGTAGTCCTCCGCCCAGCGCTGGCCCAGGATCACCATCGTGTCGGAGCCCTTGAGAGTGACCGATGTCTTGTCGGCGACCGTGGCGCCGCCGTCGGCCCCGGTCCCGGTCGCGGGTTGGCTCTCCGAACGGGTGCACGCGGTCAAACAGATTGCGAACGCGACTCCTGCGATGCGGCTCAAGGTTCCTCCGATCTTGGGGCCGCCGAGTGTCGCTCGCGTTTGTGACGTTTAAGTGACGCTTGCGGCATGAGCCCGTGGCGGACGGATTCCTCTTGCTTTGGGCGCGGCCTAGTCGCAGGGCGCTGCCGGAGTAGAACCGTGACGTAAACGTCACTCATCCGGCGCCCGGCGGTCGCAGTCGCGCCGGAGGCTCCCGCCCATGGCGCGTGTGCTCGTGATCGAGGACGAAGCCGACCTGAGGGAAGTTCTCCAGTACAACCTGGCCCAGGCCGGTCACCGCCCTTTTGCCGCTGCGACCGGAGAAGCCGGCCTCAAGCTGGCGCTCGAGGTCCGCCCCGACATCGTCCTGCTCGACCTGATGCTGCCCGACCTCCCCGGGACGAGCATCGTCAAGTCGCTGCGCCGCGAACCACAGACACAGACCGTTCCCATCATCATGGTCACAGCCAAGGCCGAGGAGGTCGATCGCATCGTCGGCTTCGAGCTCGGCGCGGACGACTACGTGACCAAGCCCTTCAGCGTCCGCGAGCTGATGCTTCGCATCGACGCCGTGCTGCGCCGCGGGCGCAGCACGGAGCAGAGAACGATCGAGGTGGGGGAGCTGCGGATCGACAGGGACGCTCACCGCGTGACCGTGGGCGTCGAGGAGATTTCGCTCACGGCGCTCGAGTTCAAGCTGCTCGTGACTCTGACCGAGCGCCGCGACCGCGTGCAGGCGCGGGGAACGCTGCTCAGCGACGTGTGGGCCATCGACGCGGAGATCGCGTCGCGCACCGTGGACACGCACGTGAAGCGCCTGCGCGACAAGCTCGGGACGGCCGGACGGTTCATCGAGACCGTGCGCGGCGTGGGCTACCGCTTCAGCGAGACCCCGTCGGAAGAGGAGTGAGCCTTCGCGCCGTTCCGGGGCGCATCACCCCGTGGCCCGCTTCTTCCTGGCTCCGCCCTTCGCCTTGTCGGGCTTCTGGGCGACGGTGGCCCTCTCTTCGTCGTCGGTCCTGGTCTTCGCCGGGCCGGGCTTGCCGGCGACCTTGATCGAGCGCGCAAGGAGCTCCGCGAGGTCGATGACCTGAGCGCCCGTGGCCGCGCCCCGCGTGGGCACCTCGCCCTCGAGCGAGGTATCCCGCGCGACCTGCCCGGCGTCCACCTTCTCGTCGACCGCCGCCAGGACGGCGCTCCGGTACTCGTCCGGGTGCTTCGCGGGGTCGAACGGCCCGGACAGCTCGTCCACGAGGTGAAAGGCCAGCTGCCTCTCGCGCGGGGTCACCGCCTTCGCCTCGCCCGGCACGAGCTCGTCGGCGGGGACGAGCTCCTCGGCGAATCGCATCATGTCGAGCGCGAACAGCCGGCCGCGCGGCCGCAGGAGCGCCAGGCGCGTGCGCGTCCTGAGTCTCACCTTGGACAGGGCGACCTTCTTCTTCTCCTCGAGCACCGCGCGCAATAGCTCGTATCCGCGCGTGTTCTTGCCGCCGGGGCCCACCCAGTAGCTCTTCTCGATGTACGCGAGGTCGACGTCGAGCGGATCCACGAACTCGACGATCTCGATCGCGCCCGCGGACTCGTCGCCCTCGATCTTCGCGAGCTCCTCCTTGGTGAAGAGCGCGTACTCCCCCTTGCCGACCTCGTAGCCCTTTCCGATCTCCGCCCACGCGAGATCGCGGTTGCACTTGGGGCAGCGTCGCACCATCGTGATTCGCGTCCCGCAGGCCGTGTGCAGCTGGTGGAACTGCGGCGTCAGGTCTTTGGTAGCCGTGTAGAGCTTGGCCGGGATGGTGACGAGGCCAAACGCGATTTCACCCGACCAGAAGGCGCGCATGTCGATTGCTCCGGGTTTGGAAACCTGATGACGACAAAGAGGCCGAAGCGCAAGTCGGGCACTGAAAGCGCGAACAGCGAGGACGACCGACTGGCGGCGTATCGGGCCAGGCGGCGCTTCGAAGCGACGCCCGAGCCCGCGCCGGCACCCGGGCCTTCGAGGGCGAGGGCACGGCGGCAAGCGCGGACGAAGCGATCGTCGCAGGCCGCGGCGTCCGAGGGAAAGAAAGCCGCCGGGCCGCTCGCGTTCGTCGTGCAGAAGCACGACGCGACCCGCCTGCACTACGACGTGCGGCTGGAGGTCGACGGGGCCATGGTCAGCTGGGCGGTGCCAAAGGGACCGAGCTACGACCCCGCCGTGCGCCGCCTCGCGGTCCAGACGGAGGACCATCCGATCGAGTACAACGCCTTCGAGGGGCGCATCCCGGAGGGCGAGTACGGCGCGGGCGACGTGCTCATCTGGGACCGGGGGACCTACGAGACGGTGCCTGCCGGGCGGGAGCGCGCGATGCTCGACAAGGGCCACATGCACGTGCGCCTCTCCGGCGAGAAGCTCGTCGGCGAGTGGCATCTGGTCCGCACGGGGGATCGAGGGTCGAACGCGGATCGCCGCCCTGCCCAGTGGCTGATGTTCAAGGCGAAGGACGCCTTCGCGAACGCCGCGTACGACGTCGTCGCCGAGCGGCCGGAGTCGGTCGTGAGCGGCCGTCAGGCGACGCGTGGCCCGCGCCGATCGGGCGCGTCCGAGCAGGGAAGGAGCGCGCGCGCGCTGAAGGAGGCCGTGGGGGATCCCGAGCTCGCGACCGCGGTGACGTCGCTCTCCGACCCGTCGGGGTGGCTCTTCGAGATCAAGTACGACGGCTACCGCGTCCTCGCCTGCAAGGCGGGCAGCGAGGTGCGCCTCTACACGCGTCGCGGTCACGACTGGACCGATCGCTTCGGTCCGATCGCCTCGGCCATCGGGCGGCTGGGCGCGCGCGAGTGCGTCGTGGACGGTGAGGCTTGCGTCGTCGACGAGAAGGGTCGGCCGTCGTTCGGCGCGCTCCAGGAGTGGCTGTCCGGAGGCTCGACTCCCGCCCGCATCGCGTACGCAGTGTTCGACCTGCTCTGGCTCGACGGACGCGACCTGCGGGGGGAGCCCATCGAGGTGCGGCGCGAGCTCCTGGAGAAGCTGCTCGAAGGGCACGGCGCGCCGCTCACGTTCTCGCGCTCTGTCGCCGGCGACGTTGCGAGCCTTCTTCGCTCCGCCAGAGAAGCGGGGATCGAGGGGCTGATGGCGAAGAGCAAGGGGTCGCTCTACGTCTCGGGACGGACATCTCAGTGGGTCAAGCTCCGGTTCGACCGGCGCCAGGACTGCGCGATTGCAGGGTGGGTGCCCCTCGCCGGGACGACGGACGAGGTCGGGGCGCTGCTCGTCGCCGTGGTGGACGCCGGCAAGCTCGTCTTCGCGGGTCGCGTGGGCACAGGCTTCGACGCACGGTCGCGGCGCGATCTCGCCAGGCGCCTCGGTCCGGGACTCCCCGGCGGCGCTCCGAGCCTCGAGGGGATGCCGAAGATCAGGGATGGTCGCTTCACCCTGCCGGCGCTCGTGTGCGAGTGCGCGTTCACCGAGTGGACGCGCGACGGCTCGATGCGCCACCCGCGCTACCTCGGCCTGCGCGAGGACAAGACGCCGCTGGAGTGTCTGCGCGAGGGACACGGCGCCGGAGGCGAAGCCGACGAGCGCACCCCGGAGCGATCGGCGGAGCGAGCGTCGCGTCGAGACGGGCCGAAGCTCGCGAACCCCGACAAGGTGCTCTTCCCGAGAGACGGCATCCGCAAGCGCGACATCTGGGATTACTACACGGCGATTTCTCCGGTCATGCTCCCCCACCTCGCGGGGCGGCCGCTCACCCTGCAGCGCTATCCGGACGGCATCGACGGGCAGGAGTGGTACCAGCAGAACGCGCCGGACAAGACACCGGGCTTCGTGCGCGTCGTCGACGTGGGACCGCGCCACGACAGCAAGAAGCGCCTCGTGTGCGACGGCGTCGACACGTTGCAGTGGCTGGCCAACCTCGCCGCGCTCACGCTCCATCAGTGGTCCAGCCACGTGCCGCCCCAGGCCACGGCGCGCGCCGCCATCGACCATGCGCTCGCCCGCCCCGACTACGTGGTGCTCGATCTGGATCCGGGCGACGGCCCCTGGGCGCACCTCGTCGAAGTGGCCCGAGCGGTGCGCGCGCTTCTCGACGCGCTGACGCTCGAGGCCTTCGTCAAGACGAGCGGCAAGCGGGGCGTGCACGTGGTCGTGCCGATCGCTCCGGGCCCGACGCACGCCCAGGCGACCGGATTCGCGGAGAACGTCGCGCGCGCGGTCGCAAAGGTGCTCCCGGCGATCTCCACGGTGGAGCGCATGAAGGACAAGCGCGGCGGCAAGCTCTACGTCGACTATGGCCAGAACGGCGAGGGCAGGACGATCGTCTCGCCGTACACCGTCCGCGCGCGCGACGGCGCGGTCGTCTCGATGCCGATCGCGTGGGACGAGCTCGACGAGGAGCTCGATCCGACGCGTTTCACGATCCGCACCGCGCTCGCGCGGGTCGAGAAGCACGGCGACAGGTTCGCCGGCGTCCTCACGAAGAAGCAGAAGCTGCCCGGCGTGTAGCGACCGCTCGAGCCGCGGCTAGTGAACTGCCGCGGGGCACTGGCCGGAAACGCCGCCGCCGCCGCAGGTCCCCGGAGGCGCGCACGTCCCGCAGGAGGGGATGAGGTTGCCGCAGCCGTCGCCCGCGGGGCCGCAGCTGATGCCGAGCTCGGCGCACGTCTTCGGCGTGCACTTGCCGACGCCGCACTGGCCGGGTACGCCGCCCCCGCCGCAGGTCTGACCCGTCGGGCAGCTGCCGCAGCCGTTCGGGATCAGGTTGCCGCAGCCATCGCCGGCCGGTCCGCACGAGATGTTCTGCTGCGCGCATGTCTGGGGAACGCAGCCCGTGTTGCCGCAGCACTGTCCGGGAGTCCCGCACCCGCCGCACGTCTGAGGCGCGGTGCACGTTCCGCAGCTCGAGATGACGCCTCCGCAGCCGTCGCTGGCGGGGCCGCAGTTGATGCTGGACGGACAGGGTTGCGGCGTGCATGCGCTCGAGGGGGGCGTGCAGCACTGGCCCGACACCCCGCAACCGCCGCAGGTCTGCCCCGACGGACACGGGTTGCAGTCGGGCGTCAGCCCGCCGCAGCCGTCGCTCTGCTGCCCGCACGTCCCGGCCGGATAGGCCGCGCACGTCATGGGCACGCACGAAGACGGCACGCAAGTCCCCCCGCTGCAGGCCTGCCCGCTCGGGCAGGTGCAGTCCGCGGTGAGCCCGCCGCAGCCATTGGCCTGCTGCCCGCACACCCCTGTGAACGACGCGCACGTCTCCGGCACGCACGTGCCGGCATCGACGATAGGAACGCACATCGACGACGCGCCCGAGCCCCCGCATACCTGGCCGCTGGAGCACGTGCCGCAGTTGGCCGTGAGGCCGCCGCAGCCGTCCCCCTGCTGGCCGCACGTCCCGGCCGGGTAACTCGAGCAGGTCTTAGGCGTGCAGGTCGAGCTGGGCGGAGGCGGGACGCATGAGGCCAGGTCCCAGATCATGTACTCGAGGATCCGCTCCTGCGAGGTGAGCGCGTTCTGATCACACTCGTTCGGGAACGTCGTCCCGTTCGACTGGCTCGCGCTGTTGACGTGGAAGTCGCTGAAGATGCCGTGCCCGCACTGCCCCGCGGTCGACGCGTCCGGCGTGTCGGGCGTCGGGATGGGCATGTCGAACGTGAAGTGGAGCAGCATCTCGGCGGTCGGAGGGGTGGCATGGCTGTTCACGACGCCGTTCGGGTCGACCCCGTCGATCCACTCGACCGACTGACCTGCCACCGAGTCCACGTCGTGCCTCCCGGCCGTGATCGTGACCGTCGGAGCGGCAGGAGGCATCGTGCCGCCACCCCCCGCCGGGTTCGAGTTCGACAGAGCGCCGACGTAGTTCAGCCACTGGACGAAGACCCCCGGGTTGGTGACGGGGATCGTCGGCGGAACGGTGTTGCTGACGTCTCCCGTGAACGGCGTGCCGTTCACCCCGCCGTTGGTGGCGTTGTCGTCCGCGCGGAGGTCCCAGTTCGCGATCGCGTTCAGGCCGCTGTTGGTGTTCCCCGCGAGCCACGTGTAGCTGAAGTGCGTCGCGAAGAAGTGCCCGCCGTGGTCTCCGTAGTATCCAAGGTCGAAGAGCTCGGCCGCGTTCTTGGTGGCCGGTCCCCCCCAGCACGGGAGCAGGATCTGATCGTAAAGCATGTAATTGCCGTTCGTGGCGCTTCCTGTGTTCCCCGCGCCCATGAGGACGGTCTCGTCGAGCTGTGGGGCCAGAATGGATCCGGACCTCGCGTTGCCGCCCCCGCCCGCGGTAGCCGTGTAGATGTGCACGCGACCCTGCTTGGGGGCCGTCCCGTTGGCGGCCTCGGCGTTCCACGTCGTGTAGCTCATGAACTCGTTCTGGTTGATGCCCATCTTGAGGAGGACGCACTCGATGGGGTCGTAGCTCCCGGTCGAGATCGCGGTGAGCGGGATGTCGCCCTCGGTCGAGCTGGACGGCAGGTTCAGATCATGCGGCAGCGTGTTCTGCGTGCACGGATTCGAGATCGTGAACGCGTACTGCCTTCTCCAGTGACCGAGCTGGATCACGATCGGAATCGTGTTGCTCATGTTCGTGCTCACGGGGACGTTCTGGAGCGTGAAGTGCCCCGTATAGTCCGTCATCGCCTCTACGAGTGGGTTGCCCGTGACGTCTGCGCCGCACTGGCTGCACTGGACCTGCGGCGCATTGGGGTTGCTGTCGAACGGCTGGATCGCCGTCGTCGGGATATAGACGAGCACGCCGGGCACGGGATCCGGGGTCGTCCCCGCCGGGACCCACGCCGTGGTGCCCTCCTGCAGGCCGGAGCGGACAATCCCCGTCAGCGTCGTCGTCGTCCCGCCGTCGCAGGCGACCTGCTGCTGACAGAGGCCGGTGCATCCCAGGTTGCTCCCGCAGACGTTGGGCACGCCGCCGCCGCCGCACACCTGCGGCGCGATGCATCCGGTGCCGCAGGGGCCGATCGTGCCGCCGCAGCCGTCGCCGGCCATCCCGCAGGTGTACCCGAGGCTCTGGCATGTCTTCGGAACGCACTGCGACGCGACCGAGCCGTCCGGGGCGAGGCCGTTGTTGCCGCCGCATAGGCCGGGACCGCCGCCGCCGCAGTATTGCGGATTCGTGCAGGTGCCGCAGTTGGCGGTCAGCCCACCGCATCCGTCGCTCTGCTGCCCGCACGTTCCCGTCGGATAGCTCCCGCATGTCTTCGGCGTGCATGTCCCGCCATTGCCACCGTCGGCGCCGCTGTCGGTGCCGCCGCCTCCGGTGCCGATCCCGCACGTGTTCGGCCCGCCTCCGCCGCAGAACGCCGGGCTCGTACACGTCCCGCACGTGAGCAGCCCTCCGCAACCGTCTCCCGCCGATCCGCACGGGTTGCCGAGAGACGCGCAGGTCTTCGCCACGCACGGCTGGGTGGTGACGCCGCCATCGGGGCCGAGGCCGTTGTTGCCGCCGCAGGTGCCGGGCGTCGAGCCGCCGCCGCAGAACTCGGGGTTCGTGCAGGTGCCGCAGTTCGCCGTCAGCGACCCGCACCCGTCGCTTTGCGCTCCGCACGTTCCGGGATAGTCCGTGCAGGTCTTCGGTGTGCACGGCGTCGCGCCGCCCTCACTCCCGGCGTCCCCTGTGCCCGTGCCGCAGAGGCTCGGCCCGCCGCCGCCGCAGAACGTGGGAGCCGTGCACGTGGTGCAGTCGGCCGTCAGCCCACCGCATCCATCGCTCTGCTGTCCGCACGTCGCGGCAGGGAAATCGGCGCACGTCTTCGGCTGACAGCTTGAGCCTCCGTCGGCCGACAGGGACGGGTTGCCGCATTTGCTGTATCCGCCACCGCCGCAATACGCCGGGCTCGCACACATGCCGCACTGGATGACGGTACCGCAGCCATCCGAGTTGGGGCCGCACGTGAAGCCCTCCTGCGCGCACGTCTTCGGCGTGCAGGTCTTGCCCGCGCCGCCATCCAAGTTGAGGATGACGGCCCCGGTGTCGACCGAAGCGTCTCCTCTAGTCTCGCTGGACCCGGAGCTGCCGCACGATATGGCGGTGACGCACGTCGCTCCGGCGAGAGCGAAGGTGCAGATTGACCGGCCCACGTCTCCCATGCGCATGGGTGCTTCTCCTTAAATTCAACTCGGACTTTCCTAAGAGCACGGCGGGCCCGCGAGGCCACACCGGCGGAACGTGCGCAGTATGCTTGCGCGCTCGAGACCGCGCAAAGGATCAATGCGCCTCGCCCGTCGATAGGGAGGCGCTGCTGGCAAGCCTGGCAGCCTTGCAAGCACACGCGCTGGCCCGCGGCCTTGCCTGCACACCCCAATCTTGCGGGAAAGATTGGTCTTACGATGGGGCGTAGCGTGCTTTCCAGGCCTGGATGAGGGCGGAGTTCTCCCTCTGCCAGGGGTGGAATCCAGGCCGGAAGTAGTCCAGCCACGCGGGGAAGCAGTTGCGGAAGAACCCGGGGGACACGAAGCCCACCTCGATGAACCTCGCCATCGTGGGCCGTTTTCCCGCCCCGTCGTTCCAGAGCAGCCCGGCGAGCAGCCTCGCGGCGGCGGCGATGAAGAGCAGCGTGATGATCTGCATCACGGCCGCCCGTCGCACGTACCCACCCCCAACCGCGCGGTAGACGTCGAACGCGACCGCCTTGTGCTCCGTCTCCTCGACGGCGTGCCAGAGCCAGAGCTTGGCGTGCTCCGGGTCCATCAGCTTCTCGTAAGCGGGGTTCTTGAGGAGCTCGTCGGCCATGATGGCCGTGAAGTGCTCGAGGGCGACGGTGATCGCGAGGCGGTTCATCGGAGACAAGATCCGGCGGGCGAGCGGGCTCCGCAGGTGTCCCGCGATGCCTTCGTATCCCTCGGCGAGAGCTCCGGCCGCGCGCACGTTGTACTTGTGGTGTTCGGCCGCGTGCATGCCCTCCTGGGCCGCGAATGCGGTGACCTGCTTCAGGAGCACCGGGTCGACGATCCGGTCGCGGTAACGCGTGACCGATTCGACGAAGAACCGCTCGCCCTCGGGGAAGAGCATCGAGAGCGCCTCCATGAACCGGGTCAGGACGCGGTCGCCCGCCATCCAGTGCTCGGTCGAGTCGGGGTACGCGAACTTCATCCGGCGTGGCTTGATTTCCACGCCCGCTGGAAGCGGGGTCGCCTGAACGGGAAGCGGTCCTGCCATGGCCATCGGTCACCTCGCGGTCGGCGTGTCCAAGTAAACATCATTTATACCCGCAAAAATCCTGCTGTCAACCGCTTGATTCGTGAGAGATGGGCGATGCCGGAGGACAGGTAAAATGTTATGTTCGCTTCGGTGAGGGCCTTCCGGAAGACGCTGGCAAGGACGGCGCGGATGGGCCGGCCTCGCGAGCATGAGGCACCCCCCACGCGAGCCCGCGAGGCAGCGCGGCTGCTCGACGAGTTGAAGCGGCAAGGTGTGACGCTCTTCGGCGGCCTCCTGCCCATCGGCCCGGACGCCGTCCTGCACCTGCTCGCGCTCGAGTCGCGCGTCGCGGGCGACGATCACGAGCCGGCGGGCTCGGCCCGGGTTCTCGAGATGCTCCTGCGGCTGTCGGAAGGCGTGGGGATCCAGTCGGGTTTCGCACGCGCACTTCGCGGCGCCGTCATCGCCTTCACGACGCTCGGCTTCGACGATGCCAGGATCGAGGACATCCTGGCCGCGGGCAAGGTGTCGCCCCGGACCTTCTACCAGTTCTTCCGCAGCAAGCACGAGGCCCTGGCCGCGCTCTCCGACCTCTTCCTGACGGTCGTGGTGGAGGTCGCGAGAAAGGAGCTCGGTCTTCCGGGAACCACGGACGAGCGGCTGCGAAAGCTGGCGCGCATCCTCGTCGGCGGGGTCGCGCTGCTGGAGCGAATGGCTCAGATCGTGATCAGCGAAGCGCTGCGGCCTGGTGCACCACTCGAAACGCTGTACGAGCGGTTTCGCTCGGAGCTCGGCGCCATCGCGGCTCCCCTGTACGGGCCGCCGCTCGAGCCCGTCGCGCTCACCGAGGCGCGCGTGCGCCTCATCGCGGCGATGGGGGCGACCCTCGAGTTGCGCCTGGGGAGGCGCTCGACCCCTGACGAGCTCCGCGCGGGAGAAGATCTCGTCTACGCGATTCTCAAGCCCTCACGGTGACCGAGGAGGCGCTGACCGAGGCTGCCGTCCACTGCGTGCGGCTGCGAAGAAGCGCGATACGCTCCTCGATGGACGGAGACGCGTCGCCGAGCGTGACCATCCGGCGCGCGAGCCAGTCGTAGCGCCGGAGCATCAGGAGCAGCCACACACCGAAGAAGTCCAGCCCGGCGAAGATGATCGCTCCCTCGGCCGCGTACGTCTCGACGTTGCTGGCGAACTCCACCGGCATCTCGGTCCAGTGGCGCGTCGACTTCAGGTGATGGCCGATGTGGTAGCCGTCGTTGAAGCAGCGCCGGTTGTAGCTCGAGTTGATGCACGTGATGATGTTCCGGTAGTT
>Ga0209415_10017824_pt1 | contig 11260 bp, 5 predicted proteins | sample PeaSoiSIISIP2007_FD_187696 | JGI IMG/M metagenome (GOLD analysis project Ga0209415, IMG submission 187696) | Peat soil microbial communities from Weissenstadt, Germany - SII-SIP-2007 (SPAdes) (version 2) | ecosystem: Environmental > Terrestrial > Soil > Wetlands > Peat | place: Germany...
ACACCACCAGGAACCCCATGAACATCCACAGCAGGTAGCTGGTATTCCCGGGACTCAGCGGGTTCAGCCCGATGCCGTGGAAGACGTCAGGCAGCGCGATCAGCACAATCGACTGGTTGATCGTCGCCATCAGCATGCCAAGCGTCGTGTTAGACAGCGCGATCCACTTGTAATGCGGTCCAAGCGCACGGCCTGCCTGCACTGGCGCGCCTGCCACGTCAGAATTAACCGTCATGGGTGGATATGCTCCCCGCCTGAGACCCGGTACTTGCTAATCCTCAACTAACAATGACAGACCAGACCACATCCGCGCGCCCTGAGCCCGAGCGGTGATTTCACGCCGGCGCCCCCATCGCATGCCACATCGGCTCCGTCCGCTCGGCTGGGCCTGGCGATGACGACAAGCCCGGCTTCCGAGCCCGCGACAACAAGCTGGGGTCTGAGACCAGGCGGTGTCGCCTGCCTGCTGCGATGCCGACGGCGGGGACGGAGTTCATCCAGTTCAGCCCGGCAGGGCAGTTCGCCGAGACCCTCGCGGCGATGAAGGCCAACGCGCAGCGGGCGGCACGGGGCGGGTCGCTTCACCGCGCCGTCGGCGATCAGGGTGCTGCCAGATACGGGTCAGGGTGTCAGGGCGGCGGTGACCTGCGCGGTGTCCTCGGAGCTGCGGACGAAGCAGGCCTTGCCGTCGCGGAACTTCCAGTAGTGGTGCATGTTCATCGCGACGTGCCTGCCGGTGGCGGTGACGGTGAAGGCGTAACGGATGAACACCATGACGTCGCCGTCGTCGTTGCCGGCGAACGCCAGCGGGGTGAACTCGGTGACCGGCCCGGTCGCGGCGATGCCCTGGAAGAAGCTGACCAGCTCATCCTTACCGTGCTTGGGGCCGTACCACGGCGCGGATTCGATCGCCGCGTCAGTGGACCAGTCGACGTCGTCGGTGACCCGGTCCAGGATGGCCTGGAGGTCCCCGCTGCCGAATGCCCGGTACATCTGCCTGGCCGTCTCGATATTCTGCTCGGCGCTCATGCTGTACTCCTTCCTTTCCCGGGCTGGGTCAGGCCCAGAACGCGGCTACGGCCGCCGGGTCGCCGACGAACTGGTCGATGCTGCGCACGCGGCCGCCGTCGAGGGTGACCAGCACGAGCTGCGGGCCCTCCATCGAGCGGCCGTCAGCGCGGGTGGCGCTGAGCCACACGAGCACGCAGACGCGGCCCTGGCCGTCGGCCATGAACGACTGCGGCACCGCGCGCAGCGTGCCGGCGGTGAGCTGGGCGGACTGGCCGAGGTAGGCGATGATCGCGTCGATGCCGCGGTGGACGCCGCCCAGGCGGTCGTCGTTGCGGTGGTGCCAGGTCGCGTCGGCGTGCAGCAGATCGCCGAGCGCGGCCAGGTCGGCGTCGGCGAACGCCTGGAAGACGGCGCGGACGACATCGGCGTCGGTGAGTGTGGCGGTGCTGGCTGTGCCCGTGCTGATGGTGGTCATGACGGCTCCTTGGCTGATTGCCTGCTGATGGCCTGCCATGAACGGTAGGCAGGCGGTGCCGTCCTGGGCTATCGACTGTTCAGTCGATCTTGGCGCTGGCGCCCGGCCCGGTCCTGGCCGCCAGGCCGTGCCGCATCGCGAACATAGCCAGGCCGGCCCGGGTCGAGACACCGCACTTGGCGTAGATGTGCACCGTGTGCGTGTGCACGGTTGACTGCGAGATCACCAGCTCAGCGGCGATCTCCCGCTTCGTCGCACCGGCGGCGAGCCAGCGCAGGATCTCCAGCTCACGCTCGGTCAGGCCAGCAGGCAAGGAAGGCAGGGCGGGCGGCGGCGCACCGGCGGCGTCGAGTACCGCGCGGACCGCGTCACGGTCCAGCGGCAGGCCGGACATTATCCGCGACGCCGCGGCCGGGTCCAGCGCGGCCCGGTACGGCCGCGGCTCGCACAGCGCGTGGCACACGTCGGCCGCGGCCAGCAGGCACGCGGCGACGTCCAGCTCGGACCCGCCCATCCCGGCCGGGTACCCGGAGCCGTCCATCCGCTCGTGATGCCGGCACGCGATCAGGCCCAGCGGCGCGAGCAGCGGCGACCGGGCCAGGATCCGGCCGGTGTGGTACGGGTGCAGGCGCACCAGTTCCCATTCCTCGGCCCGCAGCGGCCCAGGCCGCTCCCAGAGGCCAGCCGGGACCGCTACCCGGCCCAGGTCATGCAGCAGCGCGGCCCGGTAGACGGCCCGCGCATCGGCCGACGGCACCAGCTCGGCGGCGGCACGCGCCAGGCCGGCGACCCCGCGGGAGTGGCCGGTGAACCATGGGCTCTTCAGGTCGGCAGCGTCCCCGAACCCAGCCAGCGCCTCCTCCAAAGCCACCTCGTCGCCGAACGTGCGCCGCGGCGCCGGCTCGGCATCGACCACAGCCGCCCACAGGTCATCCGGGCTAGCGACCGCCAGCAGCTCGCCCGGCGCATCCGCGAACACCGCCACGATCGCCGGATCCAGTGCACGCCCCGACCAGCGGGCCACCGCCCGCGCCGCGGCATCGCCGCCGCCGACGGCATCGAACATCACCGCCGCGTACCCCACCGCGGCGAACCGGGCCGCCTCCGCGACCTCCGCGCCAGCCCGCCCGGCCGGGACACCGAGGCCATCGAACCGCTCGAAGCTGTCCAGGACCGCCCGCCGGACCGCCTCCGGCAACCCAAGGCGGGCCGTCAGGTCCGCGCCGACCTCACAGTCCGCCCGCGCCCCCTCGGCCTTCAGCCTTCCCACGCCCGCCGGCCCGCCCAGCGCCTCCAGCCGCACGGCGTCCACCCCCAGGCCCGCCAGGAATTCCACCGCCTCGCCAGGCTCGGCCGGGTCGATCAGGTCACCCCGGGCACGGACCACGATGTCATCCCCGCCGAACACAGCGGCGATCTCGTGCGACGTCGCGGCACAGCCCGCGAACCGCATCAAGGTCCCGTAGTAGACCTCGCCCCGGCCGCGCTCATCGAGCCCCGCCCGCCGGGCCAGTTCCGTCGCCAGCAAGCACGCGCGCATCGCCTCACCCGGAGGATGCCCCCGAGTCAGGTCGCTCACCACGGACAACGCCGCGACCACGCCCGCCATGCCGACTGTCTCACCCACGACCGCAAGTCTAGAGATCAGCAGGCCACCGGCCCGCAACCGGCAGCAAGCCACGCGAGCACCCGCGCCGACGCCGCAGTACCCCCCGCCGACCGGGGGCTGGTCGCATCCAGGGGGCTGGAGTGGGGCTGGTTCGTGCTCAGGATCGCGCTCGGCGGTTGCGGCGGTGTCCCGGCGGGTTGTCAGTCGAGGACCCAGTCCGGGCGGCTCTGTCCGGATTACCGAGAAGGGCCGCCGCGCGGGCGAGGGTGTCGTCGGTGCACATCGGCTGCCGGAGCGGGCGTGGCGCACTGGAGCGGGGATAACCAGCCTTCAAGTTGCCAGATGCGCTCGGACCCGCCGTTCAAGCGACCGCCGCAGACTTCGCGAGCGTCAACTCAGATTGATCTGACGATCACGATCCAACCGTGAGCGCTCACTGCTTACCTGTAAATATCGCTATATCGCCGTCCTCACCGACTGCGGCACATTGCGCTTCTGACGAGCAGGACACGCTCTCCAGATCCTGGATAGCGGAGGAATTGTCCGAAGGTTCCGGTACCACGGTTGCAGTCCATGACCCGCCAGAGCCGGTCAACAGCATGGGATAGGTGGTACCAGAGGTGTTGCCGTACATGCCGACCGCGAGGCACTGCGATGCTGCCCAGCACGAGACGCCGGAGAGCTCCACGTCTGGGCCGGCCGCCGAAACGCCCGCCGGCTGCGGTGCCTCAGCCACGGTCCAAGTCCCGCCGGAATCCGTCCACACCGCACCTTCCAGGTTTCCGGCTGTGTCCCTGTACACCCCGACGGCTACGCACTGGGTTGCGGCCTGACATGAGACGCCGGTTACAACCAGATAGCCGGTTGTGCCCATGTTGGCGGGCAGCGGCAGGTCTACGCTCGTCAGCGACCCGCCGAGGTCGGTTGTGAATTCGCCGCCCGCGATGAGGCATTGCGATGGCGCCCAGCACGAAACCTCACCGGCGCTACCGTTTGCCACCTGCCATGTCCCGCCGGAATCCGTCCACACGATGGCGTACCCTCCCGACTTATCGGGGTAGTACGCGCCGGTGGCGATGCACTGCGAGGCCGCCCAGCAGGAGATACCGTACATGTCGACTTGCGGGTTGGCAGAGGCAATCGGCAAGGGCGCCTCCTGTGCCGTCCATGATCCGCCAGAGTCGGTCAGCAGGAAGCCCTGGACCGCTCCTGAGGTGTCGGTGTAAGTGCCCGCAGCGGCACACTGGAATGCAGCAGGGCATGACACCTCGAAGCGGTTCATCAGGGTGAATTCGGCGGCGTTCGCAGGTAGCGGCGCCTCGGCTGCCGTCCACGAGCCGCCGGAATCTGTTAGCAGCAGGCCATCCAGATTGCCGGACGAATCACCGTAAATGCCGGTGGCCACGCAGCCTGAGGGCGCCCAGCACGATACGTCAAGAATGTCGGGAACGCCACTGACGTTCCCCGGCATTGGTGCTTGAAGAGCCTGGGCTGTCCAGTCGTAGCTGCCGGGTGCCGAAGAAGTGGACGTCTGTGTCGATGTCGCCAACGGCGTGGGGGAGGAAGTAGGCGACGGTGACGTCTGTGCGCCGCACTTCTGGTAGAGCTGGCTCTTGTCGAAGGTGCCCGTGGCCAGGGTGAAGGACCAGTCCTTGACGAAAATGTCCGCCTCGGCGGTGAGATCGGCCTTGAGCTGGCCGTCGACGGTGACGCATCCAGTGCTGGAGTCGTAGCTGGCGGGCAGATCGGGTCCGAAGTCGCCGCCGACGCCGATCTGGCCGACCAGCGTGATGTCGACGCTGAAGCCCAGGAACAGGTCCGCGTCGGCGGTGGCGCTGATCCCGACGCTGCCGGCGCTGCCGAACCCGTGCGCCTCGGAGTCGATGCCGGGTCCCTTGTCGAAGCCGAACGCCGCCCGCGGCTTCCACTGGAAGTCGATGCTGGCCTGGCCGTCGGCGGTGAGCTCGATGACCGGGCCGAGGTCCACGAACAGGCCGGGCGTTCCGGGGATCGGGATCTTCGCGGTCAGGAATTTGTCGTCGGAGAGCTTGCAGTCCAGCTTCCCGGCGAAGCCGACCTTGATGTCGAAGACCGGGTCCGCGGTGACCAGGAAGTGCATGTTGGGCGCGGCCGGGTTGGCGTCGAGGGACAGGTCGACGCTGATCTTGGACAGGTCCGCGGTCAGCCCGATGGTGGGTCCGCCGCCCGAGCCCTCGCAGGTGAAGGCGGCATCGTCGAGGTCGTAGCCGAAACTCGGAGTCTGATCGGCGAGTTCCCGCGCGGCGGCGGCAGGCGCTGGGCCAGCGGCGCGCGCGGCGTCCAGCGGAGCAGCCGCCGCGGTCAGGGTCTGTCCGGCGGAGGTTCCGGAGGACTCGGCGACGTCGCTGTCGGTCAGGACCTGGCTGGAGGAGATGTCGAAGGTCGAGTAAGCCTGATCCAGGGTGGCCGGGCTGAGCGTGACCGCCGAGGCGCCGCCGGCCCCGCCGGATACCGCGGTCACGATGCCCAGCAGGCCATTCGGATCGGTGGCCGAGGGCGTCCCGACCACCACCCGGCCCACGGTCGGCACCGGAGCGCCCGCGGCGAGCGTCACCGTTTGGCTGCTAGCCGGGTCGCCCGATACCGCGGTGATGTCGCTGCCGCTCAGCGTGACGGTCGTCGGCTTGGCGGTGATGTCGCTGACCACCCGGCCCTGGGACAGCCAGTACCCGGCGGCGGCCAGGATGACGGTGACGGGGCGGGCGGAGGAATTGTGCACGGCTACGCTTCCGCTGCTGCTCAACTCCGACACCACCAGGCCCGAAGCACCGTGGTGTGCGGTCCAGGATAGGCCGGGCACCGCGGGCGGGCTGGCGCCGGCCGCGTACACGGTGACGTTCCCGGCCGCCTGCCCCGGCAGCGTGTCCGCGGTCAGCGCCACCGTGCCCGCACCTGATGCGGGCACTCCGGCCTGACCGGCGACCGGCACCGTGACGGTCTGGCCCGGGCCCACCCGGACCCGGGCCACCCCCCCACCTGCCAGCGAGCCGAACGTGCCCGCCGCCGCCGGGATCCCGGACAGCCAGTACCCGTCGGCGTCCATGATCACCGTGACCGCTCCAGCCGAGGAATTGCGCACCGCCACGGCCCCGCCACGGCCCAACGCGGTCACGACTAGTCCCGCAGCGGAGACCTGGGCCGGCCAGGAGAGCCCCGGTACGTTCGGCCCAATTTCACCAGCCGGGAAGACGGTCACCTTTCCTGGTGCCCCGCCGGCCGCCGCCTCGACGGTCAGCGCCACCGCACCCGTACCTGATGAGGGGACACCGGCCTGACCGGCGACCGGCACCGTGACGGCCTGGCCCGGGCCCGCCCGGACCCGGGCCACCTGCCCACCGTCCAGCGGGCCGAATGCTCCCGCCGCGGCCGGGTCGCCAGCCAGCCAGTACCCGTCAGCGCCCAAGGCCACGGTGACCGGACTGGCCGACGAATTGTGCACCGCGACCACCCCGCCGCTGCTCAGCGCCGACACCGCCAGGCCCGCAGCGGCATCCCGGCCTGCCCACGACAGGCTGGGTGCGCTCGGCTGGGTCCCGCCCGCGGGGTACACGGTCACGCTCCCGCCCGCGGCGGCGCCCGTCACGGCCACGGCCAGCACCACCGCGCTCGCACCCGACGCCGGTACCCCGCCCTGCCCGGCCACCGGTACCGTCACCGTCTGGCCCGCGTCCACCGGGACGCTGGCCACCTGCTCGCCCGCCAGCGGATCGAAACCGCCGCCGACCGACCCGAACGGCAGCGAGTCCAGCGAGGTATCCGACGACGTCGTGCTGCTGGCCGGGGCCGACGTCGCGCTGGCCGAACCGGCCGGTTGCGGCCCGCAGGCGGCGACGGAACCCGCGATGACCGTACCGCTCGCCACCGCCCCGACCAGCAGCCAGAACCGCATATCAACCCCACCCCTTTTGACGCAGCCTCGAGCCCGTGCTGAGCGGTCAGCATGCCGGATGGACGGCCGCCGGGCCGACCTGTCCGGCAATGTCCGGACAGGGTCGGACGCCTCACGCCCAGGTCAGCACGGTGCGCGGTAGGGCAGGCCGGGGACGTAGGCCGCCCACTCCTGCCTGGTGAGCTGCTGGCCCGCGCCGGCGCAGACGTCCGCCTCGGCCGCCGCCGGGCTGGCGTCCCACAGGTGCACGGTGCCGTCGTTGCTGGCCGCGGCCAGGGTCCGGCCGGACGGGGAGAACGCGACGGAGAACACATGTCCTTGCGGTCCGGTCAGGGTGGCGATCAGCACCGGATGGGCCGGGTCGGCGACATTCCACAGCCAGACAGTGCCGTCGGTGACGCCCGCGGCGAGCGTGCTGCCGTCCGGGCTGAACGCCACGGCCCAGACGTATCCGGTCGGCCCGGTCAGCGGCGTCCCCACCAGGGCCGGATGCGCGGGATCGGCCACGTTCCACAGCCGCACCGTCTTGTCCGCGCTGCCGACGGCGAGCAGCCGGGAATCGGGGCTGAACGCCAGCCCGATGACGTAGCTGGCCGGCCCGGTCAGGGGCCGGCCCAGTAGGACGGGGCGGGCTGGGTCGGCGACGTCCCACAGCCGAGTGAGGTTATCGGTGCTGGCCGCGGCGACTGTCCGGCCATCCGGGGCGAACACCACCGTGTACACGTAGGTGCCCGAATCGTGTACCGAGGCCAGCTGCTTCGGCCGGGCCGGGTCGGCCAGCGACCACAGCCGCACGGTCCCGTCGTCGGCGGCGGTGGCGAGGAGCCTGCTATCCGGGCTGAACGCCACGGACTCGGCGTTCCCCGTGGCCGTCATCCGGAACGGACGGCCAATCGGGTCCAGGGTGCTGGCGTTCAGCAGCCACGCCGTGCCGTCGCTGCGGGCGATCGCGATCAGGTCCCCGTCCGGGGAGTACGCGATGGCGTTGGTGATAGTGCCGGCAGGCAGCGGGCGCGTCGCGATCGGCGTGCGGCGGACGGCGTCCCAGAGCTGGACGTCCTGGCCGCCGGCCGCGAGGGTCTTGCCATCGGGACTGTAGGCCACGCCGCTGGGGGCGTTGCCGGTGAGCAGGACGGGCGTGGGCAGCGTCCACAGCGACACGGTCCCGTCCGCGTCGCCCGCGGCCAGCCGCCGGTTCCCGTCCCAGGCCAGCGACGTGACCGGCTGCCGATGCGGCAGCGTCGCGGTCAGCGAGCGGGTGGCCAGGTTCCACACCAGCACGCTCGCGTCGGCGGTCCCCGCCGCCACCGCCGTACCGTCCGGGCTGAACGCCACCGCGTTCAGCCAGTTCACCGCGCCGGTGAGCGTGCCGTCCGGGATGGCGTGGCCGTGGCTGACCCGCCACAGCCAGAGCTTATGGTTCTGGCTGGCCGCGGCGAGCAGGTGACCATCCGGGCTGAACGCCACCCCGGCCACCAGGCTCTTCGGGCCGGTCAGCGGCCCGCCCAGCGGCTCAGGCGAGGCCGGGTCGGCGACGTCCCACAGCCGCACCGTGTCATCGGCGCTGCCCGCAGCCAGGATCGTCCCGCCGGGCGCGAACGCGATGGACTGCACGTACCCGGCCGCCCCGGTCAGCGGCTTACCGAACCCGGCCAGGGTGCCCACGGCGACCACCAGTACCGCCAGCGCGGCGACGAGGCGCTGGAGCCTGCGGGTGCGGCGGCGTTCGGCGCGCCGGTGCTCCTGCTCTGCCGCGATCGACGCCGCGACGAACTCGCCGACCAACGTACCGGACAAGGCGTGATCGTCCTCGGCGGCCGCCCAGTCCCTGGCGGTAGCGAGCTGGCTGCCGCGCCACAGGACGGCGCTTTCCCGCCCGGCCTCCTGCCAGGCGCGGGCGGCCTCGCTGACCCGCCTGCGGGTCAGCAGGCTCTGCAGGCCGGCGTCGATCCAGGATCGCAGCCGCGGCCAGGCGGCCAGCAGGGTGTCATGGGTGATCTGCGCGGCGTCCGCGTCCACGGTGATCAGCCGCTCGGCGACGAACCTGCCGAGCACGTGCTCGGATTCACCGCCCCAGGCCCGCAGCTCGCCGAGCCTGACCGTGGCGCGTGTGGACGGGGCGTCGTCGGCGACGTGGACGAGCCGGAGGAACAGGCGGCGGGCGAGCTGCTGCTGCTGGGGGGTCAGGCTGTCGTACGCGGCCTCGGCGGTCCGGGTCAGCGCGTCTCTGATCCCGCCGCTGGCCAGGTAGTCGGCGACGGTGAGCAGGCCGCCGCGGCTGTGCTCCCAGGTGGTGAGCAGGGCATGAGAGAGCAGCGGCAGCGCGCCCGGCTCGTAGGCGGCTTGCTCGCTGGCCGGCTCCGGCGGGGTCAGGTCGCGCAGCAGCAGCCCGACCAGGCCATCTTCCACGTCGAGGCGGGCCAGCCGGGCCGGCTCCGTGATCGCCCGGCGGACCTGCTCGGCGGTCATCGGCCCGAGGACAACCTGCCTGGCCTGCAGCGCGGCGGCCAGCCCGGGATAGCGGAGGGCATGCTCGTAGAAGTCGGCGCGCACGGCCAGGATCACGAGGGCGGTCTTGGCCAGATCGCAAAGCTCGGTCACGAACTCGCGCCGTTCGGCCTCCTCCTGGCACTGGGTGAAGACCGCCTCGAACTGGTCGACGATGATGACCGGTCTCGCGGCGCCGCCGGAGGCGTCGAGGTCCGCGAGCGCGGCCCGCAGCGCGGCGAGTGGCGCATCCGCGGGCTCCACCAGGCCGACCGGGCCGGTCAGGCGGGGCACAAGGCCTGCTCGCAGCACTGACGACTTGCCCGCCTCCGACGGTCCGACCAGGACCAGCGGCAGCGGTTTCTCCTCGTCGGCCAGGGCGGCCAGCAGGTCCGTGACATCCCCGCGGCCGAAGAACCACGGTGCGTCCTCCCGCTCGAACCGGGCCAGGCCGCGATAAGGGGCGCCGGCGCCGCCGGGCCGCCTGCCGGGAGGGCGCCTGGCCCGCTGCAGGGCACTCATCCATCGGGCCAGCACAGCGGGATCGGTCTCGCCGCACGCCCTGAGGATCCCGAACAGCTGCTCCGGCCGGCCGTCCGCCGGCAAGTGCCGCCCGGAAAAGTAGTCGCCCGTCGTGCTGACGGGCAGCCCCGCGGCCCGCGCGACCTGCCGCACGGTCAGCCCCGCGCGCGCTCTGATCGCGGTCAGCTCCCGGCCGAAGTCCTGCTGGGTCGCGATACGATCTGGATCCGGCGCGTCGTCAGCCACTAATCTCCCCCCAACCGTCATGTCAGTGCATTATGGGACCGTCTCCCCGTCTGGTTGATCCCGTTGGCGAAATTGATGACTTTCGGGCCGAACGGCTGACGACTTCGCAGCCGACGACGTGCACTTCAATGCCAGCCATCAGGCGGCGCAAGGCGAGCACGCCGCTGTCATAGGCCGCCCGGTCTTCGTCGGCGCCTGCGTGTCGAGGAGCAGGGATTGCTGCTGCAAACTGCCGTCATCGACGTGCACCGGGCGATCTGTGTCCAGCCCGACGGTCACCAACGCCCGGATCTCCGAGATCAGTAAGTTAAAAAGCTACGCTAAATGACGCAGATTGGGCTCCTCCTAGATCGGATCCAGGCGAATCTCGTCTGAGAACTGGCGTTGCCACATATTCAGATAAAGACCCAAGCGGCCTGAAACTCCACGAGTTCGGCTAGCGAGTTGATAGTTACAGCCATGATCGGCCCTCCTCGATCATTGCTCCAGCGTAGCGAGGCCGACGCGCACTTGATGCCGATCGACAGCTTCGACTATTGCAAGGCTTCGTGATCTTGCGGTTTCATGGTCTCAGACGCGGCACGCTATCGCTCGATAATGCCGGTCTCTTAGACGATCATGATCGTGTTGTGCCTGCAAACCGTCCCAGGTCATCCGACCCAGCTCCAACCAAAGTATCGCTAGCCTACCGGCTCAGCCCTGACGATGAACCAGCTCACGCACGACGCCAAAGCGGCGCCAATCTCTTAACCTGAAACTGACCCACTACCTCATGGCCGGGGTGTCGTTTTGCCGCGCCGCCGACGCCATTTCCGGCGGCGCTGCTCTTTCTCGGTCGGATGCATCACGCTGATTGTGCCCATGTCGCAGGTGGCGCTGAGCCGCACGACGGGAAAGCCAGGAATTGGCGGCTCGAGGGCGGTATTGACCACGCCGCTCCGGCCCACCGGCCGGACCTCGAGGCCACGGGGAACGATGACGG
>Ga0209415_10017825_pt1 | contig 11260 bp, 11 predicted proteins | sample PeaSoiSIISIP2007_FD_187696 | JGI IMG/M metagenome (GOLD analysis project Ga0209415, IMG submission 187696) | Peat soil microbial communities from Weissenstadt, Germany - SII-SIP-2007 (SPAdes) (version 2) | ecosystem: Environmental > Terrestrial > Soil > Wetlands > Peat | place: Germany...
CTCCGAACAGGCCAGCGCGGTTAGTTTGGCCTCGGCGGCACCATCGAAGATGCGCCGCCTGGCCGAGGCGGGCGAGCGCTTCGGGGTCAGCACCGCCTCGAACCCTTCTTCGACCAGCTGCTGACGAACTCGGGCGACAGTCACGAGGCCGGTGTCCAGCGCCGCAGCGATCCGGCTGTCGCTCCATCCTTCCCCTGCCTCACCTGCGTCGGCCTTCAACAAGATGCGGGCCCTGGTCAACTTCCGCGCGGGGTGCTTGCCACTCTGGATCAGGGCATTCAGTCGCTCGCGCTCTTCCGCACTGAGCTTCACGACATACTTCTTTACGGCGATCTCTTTCGCGGCCACGAATCGGCTCCGTCGTTACGTCATGGAGCCATCGATTCGGATATCCTACCCAATGTCAATGACGTGGCCGACTAGCAGTGGCATCGCTACCATAGATCAGCCGAAAACCCCAGTCCGACAGACTGCTAGGCGCCGGTCTAAAGTGTCACCCAGGTCGTGTTCGCCCAGGTCGCCGGTTGCACACCCCTGGACCCCACCAAGGGGCTCTGCCCCTTGGAACCCCACCAGAGGCAGAGCCTTTGGTGGGGGGCCCAGGGGAGCAAAGCTCCCTGGCGGGTTCCAGGGCGGAGCCCTGACCTTCCTTCCCGCGGCGCGCGGATCAGAACGTGACGATGTTGCGCAGGCCGAAGACCGCCTCGTTGGCGATCCGCTTGCCTGGGTTGTTCGGGTTCAGCAGGCCGCCGCCGGGGTCGAAGACGTACTGGAAGTCCGGCTGGACCTGCCACCATGGGGCAAGCTGGATCTGGTAGGTCAGCTCCAGGAACGTCTCGCTGGAGCGGATCGGATAAGCGGTACCGGTAAAGGACGCGGTGTCCGAATCGAATCCACGCACGGCACCGCTCACCTTGGCGACACCGAAGCCGAGGCCGAGCGAGCCGCTGCGACCGCCGGGCAGCGGGGTCTTCAAGGTCATTCCGGCATCGGCGCTGAAGCTGATCAGGTTGCGATCGTCAGGCGCGCCCATCAGGCGCGCGAACACGCCGAGCGCCCGCGACGGCGTTCCGTCAGGCGGCCAGACCATCTGATCGATCACCGCGTAGAGGCTGTAGTTGTGCCGCAGGGATTGCGGCACGCCGTTGCTGGCGGGCGAAGCGAGCGGGGTCCCTGTGCTGTCGAATTGTGGGCTGGGGAACGATCCGGTATCGTACCAGAAACCCAGCTTGTAGGTTCCGGGCAGACCGGTCGGATGCTGGCCATTGTCCGTGTCGCCGGGCGGGGCAGGGTTCAGCGCGTACTGCACCTCGGCGATGAACAGCGCACCGGTGCGCAGGTTGACATTGCCACCCCAGCGGGTCGCGCCAAGCAACTGGCCGTCGCTGTCGAATGGCCCGCCCGGCGGATTGTCCTGGAACACGCCGCCCAGCACGGTGAATGCGCCGCCCGGCGTCGCGCGCAACCGGACGCCCAGCGAGGACAGCGGATAGGCCGGCCCACCCGCATACAGATCAGCCGATGGCACCATCGGCCAGCCCATCATGGTATTGAGGAACAGCGCCGAGCCCACGCTGGTGATGAATTCCTGATCGACGCTCTGCTGGCCGAGCTTCACATCGAAACCGCCGGCGGGAAAGGCCTGCTGGTACCACACCTCCCACAGGCGCGTGCTGGGGGTCGCGTTTATGCCGCTGGCGGTCTGCAGATCGTGCAGGTTGTCGGCACTGATGCTGCGGCCGCGGAAATTCCCCACGCTCAGGTTGAACGTGCCGTCCTGCAGCTTGAACGCCTTCCCGGTATCGAGACCGACGGTGACGGTGGTCTGCCCGTCATAGTCGGCGCCGCGCCTGGTGCCGCCGGCGACATTGCCGAGCACCTCGTTGATATCGACGATCTGTAAAGTTACGCCGATCTTGCACAGCGCGCTGCGCATGCCCCCCGCGTCGCCCAGCAGGATGGCATGCGCGGGGTCGAACAGGTCGGTGGCGGGGGCAGGCGCGCAGGCCTGATCGGCGGCGGGAGCGGTCTGCGCCTGTGCCAGGCCGGCGCAGAGCCAACCGGCCGGCAGGGCGGCCACCATGCCGGACCAGGTCGATCGCGCCAGGGCGCGGGTGAAACACACAAGCATGGCCACACCTTCCGGCGGATCCGCCGTGCGGATCGGGTTTGCTGCGTCGCTGCCGCATGCGCGGCGCACGGTGACTGTCAGCGATGCGCGTGGCGCATCATTGCCGTTTCCTTCTGGTGGCAGGCCGGGAGCGCCATTGCAAGATGGTTTGGATGGCGGGACGAATGACGGAAACGACACGCTGTCATGCCCGGCTCCGCGAGCCCGTTCAAGCCCGCAAGACTTGGCGTCAAGGCTTGCGGTCAAGGCTTATGGTCAAGGCTTATGGTCAGGACTGGGGGTCAGCCAGCTCAGCCCGCGTCGGGCAGGCCGGGAATGGGCACGCCGAAGGTCTGCAGCAGCAGCACGAAATTCAGCACCAGCACGATGGCGGTGCCCAGGATCGCCGCCACGTCGGTCAGCCGGCGGTTGGCGAACTGGCCCATGATGTCCCGCCGCCGGGTGAACAGCACCAGCGCGATCATCGGCACCGGCAGCACCAGGCTGAGCACCACCTGGCTGATGACCAGCGCCATCGTGGCGTTCGTGCCGAGGCCGACGACGATGAAGGCGGGCACCATCGTCACCAGCCGGCGGAGCCAGATCGGGATGCCGAAGCCGACGAAGCCCTGCATGATCATCTGCCCCGCCATCGTGCCCACCACCGAGCTCGATACGCCGGAGGCAATGAGCGACACCAGGAACACCCCGGCGGCACCGATCCCCAACAGCGGCGTCAGGGTGTGATAGGCGGTCCCGATCTCGGCCACCTCGGGGTGGCCGGCATGGAAGGCGCTGGACGCCATCACCACCATGGCCATGTTGACCAGCCCGGCGACCGCCAGCGCGATCAGCACCTCGGTGTTGGAGAAGCGCAGCAGCTTGCGCCGCTCGCGATCGTCGCGCGCCGGCGCCCGCCCCTGGGTCAGCCCGGAATGCAGATAGATGGCATGCGGCATCACGGTCGCGCCGATGATGCCGACGGAGATCGTCAGCGCCGCGGCGTCCGGCAACTGCGGCAAGACCGAATGCGCCGCGACCGAGCCCCATGCCACCGGCGCGATGAACATCTCGATCAGGTAACAAACACCGATGGTGGCAACCAGGGCGCCGATGATCACCTCCATCGGCCGGAACCCGCGCCGCTCGACCATCAGGATGGCGTAGGTCACGACCGCGGTGATCAGCATGCCGACCAACAGCGGCATCTGGAACAGCAGCGCCAAGCCGATCGCGCCGCCGAGGAACTCCGCCAGGTCGGTGGCCATGGCCGCCACCTCGCTCGCCACCCACATCGCCAGCACGACCGGCATGGGGAACTGCTCGCGGCACATCTCGGCAAGGTTGCGCCCGGTGACGATCCCGAGCTTGGCCGACAGCGCCTGGAACAGCATCGCGATCACATTGGCGAGCAGGACCACCCAGAGCAGGGCGTAGCCGTAGCGCGCGCCGGCCTGGATGTTCGTCGCGAAGTTGCCCGGGTCTATGTAGGCGATCGAGGCGATCACCGCCGGACCGGCGAACAGCAGCGCGGAGCGCAGCCCGATGCGCCGGCTGCCGAGCGCCGCGCGGATCGCCAGGGTCGTGCGGTCGGTCATCGCCTGCCGGGCGGCAATGTCACTCATCCAAGGTCCCCTCCTGCCGACGCTGCATAATGTTGCCTCGGCTACATTGATGTCAAGAGGCTGCTTTATGATGGCGGCGGTACACGGCGGCCGCGGCGCGGACTGTGAGGGCTGCCGACAAGGTGTAGACGCGGCTACATTTTGTGCGAGCATTGATTTTTTGCCCGCCCGGGAGGATCGTGCGGCCATGCTGACCGCCCGCCCGCCCGCCGATTCGCCCGCCTCCCTGCCCACCGAGCGCAGCCACGCCGCGCGCTTCCGCAAGACGCGCGTCGCGCATTCCGCCGCGCTGTCTGAGGACTATGCCGAGCTGATCGCCGATCTGCTGCAATCCGCCGGCGAGGCGCGGGTGACCGACATTGCCCGCCGCCTCGGGGTGTCGCACGCGACCGTCAACAAGAGTGTCAACAAGATGAAGCGCGAGGGGCTGGCGACGGCGCGACCCTATCGCGGGGTGTTCCTGACCGAGGCGGGGATCGCGCTGGCGGCCCGGGTGCGCGCGCGCCATCGCCTGGTGGTCGACCTGTTGCTGGCCGTCGGGGTTCCGCGCGAGGACGCCGAGCAGGACGCCGAAGGCATCGAACACTACGTGTCCGAGGCCGCCTTGCGGGCATTCGAGAAGTTCCTTGGCAAGCGGCACGAGAGCAAGCGCGGCACCGCATAGCCGCGGCCCTGGGGCAACGCCCAACGGTGAACGGACCGATCGCGATTGCGCAGATTGGTGTCGCGTTGGGCAGGATGACCGCACCTGGTCGGTATTGCCGGCTTGCCGTCGCCGCCCATGAGCGCACCGGCAGCCGCCCAAAGGCCGCGGGTCGCCACCTCCTCACGCAGCACGCTGCCTGGATGGGCTTCCGCAAACATCATCACCAAAGCTCCTCAATGGTCGCCCACGATCTTGCGATCATGGGCATCACCGACATGTTCAACCCTGCCCCTCAGTCCGCGTCGACGACTGACCTGGATACCCCCCTTGTAGCTGGCAGAGAAATTAGCTAATTTGCCTTAGCTAGGAGCGGCGAATGGACACCGTCACCATCCACACCGCGAAGACGACGTTGTCGCAACTCCTCGCCCGGGTCGAGGCGGGCGAGGAAATCGTGCTGGCACGCGGCAAGCATCCGGTCGCCAGGCTCGTGCCGTACCACCCGGTCGGCCCCAAGCGCCAGTTCGGCGCGCTGCGTGGCGTTGTCTCGGTCGGCGCCGAGTTCTTCGAGCCCCTGCCCGCGGACGAACTTGCCGCGTGGGAGCAGTAGCGAGTGGACCTGCTGCTCGATACGCATGCCTTCCTATGGTGGATTGCCGGCGATCCCGCGCTGTCACGCCCGGCCCGTGCCGCGATCGATGACGACAAGAACACCGTGTTCGTCAGCGCCGCGTCGGCCTGGGAGATCGCCACCAAATTCCGCATCGGCAAGCTCCCCGGCGTCGCGGCAATTGCCGACAATCTTGCCGGTGTGCTCGACGCGCAGGGCTTTGTCCCGTTGCCGATCACGTTCGTCCACGGGCAGGCGGCCGGCGCACTTCCCGGCCCGCTGAAAGACCCGTTCGACCGCATGTTGATCGCGCAGGCGATGCTGGACCGCATGGTCCTGGTATCGAACGAGCGTGGTTTCGGCACCTACGGTGTCCGGCGGCTTTGGTAGGGTGGCTCGGTCGAGGTGGCGGCAGTCGGGAGCGGACCTGACCATTCCACGTCAGCGTCGAACCCCTTGCGGAAGTACAACCGATCGTACCCGGGCGGAAAGTCATCCAGCACGCCGGACAGGGTAAAACCGAGCTTCCGGTACAATGGCGCCGCCTGGAAGCTGAAGGCGTCGACATAGGCGCCGCGGCAACCCCTACCCCGCGCCGCTGCTTCCGCCGACGCCATCAGGGCCGAGCCGACGCCCAGGCCGCGCAGCGCTTCGGGGACGAACAGCATCTGCACATGGAGCCACTGGAACAGGGTGCAACCCCAGAAGCCGCCCACGACCGCGCCGCCGTCGTCGCGGATCGGGATCACCAGCAAGCGCGGCTGGGCCGGCCCGACCAGGGGTCGGGAGCTTGCATCGAGGGCGGCGAAGATTGCCTCGAACGTGCCCGCTTCAGGGGAGTCGGACGGCGCAAACCCGGTAAGTGTGTCGATCAAGGCGCGTTGGTCCCGGCAGGCGGGCCTTGTCGTTCCGCGGCTGAACCGCCGGGTCAGGCGAGCGTGTTGAGGATTGTCGACCCGTTGGATGCGGACGTGGCGGGCGGCGTCGCACTCGTCCCCGGTGTCTGGGCGCCGCCGCCGCCACCGTGGCGGTGGTGGTGATGGGCCTGTCCGGTCTGCTGGCTGGTGCTGGCCTGCTGGGCGGCGCCGGCCTGCCCGGTCGCGCCGGCCTGTGTCGCGGCGGCCGCCTGGGCCGCAGCGGCGGTCTGTGCCGTGGCCGTCGCCTGGGCCTGTTGCGCCAGTTGCCGGGCAAGCCCCGTCGAAGTCGAAGATGCTACGCCGGCGATACTCACGATGGTCTCTCCTGGATTGAGAAAGCCATGCCAAGACTGCGGCAAAAGCGTAAATCAGGGCTCAACGTGGACTGCTCATACCAGCCGCCCGAATGTTTGACCGTTCGCTCGATTGTCGGGCGGCTGGTATGAGTCTTGGTTTGGCGCGCGGCCGCCCCACCAACCCCGCGCGCGATACCTGCGGCCCGAAATGATGGAACAGTCATCATTTCGGGCCGCAGGTATCACACCCTCGCGCGACGATGGCGCCTTGCATCGTCGTGCGCCGATGGGCCCGCGGGACCGATCAGACCACGAGGCCGGCAGACTGCATGGCGAGCGCGAACAGGCTCGTGCCCGAGCTGGAACCGGAACCGGAACTCGACTGTTTCTGCTCCTGCATGGTGAGCAGGTACTGGTCGGTCAGGCTGGTGACGTAATGCGGGTCCTGCAGCTTGGAGATATCAAGCCGGGAGGCGATCGCGGTCTGTTGCGCCGCCGTGCTCTGGTTGACGATCTGCATCGGAATGCCGAGCGCGGTCGTGACGACGTCGAAGTTGGTTAAATTCTGGAGGATTTCGCTGACGGATTTGATCGAACTGGCCTGGCCGAGGAAGGTGAGCGCGTTGGCCAGGCCCGGCGTCGCCTGGTCGAGCGACTGGCGCCACAGCACCTCGGCATAGCCGTTGGTCAGGGCGGAGACGACCTTCGGGTTCTGTAGCTCGGACAGGCCGTTCTTCCCGAAGTTGTAGGTCAGGACGGCGGCCAGGAACGTGGGGTCGCCCAACTTGTTGACCAGCGAATTGGGGTTCGTCGGGTCGGACAGCAGCACCTTCTGCACCAGCGCCGTCTCCCCGATGTAGTTGGAGAGGCCGTTCGCGGTCAGCAGGACCTTCTGCACGTTGGGGTTCAGCAAGGCGCTTTGGATGCTGGTGGAGCTGGCCACCGCCGTCTTGAACGCCGTGATGGCTTGCGAGACCTGCGGCTGCAGCGCCTCCTTGGCGACGTCGGTGGTCTGGCCCTGCTGCGCAATCTTGAGGTCGGTCAACGGGTTGCCGGTCGTGACGGAGGTGGACGGCGACGACGATGAACCGCTGTAGCGCGTGGCCAGCATCGAGGCGGCGATGTTGGTGGTGGACGAACCGTTCGTCGAGAACAGCAGGCTGTAGTTTATCCCGCTGATAATGCCGCCGGTGCCGCTCATGTCCGACCCACCCGTGCTGCCGCCAATCCAACCGGGGATCATTCAGCCGAAAAGGTTAAGCGAGTCTCAATTGGCCGGGCTTGCGGCCGGCAGCACGGCGGCTGCCGCGGCATACGCCACGCCTATCGGCCCGCGCCGCGTGCCGCCGCAATCAGGCAGGTCAGCTCGAACATGAGGTTGGCCGCGTTGATGCAGGTGATTCCTGTCGGGTCGAGCCCCGGGACGACCTCGCAGATGTCCGCGCCCACCACGGGCAGACCCGTCAGCCGGCGCAGGATCATCTGCACGTCGCGCATGCAGATGCCGCCCGGCTCCGGCACGCCGGTGCCTGGCGCGTCCCTCGGGTCGAGCCCGTCGATGTCGATCGTGATGTAGCTCGGACCCTGCCCCAGCACACGACGGATCTCGTCCAGCACCGCCTGGCGGCCAAGGTCTTCGTACTCGTCCATCGGGATCATCCGCAGTCCGACCTCGCGGCTGTAGCGAAGGTCGTCGTCGCCATAGCGCGTGCCGCGCAGGCCCACCTGCACGATGCGGGCGGGATCGAGCAGCCGCTCCTCGACAGCGCGGCGCACGAAGGTGGCGTGGTTGCAGCGCGTGCCCATGAACGTGTCGAACGTATCGCCGTGCGCGTCGATCTGCAGCAGGCCGAGCGGTGTGTCCTTCGCGATGGCGCGCAGGATCGGCAGCGGCACGACATGGTCGCCGCCCACGGAGACAGGGGCCGCGCCGATCGCGTGGATGCGCTCGTAGAACGACTGGACCAGCTCGACGCTGCGTTCGACGCTGAGCGGATGGGTCGGCGCGTCGCCGACGTCGCCGATGTTGCACAAACGGTACGGTGCCACGCCGGTGGTCGGGTTCACCTGGCGGATCAGGCGGGATGCCTCCCGCACGCCGGCCGGCCCGTGGCGGGCGCCCGAGCGGTAGGTCGCGCCGAGATCGAGCGGAACGCCGACCAGCGCAATGTCGAGCGGGGGCGCGATCTCCGCCTGCGCCGCACGCATGAAGGTCGCAATTCCCGCGTAGCGCGGGACCACGGACGAGTCGATCGGTTGGAATGTTGCGGACACGGTTGCCTCCACTGGCGACTGCCGACACGGTCGGGGCAAAGCAAGCAAGATTTTAACGCGGAGGAAGGCAGGAGGAAGCCCGAGGTCACGGCGAAGGCAAGAATGGCGCTTCGCGCGGCGGCTCTGACGCTGCTACTCCGCGCGCTCCGCGTGCTCCGCGGTGGATCTGGATTGCCTCCGCCCTGCCCTGCCCCGCGCGGCGGTCGTGCTCGCCTGGGTCGATTGGGCCTCCGGGCCCGCGGCGGGTTGCCGGCGGGCGGGCGCCGCTGCTTGCGTCAGGGCCACGGATTTGGCCGGCGCCTTCCTGCCGACGGGCGTGGGTTTCGCTGCTGCTGCCGGCTTCGCTTTGGCCTTCGTTTGGGCGGCGGCGGTCCTGATCTGGGGTGCATTGGCAGGCGCTGGCTTGGTGTTTGCCTCGGTCCTTGCTTTGGTCTTTGCCTTGGTGTTCTCGACGGGCTTCGCCGGCGCCACCGCGGTCCTGGCCGACGTGGCCTTTGCAGCAGTGCCTTTGCCTTTGGCAGCCACCTTGCGGGGTGCGGGCGGCGCGACCTTCGGCGGCGATGGGGCGGCCGGCGCGGCGCGCTCCCCGCCGGCATCCGCCTCGCCCTCCACCATGTCCAGACCGAACAGCGCCGCAAGGTCATCGCCCGCCAGCGTCTTCGTCGCGTCAGGTCCCTGCCGCGCGCCCGGCAGCGCGGCGCCGAGATCGGCGAGCAGTGCCGTCTCATCCACCGCGCGCAGCCGGAACAACAGCTCGGGGCTCTGATCGAGCCGCGCGCCGATGCCATACAGCACCGCCGCCACGTGCTTGCACATCGAGGCATGGTCCGGGCAACTGCAGGTGAACCTGATCTCCGACGGGCGCGGGAACAGGCCGCTGTCCTGGCTGCACAGGCGCTCCATCACCGGCTTGGAGAACCGCCCCTGGAGCAGTTCCACCAGCGATTCGATCCGCCCCGTGCAATCGGCGCAGATGGCCCGCCACTTCGCCGGCAGCGTCGGCGCGACAGTGACCTTGGTGCGGTAGAGCTCCGAGCCGTTGACCAGCGCGGCGATCTCGCCGGGCGCGATCCGCAGATCGACCACCGCGCCATGGCGCACATAGGACCGGCCGCGCTCCAAACGATACGCGTAGTCGCGGTAGCTTTCGAGGTTGTCGCACCACGCCTTGCCCCAAAAACTGGTGGCGATGCGGCTGCCCTCGATCGTCACCGGCGCAATGGTCTTGTCCTTCTTGCGCAACTTCGCCACCGTGCTCGCCGCCTCACGCCGCCGCTTGGCGACGGAGACGTAGGGTGCCCACTCGCCATAACCGCCGTAGTACCCCACCCTGCTCATTCTCCCATCACCGCGTTCAGATCGAGCGTGACCAGCTTCAGCAGGGCCTCGTTCGACAGCTCGGTCAGGCTGACCTCGCCGGGACCCTCCAGCAACGCGTCGGACATCGCCCGCTTCGACTCGATCAACGCGTCGATCTTATCCTCCAGCGTGCCGCGGCAGAGGAATTTGTGCACCAGCACGTTGCGCTTCTGGCCGAGGCGGAAGGCGCGGTCGGTCGCCTGGTTCTCCACCGCCGGGTTCCACCAGCGATCGAAATGCACGACGTGCGAGGCGGCGGTGAGCGTCAGGCCGGAGCCGCCGGCCTTCAGGGTCAGCACGAAGAAGGGGACGGTCTCGTCTTCCTGGAACCGCCGCACCAGCGCGGCACGCGTGCGCACTGGGGTCTCGCCGTGCAGCACCAGGCCGGGGCGGCCGAAGATGCCGGCCAGGAAGCCGGCCAGCGGGGCCGTCGCCTCGCGGAACTGGGTGAACACCAGCAGCTTCTCCTGGCGCGCCGCGACGACCTCGGAAATCTCGCGCAGCCGGACGAATTTTCCGCTGTCCGCCTCGGGCCAGACGTCGCCGCCGAGCCAGTGCGCCGGGTGGTTGCAGATCTGCTTGAGCCGCATCAGCAGCGCCAGCACCAGCCCCTTGCGGGCGATGCCGTCGGCCGCCTTGAGGGCCTCCGCGGTTTCCTCGACCGCCTGGGTGTAGAGCGCCGCCTGGCGGCGGGTGAGGTGGCAGATCGCCTTGACCTCGGTCTTGTCGGGCAGGTCGGCGATGACGCTGCGGTCGGTCTTCATGCGCCGCAGGATGTAGGGGCGCACCAGCGCGCGCAGCGGGCCGTACGGGTTGTGCGGCCGATCGGTGAGGCTTTTGGCGTACCTCGAAAACTGCCGGGCGGTGCCGAGCAGGCCCGGATTGATCACGTCGAAGATCGACCACAGATCGCCCAGGCGGTTCTCGACCGGGGTGCCGGTGAGCGCGATCCGTGCCCGCGCGGTCAGCGCCCGGGCAGCCCTGGTCTGCTTGGCGGAGGGGTTCTTGATCGCCTGCGCCTCGTCGAGGATCACCAGCCGCCAGGCGATCGCGCTTAGGACGGGAATGCGCAGCAGCGTGCCGTAGCTGGTGATCACCAGGTCCAGTCCCGCCGCCTGGTCCGGGGTGAACTGCCGGATTTCTTCCCCGGTCATGGCCGACGGGTGCACGATCCGCGCCTTCAGGTCCGGGGCGAACTTGTCGATTTCCGCGGTCCAGTTGGCGAGTAGCGAGGCCGGGGCGACGAGGAGGGAGGGGGCAGAGGTATTGGTGAGGGGAGAGGCGTTGGACTCTTCTCCCCCTCCCCTTGAGGGAGGGGGGCGGGGGGAGGGGTCAAGCCGAGAGGCAGGCGCCAGGGCTCTCGTTGGCTCGACCCCTCCCCCCAACCCCCTCCCACAAGGGGAGGGGTAGAATTTTTCTCTGT
>Ga0209415_10017826_pt1 | contig 11259 bp, 10 predicted proteins | sample PeaSoiSIISIP2007_FD_187696 | JGI IMG/M metagenome (GOLD analysis project Ga0209415, IMG submission 187696) | Peat soil microbial communities from Weissenstadt, Germany - SII-SIP-2007 (SPAdes) (version 2) | ecosystem: Environmental > Terrestrial > Soil > Wetlands > Peat | place: Germany...
GGTGGAGGATGCCGAAGTGGATGAAGATCGGGGTGACGAGCCGCCATACCTCGCCGGCGCTGACCTCGGTCAACCCGCCGCGCCCGGTCGAAATGAGAAGCGAGGAGAGCACCGAGCGCGATCCGCCGATGTCGGAGGCCCACGCGACCAGCAGGCTGATGGCGATGAGGACGATGGTCAGCGCGGGAAGGTTCTTCATGGCGGGCAGGTCTCGTGCCTTGGGGGATCGGGCCAATATACACAATATTTGACGATACCGATTCGATGCGCCTCAGTTCACGTTGCGTGAATATGCGTTGTGCACGTGGTGCACGGTTCGAAGGGACAATCGCCGCGGCGATGGTCCGTTGCGCCCGTTGAAATGCGCTGAAAGCGCAATGCGGAGTTGGCGCTTGGTCAACGGCGAACCAGCCAATCGGGTATCGGACCGGCGATCAGGCTGCTTCCCTCATCGGGACGCGCCACCTGCTCCCGTTCTCCCGAACTTGCCTGAGTCGCCCTGTGGTGGCGCGCGGCCGCCGCATAGGACGGATCGTGACCGCTCGGAGCGGTCCAGGCGCGCGGCTGGGCGAGTTCCGGCGCCGCGCATCCCTTGTCGACGAAGCCCCAGGTCACACCGAGGACCAGGCCGGCCGTGTGGGCCCAGTTTGCGATGGGGAGGAAGCCGATCCAGCACACCGCGAACCATGCGAACATGATGAAGATATCCTGCGCCGGCAGGTCATAGCCGGCGCGCGGATTGAAGCGCCCCCGGATCCACACGTAGCCGAACAATCCGTAGATGACGCCCGACATGCCGCCGAAAAGCGGCGATCCGGAAAAGTAATACTGCGCAACGTTGGCCGCGACCCCGACGACCAGCACAAGCGCGCCGAGAAACACCATCCCGCGCTTCTGCTCGATCAGCCTGCCGAGATCCCAAAGCCACCACATGTTGAACACGAGGTGCAGAATGCCGAAGTGGATGAAGATCGGGGTGACGAGCCGCCACACCTCGCCGGCGGCGATTTCGGTCAACCCGCCGCGGTCGGTCGCGATCAAGAGCCAGGACAGCGTCGCGCGGGATCCGCCGAGATCGGACGTCCAGGCCACCAAAACGCTGGTGGCGACGAGGGCGATCGTGAGGGCGGGGGCGTTTTTCATCGGCAACTGGCCTCCAAGAACTAGCTTCCAGGACTCGTGTCGCGTGAATTAGTCTCGTCGGGCCGGACCAGGGTTCGACGCCGTCGGCCTCACGCGGGTGTGAACGCACATCCGGTCGGGACCAGTTGATTTTCTGCGAGTGATGAATTATAAGATTCGTCAATGTTCACACGCGATGCTACAATCCACTGGCCGTAAAGGCGGTCACGAGGCGCCGATGAATCCGCAAGTCAGAACCAAACCGGACGATACCCGCGCGCGGATCATGGCGACCGCCGAGGGGCTGTTCCGCCGGCTCGGCTATGCCAAGACCGCGGTCGCCGACATCGCGGCCGAGCTCGGCATGTCGCCCGCCAATGTCTACCGCTTCTTCGCCTCCAAGAACGCCATCGTGGAGGCGATCTGCCAGCGTTGCCTTGCGGAGGTCGAAGCCAAGGCCTGGGCGGTGGCGCGCGCCAAAGGTCCCGCCGGCCCGCGGCTCGAGCGGCTGATCCTCGAGATCCTCGCATATCATAAGGAAAACCTGCTCACCGACCAGCGCGTCAACGACATGGTCATGGCGGCGATCGAGCTGAGCTGGGACGCCATCCGGGCCCACAAGGACGTCATGCGCACCGTGGTGGAGGTGATCCTGCGTGACGGCATCGAGACCCATGAGTTCGAGCCGGTCGACCCGCACCAAACCGCCGAATTGATCCTCCGCTCGCTGGTCGCGTTCACCCATCCGATGGTGATCGGCCAGTGCATGGAGGAGGGCCAGGACCTCGAAGCCGAGGCCCGCGCCTCCATCCGTTTCGCCATCCGCGCCATCACCCCCCGGTAGCCCCATGACCGACGCATCCGAGGCCAGATTCTGTCTGACATGTGACGAAAAACGGATTTCGTCAGTTATTACAATTCACTCGCAACCTCAGCCGCCTCGCGACCCCCTCTACCGATCGCAAAGGAGCGCCACCATGACCTCGCTGATCCGGAATCTGCCTGCGCGTCTGCACGGCACCACGTTGCGCGCGGCGAAGCTGCGCACCGTCGCGGCGATCCTGGGCATGCTCGCGCTCGCGCCGGCGCTCGCCTCCTGCGATGATCCGGCGGCATCAGCGGCCGCCAAGCCGCCGCGCCCGGTGCAGACGCAACGCGTGGTGTTCGCCCCGGCGGATGAGAACCGCGAGTTCCCCGGCGTGGTGCGGGCGCGCTACGAGACCGATCTCGGCTTCCGGGTCGCCGGCAAGATCGTGGTCCGGCTGGTCGATGCCGGCGACCGGGTGCGCATCGGCGACGTGGTGGCGCGGCTCGATCCGCGCGATCTTCAATTGCAGGTCGAGAGCGCCGAAGCCGAGCTCACGGCCGCGATGTCGAACCTCGCCCAAGCCGCCGCCGACGAGTTGCGCTACCAGAACCTGCGGACCCGCGGCTATGCGGCGGTCTCCGACTACGAGCGCAAGAAGGCCGCCAAGGACGAAGCCGAGGGGCGGATGGAGAGGGCGCAACGCGCGCTCGATCTCGCCCGCAATCAGCTCGCCTATGCGGAGCTCAAGGCCGATGCCGACGGGGCCATCACCGTGACGCTGGCGGAGCCGGGTCAGGTGGTGGCGCTCGGCCAACCGGTGGTGCGGCTCGCCCACCGCGGCGAGATGGAAGCCGCGGTGGCGCTGCCGGAGACGGCGCTCGGCGAGGCGCGCCGCGGCAACGCCAGCGTGCGGTTGTGGTCGGGCCCCGACCGCCGCTTCACGGCGCGCTTGCGCGAGCTCGCGCCCCAGGCCGATGCCGCCACCCGCACCTATGCGGCGCGCTTCACCATCGAAAATTCCGACGACAGCGTGGCGCTGGGCATGACGGCGACCGTGGTGCTGTCGCGCCCGGCCGACACCATGGTGGCCAAGGTGCCGCTCGCCGCCATCCTCAACCGCGGCGCCGGCCCGACAGTCTTTCGCATCGACGATGGCGGCATGCTGGAACGGCGGCCCGTCACGGTGTCGTCCTTCAACGAGGTCGCGGCGCTGATCACCTCGGGCCTCGAGGACGGCGACCAGATCGTCACCCTCGGGGTGCAGATGCTGGAGGCCGGACAGAAGGTCCGCGCCATACTGGGACGCGCCATCGACACCCGGTGAATCCCGACTCGTCATTCCGGGGCCGGCGGAAGCCGGAACCCGGAATCCATGACCCCGGGACCCTCCGCATTGCTCGGTCTGTGGTCATGGATTCCGGGCTCCCGAGCTGAGCTCGGGCCCCGGAATGACATAGCAGGTCTCGAACACCCGTCGACTTGAATTGAAGGAACCCCGCCATGCCGCGCTTCAATCTCTCCGAATGGGCGATCACGCACCGTGCCCTGGTGCTGTTCATGATCATGGTCCTGGGTGCGGCCGGCGCCTATTCCTACGCCAATCTGGGCCGCGCCGAGGATCCCTCCTTCACCATCAAGTCGATGATCATCAACGTCGCGTGGCCGGGCGCGACCGCGACCGAGATGCAGACCCAGGTCGCCGACAAGATCGAGAAGAAGCTGCAGGAACTGCCCTGGCTCGACCGCGTCGAGACCTACTCGCAGCCCGGCGTGTCGTTCGTCCAGGTCATCCTCATCGATCGCACGCCGCCCGCGAAGGTGAAGGACCTGTGGTACCAGGTGCGCAAAAAGGTCGGCGACATCCGGGGCGACCTGCCGGCCGGCATCACCGGCCCGAACTTCAACGACGAATACGGCGACGTCTATTCGGCCATCTACATGCTCTCCGCGGACGGCCTCACCCTCGCCGACCTCAAGGTGGTCGCCGAGGATGTCCGCCAGCGCCTATTGCGCGTCGCCAACGTCAACAAGGTCGACTTCATCGGCGACCAGCCGGAGAAGATCTTCGTCGAGTTCAGCCACGCCAAGCTCGCCACCCTCGGCATCACGCCGCAGCAGGTGTTCGACAGCGTCACCAAGCAGAACGCCATGGTGTCGGGCGGCTCGGTCGACACCTCCGCCGACCGCATCAATGTGCGGGTGACCGGCGGCTTCACGGGCGTCGACGCCATCCGGTCGGTGCCCGTCGAGGCGAACGGCCGGGTGTTCCGCCTGAGCGACATCGCGACCGGCAAGCGCGGCTACCAGGACCCGCCCGCCTTCGTGGTGCGCCAGGACGGCAAGCCGTCGCTCGGCCTCGGCATCTCGATGCAGGACGGCGCCAACATCATCACGCTCGGCGAAGATCTCAAGCGCGCCATGCAGGCGATCGCCGCCGAGCTTCCGGTCGGCATCGAGGTCACCCAGATCGCCGACCAGCCGCACATCGTCGAGGAATCGATCTCGGAATTCGTCGAGACCTTCGTGGAGGCGCTCGGCATCGTGCTGCTCGTCAGCTTCATCTCGCTCGGCTGGCGCACCGGCATCGTGGTGGCGCTTTCGGTGCCATTGGTGCTGGCGATCGTGCTCACCGTCATGTACGCGACCGGCGTCGATCTCCATCGCATCACGCTCGGCGCGCTGATCATCGCGCTCGGGCTGCTGGTCGACGACGCCATTATCGCCATCGAGATGATGGTGGTGAAGATGGAGCAGGGCTTCGACCGCGCCCGCGCCGCCACCTATGCGTGGACCTCGACCGCGTTCCCGATGCTGACCGGAACCCTGGTGACGGCGGCAGGGTTCCTGCCGGTCGGCTTCGCCAAATCGAGCGCCGGCGAATATGCGGGCGGCATCTTCTGGGTGGTCGGGCTCGCCCTGATCGCCTCGTGGGTGGTCGCCGTGATGTTCACGCCGTATCTCGGCCTGAAGCTTCTGCCCGATCTCGCCAAGGCGAGCGCACGCCACGATCCGGACGCCATCTACGACACCCGCATCTACCGCACCCTGCGGCGTGCCATCGAATTCGCGCTGCGCTGGCGCCGCACCGTGGTGATCGCGACCGTGCTCACCTTCGTGGCGTCGGTCGCGGGCTTCCGCTTCGTCCAACAGCAGTTCTTCCCGACCTCGACCCGCACCGAGCTGTTCCTCGAGATGCGGCTGCCGGAAGGCATCGCCATCGGGGTCACGGACGCGGCCGCCAAGAAGGCCGAGCGCCTCCTCGTCGGCGATCCCGATATCGCGACCTACACCAGCTATGTGGGCCAGGGCGCGCCGCGCTTCTGGCTCGGGCTCAACCCGGTGCTGCCGAACCCGAGCTTTGCCCAGATCGTCATCGTGACCAAGGACCTCAAAGGCCGCGAGCGCGTCAAGGCGCGGCTCGACCAGGCGCTCGCCGACGGCGCGCTGCCGGAAGCCCGCACCCGCGTCGACCGCTTCAATTTCGGCCCGCCGGTCGGGTTCCCGGTGCAGTTCCGCGTGGTCGGGCCCGACCCCATGAAGGTGCGGGGGATCGCCGAAGAGGTGCGCACCGTGATGGCGCAGAACCGCAAGGTCGTCGACCCGCATCTCAATTGGGGCGAGCAGGTCAAATCGATCCGCCTCGAGGTCGACCAGGACCGCGCCCGCGCCATGGGGCTGACCCCGCAGGAAGTGTCCCAGAACCTGCAGACGCTGCTGTCCGGCTACACCGTCACGCAATATCGCGAGGGCATCGAGCACATCGACGTCGTCGCCCGCGCGGTGCCGGAAGAGCGTCTCGATCTCGAGCGCCTGCCGGCGCTCACCATCGCGACCCGCAACAGCGTCGCGGTGCCGCTGTCGCAGTTCGCGCGGCTCAACTATGAATACGAGGAGCCGATCCTGTGGCGGCGCAACCGCGACATCGTGCTCACGGTGCGCGGCGACATCGTCGACAACGTGCAGGCGCCCGACGTCACCAACGAGGTGCTGCCCAAGCTGCAGCCCATCAAGGACGCGCTGCCCTACGGCTACCGCATCGAGACCGGCGGCTCGATCGAGGAGAGCGTGAAGGCGAACGCCGCGCTGGCGGCGGTGTTCCCCATCATGGCGATCGCCATGCTGGCCCTGCTGATGGTCCAGCTGCAGAGCTTCTCGCGGCTGGCGCTGGTGTTCGTCACCGCGCCGCTCGGCCTCATCGGGGCGACCGGCGCGCTGCTCGTCTCCAACCGGCCGTTCGGCTTCGTGGCGCTGCTCGGGCTGATCGCGCTCGCCGGGATGATCATGCGCAACACCGTCATCCTGGTCGACCAGATCGAGCGCGACATCGCGGCCGGCCACGGACGCTATCGCGCCATCGTGGACGCGACGGTGCGCCGCGCCCGCCCGGTGGCGCTCACCGCCTTCGCGGCGATCCTCGGCATGATCCCGCTGGCGCAGAACATCTTCTGGGGACCGATGGCGATCACCATCATGGGCGGACTGTTCGTCGCTACCATCCTGACACTCCTCGTGGTGCCGGCGCTCTATGCGCTGTGGTTCCGGGTGAGCGAGCGGGAAACGGCGGTCGAGCAGGCCGGCGAAGCGCCCGACGCGATCCACGACGGACTTGTGCCGTTCCCGGTCGCGGCGGAGTGACAAATCACAGGTTGTCGGTACGCTGAAATTGCTTGATACGGTGCTTTCGCGAAGGCAAGGTTGCCGAGGTGAGGGTCGCGGCCGCATGCGATTGCCCTGTTCGGCACGGGAGGCGTTCAGTGATGAAGACGGTGTTGTGGGGGGCGGCGCTGCTGGCCGCCATGGTGACGACATGCGCGGCTGCCGATCGGCGGATCGAGCGGAACTATACGCCGCTGGTCGAGCAATTCACCTATAGCTGGGTCGCGATGCCACTGCTGCCGCGGCGGCTCCAGAACCATTGCTTCTACCACAATGGCAATTTCATCTGTGAGGACCACTGCGGCATCGACTATCAGGTCTACTACTGCTCGCCGGTCGCGACCGGCTGCTGCCACATTGGGCGCGGCTATTGCGATGCTTACGGAAATCTGCGCTGCAGCCCGTCGCTGTTCTGAGCGCGGACCGGCCGCCTCTTCGTCCCTCCCAAATCGATCTCGGCTGCCGCCGATGCTGATAATTTCGGCAGAGACGGGCGGGGCCCCGATGTCCGGCGCGCGCGCTTTGCGCGCCCGCGGAAATGAACTAACATTGTTTCAAACAAGAAAATCCAACCCACGCCGAACGTCCAACGTCTATTCGAGGGAGGAATCCATGAACAAGCTCATCGTTCCCGCCGTCATCGTGGCCACCGCCGTGGTGGCGGCCGCCGCGTGGTCGCAGACGCCGGCGCCGGCGCCCAATCCGAACGTGAAGATCTACTACACCACGCCGCTCGAGAACGATGCGTCGCGCATCGTGCGCCTGCAATCCGTCACCATCCCGGCCAAGGAAGGCAACAATTTCCATCGCCATCCGGGCGACCAATGGTCCGCCGTCCAGGAAGGCGAGGTCACGCTCACCGTCAGGGGCCAGGCACCGCGCACCCTCAAGGTCGGCGACTCGGCCTACATCCCGCGCGGCACCATCCACCGCAACCAGAACCTCACCGACAAGCCGGCGCGCACGATCGAGCTCAACATCCTGGACAAGGACAAGCCGGCGCTCGAGCCGGTGGCCGAAACGCAGTAACGCCGAGCCGAGCCTCGCGAAATGCAAGCGCTTGGTAACAACAAGCCAAGGGAGGAATTCGTGAACAAGCTGATCGCACCGGCCATCATGGTGGCCGCCAGCATCGCAGCGCCGGCCGCGTGGGCGCAGACGCCGGAGCCGCCGCGCTTCCAGCCGAAGGCCTATTTCGAGATGCCGCTCGAGAAGGATCCGACCCGCCAGGTGCGGCTGCAGTCGGTCGTCATTCCGGCGGGCGCCGGCAACCAGTTCCACCGCCATCCGGGCGACCAATGGTGGGCCGTGCAGGAAGGCGAGGTCGTCTACACCATCAAGGGTCAACCGCCGCGCACGCTCAAGCCCGGCGAGTTCGTCTACGTCCCGCGCGGCACCGTGCACCGCAACCAGAATCTGTCGGACAAGCCGGCGCGCTCGATCGAGCTCAACATCACCGACAAGGACAAGCCGCAGACCGAGCCGGTGACGAATTAGGGGCGGTCAAACCGGCACGTCATTCCGGGGCCGGTGAAGCCGGAACCCGGAATCCATAACCACAGGTCGGAATGATGGGCGCCCGCCGCCCCGAGAGAACCGGGGTTTTGGATTCCGGGTTCGCGCGAAGACGCGCGCCCCGGAATGACCAGGCAAGAGGAACGCCTGCCCCTCACTTCCGCGTCTGCTTGAAATAGCGCAAGTCCGGCGGCGGCTGGTCCTTCTTGGCCGGCATCAGGAGGCCGTCGGCGCTGAGAAAATACACCTCGTCCCCGATGCCGACATGCACGTTGTTCTCGGCGCAGACGTCCTCGCGCCACCAGATCGGCTTGGTGGTGGCGTCGCGCCGGTAGTTCTTCATCACCGTCCACGGCCGCGTCAGCGCGTTGTCGACGACCGTGATCTCATCGTGCAGCACGTTGGCATCGCTCTTGTCGAGATAGATGCGCTCGGTGATGATGGTCGCATTGTCCTCGTGAAACGGGATGCCGGTCGCCTCGTAGGTGCGCGGACCCTTGAGGCCGCGGGTCTCGACCAGCAGCGTGTCGTAGCGGCCGTCGCCGTCCTCATCGACCCAGCGGCCGATGGAATAGCCGGAGAATTGCGGATCGAGCTCCATGCCGGGCGGGAAATCGCGCCCGTCGGTGTGGATGCGGCGGCTGTCGTGGATATGCTCGATCAGGATGTAGGTGGTCTCCGGCGTGACCACGATCTCCATCGGGGAGTACGCGCCCATCACGCGCGGCATGCCGGGCGCGAGGCAGAGCGCGGTCGCATCGCCGGCCTGCCCGCCTTGCGCATGATCGGCTATGTTGGCTTCCAGAATGGCTTGGTATTCGGGCTTGAGCGGCGCTTCCTGCGCGAGGCCGGGTTGCTTGCTCGGATCGTACTGGATGACGCGGGCGGTGCCGGTGCTGACGGCGACGCGGCGCCATTCGCCCTTGAGGTTGGGGTATTTCGTCTCGTCGAACGCCTGCGCGCCGACCGGCATCCACAGTGCCGCCGCCACCGCAACCAGGCCAGTGAGATGCCGGTAGTCCATGCGTTATCTCCGTGATGGTCGGACGGCGATTTTTGCAAACGCTACACGACTTGCCGGTGCGGCGAAAGTGCCGCGGGCGGGCGACGGCCGGCCTTCTCAACTGCGTGGAAAATGGGCATGCTTTGGGGCGAAGCCGAGCTAAACGCGACGGCCCGCTTCAGGGAGCGCAACATGCCGAACACCGGGCCGCGACGATGGGGACCTCTGATGATGGCGAGCCTGATACTCGCGGCGGGGCTGATGTTGCCGGGCGCCGCCCGTGCCGCCGAGAATGCGCCCTCCGGCCGCTACGCGGATCTGCCGGGCGTGAAACTGTGGTTCACCGACACCGGCGGCACCGGCACCCCGGTCGTGCTGCTGCACGCCAACACCGGCACCAGCGCGAGCTGGGAACCGCAGACGGCCGCCTTTGTGCGGGAAGGCTATCGGGTCATCGCCTTCGATCGCCGCGGCTGGGGCAAGAGCATCGCCGATCCCGTCGGCCCGCAGCCCGGCAGCGTTGCCGGCGATCTCGATGCGCTGGCGGACCATCTCCGGCTCGACAAGTTCCACCTGGTGGGGGTCGCGGGCGGCGGCTTCGTTTCGCTCGATTACGCTGCGTGGCGTCCGGAGCGGCTGCGCAGCCTGGTGGTCGGGGCGAGCACCGGACAATTCAGCGAAAAGGAAATGCAGGACTTCGCCGCCCGGATCGCGATCCCGGAGCTGCGCAAGCAGGCGGCGGTGTACCGGGAGGTCGGCCCCTCCTACCGCGGCGCCAACCCGGAGGGGACCAAGCGCTGGATCGAGATCGACGAGCACGCCCAGCAGCCCGGGGCCCCGTCCCAGCCGCTGCGCACGCCGAACACCTTCGCCAAGCTCGCGACCGTCACCATGCCGATCCTCGTCATGGCGGCCGATGCCGACCTCCTGGCGCCGCCCGCGATGATGCGCACCTGGGCGGCCCATCTCAAAGGTTACGAATGGGCGACGGTGCCGGATTCCGGCCACGCCATCGCGTGGGAGCACCCCGACGTCTTCAACGAAAAGGTCCTGTCGTTCATCAAACGGCATTGAGGGCCGAAACAGCAACTCCGGGGGAGGGCCGCATGGGTTACCGAACTTCGCTTTGCGCCGTCGCGCTCATGGCGGTGCTGTCGGCGACGCTGCCGATTGCGACCGGCGCGCGCGCTTTCGACGACAGCAAGTATCCGGATCTGTCCGGGGTGTGGCGCAAGCCGGTCGGGATCGGCAATCAATGGGACCAGACGAAACCCCTCGGCCGCGCCCAGGAGCCGCCGTTCACGCCCGAATACCAGGCCATCTTCGAGGCGAGCCTCGACGATATCAAGGCCGGCGGGCAGGGCAACGATTGGCCGTCGCGCTGCGTGCCGTTCGCCATGCCGCGGGTCATGAAGGTAGTGTTCGACATGGAGATCGTCGTCACCCCCGCCACCACCTACATGCTGTTCGCCCACTCCATGCCGCGACGCATCCTCACCGACGGCAGCGACTGGCCGAAGCAGATCGAGCCGACCTTCCTCGGCTATTCGATCGGCAAGTGGATCGATACCGACGGCGACGGCCGCTACGACGTGCTGGAAATCGAGACCCGCGGCCTCAAGGGCCCGCGCACCTACGAGGGCACCGGCATGCCGTTTCACAAGGACAACGAGACCGTGGTGAAGGAGCGCATCGTCCTCGACAAGGCCAATCCGGATGCGCTGAGCGACGAGATCACCGTCATCGACCACGCCCTGACCCGGCCGTGGACAATCACCAAGCGCTATCGCCGCGACCGCAATCCGGTCCGGCTGGAGTACAACTGCTCCGAGGACAATCATCACGTCCTGATCGGCGGCCAGGATTATTTCCTCAGCGGCGACGATATGCTGATGCCGGCCAAGAAGGGCCAAGCCCCGCCGGATTTGCGCTATTTCGATGCGGCGAAGAAATAAGGGCATGTAGCCCGGATGGAGCGCAGCGTAATCCGGAGCCGGCGGTGCGTCCCGATAGGCCGTTCCCGGATTACGCTGCGCTCCATCCGGGCTACGATAATGACACGGGAGGAAAAGCCATGAACGAGAACACTATCGGTCGTCGAACCTTTCTGGCGGCTGCGGCGGCGGCCGCGGCGGGCGCGCTCGACCCGGCGGCG
>Ga0209415_10017828_pt1 | contig 11257 bp, 9 predicted proteins | sample PeaSoiSIISIP2007_FD_187696 | JGI IMG/M metagenome (GOLD analysis project Ga0209415, IMG submission 187696) | Peat soil microbial communities from Weissenstadt, Germany - SII-SIP-2007 (SPAdes) (version 2) | ecosystem: Environmental > Terrestrial > Soil > Wetlands > Peat | place: Germany...
CGGCGCGGCCACGAGGTCACCGTCTTCGAGGCCCTGCACAAGCCGGGCGGCGTGCTGGTCTATGGCATCCCTGAATTCCGGCTGCCCAAGAACATCGTCCGGGCCGAGGTCGCCCGGCTCGAAGAGGCTGGCGTGAAGATCGTCTGCAACACGGTCATTGGCCGCACCTACACCGTGCAGGAGTTGCGCCAGCAGTTCGACGCCCTCTTCATCGCCAACGGCGCCGGGTTGCCCGTGTTCATGAACGTTCCCGGCGAGAACCTTAAAGGGGTCTATTCCGCCAACGAATACCTCACCCGGGTCAACCTCATGGCCGCCTATCAATTCCCCAGGGCCGACACTCCGGTCCTCAAGGGCAAGCGCATCGCCACGATCGGCGGCGGCAACGTCGCCATGGACTCCGCCCGCACCGCCAAACGCCTGGGCGCCGCCACCTCCACCATCGTCTATCGCCGCACCCGCAAAGAAATGCCCGCCCGGGCGGAGGAGATTCACCACGCAGAAGAGGAAGGCATCGAGTTTGAGTTCCTGGTGGCCCCCATCGAAGTCCTGGGCAACGAAAAAAGATGGGTCGAGGGCCTCAAATGCGTCCGCATGCAGTTAGGCGAGCCCGATGCCTCCGGCCGCCCTCGCCCGGTCCCCGTCCCCGGCTCGGAGTTCGTCATCCCTTGCGACACGGTGGTCGTGGCGGTCGGCACCCGCGCCAATCCGCTGCTCACTGCCACCTGCCCCGAGCTCAAGCTCAATAAGTACGGCAACATCATCGTGGACGAGAAAGGCATGACCAGCCTGCCGGGGGTCTTTGCCGGCGGTGACATCGTCCGCGGCGCCGCCACCGTCATCCTGGCCATGGGCGACGGCAAGCGCGCCGCCCGCGCCATGGACGAATACCTGCGCCTGATCAAATGACCCCGGCCGCGCCGCCTGCTCGCGATGGGCGACTATCCTAATCCATTCCGCCCGCGCCCCCTGCACTGCCACCGCCGGTTGATCAAATGCTCCAGCCCTCGCGGTACTCCCGGTGCAGCATTCGGTCGGCCTCCGGCGAGTTAAGCACCCGCCCGCTGAGCGTATCATATTCGATCGGGCCCGGGACCAGCGTCGCCAGGTTCACCAGTTGCATCAGTTCGGTCATCGGACCGCCGATCTCGAAGCTCGAGAAGGTCTGGCCCTTGCCCTTGCAGGCCTCGACCCATTCGAGGTGGTGCCCCACGGACTGCGGGAGGGTCTCCGGTGGACCGCTCATGGGGCTTTGGAATTTCGACCTGGGCAGGAGGACAAACTGGCTGTTCCATGGACAACTCGAATAAATCGAGCCCTTGCTCCCGACGAGGAGATCGCCCCAGGGTTGGCGCGGGTGACCCAGCAGGAGCGCCTCCGAAGGTTTGTCTTTGGCATAGACCGTCAGCTTTACGGGCGGCAACGGCCCGCGGGCCGGCAATTCCACCACGGCCACCATTGACGAGGGATAGCCCTCGAGGTCCACCTCCGAGGGCTTTGCCTCGAGGCGGATGACGATGCGCTCCGGTCTGACGCCCGGCGGTTCCCACAACTGCTCGAGGCGCAAGGCGCGAAACATGAGGTTGCCCGTGTGGCAGCCGAAATCCCCCACAATCCCGCTGCCAAAAGGGCGCCAACCGCGCCAGCTCGCCGGCAGGTAGCAAGGATGGTAAGGCCGTTCCGGGGCCGGTCCCAGCCATAGCTCCCAGTCCAGCGTTGGGGGTGTCGGCGGCTGGTCCGTGGGCCGCTTTTGCGGCCCGTTGCCGCCGTCGAACCATACGTGCGCCTCGCGCACCTCACCGATGGTGCCCGACCACACCAACTCGACCCCGCGCCTCAAAGCGTCTATCGCGCTGCCCTGATTGCCCATCTGCGTCACCACCTTGCGCCGGCGCGCCGTCTCGCGCATCGCCCGCGCCTCGTGGACCGTGCGGGTCAGCGGTTTCTCGCAATAAACATGCTTGCCAAGCTGCATGGCCGCTATCCCGGCCACCGCGTGCGTGTGGTCTGGCGTGGCCACCACCACCGCGTCAATCTCCTTGCCCGTCGTCTCGAGCATCCGCCTGAAATCCGTGAAGGCCTTGGCCTTGGGATGCTTCTGGAAAATGTTTCCGGCGCGCGCCTGGTCCACGTCGCAAAGCGCCACGAGGTTCTCCCCCAGCCGAGCGATCATATCGAGGTCGCCCCGGCCCTGGCCGCCGATGCCGATACCGGCGACGTTCAGTTTGCCGTTCTCCGCGTAGGCCAGAGCGAGTTTGCTCGAAGGCAACACCAGCACCCCCGCTCCCAGTGCCGAGGTCCGCAGAAACCTCCGCCGTGTAATTCGGAATTTCATACCCGGCATGTTGCACCCGGTCTTTCGACAGGTCAATCCACCACATTCCCTTTTGTTGGGTGGCAGTTCCCGACTCCTAATCTCCCCTCGCCGAGATTAAGATTAGGATTAAGAGCAGGATTAGGATTAGGAGCTGAAGCGGCCCCTCCTAATCTTAATCTTAATCCTAATCTTAATCCGTAGGAGCCGCCACCCAAAGAAACGAAAATGAGGCCAGGTAAACCAACCCCATTTCACTTTTTTTGGGGGCAGTTTCCGTGGTTATTTCGCGACGGCTCCCAAGTGGCCGCTTGACTGGGTTGTCGGTTTCCGGGCAGATTCAGGGCATGTACAAAATAATCGGAGCGGACGGCAAGGAGTACGGACCGATCCCGCCGGAAGTGTTAAGCCAGTGGATAGCCGACGGGCGGGCTGATGCCCGGACGCGGGTTCTGGCCGAAGGCACGAGTGACTGGAAGACCTTGGCCGAGGTCCCGGCGCTCTCGGAACTCCTGTCGGCGGCCCCGGCGCCGGTCCAACCCGTCGCCGCCATGCCCGGAGCCGACGGGCCCAAGACCAATTCGCTCGCCGTGACCGGCATGATCATGGGCATCCTGGCGATCACTTGCGGCATCTGTTGTCATGGGTTGCCCTTCAATCTGCTAGGCATCATCTTCTCCGCCATCGGCCTGTCGCAAATCAAACAGGACCCTGCCGGGCAAAAAGGCCGCGGCATGGCCATTGCCGGCCTGGTGCTTTCCATCATAAGCATCGCCCTCGCGGTCTTGCTCATCGTCCTGGGGGTCGCTTTGAACTCGGCGGACATCCTGCGCCACTTCCAACAATCGTTCCCGCACTAGCATCGGATTGAATACGACCGTTCCGCGCTCAATTCTCAATGAACCCCTTCCGGCAGCTTCGCTTGCAGCCGTGGTCCCGTTCAACCGCCCGGTTGCTGCCGTGGCCCTCGGTGCTGCTCACCCTCCTGGTGGTGGTGCCGGCTGGCCTGGTGCTCTTCTGGTTCGACCCGAGCCGCTCCCCGTTCTATCCCACCTGCCAGTTCCATCGGCTGACCGGCCTGCAATGTCCTGGCTGCGGTTCGTTGCGCGCCCTGCATCAGTTGTTGCATGGCCGCCTGGCCGCCGCCTTTCATTTCAACGCCTTGCTGGTGGTTGCCTTGCCAGCCCTGGCATGGTGGGGCGCTCGCCTGATGATTCGCCTCGGGAAACGCCAGCCGCTCTCCGGCGGCATTCGCCCCGCCTGGCTCTGGTGCGCCCTGGCCGCAACCTTGGCCTTCGGCGTGTTGCGCAATCTGCCTTTGTCCCAACTGGCCTGGCTCAGCCTGCGGCCTTGAACGGACCCCATCAAGAATATGTACAAAATCATCGGAGGCGACCAGCGTGAATACGGACCGGTGACCGCGGAAGAGTTGCGTCAATGGATCGCCGAAGGCCGGCTGAGCGCCCAGAGCCTGATCCAGGCTGAAGGCAGCGCCGAATGGAAACCGCTCTCGGCTTATCCGGAATTCGCCGAGGCCCTCGGGGCCCAGTCGCACTACGGACCGGCGCCGTCATTGGATGCCAAGGCCTGGTCGGCGCAACTCCTCGAACGCCCTCCCGAGGTCAGGGTAGGGGACTGCCTGGCCCGGTCCTGGGACCTGCTGCGCGACAACTTCAGTCTCCTCCTGGGCGCTTGCTTTCTGGTGTGGCTTATCGAGACGCTTTGCCAGAGTTTCGCGCTGGTTGGGAGCACGGTGTACCTGGTGCTCTCCGGTGTCCTTTACGGCGGGCTTTCGACGGTCTTCCTCAACCGGCTGCGGGACCGGCCCGCTTCGGTTGGAGACGCCTTTGCCGGCTTCCGCCAAGGCTTTGCGCAACTGCTCCTGGCCGGTTTTGTCAGCTACCTGCTGTCCTGGCTGGCCTGCTGCTGCCTGATCCTGCCGGGCATTTACCTCTTCGTGGCCTGGCTTTTCAGCGTGCCTCTCGTAGCCGACAGGGGCCTGGAATTCTGGTCGGCAATGGAACTGAGCCGCCGCACCGTCACTCGAGTCTGGTTCCAGGTCTTCGCGTTGTTCGTCCTGGCGTTCCTGCCCATGCTCCTCATGTCGGTTTTCATCCAGGTCAAGATGACGCTGGCCACGATGCCGGTGATGCACAGCCTGCTCTCGCCCGGGGCGCCGCCCGACCTCGCGCGCGTAATGGAACTCCTCAGGCAAGCCCCGCAAACCGCGAAGCTCACCCCCGCCTTCCTGATCGCCGCCAAGCTCGTCTTTCTCTTCAATTTGCCATTCGGCCTTGGCGCCTTGCTGGCTGCTTATGAGAATCTCTTTGGCCCTCGGCCCCCGTCGCCCCCTTAGCCCCCAGACCGCCTGGGGCTGTCTCACGACCAACGTGGCGGTGCCCGGTCTGGGCTCGCTCGTCGCCGGCCGGATTGCCGGCTATCCCCAAGCTGCCTTGGCCCTGGGGGGCACGGCCCTCACCCTGGCCTTTGGGCTGCGCTTCTTTGTGTGGTTTGCGGCCAACTGGTCGCGGCTCCACGACCCCGGGGCCGACTCAGCCGCAACGCTGCTCGAGATGTGGCTGGCGGTACGTTGGGCGCTGCTCGGCATTGCGCTCTTCGCCCTGGGTTGGCTGTGGGCCCTGGCCACCAGCCTGGCCCTCCTCACCGCCGCCAAAAAAAACCAACCGCCAACCGCCCCCCCGCGCCTGAACTGAGGGGCGGGGATCCCGATTCCGACTCACTCGTCTCGGACCTGTTGCCATTGTTGAAGCTCGGGCGTCAGGTCATCCCCGCGCTCGCGCATCTGGCGAGCGGCTTCCGCCCACCCTTCCCGCACCCGGCCCGGCCCCGGCGTCACAATCAGGGTCTTGTTCTGGACCGTCACGGTGGCTTCCTGGCCAAAACCGCACGCTTCCAGTAACTCCTTTGGCAGCAGCAAACCGAACCCGTCGCCCATCTTTTCAATCTTCGTCTGCACGCCGTCAAGATAACCGCTACGCCTGCCGTCAACAACCGTTTCCTTTGTGACCGCGCAAAGGTAACCTCAATGCTTTGGCCGGAATTCTAACAAACGGCCCTCGCCTTGCGTCTGGAGTGTGGGGCGTGAGGGCATCCTGGCGCTCGCCACGCTCCCACGCTCTCACGCTCTCAAGGCCAGGTTCACTTTTCCGCAAAGGGGACCAAGGCCTCACCCCCTGCAGGCTGCGTCCGCCAGATGCACACGCTCTGTGGTGTGGAAGCAAATAGCGTGTCGCCGGCCTCCGAGAATCCGACGCCTAACATGACCGCGTTTCCGGGGGCCTTGAATTTGGCGACCAGTTGGCGCGTGCCGACGTCCCAGAGGAAGACGTCGCCATCGTCGCCGCCGCCGGCCACCCGGCGGCCGTCGGGCGAGAAGGCCACACACCAGACGGCCTCGGTGCCCGCCATCAACGAGGACGGAGGTTTGCCCCAGTCGGCCGCATTCCACACGCTCACGATCCCATCCTGCCATGCCGCGACCAACCGCCGATCGTCCCGAGAGAAGCTCAACGAGGTGGGTGTTCCGTGCAGGGAAGGAACGCCTCGCCGGTAGCGGCGGTGATACAAATCGCGGACCAGGAGTTCGCCTGCGGGCGTAATCATGGCCAGGTGACGACTATCATTGGAAAAAGTGTGCATCAGCCACGCCGTCTCGCGCTCGCCGAGGCCCTCCGCCGCGTTGGTGGAGCCGATCTCCCAAATTCGGCGTAAGGCGATTTCGTCGGGGCGCTCTTTCCACGTCAGCCAACGCCCGTCGGGGGAGGTCGTAGGACTGAACACCGGCCAATGAGGCAGGTGCATGGCCGGCGCAACGGCCTTTCCGGCACGATCGAAGCGGCGCACGCTGGCATCGGGACCGAACACAAGAAAGCCATCGTCGATCACCCGGACGACGACGTTAGTGCCGCGCAGTTCCGCCGGCAACGGGATCGGGACAAGGCTCAGTTGCGCCGGCTCGATCCAGCACGTGTCGGAGTCGACCCCATGCCTGCGAATGGGCAGCGCCCGGCCGCGGGGCTGGAGCAATCCCCAGTCCTTCTGTACTGGATTGGCTCGCGTGGCCGGACCGTGCTCAGCGTCCCATAGGCGAAAAGTCCCGTCGGTAGAGGCGGTGGCGAGGCGCCGTCCGTCGGGCGAGAAAGCAGCACCATAGACAAACCCCCGATGGCCGCGATAGGTCCCGACCGGCTCGCCGCTTGGAAATTGCCAGAGCCGCACGAACGCGTCATGTCCACCGGATGCGAGTTTCTTTCCGTCGGGCGACCACGCCAGCGCCCCGATGCCGCCGGCCCGGGTCGAGAAGGTCGCGACCTCGTGAAGGTCGCCGGCATCCCAAACTCGGATTTGTCCGCTAAGTTCACCCGTGGCCAGCAGCCTGCCGTCGGCGGAAAACGCAGCCGCCAAACCCAAACCGCCGACAGCGCCGCGCCGGACCTGCGGTGGGATGGTCCAGAGTTCGACGCCCCGGGCCTCCGGCATCGGCAGCGCGACGGTCTGGAGATCCGGCGCGATGACGCCGTAGAACCAGGTGGACGGGGTGATGGCCGCCCGCTGGGTTGCCGTATTCCGAGCCAGGTCCCACACCAGGCATTCCTGTCGGGCCACCGCGACCAGGCTCCCACCGTCGCGGGCGAACGCCACAGCGACCAGTGGCGAATTCAAGGGCGGCGGGGAGGCCAGGGACCGCATCGTTCTTGCATCCCAGAGCGACAGGCGGAAATCGTCCCCACCGGTGGCAAGAAACCGATCGTCGGGGGAAAAAGCCAGCGTCATAACTCGCTTGCTGTGTCGAGCTGCGCCGAGTAACCGGCCGGTGCCGGCCTCCCAAAGGCGCACGGCACCGTCTGCGGCGGTGCCGGCCACGCGCTCACCGTGAGGCGAAAAGGCGACCCGGAGGGCGTGGGCCTCGTACGGGCCGAGAACCCGCAACTCATCGCCTCGGCACAGATCCGCAAAGTAGCCCCATTCGAAACCCCGCAAGTCCTCCGCGCGGCGGATGAACCCGAACGTGCTCCTGGCCTGGTCGCGCGGACGCCACCGGTCCAGCAACGCGCCGGCCTGGCCGAGGTTATTCTCCTTGACCGCCAGGTCCACCAGGCGCAGGTCGGCCACGTAATCCTTCTGCAGGACCAGGCGCCGGTCCGCTTCCAGCCGGACCCGCGCCGCGAGGGTGACGGCGATGACCGCGAGCAGCAGAGCGGAGGACAGGGCGATGAGCCCCGCGATGGCCGGACGGTGCCGGCCCCAACGCCAGGTCCGCTCCGCCGCCCCCACCGGACGAGCGCGGATGGCCTCTCCGTTCAGGAACCGCTGCAAGTCCTGGCTCAACTCCAATGCGCTGGCGTATCGGCGTTGCGGGTCCTTGGCCAGGCACTTGCGACAGATCGTTTCCAGATCGCGCGGAACCGAGGGCGTGAGCAAGCGCGGCGACACCGGTTCCTGTTCCTCGACCTGTCGCAACACCGCCATGGGCGTCTCGCCCACGAAGGGCGCGCGGCCGGTCAACAGGTGATAGAGCAACGCACCGAGCGAATAGATGTCCGCAGCCGGCCCGATGTCTCGCTTGGCCGCCGCCTGTTCGGGCGACATGTAACCCGGCGTGCCGACTACGTGGCCGGTCAACGTCAGTGGCAGCACCCGGTGCGCATCCGCCGGCGAGCCCTCCGACGCGGCACCCGTGACCGCCAGCCTCTTGGAGAGCCCGAAATCCGTCACGTGCGGCTCTCCCGAGGCGTCCACCAACACGTTCGAGGGCTTGAGATCGCGGTGAAGAATCCCGCGCTCGTGCGCGTGTTGGATCGCGCGGGCGGTCTTGAGCACCAATTCCGCCGCCGCACGGGCCGGCAGCGGACCCTCACGCGTGAGTGCGGCAAGGTCCTTTCCGGCGACCAAGTCCATCGAGAAGAAGCAACGGCCCGCGTCTTCCCCGACTTCGTGAACCACGACGATGTTGGGGTGGTGCAGCGCCGCCGTCGTCGCCGCCTCGGTCCGGAACCGGGCCAGTTCTCCCGGGCTGGCGAACGTGGAGTCCAATAGGACTTTCAGAGCCACTTCCCGGTCGAGGCTGATTTGCCTGGCGCGATAGACTACGCCCATGCCGCCGCGGGCGATCGGCTCGATCAGATCATAGTCGCCAATCCGCTGGATGCAGCCGGGCAAGGTCGGTGGTTCCTCGGCGGGCGGCTCGGCGCCTCCGACGAAGATGGCGCGCGTCAAGCAGCGCGGGCATAGCCCCTCCGCCACCGCCGCGCTCAATACGGTCCCGCAGCGGACGCAGGGGCGGATACAACTCGGCGTCGCCTTCATCTTTCACCAAGGAGGACGCAATTCGTGGTCCTGCATTTCAACCCATCGACAGGGGACTTACCTTGACCAAATCGACAGGAAATAGGCCAGTTCGTCATCGAGGTCGCCGTCGCTGCCGACGGTTTGCGAAAGTTCGTCGATGACCAGTTCCTTCAGGCGCCGGCGCAGCCGGTGCATCGCCATCGCCACCGCCGGGGCGGACAGCCCTAGCGCCGCGGCCACTCCGGAGTGCCGGGGCCGGAGATCTTCAGTCAGCCCGGGCTTGAGCGTTTCGAAGAACCGCTCTTTGCCGCGCGCGCGTTGTTCCTCCCGCAGACGCTGGAGCGCGCGCGTCCAGACCGTTAGCGCCCATTGACGGTCAAAACCCGCCTCCGGAGTGAGCGGCTCTGCGGCCTGGGTCTGAAAGACCGCTTCGGCTTGTTCGATGTCTAACGGCACCAGGTCCACCCGGCCGCCACGCTTCATCGCGTTCTCTTTGCGTGCTTCGCTGACCAGGTAGTTGCGCAGGGCTGCAAGGAGGAAGTATCGAAACTGGCACTGAGTCGGAGAGGCTCGCTGGAAGCCGTGTTTCGAGAGCAGGTGCGCCAGGAAACCCTGAACCAGGTCCTTGGCCGCCTCCGCCTCGTTCCCGCAGCGACGCAGGTAAGCATAGAGCGGCTGCCAGTACATGCCGCACAACTCGTTCAAAGCCGTGTCCGAAGACATCCCGCCGCCGGGCGCGGGGCGACGCAGGATCAGGCTCCAACGCGTTTCCGGAAACACTCCCGCCTGCTGGATCGCTGCCATTTGCCCCGGAGTTTACCTGCCGCCGCGCCCTGTTGCCAGCAGATTCAACAGCGGCCGCCGTGGCTGAAGCGGGCAATCCGCTTGCTGGCCGCAGCCACCCGGGCGCAGCTCGAAACTCTCGGGTGCTGAAATAATGGGCTGCGGTTTGCGTCTTTCCTGGTGAAGAACCTGATCTATGATCATGAAAGCCGAGTCTCGTCAAGCCGGGGGATCCCGACGGGGGTCCCGAATCTGCTCCCGGCCTTTTCTTAGTGGTGAGCTTCGGCTTCTTGGGCTTGGAGGAACCTATGAACACCGCATTTCGCCTGACCGTCCCCGCCCTCGCACTGGCCCTCGTCCACGTCGCTCCCGGCGTCGTGCAGGCCCAGTTCGACTATACGACCAATTACAACGGCACGCTCAACCTGGTGCTCTACACCGGCACTAACCCGGTGGTAACCATCCCCAGCTCGAGCGCCGGTCTAACGCTCACCAGCATCGGGTCCGGTGCCTTCGATGGCTCCGCCATCGTGACCAGCGTCACGATCCCGAACGGCGTCCTCCGCATCCACGCCAATGCGTTCGATGGCTGCTTCAACCTGACCAACGTCACGATCCCGAACAGCCTCACCAACATCGAGGGTTATGTGTTCGATAACTGCTCAAAGCTGACTAGCGTCACGCTCCCGAACAGCCTCACCAGCATCCAGGATGATACGTTCTATTTCTGCTCCAGCCTCATCAGCATCACGATACCCGCCAGCGTCACCTATATCGGGAATGATGTGTTTTATGCCTGCTCGAAGCTGACCAGCGTCTATTTCCAAAGCAATGCCCCAAGCGTTGGTTCGGGTTTGTTCACTCGTGACCACAGTGTGACCGCCTACGACTTGCCTGGCACCACGGGCTGGGATGTATTCTCCAGCTCGACCGGCCTGACGCCGGTGCTCTGGCAGCCGCAGGTGCCGCTCAGCATTGCCAACCCTGGTGTGCAGTCGAATCAGTTCGTGTTCACCATCAACGGCGCCAGCAACCTGGTCGTTGTGGTCGAAGCCACTGCGGATCTGACCAATCCGGTCTGGTCTCCAGTGGGCACCAACACCCTCGCGGAGGGTTCGTCTCCCTTTACCGACCCGCAGTGGACGCACTATCCTGTCCGGTTCTATCGCCTGCGTATGCCCTGACGGTCCAGCGGATCCAAACCACAACGGGCCGAGGCAGATTAAGCCGAGACAACGACCACCGTCTGCTGTTTGAGACCTGACTGTCAGGGACCGTTTCGGCTAATATTCAGCCGCTCGCAGCGAGTGCCCTTTGGGGGCGGCGACGGGCTGACCAACCGGCTTTCGGATGTCGCAACACGCGGGCGGGACAAATTCAGAGGCATTATGACAATTGGAACGCAGATCCTTCATCGGGCCGGATGGGCTGGGCGCAAGGTGGCAGGGGCAAAGCTTATCTCGGCGATTTCATCTCGGGTTTCAGCGCGGTGCTGCGCGAACAGCACGGCGAAAACTCTGCTTCCAGCATTGGCCTTGGTCGTATGGGTCGCGGCCGGGGTCCCGCAGTCGAGAGCCGCCGGCTACTGGGCGAGCTTAGGTCCCGGGATGGATGGGCCGGTTTTGTCGCTAGCGGCGTCGGGCACCAATCTGTACGCGGGGGGGAAATTCGCCAAGGCCGGGGGCATTCCTGCCGCAAATATTGCCAAGTGGGACGGGCGGGCCTGGTCGCCCTTGGGCTCTGGGACGGACGGCGAGGTCACGGCGCTCGCCGTGTCGGGGACCGACCTCTATGTGGGAGGCTGGTTCGACAACGCCGGCGGGGTGCCGGCGAGCCGCATCGCGAAATGGA
>Ga0209415_10017829_pt1 | contig 11257 bp, 11 predicted proteins | sample PeaSoiSIISIP2007_FD_187696 | JGI IMG/M metagenome (GOLD analysis project Ga0209415, IMG submission 187696) | Peat soil microbial communities from Weissenstadt, Germany - SII-SIP-2007 (SPAdes) (version 2) | ecosystem: Environmental > Terrestrial > Soil > Wetlands > Peat | place: Germany...
CCACGCGAGAAGCACCGCCTCCGCGACGTGGGTCTTGCCGATCTCCGTCCCGGTGCCCGCGATGACGACGAGCCGCCCGGTCATGCCCCGGCGCCGGGCGTAAGCACTGCGGCGATGTCCGCGAGGGCACGCTCGATGTCCGTCGAGGCGTGGGCGGCGGTCACCGTGAGGCGGATCCGGGCGGTCCCGTTCGGCACCGACGGGGGTCGGATGGCCCGGACGTCGAGGCCTCGCTCGCGTAGGGCCGCCGCTACCCGGAGGGCCCTGCCCGCCTCCCCCAGCACCCAGGGGAGGATGTGGCCGTAGCCGGCCGGCTGGACGCGCAGGCGCGCCATCCCTTCCCGGAGAAGGGTCGCTGCCCCCAGGACCCTCCGGCGCCGGTCCGGCTCGGACTGCGCGAGACGGAGCCCCTGGAGCGCCGCGGCGGCGACCGTCGGGCTCAGGCCCGTGGAGAAGACGAAGGAGCGCGCCCGGTTCCACAGCCAGGCGACCAGGGAGGGGCAGCCCGCAACGAACGCTCCCCCGGCCCCGAAGGCCTTCCCGAAGGTCCCGACGACCGCGTCGGCCTCGACGCCCGCCTCGGCGCATCGCCCGCGCCCGTCGGGTCCGAGGACGCCGAGGGCGTGGGCCTCGTCGACGAGCAGGGCAGCCCCGTGCCGGTCGCAAAGCCGCCGCAGGACGGCCAGGTCGGGCGAGTCGGCGTCCATGCTGAAATACGACTCCGTGACCACGAAGGCGCGACCCTCCGTGCGCGTCCCGAGGGCCGTCTCCACGGCCCCGGCGTCGAGGTGGGGCACGACCGCGACCCGCGCGCGGGAGAGGCGCGCGCCGTCGATGATCGACGCGTGGTTCAGGGCGTCGCTCACCACGAGGTCCCCCGGTCCCGCGAGCGCCGACATCAGCCCGACGTTGGCCGCGTAGCCGCTGGTGAAGACCAGGGCCGCGGGCTGCCCGACGAGCTCGGCGGCAGCCTCCTCCAGGAGGGCATGGACGGGCCGGTCCCCCGCCACCAGGCGCGAGGCGCCGGCTCCGCAGGCCTCCGGCGGTGCCGGCTGGGCCGCCAGGCCGAGGTAGTCGTTGGAGCAGAAGGAGAGGGCGTGGCCGTCGGTGGGCGGCGGGCGCTCCCGCAGAAGGTCGCGCTCCCTGGCACGGTCGAGCGCCTCGTCGAGAAAGCCGAGCCCCGGGGGCGTCGTGTGTTTCACGTGAAACATCTAGGCGATCCGCACGGCGATCCGCACGGCCTACTCGCTCGGCGCGGCGTCCGCCTGCTCGAACGGCTCGATGGCGTCGTCGATGCGCACCAGCATGCGCCGCATGAGATCCCGCGTGCGGCGCTCGAGCGACTCCCGGCGGTCTCGCTCGGTCTCCACCTCGTGCGCCAGCGCCATCGCGGCCAGAAGGAGCGCCTGCGGTTGCGCCTTTCCCTTGGGGGCGATCTCGGCCAGCTTGGCCTCGACCACGTCGGCGAGGCGCTGGAGCTCGTCGGCGGGAGCCGAGCTGACGAGGCGGTAGTTCTGTCCTGCGATGCGCAGCTCGACGGTGCGGCGGTCCATGGCGGCGCCCGCGAGCGTATCACGCGATCACGCGACGGGTGGACGCGTCCACGCGAGGTCTGGACGCGTCCACGCGAGGTCCGGACGCGTCCACGCGAGGTCCGGACGCGTCCACGCGAGGTCTGGACGCGTTCACGCGAGGTCTGGACGCGTTCACGCGAGGTCTGGACGCGTTCACGCGACGGGTGGACGCGTCCACGCGAGGTCCGGACGCGTCCACGCGAGGTCTGGACGTGTCCACGCGAGGTCTGGACGCGTTCACGCGAGGTCCGGACGCGTTCACGCGAGGTCTGGACGCGTTCACGCGAGGTCCGGACGCGTCCACGCGAGCTCGGACTGCGACTACGCCACGGGTTCACGCCTCCGGGACGTGAAACCTGGCGTTCCCGCGTCGACTCAGTCGGCCCCGGCGTCCGGCGTGATGGTCATGCCGGCGAGCGCGCCCTGGCAGGCCGGGATGGACTGACAGAGCGAGCAGTCGATCCCGAAGTCCTGCCCCTGGATGCACGGCGAGGGCAAGGAGCTGCTCGAGCTCGAGGCCCCCCGGCAGTTGGGCTGCGGCAGCGCCGGGTTGTCGCTGGTGGACGAGAACTCGACGAGACAGCCATTGCAGACGTCCACGGGGAACTCGAACTCGTCCGACTCGATGGTGTTGTCCCCGGTCGTCAGACCGAAGAACTTCACGTACGTGACGAGGCGGATGGTGTCCCCGGCGGCGCCGAACTTGAGCCCCGAGCTCGTGGCCGAGTCGATCGTCGTGACGGTGATCGGCGCGTACCCAGGCACGCTGCCCGACGAGGGATAGACCGTCGCGGCGGAGAGGCGGGTGAACGTGTTCAGCTGGTTCCCCGCGGCGTCGGTGATCCGGACGATCGCTCCCTGCACCGTGATGATGTTCGTCTCGGTCTGGAGCTGCTGCGAATTGACCTCGGGCACCGATTGATTGGCGATGAGGTAGGTCGGGTCGTATTCGGACCGGAACGCGAGATCGAGCACGCCCGACGAGATGAACGCCTGCGTCGGATCGGCCGTGAAGGTGCACTGTGCGCCCTGCGACACGGGCTGCGCCGCCAGGACGTCCTGAACGAAGAGCGTGCTGTCGTCGTGTTTGCACGCGGCCATCGCGGCGACGCCGCCGGCCAGCAACGAGACTCCGGCCAGAAGGTGGCCCCAGACGCGCTTCATGAGCATCCTCCGTGACGCATCCCGCGAGACTGCGCGCGGGACGCAAGATGACACCGATAGACAAAGCCTACTTCCCCGCCAGACAAAGCGCCAAAAAGTGGCGAGCGTCTCGGGCGTGTCCAGCGCCGACGGCGGCCTAGGTAGTCAACACTGCGACGTGCAGCGCTTCGAGCCGCACCCGCTCCACCCGCGATTCGCCGGGCGCCGCGACGACCGGGAGGCGGAGCGTGTTCCCCGCGCGCTTCTTGTCGGCCTCCACGTAGGGCCAGGACCCCGTCAGCTCGCTCCGGTCGACCCGGGTCGGCAGGCCGAGCGCGGAGAACAGCGCGCGAGCGCGCTCCACCAGAGCGGGGGGCGTGAAGCCCAGCCGGGCTCCCGCCTCGAGCTCCGCGACGACGCCCAGCGCGACGGCTTCGCCGTGGAGCCAGCGACTGTAGCCGCCGTGCGCTTCGAGGGCGTGACCGACCGTGTGCCCGAGGTTGAGCAGCACCCGGACACCGGCTTCGCGCTCGTCCTCCCGCACCACGCGGACCTTCGCCTCGATGGCCGCGCGGACGACGGGACCGAGCGCCGCGTGCTCCCCGCGCGCCAGGGCCGGGGCATCGCGCTCGAGCCGCTCGAGGAGCGCCGCGTCCGAGGTCAGCGCGATCTTCACGACCTCGGCGAGGCCCGACGTCCGCTCGCGGGCGGGGAGGGTCACCAGGTGCGCGAGGTCGGCCACCACGGCGCTCGGCTGATGAAAGGCGCCGACGAGGTTCTTGCCGGCGGGATGGTCGAACCCCGTCTTGCCTCCGACCGACGCGTCGACCATCGCGAGCAACGTCGTGGGCACCTGGATGAAGCGCACGCCGCGAAGCAGGCACGCGGCGGCGAACCCCGCGAGGTCCCCGACGACGCCGCCGCCCGCGGCGACGACCAGCGCGTCGCGATCGACGCCCGCGCCGAGCGCCGCGTCCCAGATGGTCGACGCGCTGGCGAGCGTCTTCTGCCGCTCGCCCGGGGGAAGCGTGACGCGCGTCCCCACGATCGCGAGCGGGTGCAGCGCGGCCTCGATGGCGGCGCCGCGCGCACGTTGCACGTTCGAGTCGGTGACGAGCACGACGGACGAGGGCGCGCAGCGCGCGATGGCGTCGGTGAGGCGCGACGGCTCGTCGTCGCAGACGTCGATGGTGTAGCTCCGCCCGCCCAGCGACACGAGCAGGGGCTCACGCGCGATCATCGCGAGGATGGCGTCCACCACGGCGTCGACGTCGAGCGCCTCGCTGGAGAGCGTCAGGTGACACTCGGCGTAGGCCTCGGCCCGCTCCGCGAGGAGCTCGGCGGCGCGGGCCACGGGATTGCCCCCGAGGGAGAGGTTGGGCCGACCCGCGACGTCGGGAACGCGCGCGGCGATGGCCTCCGGTGAGGCCGTGAGCGTGACGACGTGGGCGCGATCGAGCGCGAGGCGGCGGGTCGTCTTCACCGTGACCGTGCCGCCGCCGAACGCGATCACCCTCGGCGCCCGGTCGCGTAGAAGCTCCTCCACGAGCGTCCCCTCGCGCGCGCGAAACGCGGCCTCCCCGGCCTCGCGCCACAGCTCGGGGATGCTCTTCCCGGCGGCGCGCGCGATCTCGGCGTCGGTGTCGACGAAGGGCACGTCGAGGCGCGCGGCGAGGCGTGGCCCCACCGTGCTCTTGCCGGTGGCCATGAAGCCGCTGAGGACGATGGGGCGCATGCCTCAATACTCGGCCAGCTGGGCGCGGTAGCCCTCGATATTTCTCGTCAGCTCGCGCAGCGAGTCCCCGGCGAACTTCTCGAGCAGCGCGTCCGCCAGCACGATGCACACCATGGCTTCGCCGACGACGCTCGCCGCGGCCACCGCGCACACGTCGCTTCGCTCGAAGGCCGCCTGGTAGGGCTCCTTCGTGCGGACGTCGACGCTCGCCAGCGCCTTCTTGAGCGTCGCGATGGGCTTCATCGCCGCGCGGCAGACCACGGGCATCCCGTTGGTGATGCCGCCTTCGAGGCCACCGGCGCGGTTGGTCGGGCGCGTGAAACGGCGAGCGGCGGCGTCGTAGTGGATGGGGTCGTGCACGCCCGAGCCGGGCGACCGCGCCGTCATGAAGCCCATGCCGATCTCGACGCCCTTGATGGCCTGGATGCTCATGAGGGCCTGCGCCAGGCGCCCGTCGAGCTTGCGATCCCACTGCACGTGGCTCCCCAGCCCGGGCAAGACGCCCGTCGCCACCACCTCGAACACCCCCCCCAGCGTGTCGCCCGAGTGCGCGGCGTCGCGGATGGCTTCCTTCATGCGGGCTTCGGCGTCGCCGTCGGCGCATGCGAGATCGCTCGCCCGCGAGCGGGCACGAAGCTCCTCGGGGGACGAGGTCACCGGCGGCGTGTCGACCGGACCGATGGAGACGACGTGCGCGAAGACGTCGATGCCGGCGACGCGGAGGAGCTTGCGACACACGGCCCCCACGGCGGTGCGCGAGGCGGTCTCCCGCGCGCTGGCCCGCTCGAGGACATCCCGCAGATCGTGCCGGTCGTGCTTCAGGCCGCCGGCGAGGTCGACGTGGCCCGGGCGCGGGCGCGTGAGGGGCTCGGCGGGGGTGGGCAGGGGACCGGGAGACATGCGGTCGACCCAGCTCGCGTGGTCGCGGTTCGTGATCGAGAGCGCGATCGGCGAGCCGAGCGTCTCGCCTCCGCGGACCCCGCCGACGATCTCGACCTGGTCCGTCTCGATCTTCATCCGCCCGCCGCGCCCGTACCCGCGCTGCCGTCGCGCCAGATCCCCGTCGATGTCCGCCGCGAGGAGCGGAAGGCCGGAGGGGATGCCCTCCACGACCGCCGTCAGGCGCGGGCCGTGCGACTCTCCCGCCGTCATCCAGCGCAGGCGCGACATCGCGTGGTAAGCTAATCGACCTTCGGGAGATTGTGGCTTGTGATTCACAAGCCCTAGCAGGAAGCGGTGGGTGCGGAAGCTCTGGAGCTCGTCGTCACGCGCGAAGGCGGCGTGCGGTTCGAGGTGCAGGCCAAGCCGCGGTCGCGGAAGAGCCGCGTGGCAGGCGTCCGCGAGTCCGCGCTCGTCATCCAGCTCGCCGCGCCGCCGGTGGACGGCGCGGCCAACGCCGAGCTCGTGGAGACGCTCGCCGCGGTGCTGTCGGTCCCGCGGCGCGACGTCGTCCTCGTGCGCGGGGAGTCGGCTCGCACGAAGCTCGTCGAGGTGCGCGGCCTCGCCGTCGACGAGGTTCGCGCGCGGCTCGAGGGGGCGTTGCGCTAGGAACGTCGGCGCGTGCTAGCTTCCGCGGCGATGGGGGCGAGCCTGCGCTTCGAGAAATACGAGGGGCTCGGCAACGACTTCATCCTCCTCGACGCGCCTGACGACGCCGGGCTCACCCCCGAGCGCGCGGCGCTCCTCTGCGACCGCCGCTTCGGCGTGGGGGCCGACGGGGTCATCCTGGTGCTGCCGCCCCGGATGGCCGGGGCCGACGCACGGATGCGCGTCATCAACGCGGACGGATCTATCCCCGAGATGTGCGGCAACGGCGTCCGCTGCGTGGCCATCCACGTCGCCGCCTCACGAGGACGGACGGCGGGCACCGTGCGCGTCGAGACCGACGCGGGCGAGCGCTGCTGCGTGCTCGACGGCGACGGCATGGTGACCGTCGACATGGGGCTCGTGCGGGCCCTCGGCGACCGCGCAGTCGACGTCGACGGGAGGCCCATCGTCCTCGCGCTGGCCGACGCGGGGAACCCCCACGCCGTCCTCTTCGGTGCGTTCGCGCGCGGCGACGTCGAGCACCTCGGCCCCCGCATCGCGACACACCCCGCGTTCCCTCGCGGGACGAACGTCGAGTTCGCGTGCGTGCTGGGAGACGGGATCGACCTCGTCGTGTGGGAGCGCGGGGTCGGCATCACCCTGGCCTGCGGAACCGGCGCGTGCGCGACGGCGGCGGTGGCCTGCGAGAAGGGCCTCGCCCTACGAGGCAAGCCCGTGACCGTCCGACTCCCCGGCGGACGCCTCGACGTGACCATCGGCGACGACGGGCGCACCACGATGCGCGGCCCGGCCCGGCGTGTCTTCTCCGGCGTGACCGGCTGAACTAGCCCTCGACGATGGTGCCGATGGGCTCCCCGAGGATCACGCGCTTGATGTTCCCGTGCGTCGCCATCTTGAACACGCGGATGCGCATGTTGTTGTCCCGGCAGAGCGACACCGCCGTCGCGTCCATCACGCCGATGCGCTCGGCCAGGAAGCGATCGAACGTCATGCTCGCGTACATCTGGGCGTCGGGGTGGGTCACGGGGTCGCGCTCGTAGATCCCTTCGACCTTCGTCGCCTTGCAGAGGCAGTCCGCGTGGATCTCCATCGCCCGGAGCGCCGCCGCGGTGTCCGTCGAGAAGTACGGATTCCCGGTGCCCGCCGCGAAGATGACGAGCCGCCCCTTCTCCATGTGGCGAATGGCGCGCCGGCGGATGTAGGGCTCCGCGACCTGGTGGATCTCGATCGCGGTCATCACGCGCGTCGGCACGCCGGCCTTCTCCAGCGCGTCCTGCATCGCCAGCGAGTTGATGACCGTCGCCAGCATCCCCATGTAGTCGCCCTGGGCCCGGTCCATCCCGGTGCTCGCGCCCTTGAGGCCGCGGAAGATGTTTCCCCCGCCGACCACGATACCGATCTGAACCCCGAGGGCGTGGACCTCGGCCAGCTCCTCCGCGGTGGCCCGGATGACGTTGCCGTCGATCCCGAACCCTCCGTCCCGGCCGCACAGCGCCTCGCCGCTGAGCTTCAGCACGATGCGGCGGTACTTCAGCCCGGGGTGGTGCGGGGGCGGCGCGATGGTGTCGTCGTCGCGCTCTTCGGCGGGGCGCATGGCACGCCCACGATTACTCTTGGTGGTGCGGGCGTGCAATGGACGAGACGCGCTCCTCCAGCTTCTCGACGAGCTTGTCGGCCCCGTGCGCCCGCGCCAGCAGCGTCGCCATCCGGAGCTGCCCCTCCGGCAGCGCCGGCCACGCGTGACGGTAGTCCACCGCCTCGGAGTCGAGGTCGAACCAGACTCGCAGCCAGGCCACGTAGAGCTGCTGCTCCTCGTCTAGCGAGGGTTCGAGGGTTCCCAGCACGTCGACGGCGGCTTCCGGGTCCCCCTGCTCGAGGAGAGCCTTCACGAGGACGTGCATCCGGTAGAGGTCCGCCTCGCGGTTGCCGAGCGGGGCCATGCCGCGGAGCTGCTCGATGCAGAGCTCGAGGCCCTCCGGTGTCCCGGTGGCCCGCTCGAGGTCGACATCGACCACGTCGCGCAGCCTCTGCAGGCGCCCCCACTTCATCACGGGAGAGCCGCGGGAAAAGGCCTCGACCGCCGCGTCGCGGTCGCCGTCGGCGAGGAAGACCGCGGCGAGGCCGAGGTTGGTCGCGAAGAGCCGCGCGAAGAAAGGCGTCTGCTGTCGTCGCCGGGCCACGAGCTGCGAACCGCGCGCAGGATGGCCAGTACGAGGACCGCCTCCGTCACGCACACGACGGCGATGAGCGACGCGAACGACGCCAGCGTCCGATCCACGTGCGTGAAGCGGATGTACGCCTCGACGACTCCGCAGAAGGCGAGCGCCAGCGCTCCGGCCGTGACCGCCCACCGGGTCCACGTGGCCAGGAGGGGAGCGCCTCGGTCGGTCGGCTCGAGGACGTCGTCGGGCATCGCCGTTCCCTTGCTCTACCACGCGGTGGCGTACGTCGCCGTCTCGTAGTAATCGGGGCCCATGCGCCGCATCCGCCGGATCCACGCGGCTGGCGCGCTCGCCCTCGCGCTGGCGTCCACGAGCCTGGCATGCACGAGCTGCAAGAGCTCGTCGTCCGGCTCGTCGGCGGAAGCGGGGACCGGAACGCCCGGGGCGCTGACCGCGCAGCAGGCGGCGCAGGTGCTCGCGCGCGTCGGCGACCGGACGATCACCCTGGGGGACTTCGAGGCCGCGCTCGAGCACCTCGATCAGTTCGATCGCATGCGCTACCAGTCGCCCGAGCGCCGCAAGGAGCTGCTCGGCGAGATGATCGACGTCATGCTCCTCGCCGACGAGGCGCGGGCGAAGGGATACGACAAGGACCCCGTCACGCAGCAAGAGCTCCGCGAGATCCTCCGCGACGCGATGCTGAAGAAGGCCCGCGAAGGAGTGCCCGCGCCCAACGAGATCCCCGAGGAGGACGTGCGAGCCTACTTCGACGCGCACAGGGCCGACTTTCACGACCCGGAGCGACGGCGCGTCTCGGCGATCCTCCTCTCCTCGGAGGCGGCGGCCACGACGACGCTCGCCGCCGCCCGCAAGGCGACTCCGGCGCAGTGGGGGGAGCTCGTGCGTTCCAAGTCGATCGACGTGATGGCCAAGTCCAACACGCCGATCGACATGGCGGGTGACTTCGGCTTCGTCAGCCCGCCGGGGGACGTGCGCGGCACCAACCAGCGCGTCCCCGAGGAGGTCCGGGCGGGCATCTTCGACGTCGACAAGGTGGGCGACGTCCTCCCGCGCGTCGTCAAGGTCGGCGCCGCCAAGTACTACGTCATCAAGCTGACGAGCCGCACCGAGGCCCACGACCGCGCGTTCGAGGACTCCGAGCGGCAGATCCGCGTGAAGCTCGCGCAGGACAACATCCACGCGCGCGAGGTGGCGCTCCTCGACGACCTCCGCAAGCAGTACCCGGTGAAGATCGACGAGGCCGCGCTTGGGCAGGTCGTCGTCCAGCTCCCGGCGGCCGACGCGGGAGCCGACGCGCGCTAGGGCGCGAGGGCCGATGGAGACGCTGGTGGACGAGTCGTCCCTGGTGCGCGGGAAGGTCGCGCTCGAGGCCGAGTGGCGTGACTGGCGCTGGCAGCTGCGGCACGCCGTGGGCTCGGTCGACGAGCTCGCGCGTGCCTTGCCCCTCACCGTGGGGGAGCTCGAAGGCGCCCGGCGCGCGGCGCAGCAAGGGCTCCCGCTCGGCATCACGCCGTACTACCTCTCCCTCGTCGACCGCGACGACCCGGGGTGTCCCATCCGGCGGCAGTGCGTGCCCGACGCCCGCGAGGCCGACACGGTCCCGGGCGACCTGGCTGATCCGCTCGGGGAGGTGGCGCACGAGGTCGCGCCGCACCTCGTCCAGCGTTACCCGGACAGGGTGCTCCTCCTGGCGACCGACCAGTGCGCCGTCTACTGCCGCTTCTGCACGCGATCGCGCATGGTGGGGGGCGGGGATGGCCCGGTGCCGCTCGCGGCCCTGGGGCCCGCCCTCGACTGGCTCCGGGCTCACCCCGAGGTGCGCGACGTCATCCTCAGCGGAGGCGATCCCCTCGCGATGGCGACCGACCGCCTGGTGCGCCTCGTGGCGGCGCTGCGCGGAGTAGCCAGCGTCGAGACGATCCGCCTGGCCACGCGTGTCCCCGTGACCCTGCCCATGCGCGTCACTCACGAGCTGCTTCGGGCCCTTCGCCCGCACCATCCGCTCTGGGTGATGACGCACTTCAACCACCCCCGGGAGCTGACGCCCGAGTCGATCGGCGCGTGCGCGCGCCTCGCCGACGCGGGCTTTCCCGTGATGAATCAGACCGTGCTGCTGGCCGGCGTGAACGACCATCCGGACGTGCTGGAGACCCTGTTCCGCGGTCTCGTGCGCGCTCGCGTGCGTCCCTACTACCTCCTGCAGGCGGATCCCGTCCGCGGCACGGGCCACCTGCGGACGCCCCTCGCGCGCGGCGTCGAGGTGATGGAGCGCCTCCAGGGACGCCTGTCGGGCATCGCGCTCCCGAAGCTCATTTGCGATACGCCCGGCGGCCGCGGCAAGGTCCCCCTCGGCCCCGATTACGTCACCGGGCGCAAGTCCTCCGGAGGGGTGACGACGACGACCCTACGGACGTTCCGTGGCGAGTCGGTCGATTACGTGGACCCTCCCGCGACTTCTCGTTGACGGCATCTGCCACCCTTCAATACCTTCCAAGCTCACGTGGCTCCGCGTTCCTCGCGCTCGCTCGCGCTGTTCCTGACGCTGTCCTTGGCGTCGGCGCCGCTGTCCGCGCTCGCGCAGCCCGCCGCCGCGCAGGTCCAGATCGGCCAGGGCGACATGGCCACCCGGCTCAGGGACTTCGCCGGCGCGCTCACGCACTACCAGACGGCCAACCTGGCTTCGCCCAGCGCGCGCGCGCTGATGGGCGTCGGGGATGCCCTGTACCAGCTGGGTCGCGCGGGCGAGTCGTACGAAGCGTACAACGAGGTGCAGACGACCTACGCGGGCAGGCTCGGGCCCATCGAGAAGGCGCTGGTCACCAAGCGCCTCAAGGAGCTGGCTGCCAGGACGGGCTGGCTCTCGATCCGCGTCGGGGAGGCCGGCGCGCAGGTCGACGTCGACAGCAAGCCGCTCGGCGTCTCGCCGGTGCCCGTGCTCGTGCGCATCGCAGCGGGTTCGCACGACGTGCACGTCGCCAAGGCCGGCTTCGCCGCGTTCTCGGGGCGCGCGGACGTGGCCGTGGACGGTACGGCCATCGTCGAGGTGAAGCTCGCCCCGGTCGCGTCGCAGGGTC
>Ga0209415_10017830_pt1 | contig 11257 bp, 11 predicted proteins | sample PeaSoiSIISIP2007_FD_187696 | JGI IMG/M metagenome (GOLD analysis project Ga0209415, IMG submission 187696) | Peat soil microbial communities from Weissenstadt, Germany - SII-SIP-2007 (SPAdes) (version 2) | ecosystem: Environmental > Terrestrial > Soil > Wetlands > Peat | place: Germany...
GCGCTGCGCGACAAGGTCGTGCTCCGGATCATCGCGATCGACCGCGCGATCCATTTCGTCGTGCTCGGACTGCTCTCCGCTGCGGTCTTTCTGTTCGCAGCGCACAAGCTCGCGCTGCGGACGCTGTACTTCCGGATCGTGAACGCCGTGGAGGGCAGTTCCGGCGCGCGCGCGTCCAGCGGCCATGGGCTCCTGGACTCGCTGGAGCACGTGTTCACGCTGCGCACGCAGACGCTCTACCTCCTCGCCGTCGCCGCGGCCGGTTACGCGCTGCTCGAGGGCGCCGAGGCTGTGGGCCTGTGGTTCCAGAAGCGCTGGGGCGAGTACCTCACGTTCGTCGCGACGCTCGTGTTCATGCCGTACGAGATCTACGAGCTGACGCTGTCGGTATCGACGCTCAAGAGCGTCGCCTTCGTCGTGAACATGGTCATCGCCGTCTACCTCCTGTTCGTGAAGCGGCTCTTCGGCCTGCTCGGCGGGGCCGAGGCGGTGGAGCGCGCCCGGGAGCGCGACGTCGGCTGGGAGGCGCTAGAGCGCACCGCCCCGACCGCGTAGGAAGTCGCGCTCGACGTCGCTCGGCGCGAGCGCGGCGGCGCGCTCGTACGCGACCTTCGCCTCGTCGTTCCGGTCGAGCCGGCGCAGGAGGTCGGCGCGCGTCGCGTGGAAGAGGTAGTAGTCGTCGAGGCTCTCGATGCGCTCGACGAGATCGAGGCCCGCGCCGGCGCCGTCCGCCATCGCCACTGCGACCGCGCGGTTGAGCTCGACGACGGGCGAGCGGTCGAGCGCGGCCAGGCGGTCGTACAGACGCGCGATCGCGGTCCAGTCGCGCTCCTCTTCGCTGTGGGCGGCGGCGATCGCCGCCTGCAACTGATACGGGCCGGGTCTCCGGAGCACGAGTGCTCGCTCGAGGGCGCGGCGTCCTTCGGCGATCTCCGGCTCGTCCCACCTCGTGCGGTCCTGGTCGTCGAGGAGCACGAGGGCGCCGTCCCCTCCGACGCGCGCGTCGCGGCGTGCGTCCTGCAGCAGCAGCAGCGCGTGCAGCCCGTGCACCTCCGCCTCGTCGGGCATGAGCGTGGCGAGCACGAGCGCGAGCCTGAGCGCCTCGGCGCAGAGCTCGCGGCGCACCGGCGGCCCATAGCCCGCGTTGAAGACGAGGTAGACGACGCGGAGGACCGCGGCGAGGCGCTCGGGAAGCAGCGGGTCCGGCGGGACGCGGAACGGGATGCCCGCGTCGCGGATCTTCCGCTTCGCCCGCACGAGGCGCTGCGCCATCGTCGGCTCGGGAACGAGGAAGGCGCGTGCGATCTCGCCCGTCTCGAGCCCGCCCAGCGACCGCAGCGTGAGAGCGATCTGCGTCTCGAGCGCGAGCGCCGGATGGCAGCACGCGAAGACGAGGCTCAGCCGCTCGTCGGAGATGGTCGCGTCGTCCATGTCCTCATCCGTCCGCGATTCGTCGAGGCGGGCGAGCAGCTCGGTCTTCCGGTGCAGGTTCCGCTCGCGGCGGATGCGGTCGATCGCCCGGTTCCGCGCGACGGCGACGAGCCAGCCCGCCGGGTTCGCGGGCGTGCCGTCGCGGGGCCAGCGCTCGAGCGCGACGGCGACCGCGTCCTGCAGGGCGTCCTCGGCGAGGTCGAAGTCGCCGAGGACGCCGATGAGGGTCGCGAGCACACGGCCGTGCTCGGTGCGGAAGAGTTGCTCCAGGGACGTTATGCGCCGACCTCTGCCTGGCGCATGACGATGGGACGCACCTCGATGTGGCCGAAGCGCGCGGACGGGATCTTCGCCGCCCACTCGAGCGCCTCGTCGAGCGACTCGACCTCGATGAGGTAGTAGCCGCCGAGCGTCTCCTTCGTCTCGATGAACGGCCCGTCGGTGACGAGCGTGTCGCCGTTCCGCACGCGCACCGTTGTCGCCGTGTCGGCCGGCTGGAGCCGGTTCGCCCCAACCAGCGCTCCCGACTCGGCGAGCGCCTGGCTGTACGCGCCGTACTCGGGCATGAGGTCGCCGTTGTCGACGGTGTCGTCGTCGTGGATCAGGAGCAGGTACTGCATGGTTCCCTCCTCTGGTCGATTACGAGGGTACGACGAACGGGCTAGCCCGATTTCGACATTCGGCGGAGCAGCGTCAGCGCGCCCTCCTTGTCCAGGTACTCGTTGAGATTGCCGCATTTGGGGCTCTGGACGCAGGACGGGCAGCCGTGCTCGCACGGGCAGCCCTCGAGCAGCCGCATGGTGTCGGCGACCCACCCCTCGAACTCGGCGAAGCCCCGCTCGGCGAGGCCGACGCCGCCGGGATGGCCGTCGTAGACGAAGACCGTCGGCGCGCCGGTCGCCTCGTGGAAGTTAGTGGACAGGCCGCCGATGTCCCACCGGTCGCACATCGCCCACAGCGGGAGCATCGCGATCATCGCGTGCTCGGCCGCGTGCAGCGACGACAGGAGTGTCGGCATCTCCTCGAGCCCGTGCAGCTGCCGCTCGGTCGGCACATACCACACCGCCTCCGTCTCGAACGTCGTTGCGGGCAGGTCGAGCTGGACGGTGGCGATCGTCGCCTGGTCGCGGATCCCCTTCCGCTGGTACGCGACCACCTGCTCGGTCACCGACACGCGCCCGAACGTCAGCGTGAGGCCGAGCCGGTGCTCGGCGCGCAGCGCCTCCTCGACGTCCGTCGAGGTCTCCTTCTTCACCTGCGTGTACCAGTCGCCGGTGAACGGCTCGACGATTGCGTGCCGCGCGGCGACGCCGAGCTCGCGCACGAGCCACTGCTCGCCGAGGTGGAGGTAGACGGCGCCCTCGTGCACCGTTGAGTACGCGCGCTCGCGCTCGACGACGCCGAGCATCGTTCCCGTGCTCGCATCGATCACCGAGAAGGCGTCGGCGCTCGCCGAGCGGAGCGGGACGCGGCCGGCCGGGTACTCCTTGCCCGCGTACACCCAGCCGCGCTTCGTGAGCTGCAGGTCCGGGACGTGCGGCGCTCGTTCGAGCGCGGCGTCGCCGAGCGTCTCGCGGTCGTTGTCGTCGATCGGCGCCTCGAACGCCGCCGCCGCGAGATGGCCGTCGAGCACGCGCGGGTTTGCGTGGTCGAGGATCGCGGCCTCGACGCGCCGGCCGAGGAGCGTCTCCGGCTCGCGCATGAAGTACTGGTCGAGCGCGTCTTCCGAGGCGACGAGAACCGCCAGCCCATGGCCGCGCCTGCCCGCCCGGCCCCACTGCTGGCGCAGGCTCGCGACCGTGCCGGGGAAACCGACCGAGAGGGCGCAGTCGAGTAGTCCGATGTCGATGCCGAGCTCGAGCGCGTCCGTCGCCGACACGCCGAGGAGCTCGCCCTCGACGAGTCGCCGCTCGATGTCCCGCCGCTGCTGCGGCGTGTAGCCGGCTCGGTAGGGCGCGAGCCGCTTCGCCGTCGCCGCGTCGACGCGCTCGGCGGTCATGCGGTGCACGAGCTCGGCCGCCTTGCGGCTCTTCGCGAAGCAGATCGTCCGCAGCCCCCGTTCCACGAGCGACGCCATCAACCGCGACGCCTCGCCGAGCGGGCTCGCGCGGAGGCCGAGATCGGCGTCGAGCAGCGGCGGGTTCCAGAGCGCGATCGTCCGTTCGGCGCGCGGCGCCGCGTCGTCCGCGATGACCACCGGGTCGATGCCGAGCAGCGCGCGTGCGAGCTCGCCGGGATTCGCGATCGTCGCCGACGCGAGCACGAACTGCGGATCGGCGCCGTACACGCGGGCCATGCGACGCAGACGGCGCAGGACGTTCGCGACGTGCGAGCCGAACACGCCCCGGTACACGTGCGTTTCGTCGACGACGACGTAGCGCAGGTTGTGCAGGACGTCCGCCCACAGGTCGTGGCGCGGCAGGATGCCGAGGTGGAGCATGTCCGGGTTCGTGAGCACGAGGTTCGACCACTTGCGGACCTGCCAGCGCTGCTCGTGCGGCGTGTCGCCGTCGTAGATCGCCGAGCGAACGCGCGGGACGGCGAGGGTCGACAAGGTGCGCGCCTGGTCCTGCGCGAGCGCCTTCGTCGGGTACAGGTAGAGCGCGCGGTTCTTCGGCTCGGTCGCCAGCGCGTCGAGCACCGGCAGGTTGAAGGCGAGCGTCTTGCCCGAGGCCGTGCCCGTCGTCACCATCACGTGCGCCCCGGCGCGCACCGCCGTCCAGGCTCGGGCCTGGTGCTCGTACAGCTCCGTGATTCCGCGCGCTGCGAGCGCGGCGGCGAGCTTCGGGTGGAGGTCGTCCGGAAGGGGCGCCGGCCGCGCCGCGCGCGCGGGCTCAGTCGTGAGGTGCGCGAGCTCCTCGCCCTGGAGGAGATCAGCCCAGGACGGATCCATCCGGCTCCACGAGGATCTGCACGGCCGCCGCGATGCCGGGGTCGGGCTCGATGACGGTCACCTCGTAGCCGGCCAGGCGCAGCGGCGCCGCGTGGATGCCGGCGAAGCCGAGCTCGAGCACGTGTGCCGGCGGCGGCGGGAGCAGCTCGAGCAGGCGCGGGGTGGCGGACGCGGCCAGAGCGGGCGGCAGGCGGGTCACGGGCAGACGGTAACGTTCGTCCACCGGGGTGCCGCGCGCGCGGCTGAGATCACACCCGTCGAACCTGATCCGGCTCATACCGGCGTAGGGAGAGCAATGGTTGCCCGAGCACTGACGATCGCGACGTCCGATTCCGGCGGCGGCGCCGGTATCCAGGCCGACCTGAAGGCGTTCGCAGCCGCCGGCGTGTACGGCAGCTCCGTCCTCGTCGCGCTCACCGCTCAGAACACGCACGCCGTCACGGCGATCCACGAGCTGCCGCCCGCGTTCGTGCGCGCGCAGCTCGACGCGGTCTTCGACGACATCGGCGTCGACGCCGCGAAGACCGGGATGCTGTTCTCGCGCGAGCTGATCGAGACCGTCGCCGGCTACCTGCGCGACCACCCCGTGCCGCTCGTCGTCGACCCGGTGATGATGGCGAGCTCCGGCGCGAAACTGCTCGAGGACGACGCGGTCGACGCGCTCGTCGGCGATCTCTTCCCGCTCGCCACCGTGGTCACGCCGAATCTCCTCGAGGCGAAGGCGCTTGCGGGCGTGGACGCGTCGCGCCGCGAGCTCGCCGAGCGCCTGCACGCGCTCGGAGCCGCTGCGGTCATCGTCACCGGCGGTCACGGCGACAGCGCTGTCGACCATCTCTTCGACGGTCGCGAGCACGTCGAGATCCCGGTGGCTCGGCACGATGTCGCGGCGACGCACGGCGCGGGCTGCACCCACTCGGCGACGCTCGCGGCGCTGCTCGCGCGCGGCGAGAGCCTGGTCGACGCAGCCCGTGGCGCCGCGGAGGCCGCGTCGCGCGCCGTCGAGCACGGCCTTGTCGAGATCGGTTCCGGAGAAGGTCCCGTCGACGTCCTGGGGGTGAAGCGATGATCTCTGCCGGCACGACGCTGCGCACGATGCGCGAGCGCAAGCCGCTCGTCCACCAGATCACGAACTACGTCGTCATGAACGAGACGGCGAACGCAACGCTCGCGATCGGCGCGCTGCCGGTCATGGCGCACGCGGCTGAGGAGGTCGAGGAGATGGCACGCATCGCCTCGGCACTCGTGCTCAACATCGGCACGCTGTCGGAGCACTGGGTCGAGGCCATGCTGCTCGCCGGCGGCGCAGCGTCCGCGCGCGGGATCCCCGTCGTGCTCGATCCCGTCGGCGTGGGTGCGACGACGTATCGTACCGAGACGGCGCGACGTATCCTCGACGCCGTCGACGTGACGGTGCTGCGCGGCAACGCGGGCGAGGTGGCGACGCTCGTGGGCGCGGCCGCGGAGGTGCGCGGCGTCGAGTCGATGAGTACCGGGATGGAACCGGCGGAGCTTGCGCGCGAGGCTGCGCGCCGGCTCGGCGTGGTCGCGTCCGTCACGGGGCCTATCGACCACGTCTCCGACGGCGAGCGCGTGCTCGCAGTCGCGAACGGGCACGAGCTACTCGCGACCGTGACGGGCACCGGCTGCATGTCCTCCGCGATGACCGGCTGCTTCCTCGCCGCGAAGCCGGACGAGCCGCTCGAAGCCGCCGCGGAGGCGCTCGCCGCGTTCGGCGTCGCCGCCGAGGACGCCGCCGCCGGCGCCGCCGGCCCGGGGACGTTCCACGCGCGGCTGTACGACGCGTTGTACGCGCTCGATCCGGCGACGCTCGACGAGCGAACGCGCATCGAGGAGCTGTGAAGGAGTTCGAGCTCCTCGCCGAGCTCGAGCGGCGCGGGCTCATCGTCGGCGTCGAGCACGACGCCGCGCAGATCGACGGGCTCGTCGTGACGCAGGACACGCTGGTCGAGGGCGTCCACTTCCGCTTCGACCTCATCGGCTGGCGCGAGCTCGGCTTCCGCGCCGCGGCGGCGAACCTCAGCGACCTGGCCGCATCGGGTGCTGAGCCGGTCGCGCTGATCGTCAGCCTCGCGGCTCCAAGCCTCGACGGTGCGATCGAGCTGTACGAAGGGATCGCGGAGGCGGGCGTTCCCGTGCGTGGAGGCGACACGACACGTGCGGACTCCGTGGTTCTGAGCGTCGCTGCGATCGGTCGCGCCGAGCGCGTGCCGGGACGGGCCGGCGCGCGCTCCGGAGACATGCTCGTCGTCACCGGCCCGCTCGGCGCGGCGGGCGCCGCGTTCCGCGCGGGGCGGCTCGTCCGACCGCCGCTCCGCATCGAGGAGGGCCGCCGGCTCGCCGCCGTCGCGCACGCGATGCTCGACATCTCCGACGGCCTCGGCCTGGACGCGCGGCACATCGCCGAGCGCTCGGGCTGCCGCCTCGAGATCGACATCGACGCCGTCCCGCTCGCCGCCGGCGCGACCGTCGACGACCTCGCGTTCGGCGAGGACTACGAGCTGCTCGCCGCGACGCCCGACCCGCTCGATTTCGCGGTGATCGGACGCTGCGTCGAAGGGTCAGGCGTCAGCGTCGACCTGGGCGGCTGGGAGCACTTCGGTTAGCCACTGCTCGACGTGCGAGCGCGGGCGCAGCCCGACGAGCGTGCCGAGCGGCTCGCCGCCGGCGAAGAGCATGACGGTCGGGATCGAGAGGATCTCGTACCGGCCCGCGATCGCCGGGTGGTCGTCGACGTTCAGCCGGGCGACGGAAACGCGGTCCTCGAGCTCGGCGAGGATCGGCTCCAACGCCTTGCAGGGGCGACACCACGGCGCCCAGAAGTCGACGAGGAGCGGCCCGCCTGCGACCGCGTCGTCGAAGTCGGCTGCGTCGAGCTCGCGCATCAGATCCGTCCCGCCAACGCCTCGAACCGTAGCGTCGGCACCCGTGCGACCGCTTCGAGGAAGATCCCGCGGCTCATCTTCGACTGTCCCGCCGTCCGGTCGGCAAACCGGATCGGGACCTCGACGACGTTGAAGCCCAGGCGGATGGCCCGGTACGTCGTCTCGATCTGGAAGGCATAGCCTCTCGACTTGATCGCGGCGAGATCCATGCGCTCGAGCACGGTGCGGCGGTAGCACTTGAACCCGCCGGTGAGGTCGCGGACGCCGACGCCGAGCAGCGTTCGTGCGTACCACGAGCCGCCGGTGGAGACGAAGCGCCGCCCGCGCCCCCAGTTCTCCGTGCCGCCGCCGGCGACGTAGCGAGACCCGAGCGCGACGTCCGCGCCCTGCTCGCAGGCGGCGATCAGCCGCGGGACGTCGGCAGGATCGTGGGAGAAGTCGCAATCCATCTCGAGCACGTAGTCGGCGTCGCCCGCGAGCGCGTGACGGAAGCCGGCCAGGTACGCCGGGCCGAGCCCTACCTTCTTCGCGCGATGGAGGACGGAGACGAAGCCGAGCTCGCCGGCGACGCGATCCGCGATCTCGCCGGTGCCGTCGGGGGAGTTGTCGTCGATGACGAGGACGCGGACGCCGAGCGGCTCGAGCGCGTGCAGCATCGGCTCGAGATTGGCGCGCTCGTTGTACGTCGGCAGGCAGACGATCGCGTTGGGCACGGTTCCTGAGGCTACGGGAAGGCGAGTAGCAGACACGTATCATCGCTTGCATGGCGCTCCCGGGAAACGCGGAGGTCGCGGAGCGGTTCGACCTGCTCGCCGACCTGCTCGAGCTCGAGGGCGCCGAGTCGTTCCGCGTCCTCGCCTACCGCCGCGCCGCCACCCGCATGCGCGAGACGTCGGCGTCGATCGCCCAGCTGGCCCTCGACGGCCGCGCGAAGGAGCTGCAGGGGATCGGCAAGACGATCGAGGAGAAGATCGTCCAGATCGTCGAGACCGGCGACATCGAAGCGCTCGCGAAGCGGCGCGCGCTCGTCCCGCCCGACGTCGTCGCGTTTATGCACCTGCCCGGGCTCGGCCCGAAGACGGCTGCGCGGATCTGGCGCGAGCTCGACATCACGACGCTCGCCGGCCTCAAGGAGGCGGCCGAGGCCGAGCGGCTGCGCACCCTGACCGGCCTCGGCGCGAAGAGCGAGGAGAAGATCCTGAAGGCGCTCGCCTTCCAGGCCGAGAACCCCGACGTCGGGCGCAGGCTGCTCGGCGAGGGGCTGCCCGCGGTGCAAGCGGTCGTCGCCGCGCTGCGCGACCACCCGGCCGCCGCCGCCGTCTCCGAGGCCGGCTCCGTCCGGCGTCGCAAGGAGACGTTCCGCGACCTCGACATCATCGCCACCGCGACCGAGCCCGGTGAGCTGACGTCGTACTTCACGCAGCTCGACTGGGTGGTCGAGGTGGCCGCGCGCGGCGACACGAAGGCGACCGTCGTCTCGCGCGAGGGCCTGCGCTTCGATCTGCGCGTGGTGCCGCCGGAGTCGTACGGGAACCTGCTCCAGCACTTCACCGGCTCGAAGGACCACAACGTCGCCATGCGCGAGGACGCGGTGCGGCGCGGGCTCTCCATCTCCGAGTACGGCGTGACGAACGTCGAGACGGGCGCCGTCTTCGCGACCGAGGATGAAGAGGCGCTGTACGCGTTCCTCGGGTACCAGTTCGTCCCGCCAGAGCTGCGGGAGAACGGCGGCGAGCTCGACGCCGCGCGGCGCGGCGAGTTGCCGCAGCTCGTGGAGCTCTCCCAGATCCGCGGCGACATGCACACGCACACGACGTGGTCCGCCGACGGGAAGAACACGCTCGAGGAGATGGTCGCCGCGGCGTCGGCGCGCGGCTACGAGTACTACGCGATCACCGATCACTCCCACTACCTGCGCGACGGCCGGCTGGCGGCGCAGCTCGAGGAGATCGAGCACGCGCGCGAGCGGTTTCCGAAGCTGCGCATCCTCGCCGGGGTCGAGGCGAACATTCGCGCGAACGGCGAGGTCGACGTCGCCGAGGAGGATCTCGCCGCGCTCGACTGGGTGGTGGCGTCCGTCCACCAGGCGCCGCACACGCGGCCGACCGAGCGCGTGCTCGAGGCGCTGGACAATCCGTACGTCGACTGCATCGGCCACCTCACCGGCCGCCGGATCGGCAAGCGCGGCCCCCGCGACGTCGACGTGGCGCGCGTGATCGAGAAGGCGCTCGAGGTCGGCTGCGCGCTCGAGATCAACGGCCAGCCTGACCGGCTGGACCTGCCGGACGTGCACGCGCGAGCGGCGAAGGACGCGGGCGTCAAGCTCGTGATCAACTCGGACGCGCACCGGATCAGCGCACAAAGTTACGTCGAGCTGGGCGTCGGCCAGGCGCGCCGCGGCTGGCTGACGAAGGACGACGTCCTCAACACGCGCACGTGGGTCCAGCTGCAGAAGCTGCGCCGGAAGCGCCCGTGAGCTTCCGCGAGGACGGGTACGCGGCCGTCGACTGGGCGGCGGACTACCTCGAGTGCATCGGCGAGCTTCCCGTGCTCGCCCAGGTGCAGCCGGGCGAGCTGTCGGCGAAGCTGCCCGCATCCGCGCCCGAGCAGGCCGAGCCGTTCGCGAACGTGCTGCGCGACCTCGACGACCTGATCGTCCCCGCGCTGACGAACTGGCAGCATCCGCGCTTCTTCGCGTACTTCGCCGTCACCGCGTCCGAGCCGGGCATCCTCGCCGAGCTGCTCGCCGCCGCGATGCAGCAGGTGGCGATCACCTGGCGCGCCTCCCCTGCGTCGACGGAGCTGGAGCTGCGCACCGTCGACTGGGTCCGGCAGCTGCTCGGCCTGCCGGAGGGATGGCACGGCCACATCGAGGACACCGCCTCGACGGCGACGCTCGCCGCGCTCATCGCGGCGCGGCACGTCACCGGCCGCAACGTCGTCGTCTGCTCCGAGCACGCGCACTCGTCGGTCGAGAAGGCGGCGCGCATGCTCGGCATGGAGCTGCGCAAGGTCCCCGCCGACGCCGAGCTGCGCATGCGGACTGACGCGCTCGAGCTCGGCGACGCCGCGGTCGTCGTGCCCACCGTCGGGACGACGTCGTTCGCGTCGGTCGATCCCGTCCGCGCGCTGGCCGAGCGGGCGCACGCCGCCGGCGCGTGGGTGCACGTGGACGCCGCCTACGCGGGGTCGTCGTGGATCCTCGACGAGGAGCGCTGGTCGCAGGACGGCGTCGAGCTCGCCGACTCGCTCGTCGTCAACCCGCACAAGTGGCTGCTCGTTCCCGTCGACTGCTCGCTTCTGTGGACGTCGCGGCCGGAGGAGTTCCGCGAGGCGTTCTCGCTCGTCCCCGAGTACCTGCGGACGCCGGAGGACGCGTATGCGCTCTCCGAGTACGGCCCGGCGCTCGGCCGGCGCTTCCGCTCGCTGAAGCTGTGGGCGGTTCTCCGCTGCTACGGCGCGGAAGGACTGCGCGCGATCCACCGGGAGCACATCCGGCTCGCGCGGCTCTTCGCCGACTGGGTGGAGGCGGACCCGGACTGGGAGCTCGCCGCGCCGCTCCGTTTCTCGCTCGTCGTCTTCCGCCGCAAGGGGACGGACGAGGAGAACGAGGCGATCCTCGAGCGCGCGAACCGCAGCGGTGAGATCTTTCTCTCACACACGCGGCTGGACGGCCGCTACGTGCTCAGGCTCGCAATCGGCAATGCGCGCACGACCGAGGAGGACGTGCGCCGCGCATGGGAGGTGTTGAACCGATGATCGTCACGACGATGAACGACATTCCCGGCTACATGGTGGACGAGGTGTACGGCGAGGTGATGGGGCTGACGGTGCGCTCGCGGAACGTCGGGTCGCAGATCGGGGCGCAGCTGAAGTCGATCCTCGGCGGCGAGCTGAAGGGGATGACGAAGGCGCTCGTCGACAGCCGCCACGAGGTGATGGACCGGATGTCGCAGGAGGCGGAGGCGAAGGGCGCGAACGCGATCATCGCCATGCGCTTCGACACCTCCGAGATGGGCCCGAACTGGAC
>Ga0209415_10017831_pt1 | contig 11256 bp, 12 predicted proteins | sample PeaSoiSIISIP2007_FD_187696 | JGI IMG/M metagenome (GOLD analysis project Ga0209415, IMG submission 187696) | Peat soil microbial communities from Weissenstadt, Germany - SII-SIP-2007 (SPAdes) (version 2) | ecosystem: Environmental > Terrestrial > Soil > Wetlands > Peat | place: Germany...
CTGCAATACGGCTGCACCTGGATCAACACGCACTTCATGCTGATCAGCGAAATGCCCCACGGCGGCTTCAAGCGCTCGGGCTACGGCAAGGACCTGTCGGTGTACGCGCTCGAGGACTACAGCGTACCGCGGCACGTCATGGTCAAGCTGTAGCTGACGGGGGAAGCTAATTCGGCACGATCGCCTGCTCCGCCTCGAGAACCTCGGATCTTCCGGGCTTGTCGGCGCGGGCGCAAACTTTCAACAGCTCGCGAAAATACCTTTGGCTCGCATCGCGGCTTCCGCTGAGCCGCGCGGCGTGCGCCGCTCCATATAATAAGCGAAAGCGCCCCGGCTCCTTCTTCAGCGTCGCTTCGAATTGCTCCAGTGCCTGTGCCGGCTCATTCATCTGCAGCAACATCTCGCCCAGCAATTCGCGCGCCGGGGCCAGCGGCCCCGGCGTCACCGCGCTTTTCTCAGTACCGTCTTCCAGTTCCGCTGCCGACTTCATCAGTGCCGTCGCTGTACAACTTGCCGACGGCCGCTAGATACGCCCGTTCGCGCTCCGTCTTTGCACCCACGGTCTTGCCGCGTTCCGCGTTCTCCCACCCTAGCTGCAACTGGGCCTTGTCTTTCATTCCCGCCGCGAAGGGGTTACTCCAATCGCTGAGCGCGATTCCCCAGTACGCGATTCCGCACGTCGCGTCCTCGCCCAGCACCGCGTTGAATCCGTCTATGGCGCGGCTGAATTGGAAGGAATGCAGCAGCGCCACCGCCCGGTTGAATTCCTTCTGCACCGCTGCATCGCACGATGTGGCAAAGTGCACCGTTCCCAGCCTCTCACCGTTCCTATGTTGATGTTCCGCCGCCATGCTGCGCGACGCCACCAAGGTCAGCAGGGCAGCCGCAATGAGTTTCACTCTGGTCATGGTTTTCGCCCTTAGGAAACTCTGAAGGGCGGATCGATGGGCCCGAGAGCGCGTTCGAGCGAGAGCCCGAGCGACAAGAGCTTCGGGTCATCGCCGGGCAGCATGTCGAACTCCAGAGCGACCGGCAGGCCCGCCGCGGTGAGCCCGGCGGGAAGCACGAGCCCCGGCATGCCGCCGCAGCTCGCGTGAACGGTATTTCGCAGCATCGCGGTTCGCACGGTAGTCGGTTCGCCGCGAACGGTGATGTCGCCCTCCACACCGATGGGCAGCGCCGGAGTCATGGCGGGCGGAAAAACCATGGCCGCCAGGCGATGCTCCCGGAAATACACGGCGGTCGCGGCGCGCAATACCTCGAGTTCTGCGATGGCCCGCTGGTACCGCTCGTCGGAGACGGCGTTCGCGCCGCCTGCGATGAACAAGGTCTCGAAGCGATGTCGCAGCGGAGCGCCGACCTCTGCGAGCATGTGCTCGAAATCGACTGCCGTGGCGTATTCCCGCAAATAGGCCTTCTCGGCGGCGACCACTTCGTAGCAAAGAATATCCATGGTAATCGCCAGATCGGAGTGCAACGGCGCCGGCAAATCGGCGCGAACCAGCTCGATCCCGGCGTCGTGCAATTTCTGCAGGGCAATCGTCGCGACCCGTTCGAGCTCCGCATCGAGGCCGCTCCAAGCGATGCAAGGCACACCCAACCGCACCTCTCGCAAGGGGATCGGCGTCATGGGCATCGAATCCGGCCGCAACACCGAATCGAATAGGATCAAATCCTCGACGCTTCGCGCCATCGGTCCCACGCTGTCGAGTCGCGGCGCGATCGGCATGATGCCGCTCGAAGAATTGCGGCCCGTGCTCGGGCGCAGACCCGCGATGCCGCATAGGGCGGCGGGCACGCGGATCGAGCACGTGGTGTCCTCGCCGACCGCCAGCGGCGTCATGCACGCACTCACCGCCACCGCGGAACCGCCGCTGCTGCCACCCGGACTGCGGGACGGATCGTACGGGTTGCGGCAGGCACCGAAGGCCGTGTTGTTGCTGGTCACCCCAAGCCCGAGCTCGTGCATATTCGTTTTGCCGAGCAGGATGGCGCCCTCCGACATAAGCCTCTGCAGGATGGGGGCGTTCGCCGCGGGGCGAAAATGGCGCAGCGCCGCCGTACCCGAGGTCGTCGGCAAGTCGACCGAATTGATGCTGTCTTTCAGCGGAATCGGTATGCCGTGCAGTGCGCCGAGGTGCGCTCCCCTCGCCCGCGTGCGGTCGGCGCCGCGCGCCGCTTCGAGCACCGCATCCGGCTCAATCGAGATAAACGCATTCAGGGCAGTCGAGGCGGAACAACGGGCCAGCAACGCCGTGGCATACGTCTCGGCGCTGATCTCGCCTCGCCGCATCGCGCCCACGGCAGCCGCCGCGCCGAGCGAACACAGATCCGTCATCGCCCGATGATAAGGCATTTTCCGAACGGCTCTCGCGCGGCGCAAGCTGCGATCTGCGTCACGCTTTTACGGATCCGATCCGCCCATTAGCGTCGTCTCGCGGCGACAGATTTACGCGAATGCAATTGCGGCGATAATGAAGCTATTCGCTGCGATGGCCGCCCGTCGCTGCATGGTCATGGCCCCCGGCGGGTGAGGAGAAGGTCAACATGTCTCGGCAATCGCGTTTTCTCGGGCTCGATGTAGTTCTCGCGGCGGCACTCAGTCTTGCCACGGTCGGCGGCGCCGCGTTTGCCGGCGATGTGGCCGTGTCGATCACCGTCGGTCAGCCCGGATTCTTCGGACAGATCAATATCGGCAACATTCCGCAGCCGCAAGTTATTTATGCCCAGCCGGTGGTGGTCCAGCCGGCGCCGGAATTCGTTGCCGCTCCGCCGATCTACCTGCACGTGCCGCCGGGCCACGAAAAGCACTGGAGCAAGCATTGTGCCCAGTACAACGCCTGCGGCCGACGGGTCTATTTCGTGCGCGATGACTGGTACAACAACGAGTACGTACCGCGATACCAGCATGAGCACGGCGACCACGGTCATGGTGAGGGCCGCGGTCATGATGAGAGTCATGGTGAGGGCCATGGTGAGGGCCACGATCATGGCGAAGGGCACGATCATCACAACGATTGATCAGCTCGACAACTCCTGCAGATACCAGGTGACGAAACGGTCCGCGAACGGCTCCTGCAGCGAATACGGGCCGGGCTCGAAGAAGCGCGAATTGACGCCGGCTTGATTCATTTCGACGATTTTCTTGTCCTCCGCGCTGGTGGTCTTCCATAGCCACGTCAGCCGCTCGATCTCGTAGTCTGTGCCTTCCACCGCGGCCTCATCGACCAGCCACAGCACTTCCATCTCGGTGCGGTCCACCGCTCGAGGAATGAAGCGGTAAATGACCCCATGGTCGGGGTAGGCCAGGAAATCGCTGATCGGGCCGATGTCGAAATACGTCGAGTTTCCGTCCGAAGCCGAAAACGATCCCATCAGCCTTCCGAGCGGTCGGCCGTCGTCGGTTGCGCTCATTTGTCCTTCGTAGAGCGCGCTCCGAAAGACCGAGATCGACTCCTGGCCGGGCCCAGCCGCACAGCCGTATCCGTCGATATCGGGCACCACGATGCCGAGTATCTCGGCGCGCCGGCGCCCCGCGTGCTCGACCTCGACGTTCATTTCGGCGGGACGCGCATAGACATGGCGCTTCGCGTACTCCGGATGCGCCGGCTGGCAGTGATAGCACTCCATGTAGTTCTCGACGGCGAGCTTCCAATTGGCGGCGATCGAGTACAGCTCGCGATGAGCCACCTTGGCGCGAGCCCAGCCGTACACGCCGGCCGATCGGGCCAATGTCTCCTCGGCCGCTGCGAAATCGAGCGGCTGCTCGGCAAAGGTCGTGAAAATCAGGCCTTCGACGACTCGCACCGGCAGGGTTTTAAGACCCATATCGGAGCGCCGGAACGACTCGGGCATGAGCCGGGCGACCAATAGATTACCGTCAAGATCGTAGGTCCACGCATGGTACGGGCAGGTCAAGCGTCCGGCCGCTGCCTTGCCCGCGCGACCGGTGCAGAGGCGCGATCCGCGGTGCCGGCATACATTGAGCAGGACTCGCACCTCCCCGGCGGGCGTTCGCGCCACGATGACCGACTCCGCTCCGAGGTCGATGACCAAGTAGTCACCCGGCCGGGCGATGCTGCTCGCGTGGCCCGCGCAGAACCAGTGCTTGAGCAGCATGCTCCGCATATCGCACTCGAATATCGCGGGGTCGGTATAGAACTCGCGCGGCAGCGCATAGCCCGGCCGCCGGCTCTGAATGAGCGCCGGCAGCTGCGCCGCCGCGGCTTCGATGGATTTGCGCATCACCCCTTCTCCTGCGGATAGCTCAAGGATTTTCGGACTGACTATATCGCGCTCCCATCGCGAGGCCCACCAAGAGCGCGAGCGCCGCGCCGCTCAAGAGCGCAGGCAGTCCGTTGCTCGGCCAAATATCCATGGCGATGCCCCCCAGGCTCGGTCCGATCACCCCGCCCAGGCAATACACAATGACGAAGAGGGTATTCGCCATCGGCAGGTCCGCCGCCGGGAACTCGGCACCCAACAGGGCGATTCCCTGACTGTAAAAGGCGTACAGCGTGCCGCCCCAGATGAACAAGAGCGGCCACAGCAGGAGCGGCGTACCGAACAGGGGCTGCAGCAGCAGCGGCCCGAGAAAGCTCAGCAGCGCGCAGATGCCGAGCATGAAGCGCCGGCCGAACCGATCGGCGAGCAGCCCGATCGGTACCTGCAGCACGACGTTACCCGCCATGAACACCGCGAGCAAGAGAAGTGCCGTACGCTCGGGAAACCCCGCCTGCAGGCCATAGAGCGGTAATAGCGTAAAATCCGCCGATTCCACCAATCCGGCCACCAACGCGGCCATCATGACGAACGGAGCAAAACGCACGGCACCCGCGAGGGTCCGCAGCGCCGTCATGGGCTGCGCCGCGCCCGCCACGCCGCGCAGCAGGGCGAGCGGCGCGAGCGTCACCACCAAACCGACCGCTCCGACCACGAACGGCTGCCAACCCTGGGTACCGGTGAATTCCAGCAGGATCGGTCCGGCAATGGTGCCGATCGAGAACACCGTGCCGTAAATGCCCATGACGGTGCCGCGCGATTCGTCCCCGCTCACGTTGTTCATCCAGATTTCGCTCGCGACCCACGACAGCCCGAGCGCGCATCCGCTCACGAATCTCAAGAAAAGCCAGGAGCCGACGTTCGGCCATATCGGCATGATCGGCAGGATCAGCGCGGCAATGCCGATGCCTGCGATGACGCAGTGTTTCAACCCGAAGCGGGCAATGACGCGCGGATAGAGCGGCCCAAGCAGGATCACCGCGATCAGGCTTGAGGCCGTGACCACTCCGATGTCGAAGCTCGAGTAGCCGGCGCGGCTTAAGGTGAGAGCAATCAGCGGCGGCTGGAAGCCGAAGATCATACCGACGCCCAAACATGAGGAGAATACGGCGGCGAGCGTCGATTGTCGCGAGGCCTGCATCAAGAAAGGCGCAATCGATGCATGAGAGTCACCGAGTGGTTCCAATCGACCGGCCGCGCCCTTTTCGCGACAGAGCACGTGGTTCTTCAGGTGCCTGTTTTGCAACAAGCTTGAGTCTGGGTAAACGCAATGTTACGAATTGGCCCAGCCGATCACAAGCGGTGCGCCGGACGGCCGGGCCCGGTGGCCCCGCAGGCATCATGTTCAACGACCAGCACTCGACTACATCGAAGCCACCGAACACCATTGGCGTGAGCTTTAAAACCAAGTTTGCAGATCGCAAGGGGCATTCGACCCGAACGAAACTTGGGCTTTATCGGGGCGCGAGTCCCCGAATTTTCGTAATATGGCGCTCATGAGCCCCGCGGGCCCGGGATAATCCACAAGACGCAGACAGCTCGAAAGCCGCGCGATCAATCGAAGGGAGGGCAAGCCATAGTGACCGTCAAATCCGGCAAGACGATCGATCAAGACGCCGAACAGCTCCGTGCCTTAGGCTATGTCTCGCATTTCGACCGGTCGATGTCGAAATGGGAGAATTTTTCGTTAGGCTTCACCTACCTCTCGCCGGTGGTCGGCGTGTACACGATTTTCGCGAGCGCCTTCGTCGCGGGCGGGCCGCCGATGTGGTGGACCTATATCGGCGTCGGAATCGGGCAACTCATGGTGTGCCTGATCTTCGGGGAAATCGTTTCGCAGTTTCCGATCTCCGGCGGACTGTATCCCTGGGCACGCCGGCTCGTCGGCAAGCGCTGGGCGTGGATGGCCGGCTGGGTCTATGGCTGGGCCCTGTGCTGCACGATGGCGGGCGTGGCCACCGGCGTCGCGCCCTATCTCGCGCAATTGTTCGGGCTGCAGAGCACGCCGATGGCGACCACCGCCATCGCGCTCGTCCTCATTACCGTGACCACCGCGCTCAATTTGAGCGGCACGCGCCTGTTGGCGCGGGTCGCGATGTTCGGGTTCATCTGCGAGCTGGTGGGCGCCATCGTGGTCGGCGGGTATTTACTCCTGTTTGCGCGCCATCAGCCGTTGAAGGTTCTGCTGGACACCTCGTTCGTGCATACCGAGGGACATTATTGGCCGGCATTTCTCGCCTCCTCGCTCGCCGCGATGTTCTGCTATTACGGCTTCGAGGCCTGCGGGGACGTCGCCGAGGAAACCCCGGAACCGGGCCGCATGATTCCCAAAGCCATGCGCATGACCATCTATATCGGCGGAGCGGCCGCCATCTGGGTATGCCTCGCCTTCGTGCTGTCGATCTCCGACATCGGCGCCGTGATGTCGGGCAAGGACACCGATCCCATCGTCACCCTGCTCAAGGCCGCGATGGGCGAAGTCGGATTTCGCGCTGTGATCCTGGTCGTGCTGGTCTCGTTCATTTCCTGTCTGTTGAGTTTGCAGGCGGCCGCGAGCCGGCTGGTCTTCGCCTACGCGCGCGATCAAATGATCTTCGGCAGCAAATACTTGAGCCGCATGTCCCCGGGCCACCACGTTCCGGCCAACGCGCTCATCATGATGGGAGCCATACCGGCGGTAATCGCCCTCTCGGCGCTGTGGCTGCAGGACGCCATCGCCACCATCATCAGCTTCGCGGCGGTGGGCATCTATATTGCCTTCCAAATGGTCGTGCTCGCAGCGTTGATCGCGCGCGCCATGGGTTGGCGGCCGACGGGGTCCTTCAAGCTCGCGGGCTGGGGATGGCTGGTGAACCTGCTCGCGCTCGGCTACGGCGTCGGCGCCATCGTCAATATCCTATGGGCGCGCAGTCCAAACGACCCTTGGTACGTCAACTACGGCATGTTGGTGACCACCGTGGGCGTCATGGTTCTCGGCAGCATCTACATGCTCATCGCCAAGCCCTATGAACATGGCCAGGCGCCGGCGGGAGATGCGCATCGGTTGGGCCAGGGGCAGGCGCCCCCGGGCGCGGCCATCGAGACGATCGGGTGAGAGCGTGTCGCGGCGGATGATTAACAACGGCTTACAAAGGTACACCTGATGGCCCAAACGAACCCGACGACGGCAGTCCCCGGCAAGAACGAGCTCAGCCGTTCGCTCAAAGGTCGCCACCTGACGATGATCTCGATCGGCGGGATCATCGGCGCGGGACTGTTCGTGAGCTCGAGCACCTCGATCATCGCGGGCGGGCCCGCGAGCTTCATCAGCTATGCCATTACCGGCATGCTGATACTGCTGGTGATGCGCATGTTGGGGGAAATGGCGACGGCGCTGCCGAACGTGCGCGCGTTCACCGAGTTCGCCCGCGCAGGTTTGGGCGACGGCGCGGGATTCATCGTCGGCTGGCTGTATTGGTATTTTTGGGTGCTGGTGGTTCCCGTCGAGGCCATTGCCGGCGCGAAAATCCTGCAGCTCTGGCTGCCGCTGTCGCCGCTGCAAATCGGTTTGGGGCTCATGGCGATCATGACCGGCGTCAACCTCATGTCCGCGCGCTCCTATGCCGAATTCGAGTTTTGGTTCGCCTCGATCAAGGTGGCCGCGATCCTGGTGTTCATCGCCATCGCCGGCTCGTACGCGTTCGGCTTGAGCTCCCCGCACGGCGCCACCTTCGGCAACCTCGTGGATCACGGCGGCTTTACGCCGCACGGCTGGATCGCGGTGCTCGCGGCCGTGCCCACGGTGTTCTTCGCCATGACGGGCGCGGAAATCACCACCATCGCCGCCGCCGAGTCGGCCCAGCCCGGCCGGGCGGTCGCCCGCATGAGCACCGCGGTGATCTGGCGCATTCTGATTTTCTACGTGGGCTCGGTGTTCTTGATCGTGTCGGTGACCCCCTGGGTCACAGTGCGCTCGGGCGAGTCGCCGTTCACCCTGGCGCTCAACACCATGCACGTTCCTTGGGCCGGAGCGATCATGAGCGTCATCATCCTCACCGCCGTTCTCTCTTGTTTGAATTCGGCGTTCTACGTAAGCTCGCGGGTGATGTTCATTCTGGCGGATCGCGGCGATGCGCCCCAGTCGCTGGTCAAATTGAACAAGCGGCGGGTGCCGGTGGCCTCCGTGCTGATGGGCTCGCTGGCGGGCTTTCTCGGCATCATCGCGGCTACCGAAGCGCCGCAGGCGGTGTTCGATTTCCTGGTCAGCTCCTCGGGCGCACTGGTCGTGTTCATCTACATGGCGATCGCGGTGGCGCAGATCAGGCTCCGCATGCGCCGCGAACGAGCCGGTGAACCCGTGCCCGCGGTGACGATGTGGCTCTTTCCCTGGTTGAGCTACGCGGCCATCGCCGGCATGGGCGCCGTGATGATCGCGATGGCGCTCACGCCCGCCCTGCAGCAGGACTTCAAGGCCAGCTGTCTCACCCTGGTGGTGGCGATCGCCGCCTACTTGATCGTCAAACGGGTGCGCCAGCCGCGCAATGCGCCCTATCCCGCCGCGCCGTGAGCGCCAATAAGGGGAACATGCCATGCCGATCGAACGCCTGCACGCGGGCCCACGAATGTCCCAGGTGGTGATTCATAACAAGACCGTGTACCTCGCCGGTCAAGTGGCAACCAATGCGGCGGGCAAGAGCGTCGCCGAACAGACCAATAATATCTTGGCGACCATCGATACTTTGCTGGCGGAGGCGAAAACCGACAAGAGCCACCTGCTGTCGGCCACCATTTGGCTCACCGACATGGCGACGTTCGCGCAAATGAACCAGGTCTGGGACCGGTGGGTGAAACCGGGCGCCGCCCCCACTCGGGCGACCGTCGAGAGCGCGCGATTGGCGGCGCCGGAGTACCAGATCGAAATCGCCGTGGTTGCCGCCCAGCCTTGAGTCCTTCGGGTCTTCAGCCCGGATAGACCAGCGGAAAATCGGGCGCATCGAAGGGCGCGCCGTCCTCGAGCGTGAGATGCGCAAAGGGCGGTGAACCGGCGGCGCCGCGCCGAACAAAGCGCGCGTCGGCCCCGACCCAGCGCGATGAGAACACTCGCCTCGTACGGGCGGCGGTGTTCGCAGGGGCGCCGTGGATGGTTCGAAAATCAAACGCCACGGCATCGCCCGGATCCATCTCCCAGCCCTTGATCCACAGCTGCGCCCTTTGGGCGTCGATGTCCGGAACCTCTTCGAAGTCATCGTTCGCATAAAGCGGAGTCCCGTCGAAGCGCTTCGGCCGATATCCAGCCGCGTCCCAGCGATGCGAGCCGGCCACGCACTCGAGCGTCACGGCGCGTGAAACCGGATCGAGCGGAGTCCAAAAGCTCACGCTCTGAGCGCCTGCGACGCAGTAGTAAGGCTGGTCCTGATGCCAGGGCGTCACCGTGCTGTTGCCGGGCGGTTTGACCAGCACGTGATCGTGAAAGAACCGCGCGATGCTCGATTTCATCAAGCGGGCCGCCACCTCGGCGGCGGGCGATTCGAAAATGAAGGCGCGAAAGCCGGGAATTCGCGGCCAATTACAGTAGTCCTGGAAGAACGCGGCCGATCCGTCTTGAGGCCGGTATGAGCGCTCGAGAGGACTCGGGTGCCTCATGACTTCGGCCACGCCCGCTGCGAGCACCTTGATCCAATCTCGAAAGACGCCGCGCAGAACCACGGCCCCGTCCCGTTGGAACTCTTGGATGGTGTCCTCCGAAATGTTCAATTCCGTCACTGGTGCCTGCCGGGACGATTACTATGGGGCAATCTACTTCAAGGGAGCCAAGCCGAATGCGCGTTCGTTTCAAGCCGCTGACGATGTTATCGATTTTTGCGATTGCCGGCATTAGCCCCATCCTCGAGGCCCACGCCCGGAGGTAATGACGATGACGGAAGTATCCAGCACAAATTTGGAATTGGCGATCGTCCTACCGCTCGGCGTCGTGGTCAATCAACTGATGCGGATCGAGGCGCACTTGCGGCTCCTGAATATGAAGACATTGGACTACGCGAAGGAGTGCTCACAGGCGCCCTTCGCCGCACCGATCGCAGCCAATCTCGAACAAATCCACGATACTCTCGACTTGATCAGAGGCCTGGTGGCGGATATTGAGGCCGATGTTCGGCCAAGATCCGCGGACGCGGCTCGATCCTCTCGAAACTTGCACTCCGATTGGGACGACTGATTCCGGCGCGGCGGCGTTGGATTCGAGTTGCGCGCGTAAAATTGATAAAATTGCGCGGAGCCCAAACCGGAGAAACCGCATGAAACCGCTCATCAACACGATCATGCTCGCATCCTGTATCGGTACGGCCTGGACCGTCGGGGCAATCGCCCTCGGCGCTGACAAGATCCCGGCTTCTTCGATCCCCGCCGAAAATCTCGTGCAGCCGGCGAGTCTCGCCGCAACCCTACAGGCAAACTCGGGGCCGCGGCCGATCATCCTCCATGTCGGCTTCCGCAAACTCTTCGATGAAGCGCATATCGTCGCCGCCGAGTACGTGGGCGAAGCTGACGAGAGCGAGGGCCTTGCTGCGCTGCGAGAGCGTGTCGCCAAGCTGCCGAAGGATTCCGCCATCGTCATCTACTGCGGATGCTGCCCGTGGAATAAGTGCCCGAACATGGGTGCCGCCTTCTTGGCGTTGCAAGCCCTCGGCTTCAGCAATGTCAAAGCCTTGTATATCGCCAAAGATTTCGGCACTGACTGGGTTGATAAGGGCTATCCAGTTTCCACCGGCGGTTAGGATCATGCCGCCGCTGCGGCGTGCCCTCGGTGTGGCCTCGCTCTGCGCCTGCCTGTCGATGCCGATGGCGGCCTCTGGGGAGACAGGCGAACCGGCCGGGCGGCTGAACAGCATTGCACCGGATTTCACGCGCATCGACCTGTCGGGCCGGCCGCTGCGACTTGAACAATTCAGGGGTCGGGTCGTACTGCTGAACTTCTGGGCAACCTGGTGCGGCCCCTGC
>Ga0209415_10017832_pt1 | contig 11255 bp, 12 predicted proteins | sample PeaSoiSIISIP2007_FD_187696 | JGI IMG/M metagenome (GOLD analysis project Ga0209415, IMG submission 187696) | Peat soil microbial communities from Weissenstadt, Germany - SII-SIP-2007 (SPAdes) (version 2) | ecosystem: Environmental > Terrestrial > Soil > Wetlands > Peat | place: Germany...
GAGCCATCGTTTCCTGGCGAGCCGCGGATTGGCGGTGTACTCGCTCAGGCCCGAACCGTCGCCGGGATTGCATTTTCCAAAGATCAATCGACCACCCGGCCGCACCGGATCGAGCAGCCTGAGCTCGATCAGTCCGTAGGCCGGCAACGCCTCCGCCATGTCGAGCAGCACCGTCCTGATCTCGCGCTTGCCGATATCGGGAATTTCGTCGGTGGAATCCAGAAGGATCACGGTGACCGAGCGCGGACCGTCCACCGGGCACAGCGAAGCGCGATCGAGCGCCGGCGGCCGGATCGCCGTCACATACGCATAGGCGCCGAGGCCCAGGAGGCCCAGCGAAAGCACCGCCAGGGCTACGCCGAACACGTGCTTGCGCACGTCGCCCGGGTTGCCGCTACGCCGCCGCGGCTTTCGACCTCGCAAACGGTTTCTCCTCAACAAGATCGTCGATCTCGCGATAGCTCGCGAATGCCCGCTCGAACTCATCATGAATGGCGCGCACCTGCTCGACCAGCACGGCCTGCGATTCCGCGATCGAGCGCCGCAGATCCTCCCGGGCCGAGATCGGCATCGCCTCCAGCTCGACGGGAATCTTCTCGAGCGCATACGGCACCGCGAACCGCGCCGGCGGCGGCGTCGAGCGCGAGCGTATGTTGGCTTCGCGGTAGGTGGAGAGCAGCGCGTTGGCGGCGCGGTCGAGATGGGTCTGGTGCGCTTCGAACAGCCGGATGACACGGCTGCGGCCTTCGAGGATGGCGTCGTGCTCGCTGCGCCGGATCGCGAGGTCGCGGTTGGCGTCCTCGAGAATCTCGATCGCCTCGTCGCGGATTTCGAGCAGCGTCGCAATCAGCTCGTTCTTGCGCCTGATATAGGCCTCGTAAGCGCTCGCGCGGCGCTTCTCCAAGAGCCCATAGCCCGGATAGGGGTCGAAGATGAGATAGGAATCGCCGAGCGCGACGAGCGAGCACAGCAATCCGATGCCGAAGAACAGCCAGGACTTCACGTCGGCGATGCCGAGCGGCGTGGTGCGCAGGCGCACCAGCACCTCGTGTCCGGCGTCCGACACCAGCGATCCGGCCGCCTCGCGATAATGCGCCAGGGTGAGATTGAGGCCTATCGCCAGCACGAGGTAGCCGACGAGCGAGAAAAGCCCGAACAGCTTGCGGATGTAATTGCGGTGGTTGAGCTCGCGCGCCCCGACGGCACCGGCGAGAAAGCTCACCCCGATGTTGAACAACGCGAAGGTGAGGGCCTCGGCGGCGCCGCCCACATATCCGAGTTCGCTACCCTTGGCGAGAAAAAACCCGTTGAGAAACACCTCGAACACGAACAGGGTCAGGAGGATGCCGACCTTGAGCGTGAGGTTGCCGCCCGAAGCCGAGCGCGCGGTCCGGAGCAGCCGGTGCCGGCGGCGGAATTCATCCCGCTCGTCCTCGACGTCGCGCAGATGCCGCCGCAGGCTGTGAAGCTCGTCCCTGCCCTGGGCGGCCTCGGCGCGGAATTCGCTGACCGCGGCGGGCGCCGCCTGTCGGATGGTGGCGAACCGCCCCTCGAAGTCGAGGCCGGTCAGCCGCTCCTTGTAGAGGTGCAACTCGTCCAGCAGGGTGCCGTGGGCGCTGTTCTTCTCCGCCTCGACGCGCTCGACGATGCGATTTTCGATGTCGTCGAGGCTCGCCGAATCCGTGGCCGGCTCCCCGTTGGCGCCACGCTCGGCGCCCTTTCGGCCGACCGCGAGGTCGGCAGCGAGCTTGGCGACATTCAACGCCGGAAAAATATCCAGCGACGCGCGATAGTCGTGCTGCTCCCGTTTCAGGCCACCGACCAAGCGGGCGAGCGAGGACGTTGCTGCCAATTCCGTGTTTCCACTGCTCAATCGGGTCGCCGCCCTCGACCCGGGTGATGGCGACTCCATGGGTCCGTCACAGGTAGTACGGCCGCAGGCGAGTGGCAATGATACGGTTGATGTCAAATGGCATCGCAAGCCGGCTGCCCGGCCGGGCGGCCACCCCACCGCGGCAGACCGAGCGGAAACTATACCTACCGATGCGCCAGCATCTCGAGCCGCCGCGGCCCCTCGGGCGAGCCCAGCTCGCGGGCTTTTTCATACCAGTTCCGCGCCTGCTCGGCGTCGGCGCCCAGGCCGCGCACCAGGCGATCGGCGAGCACGACAGGATCGTAGGTCGCCCCCATGGCCAGCGCGGCGGCGGCGTCACCCGCATTGGCGGCGCGGCGGAACAGCAGGCGGGCCGCCGCAAGATCGCCAGCCTCGAAAAAGGCGCGGCCGCGTTCGACCAGGATCGCAACGTCCCGTGAGCTGAGCGCCGGCTGCGCCGTGCCGACTTCCGCAGGCGGATTGGCAGGCGGATTGGCCGGTGGATTGTCGCGCGGCGGGCTTGGCGGCTCAGCCGGCAGCGACGCCACATCGACCGGACGCGGCTCCGCGACGGCCGGCGGCGCCGCTCCTGCGGCCTCGGCATCGCCCACATGAGCGTCCGCCGGCTCGGCCGCGAAGTCCGCGGCCGCCGTCGTTCGGCTTTCTGCGACCGACGCGGCCGCTACCTGTTGCGGGGCGCGCGCCAGTTGCGACCGCGAAGGTTTCGGTGCCGGCAGCAGCGCACCCACCTGCGCCTCGAGCGAACCCAGCGCGGATGCGGCAAAATCGAAGCCGGGCAGCGCATGCGACTTGGCGATGAAATAGGCCGGCGGCACGGCGAACACGCTCGCGATCAGCAGTTTTTGCAACGTGCCGGCGGGGCGGCGGCCCGCCGATCGCGACGGCAGCGCGCGGCGCGCATCAAGCGCATAAGGAGCGGCCTGGTTCGAGCCTTCATCCTGGCGGACCTCCGCGCTGTGGTGAATGTCGGCGGCGGGCGGCGGGCTCGCATCCGCACGCAATTGCGCGCCGGACTGCGGCAGGCCGGACACCGGCGGCAGATTGGCGGCAGGCGGCAGGCGGCGGACGCTGCTTTCGTTCAGCAACCAGCGCACGCTGGTTTCGAGCCGGCGCAGCTCCTCGTCATCGGCCGGACCGCCTTGGGGGCTGCCGGCCGCCGCTCCGGCGCCACCGCCTTCATCAGCGGTGCGGCCGCCGATTGCCAGATTGGCCGCCCGCGGCATCCGGGCCCCGCCAACTTCGGTCGGCGCGGCGCCGAACAGATCGAGCTGATTTTCGTCGTGTTGCCGCGACATCGCGTCCGCCTCGGCGGACGGCTCGTGAGCGCGATCATTCAGGTCCGGCGATTCCCCCAGCGCGGTCATCATGATTGCCCAACTCCACTGCAAACTTCCTGAGGACCCATCGGGCACCCTGCCCGACGGTTCGGCCGAATTTGTGATGGGATTCGGATTTACCGGGATCGCGGGCCTACTTGCCGGCCAAAATTTTCCACAATTGGACGCAGCAGGTCCAGCGATTCCGGCAAACGTGCCAAAAAATTATCGTGAACGCAGATCACGCCGGTCCACCAGTTGCGCCGCGAGCACGATCGCGCGCGGCACCATGCCGCGCAGATCTTCGCTCAGCTGCGCTCCGCATGCGTCGAGCGAGGAAGGTGGCGAGATGCTAGACTGGCGTCCGCTTCGCCGGCTAGGGATGGGGACACCGCCATGCAATCGCAAGAACGAACGCGCGGCATTGCGGCAGGCGCGATGGTTTGCGCCGCGCTTTCAAGCGCCGCGTTGACCTGCGCCGGGCCGTCAAAAGCGGAGGTCCCCTTCGCGCCAACGCGCGAAGTTGCCAGCAAGTGCCGGTCGCTGGCCTACCGGGCCTATCCGATCCAGCGGCCCGGCCACACGGCGGGGAGCGGCGCGCGCTATGCGCTGTTCAAGGACTGCCTCGACAAGGGCGGCTTTGTCGAGGAAAGGACGGTGTCGCCGGCATCGCAAGTTGGTCAGCCGCCGGCTGATCCGCCAAAGTGACGGTGTGACCGCGCGGCGATTTCGCGCGGCGCTCCTCAATGTGGTGTGAGCGGCGCTACTTCACCCGCGTGAGATCATCGCCGCCGCAAATCGCACCCGAGCAGCCCTCGATCCGGATGCTCGTCGGGCTGTTCTCGATCAGATGACCGGGATAGATCTTGCCGTCGTCGTCGTTGTAGAGGCGACCGGACCACTTGCCGGCGCCGTCCGGCTGCATGGAAATCAGGGTCTGGACCCCGAGCAGGGGCCGGTTGCGCTTGGCCGGATCGGCGTTGTTCTTGTCGGTCGGCGGCCGGCCGGTCGCCGGATCCTTGGGCGGGACGGTCTGGGCGATAAAGCCGCAGAACCCGCGGCCGCAAGCACTTATCCTGATCTTGCCGCCGTCCTTGGCCACCCAGAGGCCGACCGGAGAGGAAAATCCGGTTTCCCCGCTCGCGATCAACGCGGCGGAAGAGAGAACCACCAGCAACAGCTTTTTCATGGGTGCCCCGCAAGTCGAATATGGTGTGGAAGGTCGCGAACGCGCAGCCTGGGAAGGTGCCCGGCAGGAAGTGCGCGACCACATACCCGCCCGGTTCGATCCAAGTCAAATGGCAAAGATCACAGCGATCATGGCGGCGCTGTCCGCGGGCACTGCTCGTCGATGCGAAGCTGGACAGCCTCGGCAAGAACGCTGTGCAGCGACGACAGCACGGCCGCCTTCGCATCGCCGCACGCCGCCGCCGCCTCGCGCAGCAGCGCCGCGGCGGCGCGATGTTCATCGGGCGTCATGAGAAAATCGCCATCGCCGCTGAGGCGGAGCGCTTCGGACTTCGGTGCGCGCGGCATCTCGTCGCCTTTGTGGGGGAAACGTCAGTGTGGAGAGCCAATGCCCTTCACCGGGGTCCCGGCCGCATAGTGTTGTACTTGCGTACCGGCCGCTGTGACGGCCGTCACACTATGCGGCTTTGGATGCGGAGATTCCGATCGGCACCGCAGATGCTTCGTCCCCTCCCGGGTTCGGTTGCGAACGCAGGAGGGGAAGCTTCGCATGTCATGTCGGGGCGACGCTTCACGGCATCGCCCCGCTTCACTCCGCAGCTATCACCGCGCCGCTTGCGCGGGGGCCGCGGCCGGCGCGGCGTTTTGCATCGGCGACATCGGCAGGATGATCGGCACCGTCGGGGCGTTGGCGCCTCCACCGCCGAGCATGAATTGCGGCACCTGGCCGTTCCACCGCAGCTTCGACTGGGCGTCGATCTGGCGGATGTAGTTCTCCGCGCCGCCGGCGGCGTCGATGCGGGCCCGGGTGGCGGCGGCATCGCCCTCGCCGCGCAGGCGCAGCGCCTCGGATTCGGCCTTGGCCTTGACCAGATTGCCTTCGGCGTCCGCGCGGGCGCGGGCGAGATTGCCGTTGGCCTCGGCCTGGGCCTGGATCAGCTGAGCACGACCCTGGCCGTCGGCGCGCGCCGCCTGGGCGTCGGCTTCGGCCTTGGCCTGGGTGACGCGGGTCTGGGCTTCGATCTTGGCGCGGTCGGCATCCTGCTGGGCCGTGACGGTCTTGGTGCGCGCGAGCGTCGCCTGGTTGATGGCGTCCTTGTACTGCGGCGAGAAGTCGAGCGCGTTGATCTGCACCGCCGAGACCTCGATGCGCAGGATGCTCGCAAGCACGTCGGACAGCTTGGCCTTGATCTCGCTCACCACGATCTCGCGCTGCTCGCCGGCGATCTCCGTCACCGAGTGCTTGGAGAGCACCTCGCGCACCACCTCGTTGGACAAGAGGATGATGTTGGTGTGGATGTCGACATTGCCGGCTTTGCCGATCTCATAGAGCAGATGATAGGCGGCCGTCGTCGGAACCCGGAAGGTGACGCCGACCCGCAGCGTGATCTCCTGGGTGTCCTTGGTGAACGCCTTCTTCTCCGGCAGCTCGAAGGTGTCGGTGGTGATGCGGATGACGTCGGGCTCGTCGATCATCGGCACCTTGAAATGCAGGCCCGGCTGCAGGGGGCCGGCCTGCGGATCGACGACCTTGCCGAACCGCTTGACGAAGGCGACATCGGTCTGCGGCACCACGAAGTAGGCGCCGCTGGCGAGGCCGACGACGGCAAGGCCGAGCACGGCCGGAACGATCCAGCGCGTGGTGGAAGCGGCGGTGGTGGTTGCAAGTTGCGGAAGGCCCATGACTGGTCAGCCCCTCGGGCTGCTCCTCTGGTTGCGAATGGTGGGGTGGGGTGCGCAGGGCGGCCGGTCGACGGTCGGCGCTGTGACGTTGGGGCCTCCAATGTCGGCGCGCATGAGGGTCGGCAGGTCGGTGTTGTTTACATGCCCGTTAGTGGAAAGCGCGCCTGCCGGGGTTCAAGCGGTCGCCACGAAGGCCTCGCCGGGCCGACGGTCCGGACCTTCAATGCTTTGACGATGCTCACATTTCACGGCATTGATCACGTTTGCTGACAACCGCCGCGGAGGCCGGCGACGATTGGATCACGGCGACATTAACCGGCAGATTCAATTGCCTAAAAAAATTGCATCGAATCCGCAAAACCCGGGGCGGATCATCTGAATCGGCCGCGACCGAGCCGAAAATCGTTTGACATGGGGCGCGGTTTCACGCCGGCACGGGAATTGCTGCCCTGAGTGATGCCGCCGCAAATCGGCGGCGGGAGATCATGCCCATCTATTGACCCTGCCTGAACTTCGCTCCACATCAGGTTGCCAGAGGACCCCGATGACCAAACGCCTCCCCGCCGACCTCCTGCCGCCGCGCATGGATGCGCTGGCGCGGCTGCCGGTGTTCCTCGCCCTCGACGGCAAGCGCGCCGTGATGGCGGGCGGCAATGCCCAGGCGGCCTGGAAGGCCGAACTCTTGTCGGCAGCCGGCGCCACGGTCGAGGTGTTCGCGCCGGCGCCCGGCGAGGAGATGCTGGCGCTCGCCGGCAAGCCGCCGCGGGGCGCCATCCTGATCCGGGCGTGGGGCTGGAGCGCGAGCGTGTTCGCCGGCGCGGCGGTCGCGGTCGGAGCTTTCGAGCACGATGGCGATGCTGCCGAATTCGCCGCGGCTGCCCGCGCCGCCGGCGTGCCGGTCAATGCCATCGACAAGCCGGCGTTCTGCGACTTCGCGTTCGGGGCGATCGTCAACCGTTCGCCGCTCGTCATCGGCATCTCGACCGATGGCGCGGCGCCGGTGTTCGGCATGGCGGTGCGCGCCAAGATCGAGTCCATGATCCCGAAGGGCTTCGCCCGTTGGGCGGAAGCGGCGCGGCACTGGCGGCAGGCGGTGTTCTCGAGCGGGATTTCCAATCCGGCCCGCCGGCGGTTCTGGCAGACCTTTGCGAGCTACGCGGCGATCCATCCGGACCGCGAGCCGACCCAATCGGATTTCGACGGCTTCCTGGCCGAGACCATGGACGAGCGCGCGAGCGCCGATAACGGCTCCGTCACGCTGGTCGGCGCCGGTCCAGGCGATCCGGAACTGCTGACGCTGCGCGCCGTGCGCGCGCTGCAGTCGGCCGACATCATCCTGGTCGACGACCTGGTGGCGCCGGCGATTCTCGATTTCTCCCGCCGCGAGGCGAAGAAGATGCTGGTCGGCAAGACCGGCCATGGGCCCTCCTGCAAGCAGGAGGAGATCAACGCCCTGATGGTGATGCTGGCGAAGGCCGGCAAGCGCGTGGTGCGCCTCAAGGGCGGCGATCCGATGATCTTCGGCCGCGCCACCGAGGAGATCGCCGCCTGCCGCGCCGCCGGCATCCCGGTCGAGGTGGTGCCGGGCATCAGCGCGGCGCAGGGCGCGGCGAGCCGGCTCGGCGTATCGCTGACCCACCGTGCGAAGGCGCGGCGCCTGCAATACGTCACCGGCCACGGCGCCGACGGCCGCCTGCCCGACGACATCGACTGGGCGAGCATCGCCGACCCGACCGCCACCACCATCGTGTACATGCCGGCAAAGACGCTGGCGGCATTTTCGGCCGCCGCAACGGCGCGCGGCCTCGATGCCGCAACACCCGCGGTCGCCGTGATCAACGCGACCCGGCCGGACGAATTGGTGATTCCCTCGACCGTGGCGGACCTGCCGGCGCGCCTCGCCGCCACTGCGATCGGCGGTCCGGTGGTGGTGATGATCGGCCGCGTGTTCGACCGCGTGGCGGCGGCCGAAGAGGCCGCACGCGAGGCCAGTCAGGCGGCGGGGTGATTTGCCCGTAGCCTGTAGCCCGGATTTCGCTGCGCGCAATCCGGGGACACGCATTCGGCTCGGCACCGCATTCCACGAATGACGACAGCCCCGGATAACGGGACCGCAAAGAGCGGCCCCTCCATCCAGGCTGCGAACTGCACGCTCCCCGCCAAAATGATTGAGGGACCGCAAACTGGCGGTCCCTCAATTCAGGCTGCGCGCGATGCGGCGCAGCTAGTTGAACAGGTAGTTCACGCCCACCCGAACCGTATCGGCGGTAACGTGGGTCTGGTTGATCGTGATGAAGGGGTTGGCCTGATTGCTGGACATGAGATCGAAATGCAAATACTCGACCTTGGCGGTCCAATTGCGGGCAAAACCCCATTCGACGCCGCCGCCTGCGACCCAACCGGTCGGGTTGGGCGGTTCGGTAACGACGAGGCCGAGCGGCGGCGAGTTGATGCCGGCGATCTGCTGCGTGCGGGTGAGCTTGTCGTGGGCCCAGCCCAGTCCGCCGGTGCCGTAGATCATCCAGTTGTTCATCACGTAGCCGGCACGCATGCGCATGGTGCCGAAGGCATCGGTCTTGTCGCTCCAGCCGACCGTGCCGCCGCCCGGAGTAGGCGTCGTCGTTCCGGCCGCATGAAGATCCGTGCCCGAGACGTCCACCTCGACGCCCACCAGCCAGTTCGGGAACGGCAGCAGCCAGTTCCAGCCGATCTGACCGCCGCCGGCGATCCCGCTCGCGCTCATCGTACCGTTGGTGCCGTTCAGGAGCGGCACAACGCCGTTGGGCTGGGTGTCGCCGAAATCGGTTTTTGCCCAAGCCCCGCCGAGATGGAGACCAAGGTAGCCGCCGGCCCAGTTGAAGCCCATCATGGGGGGCGCTTTGTACATCGGCATCGTGATGTCGGCAGCCATCGCCGGAAGGGCAGCTAACACGAGTGCAGAGGTCGCAAGCAGCAGCTTGTTCATCGCGTCTTCCTGAGGTCTATTCGAGTCACTTCCGGCAAAGACAGGTATAGTCGGAAGCTCGTTGGCTTGCTGTAGTAATTTGGCAACATCGCACCAAAATCGCACGTATTCGCAATGCGATCTCTCGCGGGGGGACTTATTTTTGCATATAAAATTTGCATACAAGATAATATTAAGGCACTTGGCGAACTCCCGATTAGCCATCCCGGCAAATCCGATGGCCGATGTGGTGACTCCCTGGCATGCCGGGCGTAACCTCCATGTTTCACGCTTCAAGTCGCTCGGTGAGGTTGGCCATGGATCCAGTCTCCGCTGCACTGACGAACGCGATGCTCCAGGCCGTGGTCCGGCTGGACGCCCCCGCCACCCAGGCGCCCTTGCGCACCGGTCCCGCCCACAGCCTCACCGACTTCATCGAAACTGCCCTGCGGCGCGACGGCGCCAGGAATCCCGGGCAGAAGGTCGATCAATACGCTTGAGACAGTCGTCGTTCGCGGCACTCACCCTCTTCCACCCCTGATGATCTTCAGCCGTTCTCGCGGCAGCAATGCCCGCGGCAGGTCCGGCGGCTGCGGTGGCGGAATGTCGGGCAGGTAAGCCGCGCAGGTCAGCCCGCGGTGGTGCTCGGCGCGGGCGCGGCAGGATGACGACACCGCCTCCAGCACATCGCGCAAATCGGCGTCGGCGCCGAAACGCTCGGCGAGCGCCGCCAGCCGGTAGCGGCCGGCACGGGGGCATTCCCGGCAGGCGAACCGAACCACGATGTAGGGATAGTCTCGAAGCCGCATCCCGCAACAAGAACTTAACGTGAACAAGCGGTCAAGCTCGACCGCGCAGGTGCGTCGCGGCTCGGCGCAAAAAGACAGTCACACCAATAGTTTATTGCAATGGCTTGAGTCGTTACCTGAATGGTGCGGTCGAGAGGACTCGAACCTCCACGAGTTGCCCCACTAGCACCTCAAGCTAGCGCGTCTACCAATTCCGCCACGACCGCATCGGGAAGGACGCCGGGGCCAGAGTAGCCCGAGGCGTCAAGGCAACGGCGCAGGATGTAACAAATCGAAGATGCCGGTACAAGGGCGGCAAACCCTCGCCCTAGAAGCTGCGCGCGTCCGGCGTGCGCGGCAGCATCTCCTTGACCTCGACGGCGATGCGGTTGCCGTTGACCACCACGAGGCCCGACGCCACCGGCATGTTGTTGGCGAGGATCTTGACCTCGTCTTCCTCGGTCGATTCAAGTTCGATGATGGCGCCGCGGCCGAGGCGCAGCACCTGGTGCACCGGCATCCACGTGGTGCCCAGCACCACCGATATGTCGACGGCAACCTTTTCCAGCTCCGCCACCGCAATGGTCCTTATATTAGGGATGTGCCGCCGCCCACGCGGCGCGTCGGTAAACAAGTGCCACGACGATGGTTAGCGAATGATTAACACCCGCGATCAGATCGCCGCCGCGGTGAAGGCCGCCCCCGCCGGCGCACCGGTCGCGTGGCACGTCGAGGCGGCGCCCGTCGCCTACGATGCGGCGCTCGCCGCCATGGAGGCGCGGGTCGCCGCCATCGCGGCCGGCACCACCGATGAGCTGGCGTGGCTCATCGAGCATCCGCCGCTCTACACCGCCGGCACCAGCGCGCGGCGCGAGGATCTGCTCGATCCGCGTTTCCCGGTGTTCGCGGCCGGCCGCGGCGGCCAGTTCACCTATCACGGGCCGGGCCAGCGCGTGGCCTATGTGATGCTCGACCTCAAGCGGCGCGGCGGCGACGTGCGCCGGTTCGTGGCCGATCTCGAAGAGTGGCTGATCCGCACGCTCGCCGCCTTCAACATCCGCGGCGAGCGCCGCGAGGACCGTGTCGGCGTTTGGGTGCGCCGTCCCGACAAAGGTGAGGGCTGCGAGGACAAGATCGCCGCCATCGGCATCCGGGTGAAGCGCTGGGTGAGCTTGCACGGCGTCAGCCTCAACGTCGATCCCGACCTCGGGCATTTCGGCGGCATCGTGCCGTGCGGCGTCGGGGCGCCGCGATTTGGTGTAACGAGCTTCCTCGACCTCGGCCACGTGGTGACGATGGCGGAGGTCGACATGGCGATGCGGCGCGCGTTCGAGGAGGTGTTCGGGCCTACTCGCGGGGAACCGTAGGGTGGGCAAAATCGTCTTCGATTTTGCCCACGCGGTAAAACCGAGAGGTCGGACCGCGTGGGCAAAGGCGGAATT